>JAABUU010004881.1_pt1 | contig 15439 bp, 16 predicted proteins | sample 5559301 | NCBI WGS metagenome assembly JAABUU01 (sample SAMN10711884, study PRJNA513360) | rock metagenome | isolation source: Antarctica rocks | place: Antarctica: Victoria Land, Richard Nunatak white | reverse complement strand
CATTTCCAGTCTCGCCCTGCCCGTCGCACCCTTCGTCCGCATTACTGATCGCGGCGTCGTGGACACGCTGACGCAGGAATTCATCGCGATGGATGTGAGACACACTGATTGACGTAGATACTTGCGGGTGCTATCGTCGCCGTATATTGATGGCTCCCCTATGGTTTGTTTACCGGGACACTATCCCCGGCACGGTGCGACGTAACGAGGCCTTGCCCGCGTCAGTGGGCGAGCCTTTGGCCGGTATCGTTTTCGGGTGTGGCCGTTGGTGCGATTTCCTCGTCCAACGGTGCGGTCCGAGAAGGGAGTTTAAGACGGGGAAGTGACCTGCACAAACGTCTGCGGAGACTTGACGCGTTGAACAGGAGTACATCATGGTATTTGCTTCGCCAGCTCATCGGTCCCATTTTGCTCCGCTCGTCGCCGGTGTGGTATTCGTGCTTCTGCTCGCGGGGTGCGGAGGAAGTTCTGCGACGAACACCCCCGCGACGAGCGGCGCAACAGGGGGAAGCCCGGTCGCGAGTGGCGGGGGCGCCAGCGCGAGTACGTTCAGCGCCGCGAAGGGGTGCAAGCATATCGCCTTCCTCTCGCCTGATACGACTGCGGGCAGCCGCTGGGAGGCATACGATCACCCGCTGACCGAGGCATCGGTCAGGGCGGCGTTGCCCGGTGTTACCTTCGATTCAGTGAACGCACAGAATAGCACCGAAACGCAGCTGACCCAGGCGTCCAGCGAACTGACAAAGGGTGCCTGCATGCTGATCGTCGTCGCGGTGGACAGCACGTCGGCGGCAGCCATTGTCCAGAAAGCGAAAGCGAGCAAGGTGCCGGTCATCGCGTATGACCGCCTGATCCAGGACAATGACCTCGCGTACTATGCCACGTTCGATAATGTGAAGGTCGGCGAGACGCAGGCGCAGTACATCAAGGATCATCACAAGAAGGGCGACAATGTCGCGATGATCAATGGGTCGCAGACTGACAACAACGCGTCGCTCTTCGCGCAGGGCGCGCATAACATCCTCGATCCGCTCTTTGCCAGCGGCGAGTTGCACAAGGTCTATGAGCAGTACACGCCGATGTGGGTGGCTGCCACCGCGCAAACGGAGATGGCCGCAGCGCTCACCGCGAACAACAACAATATCCAGGTCGCCTATGTCGCGAATGATGGGATGGCCGATGCGGCGGTCGCCGCGCTCAAGGCGCAGAACCTCAATGGCAAAGTACTCGTGACCGGGCAGGACGCGGAGCTCGCGGCAGTCCGCGATATCCTGACAGGCGATCAGAGTATGACGGTCTATAAGCCGATCAAGAAGTTGGCGGATTCGGTCGGTAAACTCGTTGCCGCGATGAGCAACGGCACCAGCACGTCAGAGATCGCGACCGGGCAGAGCAAGACGACCGGCGGCGCGATGGTTCCATCCATATTCAATCAAGTGATCGCCGTTGACAAGAGTAATGTCGCGACGACGGTGGTTGCGGACGGGTTCCTCACGAAGGCAGACCTGTGTAAGGATTTGCCTGCGGGCACCGGCGGACTCTGCTGAGTGATGCTGCCGCGCATGCGGACGCATGGGTGGGGTGCGCGCTCTGCGTACCCCACCCCTCTTCTGTGCGGATGAAGAGTCTGTGTGCGTCTGCACGTCCCTGTTCGTTCGCCGAGTTCGCCTACGTCCGTGGAGGATCATCGTGGTAGAGAGTGATACGGGCGCCCCGCGCGCGCCGATACAGCCCGTCAGCAGGCAGGTCGCGCGCGGGGAGCCGCGCTTGCGCGTGACTGGTATCAACAAGTCATATGGCGCGGTAGAGGCGCTCAGGGAGGTTGATTTTGAGGTGTACGCGGGCGAGGTCGTTGGGCTTGTCGGCGATAATGGCGCCGGGAAGTCTACCCTCGTCAAGACACTCGCGGGGGTGATTCAGGCCGATTCCGGCACGGTCTTTCGAGATGGCCGGGAGGTGCATATCGCTAGCCCGAACGAGGCGACACGAATGGGTATCGAGACTGTCTATCAGGACCTCGCGCTGTGTGACAATCTGGACGTCGTCGCGAACCTCTACCTCGGCCGTGAGGCGCAGCAGACGGTCATTCCGGGGCTGGTAAAGCAGCTGGATGAGACGCAGATGGAAGCGCGCACCAATCAGATCCTGCGCCAGCTCGATGTCAAGATACCCTCGGTGCGCACGATTGTTGCGTCGCTCTCCGGTGGTCAGCGGCAATCCATCGCCGTAGCAAAGACGGTCCTGCGCAACCCCGCCGTCCTCCTCCTCGATGAACCGACTGCGGCGCTCGGCGTCGTCCAGACGCGTCAAGTGCTCAATCTGATCGGTCGCCTCCGCGAGCAGGGGCTTGCGGTCGTGATGATCTCGCACAATTTGGCGGATGTCTTCGAGGTCGCGGACCGCGTCGTCGTGCTACGGCTCGGGCGGCGCGTCGGGTCGTTTGACATCGGGGCGACCTCCTCGGAGCAGATCATCGCGGCAATTACCGGCGCGGAGTTCGGTGGCATTATGCGCGGGGCGAACGCAGCGGACGCCCCGTATGCGGGATCGGAGGTGGCGCAATGAGCACCGAAACGCTCGATTCGCAAGAACTGGTGCCGCCGCCGCCCAGCAGGAGACCCCGCCTCCCCGGTGCATTTGGGCGGCGGTTGCGCGGTGACCTTGGGCAGATCCCCGTCGTTCTCGCGCTCGTGATTATCGCGGTCTACTTTCAGATCGCGACCAGTGGCAACTTCTTGCGCGCGCGTAATCTGACCGAGATGATCCAGGAGATCATCACGATCGGTACATTGGCGCTCGGCTCGGTGCTCGTCCTGCTGATCCGTGAGATTGATCTTTCGCTTGGCAGCGTGAGCGGGCTTGGGGCCGGAGCGATGGCGGTACTCTCGTTCGGGCACGGGTGGCCGTGGCCGCTGGCGATCCTGGCAGGGCTCCTCGTCGGTGCGCTCGTTGGCGCAATCAATGGTTTCTTCATTTCGGTCGTGCGCGTGCCGGCGTTCATCGTCACGCTGGCGGCGTTGATCGGCTATCAGGGCTTGCTTCTGCACATCATGCTGCCCACGACGACGCTCCCTCTCCGGGATCCGAAACTGCTCGCGATTGCGACAACCTATGTGCCTGCATATGTCGGTATCGGCCTGCCGGTGATCGGTGTTGTGGTCTATGCATTCACCCTGATGCGGGAACGCGCGCGGCGCCAACAGAGTGACTTGCCGATCATTTCCACTGCGGAACTCGGGTTGCGGATCGGTGTGATCGGCGTCATGACGATCGGCACGGCCCTGCTGTTTCAGTCGTACCGTGGTGTTCCGCTCACGGCGATCCTTCTGATCGGCTTGATTCTGCTCTTTTACCTCGTGATGCGACGGACCGCGTTCGGCCTGCATGTCTATGCCGTTGGCGGCAATCCGGAAGCGGCACGACGGGCGGGTGTGGACGTCGTCCGGCTACGGATCATCGTTTTCGTGCTCGCGTCCACGCTTGCGGCGTTGGGCGGCATCTTTCAGGCGTCGCGGCAAATCTCGGCGACATCGGCGATTGACCCGACACTTGTGCTGAACGCGATTGCGGCGCCGGTGATCGGCGGCGTCAGCCTCTTCGGCGGTCGTGGCTCGGTCTGGGCCGTCATCTTGGGGTCGCTGATCGTCGGGAGCCTGCTCAACGGATTGGCGCTCACAGGGCAAGGCACGGACATCGAGCAGATGGTGGAGGGTGGCGTCCTGCTCGTTGCCGTGATCGCTGATGCACTCGTGCGGCGTCGGAGCGCCACGGGCTTGCGCTGAACTTGCCTCCGACTGCATGCGGCAGGTTTCTAAGGCCGCAGCAAAAGCGAAGGACAGAGCCGATGAAGCCCTGTCCTTCGCTTTTGCTGCGTTTTGCTGAGCGGTTTTAGTAGCTGCGGTATCCGCCGCCGCGTGAGCCGCCGCCACTCCGCTCTTCGCGCGGACGCGCTTCGTTCACGGTAAGGGCGCGACCATCCATCTGATAGCCGTTGAACTGGCTGACCGCCATCAGCGCCTCCGCGTCGTTCGCCATCTCGACGAACGCGAAGCCCTTGCTCTGGCCCGTCTCACGATCCATGATGACGCGCACGGAACTGACATCCCCGGCCCCAGCGAACAGGCTGCGGATCGCATCCTCAGTCGTCGAATAGGGGAGGCCGCCAACATACAAACTCTTTGCCATTCCACTGTCTTTCTCGCCCGCCGGTCGGAACCTCACGCGCGACTACTCGTTCTCGCGCCTGATCCATACCAGTAATAAGCGAGGACATTGAAGTGAGAGTATACCACACAATGTACTGATCGTGTCGGTTTTCGTTACATCGTGCATTTTACGCCACGGGATCGTACTGCGGACGGCGCGTATTCAATGGTGCGGCTGCCGCGCGCAGCGAGGCGAGAATCTCTAAATAGGAGCGAATGACCGATGTTTCGTGATAGGAGATGCCCCGCTCCCGGCAGAACGCCGCGACGATCCGCTGCGCCAGCCGCAACCGATTGCGCGCCATGGACGGGAAGAGATGGTGCTCGATCTGGTAGTTCAGCCCGCCGTACAGCCAGTCGGTCACTGGGTTGCCGTAGACATTGCGTGCGGTGAGCACCTGCGCGCGCAAGGGATCAAGCGTTGTCTCATCGTCTATCATCGGCATTCCTTTGTGGTTAGGCGCAAAGACCAGCCCGAGGTAGATGCCGGTGCATGCCTGATGGATGGCGATGAAGAGCAGCGCCGACCACGGGCCGAGGAGGTAGAGCGGCACACCGACGTACAGGACGGCATTCAGGAGGAGCGCGGCGGCTTCCCAGCGGCGGTAGCGGGAGCGCTCGCGCAGCACGTACCGGACGCTCGACAGGCGCTGACCATACGCCACGAGGGAGAGCAGCGGGAGCGCGCACCAGACCTGGTGCTTGGCGACCAGCCGCTGCAGTCCCCGCTTTTCCATCGCCTGCGCGGCGGTGAAGGCGATCATCGGCAACTCGATATCGGGGTCCATATCGGCATGATTCGGGTGCGCGTGATGCTCGTTATGCTTGCCGACCCACCAGCCGTAACTGGCGCCCATGAGCAGATCGCCGCCAATTACGCCCACCAGCGCATTCTGCCAGCGACGGAGAAAGCCCTGCCGATGCCCAGCATCGTGGACGAGAAAGGCGATTTGCACCGAGACGATGCTGAAAAAGAACGCGCCGAGGGCCACGGCCCAGTGCGCGTGGAACGCGACAAGGAACGCGATACCCGCCGCGAGCAGCCCACCCGTCACCAGGAGGCGCATGCCGAACGAGCGAGACTGGGGTTCGAGCAGCCCGGCTGCCTGCACGCGGCGGCGCAGTTCACGATGGTCGTTTATTGGGGAAACAGGGGCATCAGTATCGAGGGTTATGAGTACCGGGGCCATCAAGGCCCGCCTTTCTGCATCATCAAGAAAACACAACAGAAGCAGGAACGGGCGATGTGCCGCCCGAACACGAGAACACTCGGTCGTTGTCAGCGCTACTTGGGTATAGTACCACGATATGAACAAATTCATCCGACGTGTAACGAAAACCTACAGAATCCTCTGCATAGAGTGTTAGTGATCCTTGGAAGGAAAGACGTCGCGGGCCGTGCCACCGAAGATGAGCGCGCGTTCTCCTTCGCTCCGATCCGCGAACGCTTCCATCGGTCCGTGCAGCGCGTTTCCGTATCCCTCTCGCGCACTCACCGGCGGGTAATCGCTCCCCCACATCATCCGGCGCGCTCCGAAGGCGTCATACGCCTGTCGGAGATACAGCGGGATCGGTTGCGTGAAGGGGAACGGCTCCGTCACGGGCATGGCGCGGTAGCAGAACTCGCCCAAGCCCGTCACTTTGATGAAACAGTTCGGGAAGCGAGCGAGCGCAAAGACGTGCTGGCGCAACGCACGCTCGGTGTCAGTTGTATCGGGGCGGCTGTGAGAACCGAGGTGTTCGAGCACAATTGTCACCTCCGGGAGCGACTGCACCAACGCCGCGAAGCCATCCGAGGCGAACTCCGCGCTCGATCCGAAGCAACTGACCGCGAGGCCAAGGCGACCCGCCGCGCGCCAGATAGCCAGCGGATCATCCCCTGGCGAGCGCGCCATTGCCCGAAGGCGGACGCCGCTCGCGCCTTGCTCCGCGAGGCGTTGCAGAGTTTCCGGCGCGTCCAGACGCTCGGTATCCACCACAACGACGGGCGCGAACTGCCCCGGATAGCGCCGCACGCACGCAAACTGGTAGTCGTTGTTCGTCTGCCCCTGCATCTGCACCAATACGGCATGCGAGACGCCATACCGATCCATCTGGAAGAGGAGCGTCTCCACCGGCTCGTACCACGAGAGCGAGACATGGCAATGGCTATCAACGACGATCACGCGTGCAGACTCCTAACGGAACGCGAGCCAAAGAATCGCCGCGAGCGCCGCCAGGGGAAGCAGGATCGCGAGCGGCCGAAGCACCCATGCCGGAATCGGGCACCGCGCACCGTCCTGTTCGTTCTCGGGAAGGGAGGAGGAATCGCTCATACTGAGAGTATCGCACAAAAAAGGGAGATACTACGCGGGGTGCATGGTATAAACCGCGAGGAGGATCACGCTGAACGCAACCAACGCCCGCCCGGCGCGACGCACGTAGACCGCACGCCCATCATGTGCCATCACGAAGCCCGGAAGGACGACCAGTGTCAGACCAACCGCGAAAAACCCATCATGTGCTGCATTACTGTCTGTGTCAGCATCGTTGTTTCTCACATCGCACGTACCGAAATCCGTGACGCACCCCACCGTCTCTTGCCCGCTAGCACACGGCGTGCCATCATCACGAAGGGCTGAGCGATGAGGACTGAGGACTGAGAAGTCGCGCATCGCTCAGTCCTTATTGGGAACGGAGTGAGCGATGTATGACGATCTCGTGACACCGGAGCTGCTCGCGCGGCAGATTCTCGATTTTCGGCAAATGCAATCCTTTGCCGAAGACCCGTTCGTCATCGTGGAGGGTGAGGGGCTGCATGTCACCGATCACACCGGGAAGCAGTATCTCGACGGGCTTTCCGGGGTGTTCGTCAATTCCGTCGGCCACCGCAACCGCGCGGTGATCGGCGCGATGGCGGAGCAGTTGCACACGCTCGCCTTCGCGCCCCCGCTCGCTGGGACGAACCCGCCCGCGCTCGAACTGACGCGCGATCTCCTTGCCTTCGCGGGCGACGGCTTCGGCGCAGTCAAATTGCTCTCCGGTGGCTCCGAGGCGACCGAAGCGGCGATGAAGATGGCCCGGCAATACCACAAGCAGACCGGCCACCCACACAAATTCAAAATCCTCGCCCGCTATGGCGGCTATCACGGCGCGACGATGGGCGCGCTCTCGGCCTCTGGCGGGTGGGAGCGCAAGAGCATCTTCGAACCGCTCGTCGCAGGTTTCCTCCATGTTCATCCACCGACATGCGATGCCTGCCCGTACGATCACACGCTGGACGAATGCCGCGCGCACGATCTGTTCACCTGCGCTCGGCACGTCGAGCGGACGATCCAGGCAGAGGACCCGGAGACCGTCGCCGCCGTAATCGTCGAGCCGATCAGTGTCAGCGGCGCGGGTTTCACCGTCCCGCCCGCCGAGTATCTGCCGATGCTCCGGGCAATGTGCGACAAATACAATGTGCTACTCATCCTTGACGAGATCATCACCGGCTTCGGGCGGCTTGGCACGAAATTCGGCGGCACGTACTTCGGCGTCGTGCCCGATTTGCTCTGCGTCGGCAAGGGAATGAGCGGTGGCTATGCGCCCCTCTCGGCGGTGCTCGTGCAGGAGCGCGTGCAGGCGGCCTTCCTCGGCACGCCGGAGGAACGGCGCGAGTTCCACCACGGACACACCTACGGCGGCAACCCGGTCGCGGCGGCGGCGGGGCTGGCGGTGCTGCAACTGATGCGCGATCAGCAGTTGGTGGAGAACGCAGCGGCAATGGGCGGTATCCTCCGCGCCCAACTCGATGGCATTGCAACGCGGCTGCCCGGTATCCGCAATGTTCGCGGTGCGGGGCTGTTGCAGGGGTTCGATCTCGATCCCGCTGTCTATGGCCCCGCGCCCGGCCCGGCGGTCGAACAGGCGGCGCGCGAAAATGGGTTGCTCGCCCGCATCGGCAAGAACTTCGTCGTCTTCGCGCCGCCACTGACCATTGATGAGGCGGGTATCACGATGATGGTGGACCGCCTCGAAACGAGTATCGCCGCCGTGGCGAGCCGTCCGTCACCCGGAATATCTTGATGGGGCAGGCGTTGCGAGCGGCGCGGAATGTAGCGGCAGAAGGAGAATGAGATGCAAATTGATCTGACAACGGACTTCGGCAAGCGCGTCGAGCGACGATTGCACGAGGAAACGATTGTTTGGCTGACGACCGTACGGCGCGATGGGACACCCCAACCCGCCCCCGTCTGGTTCCTCTGGGACAACGGGACCGTCCTGATGTACAGCCGCCCAAACCAGCAGAAGCAGCGGAACATCGCGCACAGCGCGAAGGTCTCCCTCAACTTCGACGGTGACGGCGACGGCAGCGACATCATCGTCCTCACCGGCGAAGCGCAGATTGTCGCAAACGCACCACCGGCGACCGATGTGGCGGCGTACATCGAAAAATACGCCGAACCGATCACGCACATCGGCATGACGCCGGAGACATTCGCCGCCGCCTACTCCGTCGCCATTCGCATCACACCAACGGACATGCGCGGGCACTGATCGGCATTGCCTTGACCCGCAGTATCGCTTTGCTAACACAACGGATCCGCACCCCCCGCGTTGGGAGGGGCCGGGCGTGAGATATTCCCCTCTATTTCAGGACGTAGCCGAAGAGCGCGACGAGCAGGAAGAAGGCGAGCAGCGAGAGGAGCGTGAATGCCCAGGCAGGCGCGAGCGTGCGGAGCGTTTCGTCGCTCTGAATCATCACTCGCTCGTTTTTGTCGTGCTCATCCCAGATGGGCTGAGAGGTCGCGGTGATACGGCGGGGGCGGGGATAGACGGGGATGTGCCAGAACTTCTGCATGCGGATCGCTCCCAGAACAACGATGGACTGCCACTATACGCACCATACCACATTATGTGCCGGTGGGCCGCTGATGCATCGGCATGGCGGCGTCAGTAGAAATAGCCGGATCGAAGAAGGTCTCGCCGGTGCGCAGGAGTTCAACGCATTTCGGTATCCGCTCGCCATGCCCTTTGTGCATCGCGGCGGGCAGCGCGTCGGGCGCGAAAAATCGGGTGTCCAGCATCTCGATGCCGGGGACAGGCGACTGCTCTGCGCACTCAACTAAAAAGACGAAATGGATGATATGAACCTTCGATTGCGAGCCCCAGAAGCGGCCATCGAAGACGCCGAGCAGCCGCCGGACTGCGCCGCGCAGCCCTGCCTCCTCCCACAACTCACGCAGCACTGCTTCCGCCGGGGTCTGCCCAATCTCCGCGATCCCGCCCGGCGTCGCCCACTGGGCATTGTCCTTGCGCTGGACGAGCAGAATATCGCCTCGCGCGTCGAAGACGGCAGCCTCCACACCGATTGCGGGCGAGGCGCGTTGCCACGGTTCCGCATCGAAGACCGCCCGCACTTCCGCCAGCGTTCCCTCGTCGCCGAGTGCGGCAACCTTTACCGCCAGTTCGACGATGCGGTGCGCCCGCTCCACCTCGTAGACGTTATGAGCGAAATGCTTGCCGAGCGTCGCCATCCCACGCAGCTCATCCGCAATCAAATAGAGTTCCTGCCGTACATCGCCCAATCACGCCTCCTTCCAAAACGGGGGATTGAACCACGAAGACACGAAGGAGACGAAGAAGGGAGAAGAGAATCTTTTTTCTCATTCCTTTGTGCTCTTCGTGTCTTCGTGGTTCAATCCCCCCGCGCACCGCGACGATGAGCATGCGGTCCGCGCCATCGTCGAGCGGCGACAGGTCGGGGTCGGCGTAGATCGCCTCGACTGCGAACCCCGCGCCGTGCAGGAGCAGTTCGATCTCATACCGGCCGATCAGCCGCATCGCGAACGGGACGACGATGCGTGTGAGCGTGCGATCCGGCGCGGTGAGATCGTAGAACCAAGTCGCCTCGACGGTCTGCGTCGCCGCGTGGTAGAAGGCGGAGACGAAGCGATCCACGCGCTCTCCAGCGGCGCTGGCAAACGCCGCCTCGTGCGTGATCGCGCCGTAGTACGCGCCGAGTAGTTCCGGGTTCGGATGGATGAGATCGAGGATGAGCAGCCCGCCCGGTCGGAGATGCGCCGCGATCGCTCGCAACGCGGCGAGTTGTGCGGCACTGTCCGACATATGCAAAAACGTGTTCTGCGCGCAGAAGGCGAGCGCAAACCGCTGATCGCCGAGGGTCGCGAGCGAGCGAATGTCATCGTGCCAAAGCGTCACCTTCGCGGCGCAACCGGCATTCGCCACCGCCGCGCCTGCCGCATGCAGCATCGCGGCGGAGGTATCCACACCCGTCACCGCGTACCCTGCATCCGCAAGCGGCACAAGAAATCGCCCCGCGCCACAGCCGAGGTCGAGCGCCGGGCCACCCGTGCGCGCCGCGAAGGCGAGCAGAAACGCCGTGTCGGGATCGTCCGTCCCAGCGGGTGGGAACTCCGCCGCATAGAGCGCGGCAATCGTCTCGTAGTCGGGATCATGCCAGTTTTCCATGCTATCAAGTATGACCGCATAGGGGAGGGAGGGCAAACTGGCCTACCCCCCAGATACTTTCGGCAATCCCAACGTCTCCGTGAAAAACGCTCCGAACCGCTCCACGTCAATGGTCTTTGCGACTCTGGTGCGGAATCCGCCTTTCCCGCCCGGTCGCTGGATGATGGTCTGCCCGGCGGAATAGGCGCCCCCTGTTTCGATCATCACGGTTTCTTCCGGGGCATCAACGAATGTTTGATCCGCCGCGACCGCGACCGCGAGCGGGTCATGCAACTGGAATACCGGGCGGTTGAAGGTGACGAACATTTGCCCGCCGGCCTTGCGGACGATCTGGGCATTCGGCGCGGTCGCATCGCCGAGCGCATCCCACTGGGCGCGGGCGAAGACTGCCTGGGTCGTCACATCGAGGCCGACCCAGGTCGCGTCGAAGCCTGCCGCGAGCACCTGCGCGGCGGCCATCGAGTCCGCGAAGATATTGAATTCTGCGGTCGCGGTCGTGTTCCCCGGCATCCGAAATGCGCCGCCCATGATGACGAGACGTTTGACGAGGCGCGGTAATTCCGGTTCTAACGCAACCGCGACCGCGAGATTCGTCAGCGGCCCGACGAAGATAAAGGTCAGTTCACCGGGGGACTGTCGCGCCGCGTCAATCAAATACTGCGGCGCGCTCAGCGCCTCGACGGTCCGCATGGACTGCGGGATGTCCGCGCCACCGAGTCCGTCGGTTCCGTGAATGTGCGACGCGGTATGGAGCGGCCGGTCAAGCGGGCGACTCATCCCCCGATAGACTGGAACCCCTGTCGCACCGATAAAATCGAGCACACGCAGCGTGTTGCGGGTCGTATGTTCCAACTCGACATTGCCGGCAACCGTCGTCACCGCGATGAGATCAATCGTCGGCGCAGCGACGGCGAGGGCAATCGCCATCGCATCGTCCACGCCCGTATCCACATCCAGAATCGCCCGAATCGGCTCCAATGCCATGCTTTTCCTCCGTTTTGTAATGCAACCAACCGCGAAGGCGCAAAGGGCGCGAAGGACGCGAAGGGGAGAAGAGAAACGGACTTCTACTTTCTTCTCTTTCCTTCGCGCCCTTTGCGCCTTCGCGGTTCAACGTTGCTCTAGTCGTCGCCCGCCACGCTTGCTGCGACGGCCGCTTCCCAAGCGGCGACGGGCGGGGTTTCCTCCATCGGGGATGCGGTCAGGACATCGAGGAAGTAGGGGCCACCGTCCGCGAATGCGGTCTGGATGGCGTGTTCGAGATCGGCGGGATCGGCGACGCGCGCGCTCTTGATGCCGAAGGCGCGGGCGATGGCGCAGTAATCCGTCTCGGTGGAGAAATCCACGGAGTAGTAGCGGTGGTCATGGTAGAGGTGCTGCAACTCCTTGATCCATCCGAAGGAGCCGTTATTGCAGAGGATGACGACGACCGGCGCGCCGATTCGGCTGATCGTCTCCAGATCGCCGCAGGACATGCCAAACGAACCGTCGCCCATCATCGCCACGACGCGCTGACCGGGCCGCGCTGCCATCGCTGCACCGACAACGCCGCCAATCGCGTAGCCGAGGCCACCGTGCGCGCGGGGGATCGCGAAGCCCCGCCCGGCGACACGCATCGGGAATTGCGCGGCGAGGTACGGCGTCGGGGTGCCGGGGTCCGCGACGATCAGCGGATCATCGGGGAGTGCATCGCGCAGGTGGCGGATCAACCGGGCCGGGTGAATCGGCTGCATGTCTCGCATGCTGTCCGCGCGCACGCTCTCCCACCAGACAGCGGCTTCCTGACCAAGCGCGGCGATCCGTGGTGCATTGCGCTGGCCCACGGTCGGCGGAGAGGAAATCGCGGCAAGCAGATCATCGAGCGCGAGCCGCGCGTCGCCAATGAGTGGCACTGCGGCGTGGTAATTGTTGCCCACCTCCCACGGTTCAACATCGAGATGGATAACCGCCGGTCCACCGTGTTCCGGCTTGGCGGGCAGGCTCCAGTTCAGCGTCGTTACGCTGTCCGTGCGCGTGCCGATGAAGAAGACGAGGTCGGCATCCATCAGGGCGCGCCGGGTATACGGCCGCCCACCGTTGCCGCCGACGACACCGAGACTGACCGGGCTTGTTTCCGCGATACTCCCTTTGCCGTTGATGCTCGTCGCGACCGGGATATTGAGCGTTTCCGCGAACCGCGTCAGCGCCTCCCAGGCGCGGGACGCATGGATGCCCCCACCGGCGACGATCACGGGGCGCTGCGCCCCTTCGATCAGGCGTGCGGCGCGTTCGATGGCGGCGGGGTCAGGACGCACGGGCGCGGCAGGCGTGCTGCCCCAGAGCGGATCGGTATGTGTCGAGGCATCGCCGATGTCGCCCGCCAGAACATCGGCGGGGAGCGAGAGATGCGTCGCACCGGGGCGACCACTCGTCGCGAGCCGGAGGGCTCGGCGCACGGCATCCGGCAGCCCCGCGCTCGTCTTGATCTTCGTCGTCCATTTCGTGACAGCGGTGAAGAGTGTCACCTGGTCGAGTTCGGTCAGGACGCCGCGCCCTTCCTCCGACACCGGCGTATCGGTCGTCAGGCAGAGCAGCGGCACCGCCGAACCCTGCGCCTCCGCGACACCGGGCACGATATAGGTCGCCCCACCGCCCGACGGCCCTTCCGTGACGCCGATCCGGTTCGTGAAGCGCGCGTAGGCGTCCGCCGCGAACGAGGCGGAGCGCTCGTCGCGGAACATCACATGGCGGATTTCGCCGTGTCGGTGATAGAGCGCGTCATACAGCGTCATGCTTGTGTCGCCGGGTAGACCGAAAATATGCGTCACACCGGTGTCAATCAGCATCTGCACCAGCGCTTCCGATGCGTTCATCCTCTGCTCCCTCCGAGTCGCGGCTTCACTACGGTGCATTCTAGCATGGGGAAGCGGGTAGTCAGCAGCCGATACATGAAGAGGTCGTGCTGCCGCATGTGGCGAGCGTCCGTGGGTGATACGATGGCGCGGATGCCGCTCGGGGTTTCTGTCGGCTGCCGACCGATCGGAGGATGTTGTGACCGCCACCGACGCGCACGCCGTCGCGATTGCGCACCTGATCGCCATAGACGAAACGCTCGCCCGGATCATCGCGCGGCATGGCCCCTGCACGCTTGCGCCCGAACCGGACCTCTTCGGATCGGTCGTGCGGGCGATTGTCGGCCAGCAAATCTCCGTCCATGCGGCAGCGGCCGTCTTGTCGCGCGTGAGGGCGCTGATGCCGGACAGCACGCTAACGCCGGAGGCCGTGCTTGCTGTGCCTGATGGGCATCTGCGGACTGCCGGACTCTCGTGGCGCAAAGTCAGTTACGTCAAGGACTGCGCCGCCCGGTTCGCGGATGGCAGCATTGATCCCGTCGCTCTGGCATCCGCCGATGACGACGCAGTCATTGCCGCGCTCCTACCGATCAAGGGTGTCGGGCGGTGGACGGCGGAGATGGTGCTGATCTTCGCGCTTGGTCGCCCGGACATCCTCTCGACAGGCGATTACGGCCTGCGGAGCGCGATGCAGCGTCACTGGAATTTGCCTGCCCTCGCTACATCACAGGAGATGGAGATGATTGCGACGCGGTGGCGCCCGTATCGCTCAGTCGCATCCTGGTATCTCTGGCGGTCGCTCAGCAACGCACCGACCAGTGCGGCAGAGGCTTAAAAGGGAAGCGTACCCCATGTACAAACTACCGCTGGCCCACCTCGACCCGTGCCAGAAAATCACTTACTACCTGCTGAAATTTCTCTGGTTCCTCGATGTGACACATATGCGCGCTCTCCTCGAAGATGACTGATTCGGAGCTGGGGATGCCGTGATGGACGGTTGCGTGGATCGCGGGGGTCGCCTCGTCGTGGCGGCCGGAGAGGACGAGCGTTGGCACATGGATTTCGCCGAGGCGGCTGGTGATGTCCCACGTCTTCAGCGTGCCGGTGACGTGGAACTCACTCGGCCCGTTCATCGTGTAATAGACCTCCGGGTTTTCGCTCAGTTTCTCGAATGAACGCAGCACGTACTCCGGCCATTCGGGCAGGCGGCAGACGTGGCGTTGATAGAAGACCATCATCGCGTCCTCGTAGGCGGGGTCGTCCGTGGTACCGGCCGCTTCGTGCGCGAGCAGCGTCCGCTGGGTTTCCGACGGCAAGGCTTCGCGCAGTTTGTTCGCCTCCGTGACCCACTGCACCATGCTCGACGGCGAACTCTCGATGATCAGACTGGCGAGACCGGCTGGCTGCGTCAGGGCGTACTCCATGCCAAGCATCCCGCCCCACGATTGGCCGACGAGATGCACGCACGCCAACCCGAGCGCCTGGCGCACGGCGTCCACTTCCTCGACATAGAGGCCAACCGTCCAGAGCGATGGGTTGGACGGCACGGCTGAGTTGCCGCAGCCGAGTTGGTCGTAGAAGATGACTCGCCGCCCGGTCGCAGCGAGCGCCGCCATGGATTCTAGATAGTCGTGGCACGCGCCTGGCCCCCCGTGCAGCGTGAGGATGGGTAGTTTGCCCGGCTCCTCGCCATCGCCGACGATTCGGTACCACGTCTCGTAGCCCCGGAACGCAATGCGCCCCTCGGTGGATGGGAATAATGCCTGCATGGCGGGTTCCTCCTACATGCGTCCTTCTGTGCGTACCCATGCGTGCGCAATCGTATCACGGGCTGATGTATATGGCACCTGATCGCATTGCCTCATCAGGAATCTTACTATTGAGGAGTCGTTGCCTCATGAAAGAATCTTACCCGTGCCCCTTCGCTGGGAGCACGGGAGGAAGACGAGG
>JAABUU010004879.1_pt1 | contig 15444 bp, 14 predicted proteins | sample 5559301 | NCBI WGS metagenome assembly JAABUU01 (sample SAMN10711884, study PRJNA513360) | rock metagenome | isolation source: Antarctica rocks | place: Antarctica: Victoria Land, Richard Nunatak white | reverse complement strand
CGCACTCAGAGTCAGGGCCACAGACGCTCAGAGTATCAGTCACGAGACTCTCGCAGAAACAGTGAGAGAGACAGACATCAGGACAGACATCAGGACAGGCATTACTCTGACGCCCGGAACAGAAGCCCCCGACAGACACGGGACAGGGACAGCAGAGACAGGTATGGCTGAAGAAGTATGGTCTCACCTCAAGCACAGGCTTCACAAACACATCAGCAATCAAGGATTCTGTTCAAGACCCTTGACACAGCATTGCTCGGCCTGTTGGCTCATCAGCGCCAATACCAGCATCAGCATCATGAGCCATCATACCTGTACTCATCATGTCTCATGATGGTGACAGGTATGATGGTGGCAGAGGCAAGCATGTCGGCACAAGCCACAGCTACAGGAGCAGGAGCAGCAGCCACCCAAGGGGAGCAGGCCAAAGCACAAGACCCAGGAATGTCAGCAGCAGCAGCACTAGTAGGTCCAGGAGCAGGAGCACTGGTAGGCGCAGGGGCGGTGATGAAGGGGGCGAGAGAAGGCATGCTAGTAGGAACAGCACCTCTCCCAGCATGTCTGCAACTCCTTCTGCTTCGGCAGCAGCCAATGGTGACTTTCCTGGAGCTTTCAGGAACGGCAGAATCTTCTGGTCAAGGTAACTTCTGAAATGTACATTGCCTGTGCGAATCACTGGGAACATTTGAAGGCCTGCTTCAGCTGGTAGCATGCAGATCATGTCCACGTCATGCAATCACACCAGTATGATGTTGCCAATCAGCTTGCTGTACCTACTAACGTCACTTTGGTCAACATCAAGTGATTCAATTTTGGCACAGAATGGCGTACAACTCAGAATGCAAACCATGGACAGCATGGATTGTGTGAGAAACTCTGATGTAAGCACATGCAAGTTCAAACAGGATGGTCAGCAGAATGCAATACTCAGCAGAATGAAAAGAACCTTGAGCATCATCTGCCACTGCTCAAAACTGAATTGTCAGAAACTGTCACAGCATCACACCCCGGCCATCAACGCACACTACTCATTGCAAGCATCCTCATTGTGCTTATCTGCAATGCAGGATCTGCATGCGTGGCTTGCTGAGGATCCACATGCACAGGCCAGGTCAACATTGATGCAACAGAATCATTCATGCATCTCTGTGGCTGCAACGCTTGCATAATTGTTCTGCTCAGAGCACACGTGCACACAGCAGTGTCCAGCAATATCAGTCACCCTGCGGAAGTGTTGCTGCAGTGATCGCACCTTCAAAGAGTGCCTGGAGAAGAAGCTGTTTGCCGCAAAGGACCCCAAGGACATCAGTAACATTGATGACCGCACAGCTGTGTTCTTGTGGAACTGCTTCCAAAGGGAGCTGCATGGGGTGTGGCTCAGCGTCAAGCATGGCAACCTTGATTCCCATGCTTTTGGGGGCAAATTCAAATATCAGGTCAGTGCTGTTGAGGCCAACTTTGCTGAGTCTAGCATTGCATGCTTGCATGTTATGCTGAGGTCAATCCTGAAAGCAGCCAAAACTACAGATGTGGTGATTTAAGAATAAATATACCTTGTGGTGATGTTCCGACTGCTTTTACCTTCAAAGTAATGTCTGGCACTGACCGCAAGTTGAGCAGCTTGTGTTGAGCTGTATTCTGAGCTTGATTGTTTTGCATACTGTACCTCGTTGGTACCTTGATTACCCCCACCACCGTATGGCATGCAAACCTCTTCCGCAGTTAATCTACTTCAGTTCCCAGCTTGATGGTTTTCCACACAGGCGCATTTCAAACATGCGGACTGATTGTGAGTGTATCTAGAACCTGTGCTGGAACAGTTAGTGTTTCAAGACATGAGTGACTGTTGATTGTGAATGGATTGATTGCAGGCACGCGTGAGGGAGGTGCGCATCTTTGCCAGACCATTGCCCATTGACAGGGTGCTGCATGTGCTGCCTCGCAAGCCTCACATGCCTGGTACAACATTTGAGCAGCACTTGGACAGAGATAATGTGTGCCAGCTTTGGGATGCGCTTGTGCAACACAATGAAAGATAAGCTGACCAGCAAGCAGCGCACAGCGGCAGTCTGCTTAAGGCCACATGCTTGAGCAAGGTTTGCAACACACTGGCTGCATTTGGTCCAGCAATTCGTGCTTGCAGCTTGCATGCAGTGATTTTCATTGCATGATGGAAAAGCGTGAGTGGATTTGCACATCGAGGAGGGTTGCTCTGTCTCAGCAGGCTTCATGGATTGACAGCAAGGTCTGTTGCTGGTCGCACTGAGTTTCCTTGATACTATCTATTAGATCAGATCTCAGATACACAATCCTAAGAATACAATTATTTGCAGGGCTACTGTGAGCCTGCTTTTGTCACTTCTGCCAGAACTGCTGTCGCTGCTCTTGCCGCCATTGTTGCTGCTGCTGTGGCTGACATGGGCTGTAGTAAGGCATTGCATTGTGCGATACAGGTGTGTGTGACATTGTGCAACAAGCAGATGCAAATCTGTGTCTCTTAGAGGTGATTATGGCGTTTCGAGAAGTGACTCGAGGCAGTGACCTCATGAAAGCAAGTACAGGGTAATAAGACACACGGTCGCACTAAGTTTGCTAGACACTGGAGATACCGTTTTGTAGGTATCTGTCTTCTGTTGAGCTCCTTGTGACTACCTCTTTTTGCTGACGCCATGGACGTTATTATCTGGGATAGCCTTTAATACTGATGCCTCACACACATGTCGACCAGGCTGGGATCGACGACCTGTCTAAAAGTGGCAGAGTTGGCTGGGCAGGGCACAGGCAGAAATGGTACCGCTCCGAAACCAAAGGGTTTGAGCACAGGAACTTGGTTCCGTCGCTTGAGCATCGTCCGGGCTGCGGTGCGCAACTACAATATGCTAGCCATCAGTAGTTGCGCATATCGGGCAAGTACAGCTTTGCACAGAGCCTCTTCCTGTCCACGGCAGAAGACCTTTCGTTTGTGTACATGGCAGCTCAGAAGCTATGGAGACTCCGGAAGGTACACAGGCGCTCAGGACTGGAAACAAGCTAACCCCAATTTCGACGAAATTGAGCTGGATGAAGAGTATTATCAGAGCCTGGGGATCACTGAAGACGAGCTTGCCGACCAGCTGAGCTTTCTGGCGAGCGACACAGACCCTGAAGGACAAGACTTGTCATCAGATCAGCTCTCACAGGCTCAAGCAAGTACGTCTTCTTTCCTCATGGACGAGGAAATGGATACAGACGCCTGGGGACCCAAGGTCAGCGCTGTTAACTCAGGCTAGGCTCAACTTCACACAGAGCAAGGACTCATCACATGTTGGTGAACGTAGGCAGTGACTCTGGCAGGCTTCAAAGTTGAAGAAGGTGCCATGATCAGATGCGTACTGGACGCAGCAGGCTTTGATGCTGTCAAGGTGCTACCTTGCACATCTGACATGCTGTACATGACCCTGGAACATGGTGTGAACGAGCCAGAGGTTGACTGGTCCCAGCCAAGACCAGACAGCTGGGGCAGGGGCCGTGAGTGGGGCTCACAGAGAGTGATTTTGTTCTCTGGACTGAGGTGAATTGAGTGAATTGTCACCCTGGCTAATGACTTAAACAAGTAGGAGCAAATCAAAGAGTTGTGCACAGCGCAACACAGTCTTGCCTCTTGCTGGCAAAAGCTTTCTTTACCATGCCCATCTGGCATGCGCAGTGAGCACAAAGGCAAGATATCACACTCACCTACTCCCCTTGGACAGACATGAAAAGCCATCTAACGTAATTCCAGGCCTGCTCACATTCTATGACAATTGCAATAGCATTGTTGCTGCTGCTGCTGCTTGATGATGATGAGTGCTAGACTCTTGGGCCTGCCTTGGCTGTAAGCATGACTTGTTGGCAGTGACAGATTCTCACACTCTCTGCTTGATCCTAACATGCCTGCTGGTTTTGGCTGCAGCGGTGGAGCTGTGTTGACCATTGTAGAGTTGCTGGAGGAGGCAGGCTTGCCACAGCTCTGTATAGCTGTGGCTGAAGAGAGTGATGCAGGCCGCGTCTTAGGGGGTATGTTTGCAGAAGCAGTCAAGGTCAGCAATTTCTTGGCCAGCATGACAAAGTCTCTTTGCAGCTTCTTTCTGAACAGATGCTGCCAACATCCTCTTTAATGAGACAAGTTAACTTGTCACAAGACAGTGTCCGCTCATGCAGTACAATCGTACGTCAAGGTGCCTCTCACGGCCAATTTACCATACCTAGGCATTTATGCATGTACTCAAGATGGCATCAGCATATGCCTCTTTTTCATGACATGCACCATGTAGCGCAACACCTTAATACATCAAACTGGTCTGCAACTTGCCTATTTGTGAACTGTGTTGACGTCCTGCCCGAAGACTCTTTGCTCACATGGCAGGTGCAAAGAGGTGGAAAGGCTCCCAAGAAGCAGCTGTGGGATGTGGCAGGCCATGTTTCTCAACGTCTGCCTGATCTGGAAGAGCTGATTGGGTCACAAGCACGTCACAGAGATCAGGTGGGCTTAAATCTGAGCTCCTGCAATGATTGGCACAGCAGTGGTTTCGTTGCCCCTATGCTCTGCGCATGCCTCTCACTGCCGTAGCCCACCTCAACTTTGCCATACATTGACAAGCAGGGCACATGTGACATAGTTCTTTATGCTGCCCATGCTTCTTATGACTAGTCTGAAGACAACACCTGCATGGGTTGTGTTTCAGGCTCGACAGCAGACACAAGACCAGGCAACAAATGATTCAGCACAACCTGGGTCGTTCCCATCATACTCTGCCGCAACAAGCCAAGCCACCCAAGCAGAGATCATCAACAACAGCACACCTGCCATTGACATCAGCCCGTCACCACAGCATCAGAAGCCCCATGCCACCGCAGCACAGGCTCATTCACCCGTTGACCATGAGCTGGATGATTCAGCTGAAAAGGGACAGTCGCTGGCGGCAGCAGCTAGCTCCTTGTCACCTGAAGAGCTGCAGGCTTCCCAGCATGCTCAAGCCATGGCTCCAGGCATTGACTCCCTGCTCAAGCGTAGGAAGCAGCATCAGCCACCTCAGGAAGCTGAGCAGACTCAGGTTGAGCCTGAGCATGCAATCCCGATGCAAGAAGTACACCACCAGCAAGCGCTTCAGCCAGAAGTTGCTCAGCACAGCAGTCCCAAGCAAGCTGCAGAGGCAGATTTGTACGACGCTCGTGGCAAAGCTGCTGAGCAGGTGGCAAGCATACCGGCTGAACAAGCAGGACCTGCCAGCAGCCTCAACCTGACTACAGCAGAAGGGCAGATGTCACGTGCTGAGGAGGCGGCACAGCTTGCTGAGTCTGACAGCTTGTTGGATGCCATCATTGCTGGCAGCATTGACTGGGCAGAGGTTGCGGCAGCCACAACGCAAGAGCATGCTAGCAGCCAGCAGTCGCCACTGCCTGCCAGCGAGCACTCTTCCACTAGTCAGCAAGCAGGGCTGAGGCAGTCACAGACGCCCACGCGAAGGCCGTCCCAGGCAGAATCACAGATCCAATCCCAGATAGTGCCTGATCATCAATCTAGTGGACAGCTACAAGATCTGCAGTCCGAGCAACAGCAGCAGCGACCTAAGCTGCAGCCAGACGCCCAAGAGCCTGTAACCTATCAGTCTATCAACACAAAGTCACCGCAGACTGGACCCATTCAGCAGTCAGAGGCACAGTCTGGAGTACCACCACAAGTATCACAGCAGGTGCCAGAGCAAGCAAGTAAAGTACATCCTGATGTCAGAAAGCCTGCTGACATAGCACTGCGCACCAGCAGCAGGTTGCGGCTGCACAGGACCTCACCTGGTCTCCAAACCAAGAAGCTGCGCATGCGTGATGCTGCAGCACGGCAAGGCAAGGTTGAAAGGTCACAAGCAGCCAAGACGCAAGGCCCTGACGATGTGCTGAGCAAGGGCAGGGGTACTGGCAGTGCATCGTCTGAGAAGGAAAAACAAGAAGAGCAGATACAATGGCGTGTGGTGAGGTCAGAGTCCACCACTGCTGAGGAGTTTGTGAAACCAACAGCTGATGCTGTCAGTCAGAGACCTGCTTGGGCATCTCATGCCGCTGCTTCAGCAGCAGGCAGTGTAGAGCAGAATGCAGGGCTCAGCATGTCAACTACACAGGGTGACGCTGCAGAGGCATCAGCTGACAGCAGAGCTCTGACAAAAAGAGAGCTGAAGGCTTTGGCTGACAGGCGCGGCCTGAACTTTGAGAAGCTTTTGGCTGATGCTCGGTCAAGGGGGATTGCTGTAGAAGAATAGGAAAGATCTGTGCCCACTTGTCCTTTGTAGGATGCTCCCTTTACTGAATGTTTGCCACAGCCTGTCGTGGCTTGACGAGCTTTGACTCAATAAGGTTGCTGGCTGAGCGGCATTATGTAGGAGGTCCTTCCTGAACTGTCTTGTTTGTTGTCATATATGTTTTGGCCTACGGATGATACCATTGCTGGCGAGATCCTTGCAATGTACGAATTAACAGACCTGACAACGAGAATCTACTGGTTTGCATCGTTCCAAAGACAGGTACCTCAAACAGGCTGCGTAATGACATGTATAGCCCACACGCCATGGTAAAATGTGAGGTTAGCATGACTGCATGAAAGCTACCGTTTCCAGCACATATAATATACTGGTTTGTGCTGCCATGATACAGGTTTGGAAGGAGACTCCCCTCGCGGCTTGAATGTCAATGTGTACAACGGCAAATCCAGAACAGCTGTCAAATGCTAACAGGAGCTTTGACTACACTATCCCTTGGCCCCTACTTCCCGCTGCCTGATGCTCAGGATTGGCAAGCATCTCAATGGCCAGTCTACAGCTCAGCAGGTTGCATGTTGTAAACTTCACTCGCACACACTTACACACGCTGCATTGCATACTCAGGCATCATTCTTGAGCTACTCCTGAACCCCTCGAAATTGCACATCAGAGTTCATTTTAAACCTTTGGTCAGACTATCCCACTATACGACCCTAGGGTAGGCACATCTGGCAAGGGGTTCTCATCCTGCGGCCTGTCTGTACCCTCCTCGCCCTCTTTGTTCAAAGCCCATCCACTGTCCTCAAGCAAGCCAAACATCTTCAAGCAGGCTGCTTCATATACGCCCTGCAGAAGCAAAGCTCTTCTGCAACCAAGCTGCATGGAGTTGCAGATCTTTGCATTCAGCTGACAACACAACTCTGCTCATCCAGTGTATAGTGACTGTTGACGCCAAGGCTGACGTCTTGTAGCATACGCGACAGGCGCGAAACATGATGTATGGTAGCCAAGCATGTGAGGTGGAGGGCTTGCTAACCTGCAGATTGTGGATCTGCTCCACTTGCACATGCTCTGCCATCTTGTACAGAACATATGCAAAAGTAGCTCCTTGCATGTCGTTGTCTTTACTGAAGGCTGCTCCAACAGCACTGACTTTGTCCTTGTATTCCTCTAGCTCCCGAGTCGAGCTATCCTTTAGCATGAGTTTAAGGCCCTCATTGCAAATCTGCAGTGGCAGCGCTGAGCAGTGTTGCTGGAAGCAATGATCTGTAGTGTGATTCAACGGTACACAATTGGCTGGGATGCCAAGTTTCGTGTTGCAACGTATGACAAAGCAGAGATCACCTGGTTGAGCTTTTGCTGCAGGTCTGCAGCCAGCTCATCATCATCCTTGTCAGCATATGCCAGTGCCGCCCATTCTCCTGCTGCCTACATCCACGGCCCTTGTCAGCATGATAATGAATGTAAAGACGGAAAGCTTATATCGTACGAGCACCTTGACATCTTCAGCTTCATCTCCGTGCTTCCGGGCGTGCGTCAAAATCTTCCGTTTACAACAACGCTGCCATGTCTCTGCTTCACTTGACTTGTGAGGCAGTACACAGCGCGGCAACGCAAACGTGCTGAGTTGTAAGAAAGTGCCGTTGTGCTGGCGTTTTTTCGGACGAGGGCCAGCGACTGCATCGCAGGCGGCAAACCGCACGGCAGACATGACAGATCCTCCCATATCTGACAGATGTAAAACGACTGCTCCTGTCTCGCCTATTGCTTGTATCGCCTGATGTTTCGGAGTCAACTCTTGGATGACTTGTTCGCTGAGGTTGGTTCCGGAGCCGCTGGCATGAGTTCCCAGATGAGTTCCTGTACAATCTCATCGGTAGCGCGCGCACTGGCTTGCTGGTACCATCTGCAGTCGCTGGAAGCCAATCCGTTCGGTTGCTCAATTACTAAAAGCGCGAGCATAGAGTGCAGGAACCTTTCACAGCTTTGTGACAGCTATGGCAGTCACCTGCAAGGTTCTGGCAAACATCCCACAACAGGGATGTGCGTTGTTTTTCTTGAGAATTACACAGCGTGTCCTATGTCGTCAACTCTGAGCTTTGTGCAGACATCCCAACTTGATATGATTGCAGCATAAGCTGGGTTGCGATACCTCCCTGCACGGAGGGGTACTACAGCTGAGTGATGTCGGGCAGGCATGGGGTGAGGCAGCACACTTCCACTTCTACTTCAAGCAGCTAAAAACGCTCCAACTCGCTGCAACAGTCACACTGAGTTCTGCTGGCACCACGATACTCAAGACCGTGCTGCTGCCAGCAATAGTCCTGAAGAGGCCCAGATTTTCAGGGAAAAGGCTCAGCTTGACCCTGTGTGAAGCCCAGACCGAGAACACAACTATGCTGAACAGACAAACCCTCACAGGCACCACCATTGCTTGCAATGAGCCCCAAATGCCGCCCTTACATCAGGAGCATGGCCTGCATCACACATGCAGTCATATTTGCAGCCTAGCACTACATGTTATGTGGCCTTGCTTCACAAAGATGCGGTATGGTTGAGCAGGGTTGAAACAAGGGCCAACGCAAAGAGCAGAGCTTATAGATAGCAGAGGGTCTTTTGCATGTAGATAAAAGGTTTGCCCACTTCTGCTGTAGCATCCTTACTACCGCAGTCAGAGCATGTAGCAACAGGCCGCTTGCAAGTGCAATGAAGGACAAAAATTGTAAGTACAAAACACATCACTCTGTGCTATAAGTCACCTAGCAGCTGTGATGACGTTCTCTTTGCACGCCAAGTGCGCTGAGCCACAGACCGCTTTTTGGCTCCAGGCTCATCTGACAACCACCGATACTTAGTGCCTGTTGAACTTGTGACTTGAGCAGGACTGACACCATTCTGTTCAATGTCAAAGTCAGCAGCGATATCAGGACAAACAGTATGCAAAGAGTTGCACTCACAAAGCCTTTGCCCTGCACAGAAAGGGCACCCTCTTGCAACGTTGCCAGAAGTTTGACTGTATGGGGGAGCCTGTCAGCTGTGCTCCTTGCCCTTTGGACACTCTTGGCAACGCCACCAGATGAGTTTGTTGCTTTGTAAGGATGTGTTGTCAGGGAAATTCCCATTTTCTCTGTTCTTGTCATGGTCCCATTGCTCCAGCAAGGCATGCTTTGCAGCTGCAAACGTAGAATGCTTCTGCCTGGTGCCATCTGCTTTCCTGCCGCTATTTGCCTTGGCACACTTGGGGCACCCACTGTTGCAGCGTGTCTTCTTATTCACTGGAGCTTGCCACTCGTGCAAGCAAACACTGCATTTCCAATGTGCTCTTATATTGCTGGAGACACTCACTTGGTCTGGCGATAGCGGATGGTTCTTGTTGACATCCCAGAACTGTGCAACCTGTGGTGCCTTTCTGACCAGTGTGTTATGCTGGCATATTTTTGTGCCTGAGCAGAAAGGACAGCCTGTCCCTTGCGACCTAGAGGCAACAATTGCCTTCCAGACATGAGGAAGGCTGTCTGGACACTGATCACATGACCACCACACCTTGCGCTTGCTGTGAGGCCTGATGACACTGTTGCCAAGGTGCATGTTGCGTTCTTCTTGCCACTGTGCCTGCAGCTCTTTTGCAAGCATGCTGATGATGGGCCCAACCTCTTTGGGCTGCGCTTTTGGTGGCTGTTGCCAGCTGTCATTCTTATTGCTGACATCAGAGGCTGTCTCTGCAGATTGACATGTGCGCGGCAGACTCAATCATCATGCAATATCAGATGTTGAAGCTGTTGAGGACTTAAGCGGGCGAGCAAGGTGACACACCTGTACAGAAGGTCGACTGCTGCTGCAAACAGGCAGTCATAGGCGTATTTGCAAGCGCGCACTGCCTTGGATCTGGCGGCCCTTGACCGCAGCTGGTCAGCAGCCTGGCGCACTGTTGCACCTGTGAGGATTGCCTGAAAGCACCAAAGCCAGGTCTAAAATCTGCAGTTGATTGCAGCAGTGCACGCTTGATATGCTTATCTTCTTGTTAAAAAACCGTCGGGGCGTACCTGCCCTGAGGGACGGTATGAGATATCGCTGCTCCCATATCGCTGCGGTGTCAGGACTGACTGCTCAGAGGAGATCAGGTCTGGAACTGTGCTGTTCTGCTTACCTGTCGCTGTACTGTGACTAAGCACTCAAACAAGCGGATGTTCTACTTGTGCAGCTGCAGTTGACGGGATACTTCCCAATGGCGTCTCAGTGGGTTTACAACCTTCAGGCAGCTACAGTTGCCGTCAGACATTTGTGTCTTTGAGCAGTCCCTGCTCAGCAGAACTACTCGGTGGGCGACGACAGGTCCACCTGACTGGCGGTCCGTTCGCGTAGGCCTAGTAGGCCATTGTACGCACGTGTAGCTGAGACCGGTGGGGAAGACCTTGTCCATAGCGCTTGCTGCAAGGCTTTGACCCTGACTGTGCGTTGACCTAGGAAAGGAAAGGAAATTTGCTGCTGTGCAGCAAAGGTCATGTTTTCATTTCATACCTTACAGTCTGGGGTGTGGAGCCAGTTGTGACTCATCAGACATCCTAGCTTGAAAGCACAGGTGTATGTGGTGTGCAACAAAACCAAGCTGGTGGGAGTTCTGTTCGAAAAAGAGCCTAACGTTCCGTGGTTGGTAGTTTGGGCCAAATAGTAAGAAGTGTTGACCTCTAATGTTGCTGTAAAAAGGGCAGTCAAAAAGGAAATGTTGCTCATCTTCAACCGCTTGCATAGAACAGCGACGACAAATAGGTTGTTCTCTAGGTGGTTTGGGTCTCAACCATCTGTCAGTCTCGACCCTCAGTGAGTGACCACCTAACCTGAACTTGATGAGTGAAACAATGAAGCACTGGGTCTTATGTCACGAACGTAAGAGGCCATGACATTGGAGTCCCCAAAACAAAAAAAAGACAGTGAGTCATCTCAGCTGAGTCAAGGTATTGATGCCTTATAGCTGCTTTGGCTAAAGACCCTTGCACTGGCAGCAAATGAGCCAAATGAGTTGTGACGATCATTCATCCACAAAATAATGTTGGGGTTGTGCTAGTGTCTGTCAGCACATACAATGCCTCTTCACTCCAGAAAAGTTCCAAATTATCTCTGGGTGGTGGTGGCTCGTGCAATTTCCGCAATCATGCCGCAATGCACACAGAACTGTCAATGATGATGAAGGCTTGGAACAGCAATTGAAAAAGAAGCAAAGTCCACCTGGCAGCTTCTACCTCTTCAGCTTGGGCAACACAACATTAGGTCATGGCAAGTCCAGCTAAGCACCCAAGCCAACTGCCCTATGTACAGCAATGAGACTACACAGACTTTTGACTACTGCTGTAGGTGGTAAACACCATATAAACAGCACCATAAGCCAGAATGCCACACCAGGACTTGTGCTGTGGAAGCAATATTACAGACAGCCAGTCACTGGTGCTCGCCTGTGTAGCGTCTTTGCACTGTGCTTGCTGAATTTTGGCAACATACTGTGCATCCATCTTCTGCCACTCCTGCAAAACAATATATATCAGACATGCTCTCATGCGGCACATTGCATTGACACGCCCAAGCATGCAAACACATGCACATGTGCTCTTGATCAAGGCAGCAGTCCCAACTCAACAGCATATGTAACATATTGCAGCATCGATTGGGTCAGTGCGGGTATGAAGATGCCATGATGGAGGCATGCAGTGGTGCTGACTGTCCTGTGTAAAAAGCAGATAGTGAGTTGAAGCTCACAAGTTACAGTTACTCATGCAGTCGGGTACTGACATTTCAGTACCTGCTCAGTCTTGTGAGTCATCTTAGCTGAGCTAAGGGGCTGATGCCTGACAGCTGCTTCAGCTGGAGAGCCTTGCACTGGCAGCGCATGACTTTCTAATGCAGACCAGTTCATTCAAAGGAAATTTTGAGATTATGCTCATGTCTGTCAGCAAGAAGAGATACTTCCACTCCAGAAGGACTCCATCTTGCCTCTGTGCAGTGGGGCCAGGCCTGCAACATCAGCCACCATGCCTCAATGCACACAGATTTGTCCATGATGATGTCTGAGGACTAGGAACAATAAACAAAACAGAAACAAAACACTTAACAACTTTTCGTCTTCAGCTTCGGCAGCAAATTATTGGGTCATGGCAAGTCTAGCTAAGCACACAGGCAATGGGCAGAGGGGTTTTATGATGATAAGCAATGGGCAGGCAGACATTGGGCCAAGGGATTTAGTGATTATAGGCAATGGGCAGGCAGACAGTGGGCAGAGGGGTTTTGTGATGACAAGCAATGGGCAGGCAGACAGTGGGCAGAGGGGTTTTGTGATGACAAGCAATGGGCAGGCAGACAGTGGGCCGAGGGATTTAGTGATTATATATATGCAACGGGCAGGCAGACAGTGGGCAGAGGAATTTAGTGATTACAGGCAATGGGCAGGCAGACAGTGGGCAGAGATGTTTAGTGATCATGGGCAAGAGGTGGACATACTGGCGTGGATAGTTGACATATACGAATTGCAGACAAAGCACCTTGAACAGAAATCTTGACGCAGAGCACTGACCCTGCAATGATGGAGTTTGATTTGCAGAGGAATCAGAAAGCAGGTTTTGACCCTGACAACATCACAACGTTGTCAACAGGAAGCAACAAAATGGTGCATTGGACTTCCAGGAACTACCCAAAAGGTCCACCTCACCTGTTTGTGGCCCATCCATCCAACCAAATTACCCTCAACAGTGGTTACCCCTATTGTGCCACCAGAAAGCCTTGCATCTGCAATTCACTGCAGTTATTGTGCCCTGCGCTAGCTGCAGTGTATGACATTGCAAGGAGTGGTGTTGGCCCTGAGCGTGTTCTACGAAGGTCCATGAAAATGGCCTGCTGAATGCAAGTGGCCAGACCTGGGAACAATCTCCCTTTGCGCGCACTGCCCCGGACCATTACATAAAAAAGCAAGCGTCTGTGCATTCCAGGCTAAAGCAGCAGGCGTAATATCAATTACTTTGAAGGTGCTTTTTCAACAGTGTAGCTCCTGTGCGAATGTATTGCACCTTTTGATATGGTCATGTTGAACCTGATGTAGTGTTTCAGGGCACTGGTGAGTGACAGTCTCTACATTGACCGACATTGACAGGATGGGCGTTTGACATGAACACTTTGTAGTGTTATCTGCTGGTGTTGCATGAAGCATGTGACTTGTTGATGCAGTCAGATTTCCGGCCGTATGTATCAAAATGACAATTTGCCCCTAAGAAGCTTAAGCAAACAAGATCAGAGCTGTCAAGCTTGATCTTGCAGATGCAGCTTGCTCAGAGCAACAAGAGCCACATTGGGACTGCAATTGGGCAGGTTCGATAGCCATAGCAATTGGACAGGTTCAACAGCCCTAATGCAGCTGGCCTTAGCCTGTCCATCAATCTCTCTCTTTTGTGACTCGAATTTGAGCTTTAAACACATTGTAAATTCTCTGTCTCAGATGGTCTCTCCCTCTCTATGTCTTGTGTCAGTCCAGATGCAATGCTCGCCAAGATTATGGCTGCGCTACATGTTATTTGATAGCATGTGCCTTGCATCTGCACAACTTTGTGTCCACACGGTACCATTTGCATTATTGCAAATTGCGATAACATTGCAGACTGCCTATTGATCAAGTTGTTCAAAACAAGATACACGATATACGAGGATACCCAGTAACTGCACATAATTACGGACCCGGCACGATTCGATCAATTTTTAATTACAGTCAGCAAAACAAGCTAGGCAACTGTTGCAATAATCAGGTTACGCCTAGGCCTGGTGCATATCAGCAAAGTGTGAATGCTTGCTAGGCTCACCTGCTTGTAGCAAGCACATACAGGGCTTCCATGACTTGCAATGTCTGCTGGGTAATGTAAAGTTGGCTGCCATTATGAAAGCTAGACATGAGGCAGCATGAAAGAGTGTACATGATAGCAGGAGAACGTGCCAAAATGAGGTAATGTCACAAACCAGAGTTGACATGCAAACATGCTAGTAAACAACCAGGACAGTAAAATTGGACAGCTAGTAAACAACCAGTGCTGTAAATTCCGACAGATTGTGAGCAGGCAGTCACTCTGTAGTCACTGCAGTGGCCAATGTGTTCCCCAGTAAAGCCTGATGTTTCCAAGCTTGCCTACAAGATTGGCTCAGAATCGGCCCCAGACAACTTCTGACAGCTAGGACGTCAATTATGCAAAAAGTCACAATGCTGACAGGCCAAGGCAGAAACATGAAAGTACAAATGCATAATAGTCCAACTCCGTGGGACAATGAATGATTCGGGGGGTTTCAATACTGCCCTGTATGCTGCAAAGAACATGAGACGGCATAGACTCCAGCTGGACAATGTGCCCACTGTCATGGTGCCCTCGCACCGTCTCAGCTGTACCCCAAGATAAGTACAAACACCCTGACGTGAGGAACACCCTAACAAGACTGTCCCCAGAATCAGATCAGATCTTGCACACGGGTGCATGTAACCCCAGTTTCCTCATTATGTTAAGCTTCCTCTTACACCATGGTGCCATCATCAGGCGCTAAATCTGCAGCTGGCTGAGCATTGGCATGTGCTGAGTCATCAGGCCTGTTGTGGACATGGATGTTGCCGTGACTGTGATCACGTGACATGTTGGTCTCGTTCACTCTTGGAGCAGCAAACACCAATCCCTGCATGCATTTCAGAAGGTGAAAGTTGTGTGGGTTTCAGATCATTCTCTTTCCCCTCTTGAGCAGGTTCACGTTGATGGCATCACACATGTAAACACCAGCCAATGCCGTGACCAGCATGATCATGACTGGCATGTTGTTATTATGCTGATGAAGTCCAAAAGTTGCTCCAGCTATGCTTTGTGCATGCACGCAAGTGAGACACAAGATTGCACAACTGGCCATTGCACTGGGAACACCAGTCCCATTTGCATATGAAACCCAAAATGTATTACTGTATTTTGTTGCGCACACCTTTTGATGTGTAATATCTCCCTCTGCTGTGGGGTTCACATGGGTAGAGACTGCCGAGGCAGAGTCAGCATCCACATTGTCCACAGCATCAAAGGGCAAGGCCAAGTGAAGAAGTACAGAAATGATGCAGCCCACTGAGAAGCCATTGCTCAGAACCAGGATGCACGCATTCCTGCAAGACAAGCAATGTTGACTACTT
>JAABUU010004878.1_pt1 | contig 15450 bp, 17 predicted proteins | sample 5559301 | NCBI WGS metagenome assembly JAABUU01 (sample SAMN10711884, study PRJNA513360) | rock metagenome | isolation source: Antarctica rocks | place: Antarctica: Victoria Land, Richard Nunatak white | reverse complement strand
TAAGCCTCACTACCCTCTGCCCTGTGCATTGCTTCTATGCATAGCAGTATACCTTGTGTTGTGCTGTCTTCCATAAGGCCACATTGCATCACAACAAAAATCACGCAAATCAAACATGCAGATCAATTGGATAAATCCCAACACGGGCGTTGCAACATCAGCCGTATGTGCTTCAAGCTCAGAAAATCCCATGCATGCAAAAGAAAAATGCACAAACCTAGCTCTATTATTGCAAAACCCAAATGTGCAATCAATCAAGCATCTACCTGTTGACAGCCATGATGAGCTTCTTGCAGCAGTCGCAACCAAGCTTGAGTCTTCTTTGTCTTGCTCAATTAGGACACATGGCAAGCAATGGAGAAGCTTGTGGATGATGGTCTTGTCAAGCATATTGGCATTTCCAACTTCAGCTGCGAGAAGATTGATGACCTGCTGAGCTATGCACGCATCAAGCCCGCAGTACTGCAAGTTGAAGTGCACCCTTACTTCAGAAACCAGCAAGTGGTGGACCACTGTAAGACCAAGGCAAGCTTCCAACATCAGCTTGGCTATTGAAGTAAGCATTCTTGCATGGAGCACAAACTGTTTTGCCTGCACATTTGTGATTGCTCTATCGCAGAAGGCTGTTGCTGGATGTTATGCATTGCTTTTGAATGACAGAATAGCTAGCTGTTACCTACAGATTTGCTTTCAGCAAATCCATATGGCAACCTGTGAGGTCACCACAGCTTCATCCAATCCAGAAGTCATTGCAATAAAGCAAGCAAAATGCAGTTTGCTGACCAGTCTTCATTGATCAAACCTGTGCCTTGCCAGACTCGAGAACACAATATGGAGTAGCTGCAGCATTCAGCTTAAAGTACCATGTTAGCATGATTATACAAGCATCAATAATGCACAACATCAGTTTTGAGGACAGCAGTCATGATGCTGGGGGAACAACCATGATTGCTGTCTGATACACTTTGACAGAACAACTTGACTTGTCTTGACAGTTGCCAAAGGAGCCTGGATCAAGGAGGCAGCAGCTCTGACATCAAGTCTCATTGTTTGCTACCAAATCACTCATCATCTAGCCTGCAGGCGTTCGTTGCAAAGTATCAAATGACAACTGACCAAAATTTATTTTGCAACTATTTGAGACATGAAATAGGAGGCATGAAGCATAGCAACCATGCTTACCATACTGTTTGGAACGAGCCATAAGCTAACTCCTTGAACTGCCTGGACCTTTCCGTCCAGTAGTCCACCCAGGGGTCGCCACACTGACTGTGATATGGTACTGATAAGCTGACAAGGCTCTGCAGCGACCTAAGAGATGCATCAGATTCCAGTAACGGTGGTAAGTAGTTACCCCCAAAATCCATATGCCGTACGTGCACGGAGAGTTGTTTGACGAGAGGCACAAATTCTTCCCACGATGGACACAGAATGCGATTGAAGGACAGGTCCAAAGCATAAATTTCAACACCGGTCGTTGGCTGCTGCAGCCATCTGGCGACGATTTCGAGATGTTGTAGGCTAAAATTGTTGCTGGAGAAGTCACACACCAGACGCCTCGACTCTTTTGGAAAGAGTTTGACGTGATTCCTGTAAAAGTCCGTCAGTTCGAGCAGCGTAGGTCTCAAGGCCTCCTCACGATCCTGAGTCTGCAAGAGAGGTGGCAGGTTTTCATTCGCTCTGCGAAACAATTGAACAGCGACCATGGTGAGTAGATGACGAGTGGTGCGTGGGGTTTGTGTGCTGATAATGTAGAACTTGACAACTGGACAAAGTCGCTGAGCAACGTTGAGCTCGAGCTGTTTGTCTGTTGGTCAAGCAGCACAGGCACACCAAAACGCGGAAATCCATCATGGCTGTCAACAGGTAGATGCTTGATTGATTGCACATTTGGGTTTTGCAATAATAGAGCTAGGTTTGTGCATTTTGCTTTTGCATGCATGGGATTTTCTGAGCTTGAAGCACATACGGCTGATGTTGCAACGCCCGTGTTGGGATTTATCCAATTGATCTGCATGTTTGATTTGCGTGATTTTTGTTGTGATGCAATGTGGCCTTATGGAAGACAGCACAACACAAGGTATACTGCTATGCATAGAAGCAATGCACAGGGCAGAGGGTAGTGAGGCTTACGCATTCGAGAACAGAGCCTTTGGCAAGCAGCAAGCAGTGCATGCACATTTGCATTTGTTCGGACAATCTTTGAGTATACATATTTTGAGACAAAACGTCACTTGGAGGGCATTGAAGTTGCACCGTTGAGTGGTGTAGTTTTTTTATTGATCAATTCCGTTGTTTTCTGGGCGTAAGTCTTCATCAGCCTCTTCTAGCTCTGCATCTGACTCGTCTCTCAACACCCTTGCAGCCGCTTGCATGGTGTCCTCATCCAGCGGAGCTTGTGTGATCCAACAAATTAGCCTATCCACGTGAGGCCTAGTCCATATCCCCTGTCTGTCCACGTCGCTGTGATTTTCGTTGCTTCAATCCCATCCTATTAGGTCCGCTTCGTCCCTACATGGACTCCTTTTCGTTACACATTGTAAGCTTCGCATGCGGCTTCAAGTGTTGCAAAAGATCCTGAATACTTCTTCTTTTGGCCTATTCTAACTTGGTACCTTCCGCTTCTTTTTTTCTCCACCCCTCGCAATCCGTTATTGTTGGTGGCGTAAAGCTCTTTGTGCTACTGGTTTTGTTGATGATCATAAATCTTGAATTTGCTCTGACATTGTTTAGTTTGTCCCCGTCTATGTGATCCACAGTCATCTTGTCCCCTGGCTTCAAGCCCATGATCATCCTGTGCAACAACATGCATTGTCCATCTTTGGAAAAAGCCACGTATCCACTATTATTTAATGACATGGAATACTTAGACAAATCCACATCAACGTCTGTTTCGATTTCAATAACTGCCATTGGCAAAAATGCAAAAGTGTATAAGGTCTAGCAAATGTTTGATCTCAGTCTTGTCTTCTGTAGACAATTGTCTCAGCGAAGTGGTATTCACAATCTCCTTAGGGCCGCAACGATCTGTGATCCCTGCATGAGAACTGGGATCCCAACGAAGTTACAGTAAATTCAGAGTAATGTCAATGTTTTGCAGAGCTACAGTACTCTATACACAGAAAATAACAGATTTATGTCAACATGTCACCTTTCTATCATAACGTAGATTTCGTCTAAGACTAATTCTGTGGCCAGACTCTGTAGCTTCTGGCTCAGAGCATCTGCAACTCAGCCTCAGACGCTCTGTAGATCTGCCTCAGAGCTCTGTAGCCTCTGCATGCAGAAGTCGAAAAGTCTGCGTGCAGAGTCCTGTAGCTCTAGCGCTGCAGAAGAAGGTTCTGGAATTTTCTAGCTTATGATAGAGTCACTCAACTCGGAGTTGAGTCATGAGCGATGAGTTTTAGGGCATGAACTGGCCAAGGCACAGTTTACGCCATAAAATAAGGAAAACAGGGGGAGGGGTGTGTATGTGAGTTGGACTCAGCCTTGAGACTTGACTCAGCCTTGCTTACTTACAGCACAGCCCAAAACCTCCTCAGAAGCTCAACTCTGAGCTAACCTCTTTACTTTTCTAGAGATCTTGTAAATAGGTAAGTAGGTAAGTATAGCCTACAGTACTGCCTTAAGTACTGCAGGGCTGAGGGCAGTTAGGGAAGGGCTGTAAGGTGTGAAAACAGGGCAGTTCTAGGAATCGTTAAATCCTCACACATGCCAACACTTTGTTGTGATGGGGTTTTGCACACACTCACAGCCCTTGATGACTCATAAACCATTACATAAGCCTGACATAAGCAGGACTATGGCAAAAGGTCAGTGGTCAGGTAGACAAATATATACATGGAAGCTAGTCAGTCGTTGATCAGTGCTGGCTTCGAAATGGGCAGTGGCAGAAACCAAGCAAGACTCTGTCAGGGCAGCTTATTGGTCAACCACTCTCAGCCAGCCACTATAACCTATGTACCCATGCGTCATGCAAGGCCTGGTCAAGGGGGTCAACGGGTACTTCATACACTACTGGCTGCACCGGCATGCTTCCTAGTTTCAATCGGTAGTAGTCCATGATCAACACATCAGCAACTGGCAAGTACTGAGATAGCCACAGCAGCACTTCCTCTTGTGTTGGCAGCCAATACCACACATGCAATGCAGCATTGCCCATGCTGTATACCACCATCATGAATGCATTTGGGTCAGCCTGAGGCTGATGCCCAACAAGTACAGGCTCAACAACTGGGTTTGCTTTCATTGGCTTGTCAGCCAATAGTTCACGCTGAAGGACTTCATGTGGAACAGGTGAGACAGCTCGAATAACACCAGGTTCATGCCTGCGCTTTTTGTGCCGCTGCAACTGTCTGTGCTTCTGTTCATTTCTGTACTGCGCTGCATCAGGAACCATGAGGATGGGTATGAAGCGGTTTTGCACTGCTACAGTCAATTCATGTAAGTGTGGCGCCAGTGTATCAGTCTGAACTTTCTCATCACCACCTGCAGAAGCAGCTGGCAAAAAGGTCATGAATCACCGTCACAGTATACAAAGTAAGACAACAGCTTGACATGCAGTGCACAACAATGGATTTTGAGGCCATGCATATGCAGAGGACCTGTACACAAGTGACAGCAGATGGTATGCAAGCAGATGGCATACACGAAGCAGGCAGTGAAGGCAGGATTGTGCAGCTAAAAGCTAGGTTGGATGAGACTCACCAGGGGGAGTTTGCAGCAGCTGGAAGATGCCGTGCATGAGAGCCACCTTCTCTGTGTCAAATGCATTGGCTGCATGCTTGGCATGGTGACACTCTTTGCTGCCAGCATCATTGCAATCCACCACCTGCTAAGCATACTGATCTTAGCCATACAGCACTACGAATGATGATGGCGGCAGCCCCACACTTGAATCAAGATCTGCCTTTGTTCTGCTTGTACAATGTAACTTGGGATCATGCGCAAGCAAACCATCTGGTTGAACCCTTGACTGTGAACAGGGCCTTGCAACATTGAGGTGCAGTCAAGTGACATATAAGCATTCAACACGCAAAAAGCCTTGCAGCGTGTTGCTCAGGCACTGTCAACCGTCGTCTCAAGGCTGTTACAGAACTTGCGCCAGTGTAGTTTCAAATGATGGCTTTGAGCCCCAGCTACTGCACCTTTGTACAGTCTCAGTGAGATACATCACAGCTCAATCATGCCCTCTCCTGAGCGTTACAAACCTTGCGGGCTAGTGAAGGCACAGCATTGATCTCAACCAGCCAAGGGCGGAAGTCAGTGTCTACCAGCATGTCCACCCCAAACACCTCAAAGCTGGAGCCCAGGGGTGCCCCCAGCATCCTTGTGGCACCCCTCATTGCATTCAAGCCAGCTGCGTAGGTGTACCCTGCGAGGCATATGAGGGCACTTTGGCACTGAGAAGCAGTGTCCTGGCACTGATGGGCGTACATGCACCACAGGTGGACAGAAAGCTGACAGCCTGCATTCTTGTGCATTTGTCTGCTATAAGGCAGCACATGCAATGGGTGTTATGAAGTCTTGTGAAGGCGTCAAGCCATGACTCTGGCCATTTTGGCACAATCACATCTGCCTGCGAGACTCACATCACATGCTGTTTACCAGACACATTTATGGTAATTCAGTCCACACATACGGTCAGTGTCAAGTTACATCTGAAACAAGACAGATTGATAGAGTCAGCACCTACCGTGCACAACTGGCACCAATGCACTTCCAGTAAAGCCAACTTGTCTCAGCAGATTTCTTGGAACACAAAGGTTGCCACCATACTTGTCAACCTTTCTGTTTCAAGAACCATGCTAAGACAGCTTTACTTCACTACAAGTGCGTTGTTAATCGCATGCTCTTTTCTGGAAAGGCTCACCAATGATCTTCTGCATGCGAGCCCACATGCGATCAAAGGAAGCTGTACTGCCAGTGACTTTGTTGATGTGCTCCTGGAAGGTGTGCATACTCCAGGGTTGGGATGCCTCGCGGTCCTGAGTCCACAGGTTCACAATGTACTCCTGCAAGCAAAGAATGCCCTCCTGTGAACTGTAGACCTTGCATCCTGATACACAAACAAACTGGCTAGTCATCGGGTTCAGGGGTTGAGAAGCTTGCAGGACGTGTGGAAGCAGGCTTGCTTCGCCGACCTCAATGACACATGCACCTGCGCTCATGTGTCAGTCATGAACAATGGTGGACATGCACACCATGATGAACATTGTAGTATGAAACTGTCAGTCAGTCCTGATTGCTATCCTCTGATGCGACACATGAGTGGGGAAAATGCCTTGCCTCTCACACTGTTAGTAAAGCAAGATTCACAGCGCATTGCAACAAGCATGACAAGACATTCTTGCATTCTTGACTGTCTCACCTCGTCATCAGCTGGCATGTCAACATCAGTGCGCTTCTTGTTGACAGATCCAAAAATGACAACACCCCCATCAAAAAGATACACCTTGAGAGGCGTGGTGCTAGTCACTATCACCCAGAGCCTGTAGAAGGGAGAAAAGACTGCCCTGTTGTACAAGGAGTTGACTGCAAACTGCTCTAGATCAATATACTCAGAACCCAAGCACCTTTACAATTTGGCAGTCTACCTTTTGCCAGCATGCATTTATGAGTCGACCATCAGTCTGGTGTTGTGGCAGACATTCAGTGCTGTTCAACGCACCACAGTCTGGTCAGAGTCAAACTCAGTCTGACTTTGCCATGCAGTGTTTTGTTTTTGCTGTGACACATGCCACCCTGAGCTGCGTATGTCCTACGCTGTAGATGCGAAGCAAATCGTGCAAGTGTCTGCAGGGAGTGTTGCACCTGACATAAAATCGGCGGCCACGCACTTGCAGCTGGTTCTGTTCATAGCTCTGTACCACCACATGCTTGTGCTGCTCATGCCACTCAAAAAGCCGTGCCTGCGTCAATGCAACAAAGCTGTCAAGGCAACAGTGCAGACTTGTGTGGACCTTTCCATCTGCCTGCCTCTCGGCTGTGGACTGCCACTAGACTGTCACTCAAGGGTTGTACACGGGACCCTGATAATTGACAGAACGACAAATGGGATACACGCTATGCTACTGCATTCTGGCAGCAGTGAAGCATGGTAAGTCTGCAGCTTGCAGGCATACCTCCTGTGTGGCCTCTCTCTGCTTCATGACATGTACTCCTTTGCCGCGGTGCACATCCTGTTTCAGCACCCATAGCTGTTCAGGGCCTTTACCCTGCAGGCGCTGACAGGAACATCAGCGATGTCGACTGTGTCATGTGATGCGTGAACCCGTCTGCCAAGACAGGACTTCATGGGGAGCTGATACTGACAGCAGCATCAGGAAGCACCAGGGCATCACAGAAGGCCCTGTGAGCTTTCTGTCACTCTGAAAAGAATTGAGGAACAATGAAATCAGGCCTGCTGCTTATGGTTGTGCCACAAGCTTCCAAACTGTATGATGAAAGCCGGAGCATTGACATAGGTGTAAAGCATCGTCAAGAACAGTCTTTGCCGTGAGGTGCTGTTGTGAACCAAACTTGTGAACAGACAACTGGCAAGATTTGATTCAGGCCATCATCAGAAGCTGTAATTTGGGCTCTCGCATCCTTCTTCAAGCGCCAGAAGTGCATGCCCTGATAGCAGCGGGTGTCATGAGACATGGGTGGTTTGTTGCAAGGTGTAAGAGCAGAAGTGCACCTGGGACTCAGCCCAAAGACGCCAGTGCCAGTACTGCTCAGGCAGCAGCCAGGAGCGAGGGGTCAGCTCAAAAGCGCCTTCCCCATAATGTTCAGTCAAGGTAGCTATGAGCCTGCCTTTCATTGCTAAGCTTTGGATGCCAGGGATACAATTGACCCTCTGACCCGGCTTGACTTCTGCCAAAGCTCTTTCACATTGCTGCAAGAAGCAATGTTGTGGTGTACTGGACTGTTGCAAAGCTGCTGGGTTTCTGGCAAGAGCACTGGCAGAGGAGGGCATGCTATCTGTGCGTACTGCTTGCCTCATGGCTTGCTAGGAAGCATTGCTGACATGGATGTGTGAGTGAACCATGCATCTGTTGGCATTGTTCTGCTTGCAAGCATGTTGATGTAGAGTGTTCTTCTATAATGACTCACTGATTGCTGCAACTAGATAACCGTGCTACAGGCTCAAAAGGCAATAGTGAGGTGGAACACAGTGCATGCTATGTCAAAAATCAGAACTTGCCTGATGGCATGCTAGTACTATATGACAAGCAGGAAGGGTGGTGTTAAGGGCAACTGACCTGCCTGCCTGTCCAGTACACATCCCATGATCTGAGAGCATCATAGCCTTTTACAGCAAAGCGCAAGCGCTTTGTTTCACCTGAGACAATTGCTTTGCCAGGTCCTGCTGCCTGCAGTTGCAAAGAAGTTCGTTGTGCGATCCTTGAGCATAACTCATATGTCAGAGTTGGCATTGACATGCCGCTGTGACACATACTTCTATCTCCTCCTTGAGCAGTGTCGTTTCTCCTGGAGTGAACGCGTACTCATCCAACCAAAAACGCAAAGGCAAGCTGGAATTTGCCTGCATACAACAGCGTGGTTTCACGAGAGGAGAAAGCTTTTTGACACAATGCAAGGCTCAGGGGCTGCAAATCGCCATGACATGTGCTTGTTCCAGTACCTGTTGTGAACTTACTGTCGCCAACAGAAGCGTCAGCGCCGGCAGGAGCAGTGCCGGTGCAACAAGTTGCATGCAAGGACACGCAGTGGCTTTTTTGATCGTTACAGCCCGGGCGGCGGCAGCTGCTGCTGTTGGTGATGAAAGTTCAAGCGTTGTTACATTTTGAGCATTGAGGCCAACCCAGCCAGGGCGGGCCGGTCACTAGGAAACGCGTGTAGCATGCACGTGCAGCTAAGCAGTTGTCGCTGCAACTGTCGGCACAACTTCAACGCACAGTTTATGATGCTCTCGCGCGCTCAAGCCGTACTCACAAATGCTGCTCGCCCGACATATATCGCAACGCTTGCGAAACAGCTGCCTGCGAACCTGTCAACTCAGTCAACAGCTTGGTCAACTCATAGCACAGCACGACCATGTAGCGACAGACCATTAGGGCGAGGCCGGCCCGCGCTGATCTCGCTGCGGTATCGTGAGACTTGCAAAGACCAATAGCTTGACTGGCATGCTGTTTAGCCAGTGAGTAGCTCAAGGTCTGTGATCAGGATGAACGGGATGTGACGCTCGGCCACCTGACAACCGCTGGCTGCAAGGAGCACAAACCCTTTGGCCATGAGTTTGAAAGCTACTTTGACTGGGCAACAGATCAAGTACCTCAAAATTGCTTTGCAGTGCTTAGGCAGGATAGGTATGATCAAGTTCAACTATGTCCCACCAACTGAGCACTAAAGACCGTCGTGCATGATGTTGTGACTCAATGCAGGATCTGAGCTTCTCATTGAGGGCTTTCCAGAAAGAGTCAGTGACCCCAATAAGGCTTCGCACGTGGCTCATGATACATCGCCAGAACTGAGCTGTGTCTGACTCAACTGAATTGTGTCTGACCCAACAGGTTGTGTTGCGGAGCATAAACAGCAGCAAATCAGCATATGCCTCAGTATCCTTTCACAGCAACTTCTTTGATGAGTACAATGTGTTTGAAAGAAACATTGTTCAAGCTGGCGTTCTGATGAAGGTATCCAGACCACATTTGGACACTTGCGCCAACTTAGCCGAAGATGTAGTCACACAAACATGAAACCAATTTTCACGTCTGTGCAGCATGTTCTTACTGTCTTCCGCACTCAGAGGATCTCTCGTTTGACAGTCCACCTGGAGTCAGATGCAAACACTTTGCTTCTGGTTGTCCACGCAGACAATGGTGAGCCCCACTCCCCAGCTTTCCATAATAGACAGGCACTATATCGGGCAGCACTTGCTTTCCAGCTGAGCCTTCCTGCTTTCCAGTCTACGCAACTGCTGGCAAACCCATGCACTCCCTGCTGCAGCTCACATTTGCCATGTCTGTGCTGTTGAGCAAACAGGCATCTAGACGTATATGGCCTGCAGGCCTTGAGAAGCGGTACACTGTGCCATGCTTAGAGGCTGAGATTCTGCAGGCGACTGTAGACAAAGACATGTTCCCCATCTACCTCTTGGCTGAGGCTGCTGAGCTCAGCAGGTGCTCCTGCTGTCACAATGTACACACCTAGCCTCTGCCTAGCACATCTCACAACCACACACATGCGTGCTTGGTAGCATCAACTCTGCACAAAGTGCATCTCTGTCATGCTGTAGGACTTCTTTGATGCACAGACTCACCATTGCGCAGCAACATGAAAGATGTGCTAATGGAGTTCATCATGACGTCAATAATGCATGCATTGTGCTAGGCCTTCAATGCCAGCATCAACATCCACATCCACAAATAACGGTTTACCATGCGGCAGACAGATGATGAGGGTGCAGGCTGCTGTCCAGCTTCCACACCACAGTGGGAGAGATCACCATCATTGCCACCCCTGACTGTGAGGCAGACCCTGGTCAAGCCTCCAAAACTGTGCAGATGCGCAGCTTCAACGACCCTGCAAAAGGTATGTTTCAATGCGTGTAGCACTGGCAAGCCAGCTTACAGTGTGCAATGTGTGCGCAAGCCTGGTAAGCTTCCTTGGCATGCCACTCACTGGACTGCAGGCAGTGCAAAGTTTTTGATGGACACTGCCACACTTGCTGTTGCAGCATGAGGGACAGGGACTCATATGCCATCTTGTGTGCTGCGATGACTACTGGATGTGTGTGTGTGATGCAGCTCATGCAGACAAGGCCTTGTACACACAGCTGTCCCTGGATACCAGAGAGGTGTTCCTGCAGTATCAGCACTCTTCAGATGCAGTGTCAGATGTGACGTTCAATCTGAAGGATTTCAAGCATATGCTGTCAATGTGTGAAAGCCTTGGAGCCAGTGTGGCTATCAGATTTGACCAACCTGGCGCTCCGTTAGTGGTTGAGCCCCACTTCAGAGGCAATCATGTGAGCTGATCACTTGGTCTGCACCTGATTGCATCAAATTTGTCAGCTATGAGGTTGCCCTGCGGATTTCACAGCTGCTGATATGTGTGCGTAAACCAATTCTGTTTGATAGATAGTTGAGATGCAGGATCTTTTCCCAGCTCAATTTTGCAAAAGAGGCAAGCAAGCCTTGAGGTGCAGTGTTATCCAGGAGATAGAGTGTGAGGCAGAGCTGGTGCTGGCAACCTTGATGGAGTCACAGCAGGCTGAGCCACTCAGCCAACAGCCCCAGCCAGGCCCTGCTGGAGGCCGGTTCGGTGCAGCCCCAAACAGTGTTGTGCCAGGAGACACTCCTTATGGAGCAAGAGGTAGACAACAACCAGGGCTGTGATGTAGAACAGATTCATGCTCTGTAATCTTTAGGTTATGGTAGCTGTGCCGTCAAGCACTGGGCTAACATATGGTGCTGCAACGCAATACAGGGTCATGGGTCCTGGTCCTGTGCATCTTTATTGCAATGTTTTGTTTGCCTGGCACAGCTTTTGAGCAACTGCGTCTCATCCTCACGAGGACTGCTGCCTGACCTCTGGCTGGCCACACTACCAGAATACTCACGGCAGGGAGCATGCATTACTGGCTGGTACAGCAGTAGGTCAGCAGTGGTTCAGGTTGAGGGTGGTTATGGCGCAGGTGGTCGCACTCCAGGCACAGCTCTGCATGGCAACATGCGCACCCCTGCCACAGGAGCAAGACAAACCCCTGCTTCAAACTCTGGCCATCCTGCTCAGAACCCCTTGAACACCGTTGCAGCAGCAACCACTCGCCCTAGCAGGTTCATGCAAGGGGCCGCCAGGGGCGGGCTACCCGCAGGCCAGCAAGCTGCCCCTGATGACACTCCTGCTGTGCCTGCCAGACCAGCAGGTGATGTGGGTACTGACGCCTCCAACAAAGGGCCCAGCAGCGGTGAGACTTCCGCCCCTCCTTGCTTGGCAGGGTCAGAAGTTCGCAGCTATCAGGCGTCTGAAGCATTTTGTGATAGAAATGCTTCTCAAACCCTTAATGCCGTCGCAATCGTAATCATGGCCATGTGTTGACATTGATGACCTGTATCTACCAGATAGCAGTTTGAAGGGACGTGGCTGGCATCCTGTCAAAGCACTGGCTTGACACGTATCAAGCCAAGGGTCCCATACAGCTGCCTGCATATCAGCAGTTTCAGGCTGCAAAGGCCCAGTTGAAAAGCAGGAGCTCCAAATGGTAACTGTCTCGGCAAAACTTGGGTTCACAAATGCAGGTGGGCGCTTGAGCAGGAGGTTCAGGCCACAGAGCCAAGCAGCAGGTATGGGCCAGGCAAGCAGTGTAGGTCAGCCTCCTGGGCGGCACCAATGGCAGGACATGGCAGACGTGTCTATTTCAGGCAGTGAGGCAGGGCCATCAGGCAGGCATGCAATGCCTGGTGACGACCCCAGCCTCTACACCCACCGCTCCAACAGGTCAGCCCTCTTTACACCCATCTATTCCCTCCAGGCTAGCCCACTCGACACCTACTGCTCCAGCAACTCAGCTCGTTCAGTTGCTGCAGCTACCAACTGCTTGGCTAGCGCATCTATCTGGTGTGATGTAGCAGCAGCGCACGCTGGTACCTATTGAACTGCTCAGTCACACCTTCTGCTAGTGTATAAGAGTTTGAGCGCCTCTAGAGCTTGCAGCTGCATGTACTGTTAATGATCAGGCACGGCAGCATTGCCCGTAGTTGGCTTGCACCAGAGTTCATCATTTTCTTGCTCGCAGACAACCTCACGCTACAAAGCCTTTACGACATGCAAGCACAAGTGCGTACTTCTCTGTATTGCAGAGAGCTGCCCCCAAGCCCAATCTTTCCACCTGAGACTGTGTTTTTGCAACATGAAGATTTGATATCGTCAACAAAGATGTAAACTATTGTGATGGTGCTGAGCAATCGACAGTGATTGCCTGCTGCAGGAGTGGTGAGGCGCCTTCTGTCAAGAACAGTCGCGGATCTGGAATGTACGATGATGGTGAGGTGAGCCTCCAACAGCCTCCCGCAGACCCAGGAGATCAGATGCTAGAGGACTCACAGGAGATGCTGCAAGATGCTGATGCGCCTCTTTCCAACAGGTATGCTTACGTCTTACGTGGGGTCAAGCCTGCCATATCTTGTTTGTTCCAGAATATTTGGCCATGGTCTGGTTGTTGTTGTAGTGCCTTGTGAAATATTGCGCAACAGGACATGAATGTAAGTCGGACAATGTTTGGTACCAGCACTGTCTAACCCAGCTTTATGCACATGATGGAACTGCCTTGATGCAACCGTGTGCTCAGAAGGGTTTGCTGTGTGTCTGGTCAGGTACTTGGCCAATACTTCAACTCCAGATGATGAAGAAGATGCAGATGCTATTCCAGGCACACCCTGATGCACAGTCTGATTGACACAATGTTGCTTTGAGATTGATGCTTCAAGTCTGATGGCTTCACTAGCCTCTCCAATTGGGTCGACATGGTGGGCGTAAATAGCTGTAAATGTGTGGGAAGCAGCTGCACAACCCCTGCAGTCTGACAGGCAACACAGTGTATTGCGGTACCTATTGCTTAGACTGAAAATGGCTTGCCACAAAAGCTTCATGAATATCTGTAGTGATGAGTCATCATCAGGCTGCACAAACTGCCTGTCCCACCACAGGCACCTTCAGGTAAGTAATGGATCAGTAATAACCCGGTGATTCATTATTGATTACTTAATGGGCAGACCGTTCCTGGCCAGATGGTCTAAATCGAGCCTGCCTGGCTCATGAGGTCGCACACCGCTGACTCAATTGGGTGCAATCATGAGGCGTTACACATATATCACAGGGTCCCATTGCAATGTGGCTTCAAGCAGGACTTTTTGCTGCATTCAGCATGACGCGCAATACAACAGGCAGGAAAGAGGCATATGCATGCATGTTTGCCCCAGGTGCAGGCAAAGGTTGAAGTATGGTCAACTTACATACTGTGCACAAGCAAGCTCGACCGTTACGTGGAGGCCTTTGTTCTCAAACAAGGCCCGCAGTCCGTTCCGCAGACGCACCCGCCGCGCGAACGACCTCAGATCTGGCGATAGTCCTGAGCTATGAAATCGAATCTCGCTAGATTTAGACTCATCAGCTAGATTCCGTGATTCTGTTGGGCCAACAGGCGTTTGATAATACGCGAAGCACTTACTTGTCTGGCGGTAAGTGCTTCTCTGCAGGCTTACTGCAGTGCAGACTCCTTTTACATGGTCCCTATCAGGCTGGCCGTAAGACGTTTAGCCTTGTAAGCATATGCGACCTGCTGAGATGGTCCACTGCTGGACGAGTGCGCACTCGCGCAAGTTACACAACGCGGCACACAATAGCCATTGCGCAAGATGGGCTCAGGCAAACACTTTGTTCCTGCTGAAACCTGCTCTTCGAACAGATCGACTCCCTAGCCTGCCCATCAGAATCGTTGCTCAGACAGAACCAGACGACGCAAGGTCTCCTCTGGGCCTCACCGTCACCAGACCAAGCAGACAGGTGAGAAATGTTCTGGAGTTATGCCAGTCTCATAGTCCACAGTCAAATTGTCAGCTGGTCTCATTGGTGGAGGTGGGGACCAGTGTGTTTCAGTATGCACAGAATCTGCATAGGCACCTGTTGTTTGAGCTGATTGGCTGATTTCAACTGCCAATCTGCTACCATTGTTGAGAAGCTAATACTACAAGTTTGCAAGCACAATCTGCTGAGCAGGTACATGTGCCCTGCAGGCTATACTAGAGTTCAGGCCAAGCTTGCAGGACTTTCAGGAGCTTGTACCGCGGTCATCTGCACTGCAGCGTGGCGTCCAGCACAGACTGCTGGGCATCAGATTTGCATGCTGGAGACAACATTGCAATCACCAGCTGGCTGTTAGGGCTGCCAGGGTTCAGGCCCATCTCCACGCAGCTGAAGGGCATAGGCTCAGAACTGCCTTTGCTGCCTGGCAACATGCTGCCCATGATATCTCAACCCGCAGGCAATGGGTGAGCGTCTGTTGCTGACATGTTGAAGATATGCTGAGCACCTGGGCCAACATATGTTGAAATAACTTGGTCCATTGATTGATTGATTGGTTGATTGATTGATTGATTGGTTGATTGATTGATTGATTGATTGATTGGTTGGTTGGTTGGTTGATTGATTGATTGATTGATTGATTGATTGATTGATTGATTGATTGATTGCTCGACTGATTGATTGATTGAGTGTTTGATTGATTGATGCATCGATTTACGCTTTACCCCCCTGTAAATTGCAGGCTGAGGCTGCTGCTGCGAGAACTGGCTGTGCAGAGAGGTTGACAGCTTTGGAGATCAAGCTTGAGCAGCTTACACAGTGCATACAACTCCAGGTATTTTGCTGTATCCATCAGCATGCATGCAAGTTGCTCTGCAGATATGATTTACAAATGCCAGCTGATGGCATGTGAGATGCATG
>JAABUU010004877.1_pt1 | contig 15453 bp, 16 predicted proteins | sample 5559301 | NCBI WGS metagenome assembly JAABUU01 (sample SAMN10711884, study PRJNA513360) | rock metagenome | isolation source: Antarctica rocks | place: Antarctica: Victoria Land, Richard Nunatak white | reverse complement strand
TGAAATCGTCGTCCATGTGTCTCCTCCTCACAATAGCGCCCAAGCACCGCTATTGTCGGAGGTCAGACACATGGGCGGCAACTAGCAATCACCGTATTAAAATCTCCCGCCCCTCTCTGTGTCTCTGTGTCTCTGTGTCTCTTGTTCCGTCCCTTCTCTTGTATCTTTCGCCGAGCGGCTTGGGAAGGAGGCCCGATGTTCGCAGGGTTCACGCTCACGACGATCGATACCGGCGAGACGACGATCCGCGTCCGGCACGGCGGCAGCGGCCCGCCGCTCCTGTTGCTGCACGGAATCCCGCAGACCCATCTCATGTGGCACAAAATCGTCCCAGCCCTCGCCCGCGACTTCACCGTCGTCGCCACCGATCTGCGCGGGTACGGCGACAGCGGCACGCCACCGACCACGCCCGACCACGCGCCCTACGCGATGCGCGCCCTCGCGCGCGATCAGGTCGCGGTGATGCGCGAGCTCGGCTTCACGCGGTTCGACGTCGCGGGCCACGACCGGGGGGGACGCTGCGCCTATCGCCTCGCGCTCGATCACCCCGAGGCGGTGGGCAAGCTGGCCGTCCTCGACATCGTCCCGACCGGGGAGGCGTTCCGTCGCGCCGACGACGCCTTCGCGCTCGACTACCGGGTCTGGTCCTTCCTCGCCGCGCCGCATCCAGTCCCCGAGCGCTTGATCGGGGCCGAGCCGCAGCTCGTCCTCGACCACATGCTCGATAGCTGGGCGACCATGCCGGGGGCCTTCACCCCGGCGGTGCGCGCCGAATATCTGCGGGCCTTCCGCGATCCCGCGACCATCCACGCCATCTGCGAGGAGTACCGCGCCGCCGCCACCCTCGATCGCGAACACGACGCCGCCGATCAGGGGACGCGCCGGATCGCCTGCCCGCTTTTGGCCCTCTGGGGCGGGCGGGGGTCGTGGCGGCGTGGTACGACCCGCTCGCCATCTGGCGTGACTGGGCCGACGATGTGCGCGGCCACGCCCTCGATTGCGGCCACTTCCTCCCCGAGGAAGCGCCGGAAGAAACCTACCAGGCTCTGCACGATTTCTTCCGTCCATGAACAGTCGTGAGTCGTGGGGGGGCTTCGCCGGTGCCGCCTATGGCTGCCCCGCTTCGGGAGGGGGGCTTCGTTGCCGGGTGAGAGGGGCATGGCGGGCACCCTCACCCCCGCCTCACTATCGTTCGGCACCCCCTCTCCCCATCCGAGGAGAGGGGGAGTGCCGTTGCGGGGCTCCTGATCGCTCCATTGGCAGTGGGCGCTGCGCGCATAGCACCGCGTCCCTTATTTCTCTCGTTCCTTTCTCTCTCGTCCCCCTCGGTGCCTCTGTGTCTCCTGTTCCGTCCCCTTCTCGCTCGTCGCTGTGCTAGGATGCGGCGCATGGTCGGATCGTGCATCTGCCGGGTGCGGAGATAAGGAGGATCGCCGGATGAAGATCACCGGGTTCGAGTTGTTCAAGGTGCCGCCACGCTGGCTCTTCCTCAAGATCACCACCGACGAGGGGCTCAGCGGTTGGGGCGAGCCGGTGGTGGAGGGGCGCGCGGAGACGACCCGCGCGGCGGTGGACGAGCTCGCCGGCTACCTGATCGGCAAGGATCCCTTCCGCATCGAGGATCACTTCCAGGTCATGTACCGCAGCGGCTTCTATCGCGGCGGCCCGATCCTCACCAGCGCGATCTCCGGCATCGAGCAGGCCCTCTGGGACATCAAGGGCAAGGCGCTCGGCGTGCCGATCTACGAACTCCTCGGCGGGGCCGCGCGCGACACCATCCGCATCTACTCCTGGGTCGGTGGCGATCGCCCGGACGACATCGCCGCCCAGGTGACGGCGCAGATGGCCCTCGGGATGACCGCCGTGAAGATGAACGCCACCGAGGAGTTGCACTTCATCGACTCGTTCGGCAAGGTCGAGGCGGCGGTGTCGCGGGTCGCCGCCGCGCGCGCGGCGGGCGGGCCGGACTTCGGCATCGGCATCGACTTTCATGGGCGCGTCCACAAGAGCATGGCGAAGATCATCGCCAAGGAGTTGGAGCCGTACCACCCGCTGTTCATCGAGGAGCCGGTGCTGCCGGAGAACAACGAGGCGCTGCGCGAGATCGCCCGCCACACCACCGTGCCGATCGCGATCGGCGAGCGGATGTACACCCGCTGGGGCTTTAAGCAGGCGCTCGCCGACGGCTACGTGGACATCATCCAGCCCGATCTCTCGCACGCGGGCGGCATCCTGGAGGTCCGCAAGATCGCCGCGATGGCGGAGGCGTACGACGTGGCGGTCGCGCCGCACTGCCCGCTCGGCCCGATCGCGCTCGCCGCGTCGCTGCAACTGGACGCCTGCACCCCCAACGCCTTCATCCAGGAGCAGAGCCTCGGCATCCATTACAACGTCAGCAACGATCTCCTCGACTACCTGACCGACCCGAGCGTCTTCGCGCAGGAGCGCGGCGAGATCGCCCTCCTCACCGGACCCGGCCTCGGCATCACCGTCAACGAGGAGCGCGTCCGCGAACTCGCCGCGATCGGCCACGACTGGAAGAACCCCGTCTGGCGCAACGCCGATGGGACGGTGGCGGAGTGGTAGCGAGGGGAGTCCGTAGGCGGTAGTCCGTAGTCCGTTAGAAGGACGAGAGAAAGGCGAGTGATTCGGTGTTCCTCCAGCCCTCTACGGACTACGGACCACGGACTGCTCCCCTCCGTCCAATAAGGAGGCAGCATCATGCAAACTCGTCAGTGAACATCACCGCCGCCGACACCATCCGCCCCGAGCCGACCGAGGAGTTGCTGCGGACCTACCTCCCGCACGTCGAGGTCCGCAGCCCCCTGCCCGGCAACGCCGCCGCCTGGTCCGGCGCGCGCGCCACCGAACTCCTCGGCTTCACCGCGCAGCACAGCTGGCGCGACGCGGAATAGGGTGGCCTGCGCCCGCGCTATCCAGTCCTGGAACGGTATCCGCCGTCTATGGGTGGGGGACGTTCGCATCCGTGGCGGCCAGGGCCAGGGTGTAGGGCTGTGCTAGCCCTGCCCCCCGGTGCTTCTGGTCATCGTCAACTCGTAGCCGCCGCCCGGCCAACGCCAGGCACCGGTCACGGTGTTACGGTCGTCGCTGAACGTGCCACGGAAGGCTGCATCCGATCCCTTCACCTCTAGCCAGAAGGTGAAGCTGTCTTCGCCCGGTTCCCAGATGTAGACGAAGTGATTGCCGGTGCTGCTCTCGAACCAGTGCCCGATCAGGTTGTCGCTCGGTGCCTCTTCCCCCCACCGTCGCCCGAAGCCGACGATCATCGTCCCCTTGATGTCGCGCCCGAATTCTTCGTGGTGGTACGCGAGGAAGTGGCCGCCGACCATCCACTCGTAGGTATCCTGCCCTTCCCATTTATCGCCATTATCGAACGCCCGGTGGTGTAGGTGCCAGGTGCCGACGAACTTGTCGAGGAGGCGCAGGCGAGGATCCAGCGCCGCCGGAATCGGGGTACCATACTGCTCGTTTGCCATGTACCACACCTCCGTTGAGCGCTCGGGCCTCGTGGCAGCCAGGAATGGCGACGCCCCTGGTCGGCCTTGGGTCGACCGCGATCGGGCTTTCAGCCCTGCCAGCGGCGCTCGCGCAGATAGGCCAGGCTGGTGACGATGCGCCCCTCGGGATCGCCGCCGCCCCGGAACTCGAAGCAGTAGAGCAGGCGCTGGGGCAGCCGCTCCAGCGCGGCCATGATCGCGCCGAGCGGCAGCACGCCACCGCCGAGCGGCTGGCTGTCGAAGTCCGGTGGCCCGTCCTGATCCTTCAGATGGGCCGAGATCGCGCGCGCGCCGAGGGTGCGGATCGCGGTCGGGACATCGTCGCCGTGCCGCGTGTAGTTGCCGATGTCGATATTCGTCCTGAGCGCCGGGGCGGGGATGCGGTCGAGGACCGCCGCGATCTCGGCGAGGCGTCCACCGGGTGACCCGGAGAAATTCTCCAGCGCCAGCACGATACCCTGCGCGGCGGCGTAGTCCACGATCGCCCGCCCCGCCGCCCACCCCGCCGCGTCGTCGTCCGCCGGGAGCGGACCGGGGAAGACGCGCAGTTGCGGTGCGCCCAGGGCGCGCGTGTCGGCGATGTCTTCGCGCAGCGCCGCCGCGCCGTCGGGCGCAACGCCGAAGAGGGTGTTGCGCGTGGCATTGGTGACGAGGAGGCCGTGCGTGGCGAGCAGCTCGCGCGCCTCCGGCAATTCGCGCGCCTTGTCGCGCCAGAACTCCGGGCGGACCTCGACGCCCGCGACGCCCGGCCGCACGGCAGCCGCGATCACGTCGCGCGTGGCGAGCGCGCCCGCGCGCAACTCGTCCTCGTATTGCATCACCGAGATCAGTATCGGGCGTTGCTGCTCCACGTTCCCTCCCCTTCCTCCACGAGACGGCGGGCGCTAGCCCGCGCTGTGGGATAGCCGCGCCGCGCATCATGCCGCAGTCTTCAGTGGGCACCGCAGGCGCGACGGCGACCAGCCGCGCCCCCGATGAAGAGAGTAGCATACCCCAGCCCCCTCCTATACTCCCCCCGCCGAGCGATCATCACCGCCACGGGCGCGAACCCCTCTCGCCCTCTGGCCCACTTCGCTTACTCGCCCGCTTGCCTACTCCCTGAGGACTGACGACTCACGACTCACGACCGACCACTCGCCGGAGGCGTCATGCCGCGCGATCCCCGCTGGCAGATCGGCCTGGGCCGGGACAACGGCTTCTCCTTCTGGACGATGATCCTGATGGAGGCGTTGTTCTCCTCCTATGCCCTGCTCCTCCCCCTCTACATCGAGAACCTCGGGGCGAGCAAGGCGCAGATCGGCCTCTACCTCGGCCTGTGGGGGCTCTTCCGGCTGATTCTGCTGATCCCCAGCGGCCTGCTGATCGACCGCTTCTCCCCCAACGTCGTGATGCTCAGCGCGCGCCTCCTCAGCATCGGCGGGCTCGTCGTCCTCGCGGCGATCCCGCGTGCCGCGTGGCTCCCGCTGCCCTTCTTCCTCCTCGCCTGCGGCAACGTCGCCATCCCCGCCCTCTCCGCCGTGATCGCCGGGGCGGCGGCGGGGCGCGACCGCGCACGCGCCTTCACGCTGATTTACACCGTCGCCCCCGCCATCGCCACGATCGCCGCGCCGACCGTCAGCGGGCAGGTGGCGCAGACGGTCAGCCTGCGCGCCGTGATGCTCCTCGCCGCCGTCCTCTCGGCGCTGAGCCTGATCGTCTTCAGCCGGATCGCGCGGCAAGCGCCGACCGCACAGCCGGGCGAACAATCCTCGTACCGCGCGGCGCTGGCGGATCGCCGCGTCCGGGGTCTCTGCCTGCTGCAACTGGCGACGCTGCTGATCCTCACCCTCGGCGTCACGCTGCTCGCCAACTACCTGCGCGACGTGCATCGCCTCACCTACGCCGATATCGGGCGGCTCGGCTCGGTCGCGGCGCTCGGCAGCGTGGGGCTCGGCCTCCTCTTCACCCGCCTGCGCCCCTTCCGGCAACCGCTGCTCGGCATCAGCGTCGCCGTCACCTGCACCGCCCTCTCGTTCGGCGTCTTCCTGCTGTTGGAAACCTTCCCCGGCTTCGCGCTCGGCTTCGCCCTGCGCGGCGGCTACACGGTCGCGTGGTCCCTCTTCGCCGCCGCCCTCAGCGCGGCAGCGCCCGCCCACCTGCGCGCCCGCGCCTTCGCCCTCAGCGAGATCCTCGGCGTCATCGGCTACGCGGGCGCGCCGCTGCTGGCCGGGCCGCTCTTCACCTGGCACCCCGCCGCGCCGCTCGCCGTCGCACTCCTCGCCAGCGTCCCGCTCGTCGCGACCCTCTGGTGGTTCGCCCTGCGCGAGCGCCGCGCGGCCCTGCGCGAGCTGCCCACGATCGCCCCGGCCACCTGAAGCGGGGAATTGGCACGGGTCTTGCGCTATTATCCTGTTGGCAGTAACGCGCGTAGCGCGTAACAACGCGCCGCCACGAAGGCATAGCACATCTGTGCTATCCTTGACGGTGTATGGTCGGAACCAGTGTGAGAGTGGACACAAAGCGTGACGCGCACGGCGCACAAACAGTCCGGTAGGCCGCCAGCCGCAGGGCGGAAGAGATGAGTACAACATGGACCAGTTCGGCAAGGCGCTCAGCTACGCGCTCCAGGATCAGGTGCGCTTTCGCGCGGCCCTCGGCACCCACCTCTTCCTGGTGGCGATCGCCCTGGCGATCGGCATCCTCACCTGTGTCCCCCTCGGCATCCTCACCTCGCGCTCGCGCGCGGCGTCGATCGGCATCATCAATACGATCAACACCTTCCGCGTGATCCCTAGCCTGGCGATCCTCTTCCTGATGATCCCCTACTTCGGGCTCAGCCGGACCTCGGCGCTGATCGCCCTCACCATCCTGGCGCTGCCGCCGATCCTGATCAACACCGACGCCGCCTTTCGCCGGATCGATCCGGCGATCCGCGAGGCCGCGCGCGGCATGGGGATGAGCGCCGCGCAGGTGCTCAGGCGCGTCGAGTTCCCGCTGGCCCTGCCGGTGATGCTGGCGGGGATCCGCATCGCCCTCACGGAGGTGATCGCCTCCGCCACCCTGGCCGCGTTCATCGGCGCGGGCGGGCTCGGACTCTACATCACCCTGGGCTTCGCCCAATTCGCTACCCCGATCCTGTTGGTCGGGGCGATCCCGGTCGCCTTCCTCGCGCTCGTCGCCGAAGTCGGCATGAGCGCGCTCCAACGTGCGGTCCAACCGCCGCAGTAGCGGCGTCCCGATAGATGTGTGTGCAGCCGGGTCGCCCGCCCGGTCTTTCGTTGTCCCGGTTCCGATCCGGTCGGCGCATGGGGGTGCCCGATCGGCGCAAGTGTCCGCGTCGCGTCGTTGGCGCGGCAGCACATTCTTCGGTCGTAATGGTCATAGTGGAGGAAAGCATGTCGCCCAAGAAATCGTTCCGGTTCCTGTCCCTCGCCCTTCTCTTCGCGCTCTTCGCCCCGGTCCTTGCCTCCTGCGGCACGCAGAGCGGCAGCGGCAGCGCCGGGAGTAGCGGCAGCCCCGTGAGTGGCGGCAACGGCGCGACGATCAACGTCGGCACCAAAGACTTCGCCGAGGAGTACATCGTCGGCAACATGTACAAGCTGCTCCTCGAAGATGCGGGCTTCAAGGTCAACCTGAAGACCGACCTCCCGACCCCCGCCGCGCAGGCCGCGATGGTCTCTAAGGATCTCGACCTCTACCCGGAGTACACCGGCACCGGCCTGACCACCGTGCTGAAACTCCCCGCGCAGAGCGATCCCGCCGCGACCTATAAGGCGGTGGCCGACGGCTACAAGCAGCAGTTCAACTTCACCTGGCTCGACCCCGCGCCGATGAACAACACCAATGCGTTCGCGATGACCGCGGATAAGTCGAACGCGCTCGGCATCAAGTCCATCTCCGACATGGCCGCCAAGGCGAGCCAGGTCGTGATGATCGGCACCGCCGAATGCCCGGATCGCGAGGATTGCCTGAAGGGCCTGATGGGCACGAACGCCTACGGCACCTTCAAACTGAAGGAGTACAAGGCCGCCGATCCGGGCGTGCGCTACCAGGCGCTCACCAATGGGCAGGCCGATGTGGCGCTCGCGTTCAGCACCGATGGCGAGATCGCGCAGTACAAGCTTGTCGTGCTGAAGGATGACAAGAACTTCTTCCCGAACTACGCGCTGGCCCCGGTCGTCCGCCAGGAAGTGCTGGACAAGAACCCGAAGGTCAAGGACGCCCTCAACAAGCTCGCGCCGAAGCTGACCAACGAGGTCATGCAGGGGCTGAATTCCCAGGTCACCGCCGATAAGAAAGAGCCCGCCGCCGTCGCCAAGCAGTTCCTCCAGGATCAGGGGCTGCTCAAGAAGTAAGTAACGAGTCGGCAGTCGGTAGTCGGCAGTCGGCAGAAGGGGTCGCGGAGGGGCGGAAACGGCCACCAACACCGCGCCACCACTGCCGACTGCCGACTGCCGACTGCCGACCTCCCTAAGGGGCCGATGAAAGCGATCCGTTTCGACCACGTCTCCAAACAGTTCCCCGGTGCCTCGCGCCCCTCCGTGGACGAGTGCAGCTTCCAGGTGGAGGCGGGCGCTTTCGTCACGCTCCTCGGCCCGTCCGGCTGCGGCAAGACGACACTGCTGAAGATGGTCAACCGCCTCTATGAGCCGACCGGCGGCACGATCGTCATCGACGACACCGACGTGCGGCAGCTGCCGGTGACCGCGCTGCGCCGCCAGATCGGCTACGTCATCCAGCAGACCGGCCTCTTCCCGCACCTGACGGTCGCGCAGAACATCGCCACCGTGCCGACGCTGCTGAAGTGGCCGAAGGAGCGGATCGCGGCGCGCGTGGACGAGTTGCTGACGCTGATCGACCTGCAACCGGACGAGTATCGCGGGCGCTACCCCGCGCAGCTCTCCGGCGGGCAGCAGCAGCGGATCGGCCTCGCGCGCGCCCTCGCCGCCGATCCGGGCGTGATCCTGATGGACGAGCCGTTCAGCGCGATCGACGCGATCACGCGCGAGTCGTTGCAGGACGAGATGCTGCGCCTCCAGCGCAAGGTCCGCAAGACGATCCTCTTCGTCACGCACGATGTGGACGAGGCACTGCGCCTCGCCGACAAGATCGTGGTGATGCGCGAGGGCCGGGTGGTGCAGTACGACACGCCGTTCAACATCCTGACCCGCCCGGCGGACGCCTTCGTGGCCGAACTTCTGGGCGCGGACGACATCGTGCGCCGCCTCGGGCTGCTGCGCGTGGAGGCCGCGATGACCCCACTCGCGGCGGGGACGCGCCTGGATGGTGCGCCGGAGGTCGGGGCCGACGAGAATCTGCGCGAGGCATTATCTGCGTTGCTCCGCACCGACGCGCCCGAACTGATCGTGCGGCAGGGGGACCGGGCGGTCGGGCGGCTCGCGCTCGACCAGATCCGCGCCGCCGCCCGCAGCAGGGTATCGGCCTGATCCCGCAGTTCCTCCACGCCGCGATCGGCGCGCTCCTGGCCTGTATCTCCGCCGGGAGGCCGCGAGCATGAGTCGCCAGGCGTTCAGGGAGGCTCTTGGCAACGAACGGCCTACCCGACAGGAGGGAACATGGAGCGGGAACAGGCCCCGGTCACCTATCTCCAACTCGCCGACTGGCGGCGACGGATCGCCGCGCTCTACGCCCGGGTGCGCGACCTCGCCGCCACCGATCCCGTCGCCGCCTGGACCCACTGGTGCGTGGCCCGCGAAGGGTTGTACCGCACGCATACGCAGTCGCCCGTGCCAGCCCTTGCGCGCGCGGACTTCCGGGCGCGCTCCTTTCCGTACGATCCGGCCCTGCGCTTCGAGACGACCGTACTCCCCCATTCCGGCGGAGCCGGCCCGACCGACACGACTGCGGGCGGGTCGTCCCTGGCGATCCCCACCAGCGGGGGCGGCACGATGGGCTTCCAGCGCCTCGGCTGGGTCGAGGCACCGTTTCCGGCCGGCCCGCGCCGCCTCGCGCTCAGCTGGCTGACCGACTACGCCGGGGGGCTCTTCCTCTCCTTCCGCGACGGGACCAACGGCGCGGAAACCTACGGCGGGGGCCGCTACCTGTTCGACGCCGCGAAGGGTGCCGATCTGGGCGGCGATCCCGCTCGCGGCACGATCATCCTCGACTTCAACTTCGCCTACCATCCGTCCTGCGCGTTCGATCCCCGGTGGGTCTGCCCGCTCGTCCCGCCCGAGAACCGGCTCGATTTCCCGCTCCGGGCCGGGGAACGGATCGCGTAGCGCGACGCCCCCCCGGCGGCCACAGCGGGGTCCGACACGCGCCCGCCCGACCTGCGCGCCGGGCCACCGTCGCGGCGGAGGGTACGACGAGATCGCGGCACGGTTATGGACGCCGGGATACGCGGGGCGGCAGCCCCAGGAAAGGAACGCCGATGGCGAAGATGCGCCCACCCCGCCCGATCCTGACCCGCGCCGCCCTCCGCAGGGGGGTAGCGGCATGATCCCCATCATCACGCCCGCCGCCATCGGCCCGCTCGAAGGCTTGGGCTATATCGCCGCGAACCCGGACATCGTCCTGGGGCTGCTCGGCGAGCACCTGCAACTGACCGTGACCGCGCTGCTGATCGCGCTGCTGATCGCGTTGCCGGTCGGGACGTTGCTGCACAACCGCCCGCGCCTCGCGGGGCCGATCATGGGGGTGTTGGGGCTGCTGTACACGATCCCCAGCCTCGCCCTGATCGTCCTGCTGATCCCGTTCACCGGGCTCAACGGCACCAGCGTGATCGTCGCGCTGATCATTTACGCGCAGGTGATCCTGGTCCGCAACATCCTCGCCGGGCTCGGCGGCATCGACCGCACGATCGTCGAGGCGGCGCGCGGGATGGGGATGAGCGCGTGGCAGACCTGGGCGCGCGTGCAAATCCCGCTCGCCCTGCCGATCATTTTGGCCGGGGTGCGCCTCGCGGCGGTCGTCTCGATCGGCATCGCCACGATCGGCGCGAAGTTCAATGCGGGCGGGCTCGGCGTCCTCCTCTTCCAGGGGATCTCGCAGGGGGGCCGCGCCGACAAGATCTGGGCCGGGGCGATCGCGGTCAGCGTCCTCGCGCTGGTCGTCAACGGCCTGCTGCTGCTCCTCGAACGCGCCCTCTCCCCGGCCACGCGCGTCCGCCGCGCCGAGAAGCGGCTGAGCGTCAGCCAGACCGCGCAGCAGACGGTCGGCGCGGACTGACGCGCATGACGAGTGACGAGTGATGAACAAGCGTGGTGGGCACGTCGGCGCGTAGCCTCGCTCCTGACTTGGGGGCGGGGCTTCCTATACTTGTCACGCTCCTTGGTGCCGCATCGCCCGGCCCCCGGGGTTCTGTGGCGAACGACGCTCAGCGCGCGTTCGCCTTTGCATCGAAGTCGCGGCGGGCTTGCTCGACCTGTTCCAGGTTTTCCGCCGCCCAGATCCACACCCCGCAAAAGGCCATCCCGAGGCTCGTACCGAGCGGCGTGAGTTTGTATTCGACCTTTGGCGGCACGACGGGATAGACGGTCCGCGTGATCAGCCCTTCCCGCTCCATCTGTCGCAGCGTCTGCGTCAGCATCTTCTGGCTGATGCCGGGGATCGCCTCGCTCAGGCGGGTGAACCGCAGCTCCCCCTGCCCCGTCAGCGCCTCGAGGATCAGCATCGTCCACTTGTCGGCCACCCGCCCGATCAGGTCGTTGACCAGGGCTTCGATCCGGGGGTCGAGATCCGTCGGCGGGGTCTCGGCGGCATACTCTTGCGCCCGCGCGATTTGCTCCGCGCTGAACTGCCCGCTCTTCAACATGAACATACTCTCTTTCAGGTAAGTACGGCACTTTCTGGTGCCTACTTTCATTTGGAGAGTATAAGACACTAGAATACGGAGAGCAAGGACGCGACCACAGGGAGAAGGAGCGCACCATGAAACTTGCACAGCGGACGGTGTTGATCACCGGCGGCACGAGCGGCATCGGCCTGGAACTGGCGAAGCAGTTGCAGCAGCGGGGCAACATCGTCATCGTCACCGGTCGGGATCAGGAGAAACTCGACACAGTCGGCCGCACGCTGGTCGGCGTCCACACCATCCAGAGCGACGTGAGCGATCCGGGCGCGATCGCGGCGCTCCACGACACCGTACTCGCGCGGTTCCCGGCGCTCGACACGCTGATCAACAACGCCGGGATCATGCGGAACCTGGACCTGAACCAGGCGCGCGACCTGCACGACGTGACGCGCGAGATCGAGATCAACCTGAGCGGGCCGGTGCGGATGGTCCAGCAATTCCTGCCGCACCTCAAAACGCGCGAACACGCCCTGATCCTCAACGTCTCCTCCGGCCTCGCCTTCATCCCATTCCCGCTGTCGCCGGTGTACTCCGCGACGAAGGCCGCGATCCACGCTTTCACGCAGGTTCTACGCTTGCAACTCGCCGGTACCGGCGTGACGGTGATCGAGTTGGCCCCGCCCCCCGTCGAGACACCGCTGCTGCGCGGCGAGTTCGCGGAAGAGATGAAGGGGCAGAAGGGCATGGCGGTGGCCGTCCTCGCGCGGCACACCATCGCCGGGATCGAGGCGGGCAAGCTGGAAATCCGCCCCGGTCTCAGCAATGTGCTGAAAGCCATGAGTCGCATCGCGCCACAATTCATGCTCAACCAGATGGCGAAGCAGACGAAGCCCAAACGCTGAATTCCCCCTTGGGGGCGCATGCAGGCGAACTGACCGATACCAGGATGCGATCCCTACCCCGGATCGGGGGAGGGGTTCCGTTATGGGCGTGAGATGGGAATGGAAACACCCCTACCCCACTCCCGACCCGAGGAGCGGGGCATCGCCATCGCCGACACCGGAGTTGCCGCGCGGGTAAGGGGCAGCGCGATAGGCGGTGGTGGCGTATTAAGGGGATTTCACAGCAGTACGAGCGCGATCGAAATCCCGCCGCGCGCTGTGCGGTCGCCACCGAGGCGAGGCTTATTCCGGCTTGTCGCCGCCGCCCGAGCGCGACTTCTGCCCGAGGAAATAGGTCAGCGCAGCGATGACCAGCGCGACGGCACCGCCGAAGCGCAGCAGGTCGCGTTCGCCGTCCCAGGTGAGCGCCTGGCCGAGGAAGAGCACCGCCAGGATAACGATCACCACCCCGAGCACCTTGGCCTTCAGGTCGTCCAGGTTGCGGATGATCAGCCAGGCAGGCGAGGGGAGGTGCGGATCGAAGAAGAGTTCATAGAGGCCGAGCGCGATGATGTAGAGCGTGGTCCCGACCAGGAAAAGGTCCACCAGCTCGATGACCCCGAGGACGAGGGCCTTGGTGGTCGTCGTGCCCACCCCGCCGCGCCACGGTCCCGCCACGATTTGCACCGTCACGACGACCGCGTAGGCGATCGTCGCGGTGGCCGCAACCGCGATGCCGAGCACCGCCAGCGCGATCAGGGCGCGACTGGCGAGGATGAAACGTCGGATCATGGTTGCGCCTTTCCTCTCGTTCGCGCCCGCTATCGGCTGATCCCCGCCGCCCTCGCACGCCATAATAGTCAGGACCATCCCCACCGCCGGGGATGGGCAACCAGTTCAGGGGTGGCACGCCGCCGCCAGCGGAACGATAACAGGCCGGGGCACGCGATAGTTACAGCCGCCCCGGCCCTGGTCGCCCATCCGCTCATCGCCCCGTTCACGGCGGCGCGTAGCCCGCATCAGTCCTTAAAAGTAGTGCTCGCGCAGCGCGCCGTCATGCCGACCGGTGCCGAGGCAGCAGCGTTTGAAAGCGGAGGCCGGAGCCGCAGGGGCAGGGGTCGTTGCGCCCGAGCTTTTCCGTCAGCTCCTTGTCGCCGTGGACCACGCGCACGCCGCGTCCCACCTACGTCTCCGAGGGGAAGCCGCGCCGTCGCTTGCTCATCGGCTCCGGCGCGCTAAAAGCAGTCGAACGCGTCGCGGCGCTCAGGCGTCTTCATGGCACACCCCCTGTCATGCGATCGTCGCCCGCGCCACGCGGGCCGCCCCAATGATACTGGCACCCCGCTCACGCGCACCACCCCGTATAATCGCCCCAGGAACACGCCGCCCCGCAACGGGCAGTACGCCACTTCGTCCTTCACTACTCGCCCACTCGCCCACTATTCGTCACTCGCCTACTCGCCCACTCGCCCACTCGCCCACTATTCGTCACTCGCCCACTCGCCCACTACGCCCACTACGCCCACTACGCCCACTAGGCCCACTACAAAGGAGACCCCATGCGCCTGTACGCCCTCGAATACGGCCAGATCGACATGGACAAGCGCGTCATCATGCCCGCCGACACGTCGGGCGAGCGCTTCACCGTCCCCGTGCCCGGCTATCTGATCCAGACCGGCGACGCCACGATCCTGGTCGATACCGGGATGCCGCGCGACATCCTGCGCGACTCGGGGCCGCTCGCCCCCCGGATGCGCGCGCTCGGTGGCGACGACGCCCACGCGGTCGAGACGATCGCCCGCCTCGGCTTCACGCCGTCCGATCTCACCCACATCGTCGCCACCCACTTCCACTTCGACCATGCGGGCGGCCTCGCGGAGTTCCCCGGCATCCCGGTCGTCGCGCAACGCGCGGCGCTCGCGGAGGCGCGGATCACCAGTGCCTACACACCGTTGTTCGCCGCCGACTCGGGCTTCATCTGGCAGGAGATCGCGGGGGACTACGATCTGGCACCCGGCGTTCGCCTCATCGCCACCCCCGGCCACGCCGCCGGTCATCAGGCGGTCCTGGTCGAGTTGCCGAGCGGGCCATCCCTGCTGCTGGCGATCGACACGATCTACACCGCCGACCAGCTCGCCACCGACGATTGGGGCGCGTACAAGGACAAGGACGCCGCCCGCGCCAGCGCCGCCCGCGTCCAGGCGCTCGCCGCCGCCCACGGTGCCACCCTCGTCTACGGCCACGACGCCGCGCAGTGGGCCACGCTGCGGCACGCGCCGGGGTATTACGGGGAGTAAGTCGGTAGTCCGTGGTCCGTGGTCCGTGGTCCGTGGTCCGTAGTTGCTTGGCACGCAGATGGTGCTTGCCAGCGGGCCACCGGGCTGAGATAGTTCCTTCTACGGACTACGGACTACGGACCACGGACTACCCCCGGAGGCTCCCCATGCGTATCGGTGTCGCGGGCGCATTCGTCCCGCGCGATCTCGACGAACTCGATGAGCGCCAGGTGACGCGGATCGCGGCCCTCGGACTGGTCGGGGTCGGCACCCACTTCCGGGGCGATCCCGCGACATTGCCGCGCGAGACGCTGCGCCGCGCCCACGATCTCTTCGCGGCCCAGGGCATCGCCATCGTGCAGTCCTGGGGCTGGCACCAGCCCCTCGTCAGCGACGACGAAGGAACCCGCCGCGACGGCGCGCGGACCCTCGGTCACGCGGTGCGCGTCGCCGCCGACCTCGGTGCGCGCGCGGTCATGACCGGACCCGGCAGCTATAATCCGCGCGGCCCCTGGCTCCCCCACCCGCAGAATCACAGTCAGGGCGCGGAAGACGCGCTCGTCCGCAGCCTCCGCGAGGTCGTCGGCGCGTGCGAGGAATACGGCGTGCCGATCGCGCTCGAATGTCACGTCGTCAGCACCCTGGATAGCATCGCGCGCGTCCGGCGTGTCCTCGATCGCGTCGACTCGCCGTGGATCAAGGTCAGCCTCGACCCGGTCAACTTCGTCGGCGACTTCCCGACCCTCTGGGACACGACCGCCCTGCTCGATGACCTCTTCGATACCCTCGGCCCAGCGATCGCCGATGTCCATATCAAGGACGTGCGCGCCGATGATGGGCTGGTCATCCACATCGCCGAGACGGTCCCCGGCGATGGGGTGCTCGACTTCGCCACCTTCTTCCGCCGCTTCGAGGCGCTGCTGCCCGACGGCTACGGCCTGATCGAGCATCTGCCCGACGAGTTGGTGCCGCGCGCCGTCGCCAACGTGCGGCGGATGCTCGGGGAGTTGGGGATCAGTAGTCAGTAGTCAGTAGATCTACGT
>JAABUU010004874.1_pt1 | contig 15460 bp, 18 predicted proteins | sample 5559301 | NCBI WGS metagenome assembly JAABUU01 (sample SAMN10711884, study PRJNA513360) | rock metagenome | isolation source: Antarctica rocks | place: Antarctica: Victoria Land, Richard Nunatak white | reverse complement strand
AATAGAAGGCTAATTAGTAGGTTTAGGACTGGATGCCATGGTCTGCGGGTAGACACAGGCCGCTGGGCAGACGGTGTTCACCTAGATAGGACAGACAGGCTGTGTCTAGTGTGCAAGTCATTGGATTATGTGGAGGACGAGCAGCACTTTGTTTTTGATTGCCCAGCGTACAGCCACATCAGGTCACAGCATTTGGACCTCCTGCAGCACTGTTGTACTATTGCAGACTTTATGACTTTGTGGGAACCAAATGCATGTGGTGGTTTCCTTAGGGAATGCTTTGAATGTAGGAAGCAAATCTTGTCTGTATGAATTCACTGAACTGAACTTCTTGTCTGCTGGGTCCCAGTTGCCCCCCAGGACATTAAATATATTGATTGATTGATTGATTGTAATCAGATGGTCTCTGAGCTGTCGTGGATCAGTGGTATTTAAGTTCCACCTGCAAAAGCATTCCGGACCTGCAGCTTTACACTCAAGTGGTCACATGTAATCATCACTGCTATCACATGTACATCTTGTAGTTCAGGGACCACACAAAGCTGAACGTGATTGCATCAGGACTCTGCAGGATTGCATAAGCATAGATTGCGTCATAGGTCACGCAAGCTGTCAAGTCGCATTCGACAAATACTGTGCAGCTGTGAAGCAGAAGCACATGTCACAAAGTGTAGCAGGAAAACATGGCATACCCTAACTACCTAACTAGGTCCTAATGTAGATCAGCCAAATACATGACGCTCAAGCAGCTAGAAACACAAAACCTACCACTTGCAGAAATAAACGTTTAACAAATTCAGTTCTGTTTTAAGAACAGACACCTAATTTACACTTTGACTTAAGGTTCTTGCATTGACAGGATTCATTCTGCAAACCCCTTGCGCAGGGGTATTGCAATTTCAAGCATGCTAGCTAGTCATGTTGATTTCACCCACAAGATGAGCTGAGACGATCCCGAGCCCAAGCCCACGACCCACCTCTGAGGCAAACAGAGGGCTGTCTGGGATGGGAGCAATGAGCAGACTTAGAAGGGACAGACCCAAGCAGCAAGGGTGACAAGGAATCCTGGGCACAAGGAGTATTGCACTGTAATCACTTCCTCCCCTTTCACCATGCTCAGGATGTCATCCATAAGCTTGTCTGTGCCACCCCTCATTGGATTTTCCACCAACGGGCTTGTATGTGTTTCTCCCTCATAGATCTTCAGCGTTGACTGCACATACGTATGACACTGATCAGTAGCAACAGCAGAAAATACTGAAGACAGCCAGCGTGCCCACTTTTCTCTGATCCACACATGACCATACTGTGTCTACTATTCAGCATGGCTGCAGAGCGTGCAAGCAGCAGCAGCTCTCAAAGTGTCTCATGTTTCATGAGTGAATGCTATATGACAGACGCAGACAGCCAACTTGGCTCCCAGCCATACTACCTACGCATCGACTAGCATGTCTCAAACTGCATGCTGTGACCAGGGCAAAGGAGCTGACCTGGATGCCGGCTCGATGCAGAGCCTGGTGGAACTGCTTGGCATTGTACAGAGGGGCACAGGTGTCTTTGGTGCCATGCAGCAGCAGCACTGGTGGCATCAGGTGAGCATACTGAGCGCCGTGAACAACGTATGTGGGTGACAACGCCTTGAGCTGTGTCTTGCCCTGGAAGCTCATGATGCGGTCGAAGAGGGAGAAGTAGAGGCCCCGCTGGTTGAAGTGCTGCCGCAAATCTGCACAGTTGTACACCCCTGACACCCCGACCAGACCCCTGAGATGCGTAATATCCCATTTTGGGGTGCCCCCAATGATCGCCTGTGGCCCTATCGCCTGCTCGGCCTGCATTGCATTGCATTGTGAGCGGAAATTGCGCCAGCATGAGCTGGATGTGCAGCCCTAAGCTTGCACTGCAGCTTAGGGCTGCACATCACTCTTGATTCAAGACAGGTCAGATGTGGTGACACTGTGTACAGACGCAGATAGCAATCAAGCTTTGTTTGCACAAATTGGCAAAATAGGGTACTGAAGCAAGCAACAAAAGCATAAGAGAACTACTCAGCAGCGCTGTTCCAGCTGAGGAAAGATTGGTCATCTGCAGCAACACAGTGTTGGGTCATGCGTGCTCACTGGAGAAGGTATATCTGATGCAGGCTGGACAGAACAGTGCATTGGCCATGACACAGATGCATGGTGACACACCTGAAGGAGTGTAGTAAGACTGCAGAGCTGACCCCCGCATGACTGACCAACCAGGTACACCTGCTCTGGGTCACCTCCATAGTTGGAGATCTTCTGCAAGACCCAGCCAATACCAGTGTTCACATCCTCCAGCATGTCCACAATAGTACCCTGCAATAACCAGCCCAGACACACATGAGTAGATTTACCTGCCTGGCCAGAGTAGCTGTTTGCTGGGATGCAAACTTGAGGAAAGGGTATGGCGCTACTGAGCGTCACATGTCTGACCAGTAATTTGCCAGGCAAGTACTGCGTCATTTTGTGAGCAGCAGGTACAAGACTGCAGCTGTAGTCCAATGTATTGGGCAATCACAATCTTCACCTGAGGGAAGTTTCTGTAGTCTAAGCAACACACAAGGCAGCCATGCTTGCTGAGGCGCCGGCCCAAAAGGGAGCCCCATGCCTTGTACCCAATAGTCCATGCACCCCCTGCACACAATTGAAGATTAGACAATGTGAGGCCTTCAAGACTTGAACACAATGGCGTCAATACCCAATCCTTTGGGATCACCATCTCAGATTAAGGAGCAAGCTGACTACATGCTGCTGTATTGAGGTGCATCAAAACGCTACATTCATGTGCCTTGAGTTGCACGGCAGCAGGCTAAAGATTATGAGATATGAGCGGCAGGCCAATCCTTTAGTACCTGTGACATAGATGACAACAGGCCGTAGGGTGTCATTCTCTTTCCAATGATGCTTTGGCACAAAGATATCCAGCCGCTGTCGAGGCTTCTTGCCGTACGCTACACTCCGTATCACGCGAGAGGACAGAAAGTAAAAGAAAAACATCTGCACATGTGTGACATGGTCAGCGTCCCATGTACAAGCAATCCAAAATGTATCAGGGCAGCAACACACAAGGCAGTTCTGCTGACTTTCAAGGGTATCAGACCTGTGCAAACCCAGGCATCAACAAACAAGTATACAAACAAAGCCGTAGAAATCTGAAGACCCACGTACCCCCTGCACACAGCGTAACAATGCAATCAGACGCACATCAGGATGAGCGCATCACATTGTCTTGCAGCCAACTGTATATATGCACAAGCAGAAGCTTACCACCACCAAGGTATGCAAACAGCTTGAGAGCAAGCCTTGCAACAAGAAACGTATCGGACAAGGTCCCAAGGAAGCCAATCCATGCTTTCTCAAGTTTGCTCTGTGATTTGACTGGCAAGTCATACTGCTCTTGGTCGTTCAAAGCTATTTGCTCAATCTGCTCGTTGCGCCGTTTTGCAGCGTCCCAATCGAAATCATCTAGTGATAACTGCTTGGAGATGTTTCTGCGGACTTGCTTCAGGCTGAAGCTTGTTCTCCTTGTTTGTGCACGTTTGCTATTGCCGTTGCCGTTGCCAACACGACCTGCTGGAATGTGACCGTTTGTTTCCTCTTCGTGCACGGTATGGAGAGTTTTAGTAGGTGCGAGTTCTCCGCTGACTTCAGACGCAGCAGCAGTTGGACTGTCTATGGATTGATCTGCCATCGGGGTGGGGCGAAAACGGTTGTTTGTCACGGACTCCATGTCCTCGAAGGCAGTCATGAGTCGGTTCAAAGCCTGTTGCACACAAGACACTGCGAGGCGCGCTACAACGCAAGGCAGAAGAAATGCAGAGCTCAGCCACCGTCGAGTGCGTTTATCTCTGCTGTAGGCATACTGTTGAAGCGGCGTTCTCCCATTTTTTCTCAACGCAATACGGAAAGCTTTGACCGGCTACTGTTCATAGTATGCTCATGCAAGAAGAAGAGTGGGGTAAGATGGCATCTCCAGTTTAGAACTTTTTGGTATTTTTGTTTGACATTTTCAGTCTACTGGTCCAATGGTCATGGTTGGCCCCAACGACCTTTAAAATCTAATGAATGAATGAACGAGTCCTGACAATGGATGTCATGGTCTTCATGTAGATACTGGTAGGCTTTTGCTTTGGTGTCTAGCTACCCTATAGGGAGCAGCGCCTTTGTTTTTCTGCAATTCTGGTTGAGCAGAGGATAAACATCATTTTGTGTTGATTGTCCTGAATATTTTAAACATCATTTTGTGTTGATTGTCCTGAATATTGTGCCATCAGGAACAGATGCACAAACATTTGGGGCCCAGCCCCTACACTGTCTTCCTGGTGTACCCTACATGATCCCAAAGTCATAGCCAGGTTTATGAAGGAATGATTGAACACAGCAATACCCTGGTTGCAGCACAATCTGGACATACCCTTTGTTTTAGCTTAGAGTGCATCAGCTACAAACAGTAGTGTTTTCACAACTGCTGTAGAACCTTCAGGTGACTGTGTTTGACATTTTCAGTCTACTGGTCCAATGGTCATGGTTGGCCCCAACGACCTTCAATATTCAATGTTTGAATGAATGAATGAATGATTGTCCCTCAGTGGACGGTTCGAACTCAGATAATAAGACTTGTTGGCTTAGAGACTGCGATGTCAGTCTTCCCATCCAAGCACCTGCCAGCTGTGGTACCCACAAGGATGTAACAATAGTTGCATTGGCTGACTTTCATTGGTGAATAAATATAATGTAATACAATTGAGATAAAGAGAGTCTGACGAGTTTTATTGTGTACCAAACGTAACGGTGTCAGAGAAGCGCATACACTGCGAGTCGTTCATGAGCATGGATTTACATGTCAATCGTGACTCTCCAGATAACACCCAGCATTCACCTGCCATTCACCTTGAGTCCCACTTCTGTCGCTTAACAGATCGATCTGCCTCATTCGGCAGGTATGCTTGAGAAGCCTCAGGCAATTGTCTGTATGCGCTTCCATTTTGTGGTGCTTGACCAGTCAAGGCTCCAGCCTGTGCTGCCAACCGGTCTGCGACTGCTTGAGCTGCTGCTGCAGCAGAAGGTGCTGGTGCAGCAGTGCTGCTTGTACTGGGTGGCCAAGGATTGCTCTGGTGTGGTGCTGCTGGCGTTGTTGCAGGTCCAGGTACACTTGCCACAGAATACTGAGCTGCAAGCCGGTCAGCAATTGCCTGAGCAGCTGCCATGGCAGCCTCACCTGAAGGTGCTGCAGCAGGTCTTGATGAGGGCTCCTCATACCAGTCTTGCGTTTGAGGTGGCACTGGCAATGGTGGTGCTTGTGCTGCTGCGTCAGGCGCAGCAGCAGGAGCTGCAGCTGCCTGAGCAGCCAATCTGTCTGCAATAGCTTGTGCAGCTGCCAAGGCGGCTGCTGGAGAGGGCTGATAGAAGTCAGGCTGGCCTGCCCACTCATTGCTGGGGTTTGGGGTGGGAGTTGGGGCCGGAGCTTGAGCAGACAGGCGTGCAGCAATAGCTTGGGCCGCAGCAAGCGCCTGAGCATGCCGTGATGTGAATCAGTAGGAGGTTTTGATGTAGGGGACTGTGCTGTGACATCACGACAGGCTTGATGCTGATCCATGCTGCAGGCAAGACAAATGCTACATGCAGGGGATGCTGACAAACATGATCAGTTGCATGCAGCTGCAAAGGCAGGTGAACAGATGCGTGATCAAGATGCATTTACAAGATCAGCTTGATGATGAAGGCCCAGGACAGACCTGATGGGTGGAGGCCTGGTAAGCAGCAGCTCCAAGACCACCAGGCCTGTTGAACAGGGGGCGTTCAGTGACAGGTATGGGAGCAGGCATGGCAGAGCGCTGAGCTTGCTGCTTGGGCGCCACAATGGTGGCCTTCAGGGCCAGGTCACCCCCTGTAGATCCAGACGACACAAAGGAGGTCCCAAAGCGGTTGGTGTACATGCCTTTGAAGCCAGAGAAGGTGCCTTGAAGCTGTGCTGGAGGCGCTTGTTGCTTTGCAGCTGCTGCTACTGCTGAAGCGGCGGCAGCAGCGGCTGCTTCTGCTGCAGCTGCCTGCTTGGCTTGCTGAAGTGTCCTAAACTGCTGCGGCTGGGTTTCTGCCGCCTGCTGTGTAACAACTGGCTGTTGTACAGCTGCTGGCTGTTGGACACCACCTGCCCTGTTTGCGGCTGCTGGTTGACTGGCACTCATCACTGAAGGCAGTGCTGCTGCCTGATGACCTGGTGCTGACTGTGGCTCTGCTTCTGCTGAGTATTCAGGGACCAAGGATGGAGGTGGTGGCAGTGGTGGGTCATCCGCCATGTCGTCATTGTCATTGTACTTGGAGGCAACGGATGCATTGGTGCCATCAACAGTAGACTCAAAGCCGCCTCTGTTGAAAGCAGCGCCGAGGCCGGAGGGCGCGTAGCCTGCCTCTCCTTTTGTGGCAGCAGCAGCTGCCAGTGATGTTCCAGGTGCATAGCCTGTGTTGCCAAAGCCCAGGCCTGCTCCACCTACTTGGCGTCCCCGACGGCGGCCTCTACCCCGTCCCCCTCCTGCTCCTCTGCCTGCTGCTCGTTTGCGGCCCTTCTTGAATCGGGGGTCCTTGGAAGCTAAGTCCAGCAGTGACTGAGACACTTCTTGATTGGCAGCAATCATTGAGCTCACCAGGTCGCCTACATAGCAAGCACATGTGGCTGTCACAAGACTTGGTGCAAGCATTCAGCTGCACGATTGGCTAGGACAGATCTGCAATGAGCTATCACATGCCAATGCTGATGCAAATGCATGGCCCAGACAAGACTTGCATGACATGGATCCGCCTGACATAATTCAGCACTTACTTCAGCTGTCAGCAAGGCGCCTGTGATGCGTTCAAGCTGCCATGACATGTGTTGTGGTGTCTCACCAGCAAATCTGGTCTCGTAGGGGGTGATGAGGGTGTAAGCAATGCCCTCCTTGTCCCCAGCGCGCCCTGTGCGACCAATCCTGTGCACGTGGGTATCCACTTCTTTGGCTGCGTCATAGTTGACGACGCTCTTGATGCTTTTGATGTCCAGCCCTCTGGCTGCCACATCAGTGGCCACCAGGACATGGTGCTTGCCTGCCTTGTAGGCATGCAGTACTGCCATGCGGCTGTGCTGGTCCATGTCACCATGAATGGCTGCAGCCCTGTAACAAGTCGATTTTCCAGCCCAGATTGTGTAACCTGGACCGGCACTCACCTTGGAGACTGCACAGGATGGAGGTAGCTTCCAGGCAGAACCCATGCATGTCTCGTCACAAGATTCTGTTCACCGTTGAGGCAGCATGCGCTCTCTCAAGGGTCTTGCATAGTTTGTGGCAAATATGCATCGGGTAAGGACTGCAATGAGGCAACAAAGACAGGCTTGTCAAACACTGGAAAACAAGGCAATGCAGGTTCAAAGGGTGGTACTGCATCCTGCATGCAAGCAACAGGTGTTGCGCTCAATAACAGAAGCGTTTTGTGGATTCTGAAGCATCCGAAATGACATGAGCCATCTTGAAGTGCATGCGCTGGCTGCATGCAAAGACTGGACTGCCAAACAAAGGTCTTACTTGATGCCAGCTGCTTTGAGCTTGTCACACAGCATGTCAACACGTGTCTTCTGATTGGCAAACACAAGCACATCTCCCCTGTCAATGAACTCTGCAATGCGACCCATCAGCCACTGCTCTTTGGGAAGGTCTCCAGCCACAACCTCGACAACCTGCACTCTCAAACCTCGTCTCAACAATTGCTGGCATGGCTGCCCAAAGCAGGCAAGCTTACTTTCAGGGAGCAGCTGCTGAAGTTGTGCCTGCATTTGAGATCTGATGAGCACACTCTCAAAACGATTTGCTGTGTGCCATGCGCACATGGCCACAAGCAAAATCTCAACACAAAGCCACTCCTGACACCACGCAAGAAGCAGAAAACAACAGTTCCCTACAGCTCAGTTGAGCAAGTGGTCCTGGCAAGTTGCTTGAGGCAGACAGAGCTTGCCTGCTGTATGTCCTGATTGGCAGCTCCAACTTCACCAACTGTGATCCTGACAGGGGTGGTTAGGCAGTCCCGCACAAGGTTGTCAACCTTGGTAGGCATGGTCGCAGTGAACAGCAGTGTCTGCCTGTCTGGCCGCACCTGGCCCATGATGCTGCGCACCTGCACAGGCAGCGCATGTAGATCCATGTGCTGCATCAGCTACCCAGGAAGTTTGCTCAAGCAAACCTCCAGGAGTGGTTGCAGTCATCATGGAGTGTACAAGCCCGACACAGATTGAGGCAAGGAATGCACGATTGCGATGCAGTTGAAGCTGGTCAGGCGCCAATGATGGCATGCGTGTGTCATGCATCAGATGCGGTGCAAAGGCGTGGCTGTTGGAGCTCACCTGGGGCTCAAAGCCCATGTCAAACATGCGGTCTGCCTCATCAAACACCAGATAGGTTGCTCGCAGCATGGTGCAAGCCTTCATCTTGATCAGATCAATCATGCGTCCAGGTGTGCACACCGCAATCTGCACACAACAGCTGACCACTGCTTGAAGCACAGCTGCTTGATACAGACTCAAGCTGCGCTGAACAACTCTGCCACAGGCTGTGACAAGGACTAAGCTGTGCGGTGAAGCAGACAAGTACTTAGCTGAATGGCAGGTGGGCCGCTTTGTGCTATACACTTTAAAATCAAGGCCGTAGTGCATGTGGAAGCTACCTCTGAGCCATGTTTTAGATCCTTGAACTGCTCAAACTTGCTCAGCCCACCAAAGGCTGCTGCAACACGCAGCTGGTAAGCCTTGCTGAACTTGCGTGTTTCCTTGTGTATTTGCTCTGCAAGCTCCCTGGTGGGGACCACAATCACCCCAATGGGGCCTGCGCCCTTTTCTACCTCCGGCTGGTCCATGATGTGCACAATCATTGGCAGCACAAAGGCAGCTGTCTTGCCTGATCCTGTCTTGGCAATGCCCTATAAGGAAGACCATAGCATTGTGCTGCGAAATGGGATGTCACAAATTGGCCTTGCATTTGAGCTGTGTTATGCTGTGAAGGGTATGCATGCCATGAGCTGCTGTGAGGGCATCACCATATTGGTGCTAGCTGTAGACATGATGCAACAGACCAATGTGGGAGACATGGGCATTATCACAGCTCTGTCCTGAAGAAGTACGGATTTGATGTGTAAGGTGATGGCTGGACTGTTGTGAAGGTAGGCTGGACTCAGTCTTACCAGAACATCACGCCCAGACAAGGCTGCAGGAAGGGCTTGAGCCTGTATTGCCGTGGGCTTCTCATACCTATGCACGGGCAGCCAACGTTGAGAGCACAGGCAGCCCAACATAAAGCACGGGCATGATATAGACGCTGTTTTGACACCTCACATGCTCTTTGCACATCTTACTTTAGATAACAACAATGGCTGTAGCAGCTTACTGATGCTGTCGCGTGTCTGTCAGTCCTATGTATGCTGATGTGTTGGCATGCAGCAAGGTTACAACGCTCACCCTGCCTTCTTGATGGCAGCCATCATTGGAGCGTCAAAGCCACATTGTGCAAATGTCTGCACAGGCTTGGGAGCGTCAAAGCCAAACACCCTCATTCCCATTTGCCGTCGTGTGGTGTTCACCTGCGTCAGCATGCCAAAGATCAAGCCCTGTGTCAGTATCCACTCAGGCTATTATGCTTCAGCAGCAAGATGCAAGGTTTGCCGCCAGGCCGCAGGCTTGCAGCAACATGTATGACAAGATCAGCAGCAGCCAGTGATAGCTTTTGCCTCGTCAAGAGGGACAGCTTGAATCCAGGACGACTTTTGACATAGTGCTGAGCAGCTTAAAGGAGCAAGTAGCGCAAAAAAGATTCTCTTGTGCCAAGCAAATGTGTGCAAAGTGTTGTTGCAAGATCAGCAGGAACTTGCAGTGAGGATTGGGCATACCTCAGCAGGAGTTTCTGCAGCAAGCTCAGGCGACTCCTCATAGAAGTCTTTGCCAAAGTCATCATACTCAATGTTGCTGTGATCTACTGGCGGCAAAGGATCAATGGACTTTTTGTCTGCTGATCTCTCCTCCTCATATTGAGGATCTGCTGCATCTACCGCATTTGCCAGAGCATATACCTCATCATCTGAGGCATAGTCAGCATCATTCACAGTCTTGACCATTGCTGCCGTCCCCCCATCACGCCGTCGTGCCTGCATGTTGCAGGCAGCTGTCAGAGCCAGACACTTTCTGCAGTATCTGCATCAAAATGGCACACACAGTTGACATACCTCCATGAAATCAGCTACATTGTCAGCTTCCTCATCTAAAGCAACATCAGCTTTGCGCTTCTTGTCAGGAGCAGCAGCCTCAGGCTGCTTTTCGACATCGTGCAGTTCTGCCATGAAGGCATCGAGGGGATCGTCCTCCTGTGACATGGACATATGTAAAACTCTGCCTGCAATGATCATGCTCAGCAGTTTGCGCAAGGTGACAGATGACATGCCATGTTACCTCATCAGCTGCTCCAAGAGCGGGTTTCTGAGCTTTTTGACCAGAATCTTGCTCACATTCAGTAGCACGCTTGACCTGCATTCATTGCTCAGCACTTCATGCTGATGCTGTGTGTTTGCCTGCTTACTTGAGAAGCCTCAGCAGCTGCCACTAAGCATATCTCACCAAACTTGCAAAGTCTGGACAGTCGTCATAGTCCTCGCCACGCTGATCCAGAAAGGCCTGTGATCACAAGAGGAGCCCTTGCGGCAGCGCCAGCAGTCAAGCAGCGTCCCCGGGGTATGTCAAGCGTTACCTTGATCTCTGGTTCTGTCCAAGCAGCAAAATAAGTTGCGAGGCCCTGCGACCAATCGACCGATTGTACTTCCTGTTTTCAAGTACGCATTTGGCGACTGAATCCGGCGGAAAGGCTGCCTGCATACCTCGCTGCCTCTCGCGCTTGCTGGTGACTCTTCAAAGTTGCCAGGGACAAAAGTGCGCACGTCCGCGCGCTCTTTGCCGGAATTGACACCGCTGACAGCGCGCTGTTTCAGCTGTATCTCGGGCACAGCCGTGTAGTAAGGGAAATGTCTCTTCTGCCCCGACATGCCTCCAAAATTTCTATTACGCTGCGCAATTATACCAAGATTCGATGCATCTGCGGTGTGCACAGTGTACTCGCACACGGCGTGCTGCTTGCTGCATACAGTGAGCCCTCCGCGGATGCTGTGCTCGTCGAGTTTCTACAAGCATACATCTGAGTATGTGGTTTCGGAGCACGGAGCTTGCGGTTTCTGCCACAGTCAAAATGCAGTCAGCTCAAGAGCACAGACCAGTATGTCAGCACCTGCGGGTCAAAGTGCCTAGAGGACAACCAAACATCAAGATTATCACTGGTTAACATGAATTTAGCGCCTCCTCCGCAGCCAACAGCTGATCAGCCCAGCACCAGCGGCAGGTCGACTTATGCTGCAGCAGCTCTGAGTGAAGCCAGAAATTGGAGTCCCAACACGCCTCCGGCAGCCGAGTGGCGAGAGCATTGGCACAATGTAATTCCAGAACTTGCCGAGCTTGCAAGGTCTGCAAACTGTACTTGACCTGAGCACTTCTCCTGCATTTCACCTGCTTGACTTGGTAGCAAAGGTCTTTGTGCGACAGGAAACGCAAGAGACCGCCAGATGCTGTGATTATGCGGGCTAGCCAGCTGGATGCAGCTCGACTGGACACTGAGTTGTCTGCAATGTTGAAAGAGCAGTTCATGAAGATTTTCAGTTACTTTCAGCCAAGACTCATATCTGCCTTCCAGCCAGAATTGACCCTGATTTTGGAGCTACTGGTAAGCAAATGATTGTTGCTGGGCAGCGTTCAGAACCTATTGTTCTACTCTAGACACTCATCAAAACTCTGTTGTCAAAAGCTGACATAAAGTAGCTGGTTGCAGATCTTCAGGTTCTCAGTGTGGGCTGGCAAGCCTACGCCTGGTAGTGCTCTCATGAATTTGCGATACAGGGATGAGCGCCAAATCAATGTCAAACCCAGAAAGTTGACTGGCAGTAGTCAAGGTGCACTGCAAATCAGCAGTTGTCAACCTAACGGCAGAAATCCCAGAACTGAGGTATTTCTTCATTTAGCCTGTTGGATTTCTATGTGTTTGCTGGCCACAGATTGATTGTTCAGCTACGTTCAAAAGCTAATTGTGCATCTCCTCACATGCTGCTTCTGGGCTGCATTGTATGCAAACTTGCTGTTTGCAATGAGCATAAAATGCAGCCAAAGCAAGTCTGCCTTTGTCTTGCTGACTATGCTTCAGCACAGGCCAATTGCATCTGCAGGTAGGTGGTAGGACTGGTGTAGAGGGACCTGGTCTATCCAGATGGCAAAGAGGCTTATGGGGCCTCGGCACAGTGTTGATGCAGTATGCATGGTCTCGACTAGACCAGATTGCAGCAGCCCAGCACTGGGGAGATTTTGACAGCTCACCGGGTGTACAGCGCGCATGGACAGTGCTGCGCTCATGTGAGACAGCACTGAACCTGGCGTCTTTGCTGAACTTCCTTGTGTTTTTGCAACAAGGCAAATACAGGTATGTCTTTGCGCTGCCAGTCAGCCTGCCGGTCAGTAACAAGGCCATAAGCAGTTCTGCTGCTTGAGGTATCCTGAGAGCATTGAGTGCCTGTTTGCCATTCAGCTTGCTGAAAGTGGAACCAAATGTTTGCAGAAGTCTTCTGGAGAGGGTGCTGAGGGCTAGACTAGTGTATCAAAGGGCAAACATGGCTCGTGCAATCAGCTTTGAGTACCTCAACAGGCAGCTGGTGTGGCATGAACTGTCTGAGCTTCTTCTGTTTGTGCTGCCTTTGATCAGCGTCACACGGCTAAAGAGGATGATTGTCAACAGATGGCCCAGCTTGAGGGCTGCAACAGGTACGCGTCCTCAAGAATGTACACACCTGCACTTTGCACAGCATTTTGATGTCTGCAGGTGCTGACACTCAGTTTGCAAACTCATATGTTCTGCTTGCACGCTCAGCTTGCACCCTCAACAGCTTTTGATACACAGAGACAGCAAGCTTTTCATACTTTTGTACAGTTGTGAATGTTGTGACTGCTTGACCTTGTGTGTTGTCTTGCAGCCAAGCATCTTCAGCGTGCCTCTGGCCTGGAAAGTCAATTATCAGGCGCTGACAACGAGACCTTGCCTGGACCTTGTGCAATCTGCGCAGCGCATGAGATCACTGTACCTTTTTGTGCAGTGCCTTGCAAGCACACCTTCTGTTACTACTGTCTACGTACCAATTGTGAAGCAGACTACCATTTCACCTGCCCTACATGTTCGACCAGAGTAGACGCCATGAGGAGGTGGTATCCTGCAGATCTGGCTTCACAAACTTAACTTTTTGCCGATTTACTATTGTGGATCGAGATTTTGAACATGGTTCGTGTCAGTCAGTGAAATGCTGCGCCTGTGCTGTTGGAAACTTGTCACTTGCTCGGCAGCTCTGAGCTATGCACAGTGCCTGCAATTTTTAGTAGGTACACGAAGTATCTTGGTGCTGTTGTACAATACTTGTGTGAAGGTTGTGCAATACTTTATCCGACACCAGATTCTGCAGTCACAGATCATAAGTGTCTTTTCATGAAAATCATGTCAATGAACGAAGAGATCAGTGTCACTCAGATATGTACGTTAAAAAACAGATGCATGATATTTAATGTTCTGTTTCTGCTACAATGTGAAGACATCAGTTCCTCATCCAATCGTCTGCTTGCTTCTTAAGCTTCTGCTTGATTTGCTGATGTCGCTCTTTCAGTACTTTCCAGTTCTTCGGTGGGCCTTTCTGCCCTTTGTTCTTCTCTTTCTGCAAATTACAGGCAGGCTGCCCATGGCAAATCCTAGTGTTACACAATGCCAACAGGTTGTACCCACACTCAAGAAATGCACTGACCAAATACGATTGTACCTTTGTCTCAAGCTGTAAGCGTCTGTGAGCAGACATCTAGCGAAGTTGTAGACAGGACCTACCTGCTGTAAGTACTTCTCATATTCTACAGGATTGCACCAAGAGATGCACTCCCTGTACAGAGCATCATCAGGTCCTCCTTCAGCATCTCCTGTCTCAGCCTCTATTCTGCCTGTCAATGGATTATGCCTGGCAATCACGGTGTATTCCGTAGAGCCATCCTGCCGCTTTCTCTTTTTTAATGATGCCTCAGCACCATAGGAGAATTGCAGCACATCCTGAAAGGCAATCATGCAACGTCGGTGAAGCTTACCTTGGAGCTGAGAGCTTGTAAGCATGTGCATCTATAGAGCAAAAGTGCCAAATTGCAGCAAACCAGGTGGAAGCAGAGTATTTCCCTATGGTGTCAAGGGTATGCAAAGCATACCTCTAGGGATCGGCCTGCAGTGGCTGCAAGTTCCGCCATCTGCACTGCTTCATCATCAGGTGGCAGGCCTGCCAGTGCTGCATCAGCCCAGGAGGAGAAAGTTGTTGACGCCTTTGACACCTGTAGCTCATAGGTCGTGGCAGAAGGCGCTACAATCTGGGGCCCTTCCTACATATCACTGTAACAGATTAAGCACTCTCCCCTCATGCAATTGTAATGGTTATATACCCACACCTCACATGATATGCCTCACACACAAAGTGTTCAGCAGGAAGGTTTGTCCTGCAGCCTGTGACATTGCAGCAAGCATTGACAGCTGCATGCGTTTCCAACATGGCAGCTTGCATGCCAGGCTATATTGTTGTATGCAGGGGTAACATATGTATAGCTTAATCAGAACTTACTTAAAACAAGACTTGACACATTGTCTGCAGCTCAGTACTTAGGTCTTCTAGGTGCCAACACATACCTCGGTCTGCTGAGTCTTGCGCCAGCTTTCAAGCAGTCTGCCATCCCCCAAAACCTTGGCCAATTCAAGACTGTGACTACTGCCGCCGTTCTGGTCAATAAACCATACCATCAGGTCCATGGGCAGGTGCTGCCGCCAAAGTTGAAGCTGCTGCTTGGTGAAGGGACCTTGTGTATGCCCTTGCACGTCCTGATAGTACCAACCAGAGGCATAAATCGGTGGAGCGTAATACGGGCCGGGCTGCCAGTAGAATGCACCTGAGTCATATTGTGCTTGACTGATGGTGTTGTCGTGCTCCCCTAAGTCATTCCCGGGTGCCTGTGGTGCTTTGACATCCGGTGAGTCAGGAATGTTTGTGCCAGGTGCAGCTTCCTCGGATGCAATGTCAGCTACACTGATAACGTCCTGTGTACGGGCAGTCGTAAATATACACACAGCTCAACAAATGGATACACCTCCGCAACGGAAACTGTATACGCAAAGAGCAGACAAGCTGATCTTTATCACCTGCAAAATCGCAGCTTTGCCGCTACCTGCATCTTCGGCTGCAATGTGCTGTTCCATGGCAGTATCACTTGTGGCAAGGCCCCAAAGTCTGCGGGCGCCGGTTGTGGATCAGGTGCAAAGGCCTTCTGTCACTGTGAACTC
>JAABUU010004868.1_pt1 | contig 15474 bp, 8 predicted proteins | sample 5559301 | NCBI WGS metagenome assembly JAABUU01 (sample SAMN10711884, study PRJNA513360) | rock metagenome | isolation source: Antarctica rocks | place: Antarctica: Victoria Land, Richard Nunatak white | reverse complement strand
AGCAGAAAGCATTGTAAATATTAAAGACAATGAGAAATGATAGTTAATTCATTATAATAATATATTTATGTACAATTAATAAAGCTATTTCAAAAATATTTCTCTGAATTATCTTTTATCTTATACTTCTGTACAGTTATATGAATAAATGCTGAAAACTTATTTTTAAATTTCTTCATTAATGTTTTATGTCTTCACATTTATATCTTTAGCTCACTAAATAACTTCTTAATAGAATTGTAGTCTGACAAATAGAGAGAAAGAAATGTAAAAATGATGTTAATTTTATAATATATAGTTGTAAGCTTCTGTCACTGAGATTAACAATAACAATAATAAGAATACTTATATTAGTATAAAGATTTATTTCTGAATGATGTATTTCATAATTATTTATATATAGAACTGTCATGATATCACTATGCACTCATACTGAACCATAGCTGAACTCCTTACACAATGATTGATAAGCAAAGTACTATATAGACAGCCTTCACATACAAACCTTTTGAGTTCTTTAGTTGTTAATCTTCATCAATACAAGATCTTAACATCAGAACTTCATTGAATAGCTGTTGTAACATAGTGTCTCACATTGTCACATATCTTACTCATCAGCCTCTTATAGATAAGAAACTTGTAAATTCACAATTCTAACAACTCTTTCTTTTTAAAGAGTGACAATTCATTACATTGCAATATGCAGACTAAAAGTCAACAAAATGAAGCAGAGTCATTCTTTAATCATATTGAGACTTAAGTGATTTCTGAAGAACAAGAATCTGCAGAGATTCAGGCTGCTATTTAGACTGTGAAAAAGAAGAACTGATATCTAAATGAACAGATTTATCTGACTGAAATTAGACAGATCAATGATGAGAAAAGGTGATGATTCACAGAAATCAATCATGAAACACAAGTATTTAACATGCATGATGAGGTCAACAAACTTCTGAGAGATAAAGATTCTCAAGTCTTATCTGAGAGAGAATCACATACAGAATCTTTTTATACTCTCATCAGCTCTTTAAGTTCAATGAAGTGATATGCATTCAAAGTTGTGTATGCACTTTCAGCAAAACAGACACAATGACTAAAGAACTTGCTCATATATAATGAGAAGTTCATTCATGAACATACTGAGTTTATACACAGTGCTGTGATGACATTTCACTTGATCTCTAAAAACTTCTTTAATAATCACAATAAAATTCTCTTTGTCATGCAGTTCTTAGCAGAAGAACCTTAAGATGCATGATTTCATCACATTAATGAGAGCAAACTTCTGAATGACAAGTTATAAATATTCTTTTTAGAGTTTCTGCTCAATCTCATTGAGAACTCAGTGAACTGCAGACTTAGCACAGTACAGAAATACTTAAAAGTTATACAGAAATCTATTTAATCAGTTTAAGCTTTTGTGACATATCTCAGCATGCTGAAGAATCAGCTCTTAAGCTATACAGAGAAACAGAGAACAAGTTATCTCTTTACAAAATTCTGATCAGAGATTTGAGTGACTTTAATCAACTATCAAGATTTCTTAAAGACAAGAAAAAGTCTAGTAGTTCTGGCCACTAAACTAGAGATTAATCAGTGATCTGCAGATAATTACACAGTTTGAAGTCACATCATTAAGAAAATCTATGAGCACTGTTCACACTCTTTCACTCAGGCAGCAAAGCCACAGCAGAACAATTGTCTTAATTCTGAGTTTACAAAATTAAGTCATCATGACAACACAGGCAAACTTCATTTTGAAACTGATGTCAAAAAGAATGACTGCTATAACTGTGAAAGGCTGAGTCATTTCACAAAGAACTGCAGAAGTTCTTTAAAAAATCTTAATCACATTAAGATTAATGCAGTTAAGACAAAAAAAGACAGAGCCTCATTAACTGTGCTTTAGTGATGAAAATTAGATCAGAGATCATAAAGAAATTCAGCATTATGAAGAAAGACTAAGTCTGAATTGAATCTAACTGAATCTCTATTAGTGTACTGTTGAACACTGCAGCAGAGATCAATGTGATGTTTTAGCAATATGCTGTCATTCATTAACTAACATAAGTTGATGTGAAACTCTCAAGATCAGAGCTTCTGAGAAGACAACATGTCTATTGTTATGATGTGTATTTAATGAAGCATAGACTCATCAACAGTTAAGAATAAAAGCAAACTGAAGAGTAGTTGTTCTATGTTTTAGATAAGAATGAATCTGAACTCATCTTTGATCTCTTAGGTCTGAAACAACAATACATTTATATTGATTGTGACTCACACACATAATGCTATAAGATAGAACAAATGTCTCTGACTATTGATGAGCCTAAAGCATTTATCAACAACATTCAAAATCAATTCACTGTTTACACATTGTTAATGATGCCTGAATCAGGCTCATCAACAACTGTCATACATATTGTCAGTGAAATGTCAACACTATCTTAACAATACAACAGATATGCAGATGTGTTCTCTGAAGAGAATGCTGACAAGTTATCATCTCATTAAGATCATGATCATGTCATAGAGACAGAGAGACATGAATTACTCTATGATTCACTTTACAATCTGTTAGAAACAGAGCTACAAGTGCTTAGAGAATATTTAGATAACATTTTAGTGAAGAAATGAATACAACATTTTATCAGCTCTGCAGAAGCATCAGTTCTGTTTGTTTTAAAAAATGAAGAGAGCTTATATCTATGTGTTGACTACAGAGATCTCAACAAGATTACTATTAAGAACTGTCACTCTCTGCTGCTGATTAGTGAGACACTTAATTGATTAAGTGAAGTCAAGATGTTCATTAAACTAGATCTTAAGAATGCTTATCACTGCATCAGAATCAAGAAAGACAATGAGTGAAAGACTGCATTTTACACATGCTACAGTCATTTTAAGTACATGATCATGTCATTTAAACTGATTAATGCCTCAGCAACTTTTCAAGTCTATATTAACTGAGTGTTAACTGAACTAGTCAATGTCTTTTGTGTAATATATCTAAATAATATCCTGATCTATTTCAGTTCCCTAGAAGAATATCAAAGTCATGTGAAACAAATTCTGAAATAACTTTGACAGTTTAAACTGTATGCAAATCTAAAGAAGTGCACTTTTCATACTACACAGATAAAATTTCTTAAGTTTATCATCTTCACTACTGATGTTTCAATGAATCAACAACAAGTCAAAATCATAAAGAAATGATCAGTATCTAGAAGTTACTGTGAGATACAAATATTTCTAGAGTTTGCAAACTTTTATCATTGCTTTATACAGAGCTATTCTAAGGTCACTGCTTCTTTAACTGACCTGTTAAAAGACAGCAAGAACAGCAAGAAGATAGATGTCTTTAAGTGATCATAAATGACAGCATAAATATTTCACAAACTTCACAATGTCTTTACACAGACATCTATTCTGATGCACTTTAACTCAGAGCTAAGAGCTCAGGTCAAAACTGATGTCTCAATAGTTAAGTTAATGAGTATCTACTTACAGCTTTAGATGAATGCTCAATGACATTCTGTTATCTTCTGATCAAGAAAGTTAAATCTAATCAAAACACACTATGAAATTTATAATCAAGAATTGTTGACAATTGTGAAGGCATTTAAACACTGACAACACTATCTTAAGAATAGTTGTTATCTCATTGAGATACTCATGAATCACAATAATCTACAAGAGTTTATGAATGTAAAATCATTAAACAGAAGACAAGCACACTGAGTTATAAGGTTAGCTGCTTATGATTTCATAATCACACATTGATTAGAGAAGACAAATCTCACTAATGTGTCATTGAGGTGCTCTGACTACAAAGTCAAGAAGAACATGAACAGATTGCTGTCAACATTGCAATAAAAGCTGATCACACTACCTTAAGAGTTAAAATCAAGCATTACTGCTCTAGTTAGTCAGATCAATGCTTAAAGCTTAAATCTGCAAATTATGCTGATCATTTTATCAAAAGAATATTGATTAAGCACTCAGGCTGAAGGTCATGACTATTAAGAACAAGTTAATGAGAGATTTAGAAAGTCTTCATTCAGAAATGAACTGAAGAACAATGACTATATATCTAGTTTATCTATATGCAACATAGCAGAAAAGCTGCTTAACTCTGTTGCTGAAACTACTGATTGCAAACAGTTCATTTCATGTGCATTGATTCAGAAAGTGACTGACAGCAAAATGATATATAATGAGAGATAATCATTCTTTCTTGAATTTGTTCATCTCTTACAGAACACTGATGTTCTAACAGCAAAGATGTGACAAGGCTTGAAATCACAGAGTAATTGCAGTCATTAAGACATCAGTGACAGTTCATGAATGTTTAATTTCACTGAACTACTTTGTCACAAGAGCAAGATATACATATCATCTGACAAAGCTGTCAAGAATGAGCTTATAAAGCTGCATCATGACAATGTTCTAGCAGAACATTATGAAGTAGACAGAATGATTGATCTGTTGTTCAGAAAGTATTACTGAATCAACATGATGAATGATGTTTAAGAATATGTTGCTTCATGTGCTGTATGTTTAAGAATTTAAGTATTAAGACATCATTTATATGACAAATTACAGTTGTTGTCACTATCTACTCAATCATGAAAGAAGATAACAATGAACATAATCACTGGCTTGCTGTCTAGCAGACAAGAAGCTAATGTTTATAACTTCATACTGATAATTGTGAATCATCTTACAAAGATAGCCTGATATATTCCTGTCACTAAAAAACTCACTGCAATCAAGTTAGCTGACATATATATCAAACAGATCATATGCTGCTATGAAGAATTCAGAAATATTGTCTCAGACTAAGAGTTAATCTTTATCAGCACATATTGATCTGAATTCTGTTATCAACTTTAAATGAAGCAAAGACTAAGCACTGTCTTTTATTTGCAAACTGATGATCAAACTAAGAGACAGAATCAAATTCTAGAACATTATCTACATTGTTACTGTTGTAAAGAACAAGATGACTGAATGTTCTTTCTACTTATGACAGAGTTTGTGTATGCAAACAGAAAACATGCAACAATCAGTCAAACATCATTTGAGACATTAATGAGCTATCACTTAAGAATTGCTCAACATGTTGAGAACAACATTTATGAAGAAAAGATGTTAGCAGCAAAAGACTGAGCACAGTAAATAAAGAAAATCTGTGTCACAATGATAAAGCAATGATAAGCTGCTGTGAAAGTGCAAGTCAAGTACTTTAACAAAAATCATGTTCAAAAAAGCTACAATGTTGATGATCTGATGCTATTGTTCATCAAGAACTTAAAGCAACACAGATTAAGCAAGAAACTGTTGCATAAATTCATTGAGTCTTTTTGAATTGTCAATCTTGTTAATAAACAAGCATACTGACTGGCTCTGCCTGCTCATTACAGAATTTATAATGTATTTTATGTCTCATATTTAAAGTCTCATAAATGCTGTCTAAACAATAATTCTTTGTCAGAACTGTCCTTTCTGAATCTTATAAACAATGAGAAGAAATATGAGATCAAAGATATCTTAAATAAGAGATGAAGAAGAGAACAATTACAATATGAAGTCAAGTAAGTAGAGTATCTGACAGAATATAATGAGTGACTTTGAGTAGAGCACATAAGAAATGCAGAAGTGTTGCAACAAGAATATGATGCAAGGGCAGAGAGAAAGTGAAAGCATAAATGAGATTCAAGAAATTAAAAAACTTCTATTGAAAATATTCTACATAATATCATCTAGAAGAAGTGAAGTCAAAACACAATCAATACATCAGCAAAACACTATCAAATCAGTCTGTCACCTCTGTATCTGCATTGCTATTAGAAGCAGAAGACAAGAACAGTAACTGCTCATCAGTGTTGTAATTGCTGTTAAAGTGACTGAGTTACAGCATTAAGTCATGAGAACTTTTCAAGATGTTGTCACTTAACTGAAGAGAGAGAAGCTCACACTTGAAGTAAAGTAAGCAACATGATGACAACAGCAAAGTGCAAGAAAACTAAGAAAACAAATCATAAAGTGAAAGATGTTCAACATAAATATCTGCATCACAGTGACTGCTTACTACTCTTAAATCATGAGCAACAACAGATTGTGAATCTCTGCAGACTTGTGATGATCATTGTGATGTCTCACAACACAAATAATGTAGGCAATGACATGCTTAATAAACAATATCTGCATATGATTGAGACAATGCTGAAGCTGAGGCTGGCAGACATCATTGACTGTCATGATGATGACATAATTAGCAAGTGTGTGCAAGTTATTAACTTAACAGTTAAAGAATGCAGAGATCTGTTACTGTTAATGCATCACAAAATAACAAGAGACTTTCTGTCAAATTGAGTTGCACAGCTTTTGAAGCATCTTGTAATAGTTGCAATTCTGATTCTCAACAATGTTGCATCAGCTAATGTTGTTGCTGATATGTTTTGAACAGCAAAGACAATAGAAAGAATTTAACTTGTTGTTGATGTAATGACTATGATGTGACATTGAGGTGATGTCAGTGTGAGTGAATAAGAGAATAAAGAAATTACTGAGAGTATGATGTTGTGAAGCAGCAACATTTCTGAGGGTCAGAGCAAAAACAGAATTGAGACATAATGTGTGTGATGATGCTACTGCAGAAGAGAAATGTGATGTATAATGTAAAGCAGAGAGATGTTCATTAATTATAGTTTTAAGCTCAGCACTCTTCTGAGTAGCAAGTTTCTGACAAGCTAATTACATCACAGAGATGATGTTCTGTGAAGTTAGTGATGCAGCAATGATCATTGAGCAAGCATTTTCAATTAGGTTCATCAATAATGACTTATCTGTGGCTTGAGGAAGCAATGTGCAAAAAGATGATGTTTCATCATTAAAAAGATTGAGTAAATACAATTACATCTGCATGCAGTAGCAGGGTCTCTGTTGCTGTCTCTTTTACACAACAATATTATTCAGAATGTGCATCTCATTGTTGTTGTGCAGACATTTTGTCAGTGAGTTCATCTTGAGATGCTTACATTTCTTATGCTTAATATTCTTCTTCATCATATTCTGTTTCTGCATTTCATTTCAGTGAAGCAAGTGTGTCAACAGTGTTATTTACAGTATTCATTACATTCTTCACTGATTTAGCTCTTACAGACTTGACCTTTAGAACTGACTCTGACAAGTTTGTTAACTCATTAATGTTTAAGACTGTGTTGATGAACAGTATCTGATGATGAGAGCAACAGAAACTTAAAGATTTATTGTTGTGTTTCTTTGTACTTATGTGAGCACATTTCTTAGACTGCAACATTGTTAGAATATGTTGATGTCTCAAATGCTATATGTATAGAAATCACTGATAATCTCACTGAATTCTTAATGAAAGATACAGCAAAGAAAACATCTCTCTTATTCTTTTTAATGATTATGATGTCAATGTTGCTATGCTGTTGCTATTGTGCTGTTTACAAGATGTTATGAGAGAAAAGTGTCATTTAAAGTCACAGAGTTGCTACAACTTCAATTTATCAAGATGTTGAAGATGAAATGAATGCAAGTTGTGTATGAGAAAGAGTTTCTTATATATTGTGATTAAACAAAGAAATTACTGATCTAATCAATTCAGAAACAAAGAAAAGTTGATTTCACTTATGTTTTATGTGTTATTCATCATTAAACAAAGCTGAATCACCATCTATCTGAATGCAGCAAACTTGAAGTATTGCACAAGATCATCAGCCTAGCTAAAATAGACAACAAGTGAAATACACAAGAATGTTAAGCAAACTGTTGCTTACACCTCACTGACCTAACATCAGCAATATGTCAATGTGCTGAAGAATCAGTGCATAGAAGAGAAGACAATTGTCATGATATCACTATGCACTCATATCAAATCATAGCTGAATTTCTCACACAATGATTGATAAGCAAAGTACTATATAGACAGTCTTCACATGCAAATCTTTTAAGTTCTTTAGTTGTTAGTCTTCATCAATACAAGACCCTAACATTGAAACTTCATCAAATAGCTGTCATAATGTAGTGTCTCACATTGCCACATACCTTACTCATCAGTCTCTTATAGATAAGAGGCTTGTGAGTTCACAAGAACACTGTATAACTTTAAAAATTGTTTATATAAAGATAAGATCTTCTTTTAAATAAAAGTATTAAACATTTTCTTATTCATTTTTTTCTCATAAATCTCTCAAGCAATATAGCTGTCAATTATATATGCTGAAAGAATGCTGTAATGCTTTTCTTTTTAAAAGAACTTCTTTATAATTGCTTACTTTTTCATAATAGCTCAGTTAAACTTTCTGTCTACAGTATAGAGATTGACAGCATTTTTGTTGATAAAGATTAATTAATTAATATGTTAACTATTTAGCTGCATCATTCAGTTATTATAAATCTTTTAAAAATATTTAATGACTTATTTTTAACATTAAAAATCATTTTCTTAATGACAGTAACAATGATAAGAGAATGTTTATTTATTTTCTTAATTAATTAATTTATTTAATGATGAGACTGACAATATTAATGCTGATTTAAATTTTATATTTATATTAAATATATCTCTGCATCTCATTCAGATATGCTATGAATCAATTTTTAAGAAAATTAAATATTTTCTATATTAATTATTAATAAATTAAATCTCTCTCTTTAAATTGAGATCTATCTCTATCATAATAACTATAAATAATTTTAATGTTCTTAATTTAAAATAATTTAAATACAATAATTAATTCTCAATTTTATAGATTTCTCTGTATTCTCTTAATATACTTTTAACTATATTCTGTGATCTTTACTATGATCTTAAATAACATTTCATACTTTAAATTCATTTATATATTACTCTTAATGTTGTAATTAAGACTATAAGAATGTCTTATAGTGACAGTGATGATGATGATGTTGAGAAAGACAGTGAGATTGATTTTGTGAATGATGATTAAAAAAAAAGAATTTAAACAGATTTTACTGTTTATTTTCTACAAATTCTTGCTATGTGCCTCTTGGAGCCAACATTCTAAGAATAGCTGTACATACATTGGGTTGAACCGAAACATCAAGCTAATTTTGGCTATGGCCAATTCAATACCGCAAAGTTGCAAACTTTGAATCCGAAGCCGTATTGATCACAAGAAAGCCGCAGATCTTGCGTCAACATCAGAACAACACAACTTCACCACGATCATCCGTCCCGACAGGAGTGAAACATCCCAGCGGACCTCCGCCCTCCGCCCTCCGCCATGCTCGACGAGCGCGAGCAAGCAATCCACCCCGTCGTAGCCGAATGCGTCCAGCATAACGCACGAGTAAGTCCTTCCCCTCTCCTCCCCCACCACCAACCGATCCCCCAATCCTTCCTCCAACCCACCCACTAACCACACGCTCTCCACAGACAATATCCAACATCCGCTCCCTGACCGCCTCCCTCTTCGGCGTCGCAGCCGGCATCCTCGGTTTCGAGTCCTACACCGGCTTCCTCTTCTACCTACTCGGCACGCTGTTCGTTTCCACCCTCATCTACTTCTTCCTAGCCGAAGGGCGGCCGTCGCGGTATTTCCAGTCGCAGTTCTCCGGCCTGTGGACTGCCGATGTGTTTGGGGGTTTGAGTAGTTTTGTGCTGACTTGGACGTTGTTGTATGGGTTGGTGAGGGCTTGAGGGGTTGGGAGGTGTGGGATGGATGGAGGAGAGTGAGGCGTGCATGGCATGGGGGCTGTGGCTACGGCTGCCGAAGGCTGGATGGGGGTGTGAAATGGTGGTATAGTTCTACAGCCTCGACTAAGTGGAAAAGGACAGTCTCGCAATGCAGACTTTAGGTCATGACGAGGAGCCTTGGTGTAATAGGGTGCGAGAGTGGGCGACTTCAAGGTTGTGTGAACAGCGGTTGTGATAGTTGAGCGTACGTACGCTGGGTGAGATCCCCCTCTTGTCATTTGTCTACCTGCGGGTCTTTCTCACATATAGCCAAATCTCATTCCAGGCTGGTGGAGAAACCGAATAGAGTCTCTAGAGATTGTCGTCGAACGTCTCAGCGGTATGTACACCCGTCATGCCACCATTGTTGATGGCTTGAGATAGAGACATCAATACACAAAAAGAAGTCTTGTTTGGTTCCCATTTCCTTATTGAACGTCGCAGCTTTTAGGGCAAAGCGATGAGAAGCGGCAGTACAGGACCGCGCTTTAATGAATTTCTAAAACAGACCGTTTTACTTCTTCCGTCGAACGTCTATGCACCATTGATGGCTTGATGATGAGCACCAAGGTCTAATGACGGGATGTCTTCAACTTATACATCGAAGCTCTCCTCAGAAACCCACCATCACCGCCTCCTGATGCGCCACCACACCCCGACGAGACCACGGGAACATGATTAAGATTGATCATCGAACGTATCAAGGAAAATTACCCCAGTCAACGCTGCGCAATAGACCTCACAGGACTAGGACACCGATACCAACCACCTCTTCACTCGATATATGACACCAAGGAACGGGGTAACCACTCCGAGGCCCTCAAATAACAATCCCGCAGAGCTGGCGTTCGAGATCGAGGGTACGCCAGAGGTGGCCGACCTCGAGGCGTTTGACAAACACGTGAAGCCAGAGAGCTGTGATCTGGCATCTAGACGTCGACCTTTGACAGAAGTGTAACCCTAACGTACAACATGGTCGATTCCCTACAAAGCGTCAACGAGTCCCTCAACCACCCATTCCTCTATTGCAAAGTCCCGATTCCTATCGACAGCCACTACTGGCTACTCTCAATGTACAGTTAGACTCTATGCAGCCTTCACAGACTTTTGTCTCCTTTCAATCAATGCTGAATCTGACTATACAGCCCTGGTCCACACGGGGCCATGGCATGCAGCACCTCCGAACAGTCAGCTCACAAAAAGAGTACAGTCCTCACAGGAGTTGCACACCTCTGCTTCTGCTTCGGAAGGTGATGTACTGGAGGGTAGCGGTTCACGATTGATTTTACACCCTCCTCGGGGTCGAATTCTACCGTCACAAGCATCCTTTGGAGATGGTCCGAACAGATGCGGCTCTTTCCACCTACCTACCCGTCGGGCCTCTTTCATCCATCCACCTCCCTGACACCCACCACCGCTCATAACACCAAACCAACGGACGACCCAATACCAGTGCCCCTCGCCCCTTTACAGACCACGGCCGGACTCCGAACACACCCGGTCCCAAACGACCATGGCTCCACCGGAAGAAAGACTCCCCCGTCAACGACTCTCCACTGTCTGCCGTCCGTCGCGGTGCTCACTGGCCGACCGACCCGCCGGATCGGCGCGTCGTGCATGACGCGGGCAGGGCAGCAGAGCGGAGTTTCTGCCGATCCGTGAGATGTACGGGATGGATTTGGTTGCGGGGGATGTGCTGGGGATGGAGTGGGAAACTGGTGCATAGGAGGAAGGTGCGTGATAATGAGAAGATCAACGGGGACGAGGTGGTTTGGGGGATCTGTTCTGCGGAATGGCTGCCGCGGGCGGCATTAGGGATGTGTCCGCCCGAGCTTGTCGTGTGATCGGTTGCACCTCATGACTACCGCCGGCTAAATATGTCGGGCGACGAGCCCTAGATCGAGGACTGCCAAAGGGTTGGTGAGACGGTAGTTCACGACCCACTGTCGGATCTACCCTTGCATTGGTACTATTCACAAAAAGGGGTGTATCATAGATATCCCAATTAAGCCACATCCACAAACCCCCTCTTCTTCCCCCCCTTCGCCACCCCATCATCCTCCTCCTCCCAAGCCTTCTCATCCACATACTCCGACCTCCCACTCTGCCTCACCAGCCCCCCCACAATCCTCAGCGCCGCAAGATTAAACCCCATCTCGTCCTTCTGCCTCAACAGCGCCGCCCGCAAATGTCCCCTGATGCCATCCAGCATCGGCCGCATCGTCTTGCTGGCCACGATCTGGCGATGATGCGTCTTGAGCAAGAAGAAGAGGATCCGACACGTCAAGGGCATGTTCCATCCGCGCGCCGCCCAGATATCCAGAAATGTGAAGAAGGCCGGCACTTTCTCAAAGGGCAGGACGAGCAGGGCGTCCTGCAGCGCGGGCGCTTTGGCCTTCTGCACCACGCCGAGGACGTGTTCTTCGGCGGGGATGTTGCCGAAGGCGAGGTAGAGCGGGTTGCGGGGCGGCGGGGCGAGGGTCGGTTGGCTGGCTTTGAGGGTCGTGTATTCGCGCATCAGGGCCAGGTCGGCGACGCCGAGGTCGAGAGCTTCGGCGATCTTTTCGCCCGCCATGAGGGTCTCGACGGTCTGTTTGCCGGCGGGGACGGCTTCGCTTCTGTCTTGGCCGGTGCGGTCGTCGTCTTGCTCGAGGGAGGTGGTGAGGGTGCTCTCGTAGAGGTCTTCGAGTTCCTTTTCTCGCTCTTCTTCGAGGAAGATCTGCTCGTCCGTCTGCTTCCACACGCGGATGCTTTTATCGTGGCTTGCGCTGGCGACGAAATCGCCCCTCCGACTCACGGCCAACGCCCAGATTTCGCCGTGGTGACCGTCCAGTTTCTGGATCTGCTCGAACTTGTCGCCGTCCCAGTATTTGACCACGCGGTCTTTACCGGCGCTGAAGAAGTGGTGTCCGTTTCCGTCTTGATTGTGCGGGATGAATGAGACTTGCATGATGCTGTCCTGGTGGGCGAAGAGTGCTTTGTGGCAGTCACCAAACTCGAGGCCCCACAGTCGAACGTTCTTATCGGCTGATGATGTGACGATGAGTTTGCTGTCATAAGAGATGTCCATGTTGAGGACGGGAAGCCTGTGGCCGTACAGATTGAGGAAGAGCTTTAGAGAGTCGACAAAGAAGACTTTGACGGTGTTATCGAGGAGGGCTACGGCCAGCAAGCGAGAGTCAGGGCTGAAACGGAGGCAGAGTATGTCATCAGTGACCTTGAGCGTTCGAGTATGAACGAGCTTCAAGCGTGGTGTGGTTCGCTTCGTGCCAGGTATCTCCTCCTGAACTACCTCAAAGCTCCAGAATTTGGCACTTTTGTCGGCGCTTCCCGTAGCCACAGACCTACCGTCGGGATGCACCTGTAGAGTCCACACCGGGCCCTCGTGCGCCTGAACGGTTTCTATGAGAGTGGATGATGCGATGTCGAACAATTCGAGCTCTCCGGTCCGCGTCCCAACAACGACTATCTTGTCTCCCGGGACGAACGAGCAGCATAACGCATAGCCGCATTCCAACGTTCGTATACAGCTCTGCGTCCGAACATTCCATATTTTCAGGGTCCCATTAGACGCCGAGGCAAGCATTCGATCGTCCGAGCTAAGCGCCAAGGATCGGATGTCGGTACGGTGACCAGGCATATCCACCGAGACTGTGCGGCTGTAGTCTGGCGGCTCGTCGGTTTTCGATCGCTTGCTTCCCTGCTTGACAGGAACATGATAGAGCTCCACCTGATTATTGGATGTCGCTACAAGTAGCTGCAGCCCTTTGCTTCCTTTCCCTCTGGCCCAGTCCATGGAACGGACTTTACCCCCGGTTCGAACAATAACGTATGGAACGAAGACCTCCTTCACTTCCGCGGAGGAGACGTCCTCTAAGGTCTCGTCCGCGTTGATCAGTTCACCATCTACTTTTTCCCCCTCTGGTAGCCCTGAGAGCGCTTTCTCACGCCGCCTCTTGCGTTTCCTCGCCAGACTCTTCTGCACCTCGCCTTCTGATCTTATCCGCCACAACTCAATCGCCTTTTCCGATCCGTGGACCGCAATATAACTCATACGCGGATGGAAGGAGACTCCTAAAGTTCTGTCTTTCCCTTGTCGATACAACACGCCCCGGTCATGAAGAAAGCTTCTTTCCCCGTCATCCGCGATCGTGCTGGCAGCCTCAGCTAGCGCCTTCGAATCAATTGACCATATTTTGAGCTCTCCATCGTTACACGCTGTTATGCACCCACTCGTGTCCGGAGCGACGCCCATAGCCCAGCATTCGCCATTCGATTGAGCAACGTGAGTCTCGATACAGTGCTGAGAGGCAATGTCCCACAGCTTGATCAGAGCGTCTTTGCTGGTCGTGAGAAGAAATCCTCCGCCGCTATCGCCGTCTGCCGTGCCGTTGACCCCTCCATCTTCCTGGCCTTCTGTCGAATCCACCTGCCCCGTTGGCTGAAGGAACTGGAGCGCGGTAATCTGGTCCTTGTGTCCACGCAGCTTGAAGAGCCCCACTTCCGCGACGAGGTCCCAGACGATGATGTCCGTGTCCTTGCCGCCACTTGCAAGCCGCACTCCGTCTCTGTCAAAGGCCAGCGTCGTAATCGCAGCACGGTGTCCGTTGAAGCTGATCATGACCGTAGCGAGCCGGGAATCCCATATCCTGATGCTTCCGTCCCCGTAGCTGTAGCACCCTCAGCAAATCATCAAAGCAAGCGCGGCAACGTTGATTTACCCCACGGCATAGATGTCTCCGTCCGCCCTGCTCTGGGCGATTGCCGTGACTTCAGCGTTGCAGTCGACGTCCCGCCACCGGCTTTGCAGCTCTCCCTTCTTCACGTCCCAGCAGAGCACCTCCTCGTTGGCACCGACGACCGCTTTTCCGGCGCCGGTGTGGCGCACCGATGCGTCCGGTGCAGGCTCGTCGGGGGCCCATACCACGTTTGACGAACCGGAAGTGACTGACCCGAAGGTGTTTGAGTGCTCATACTTGCTACGGATCTGAGCGCCTGGACGCTTTAGATGTTGGTGAGGTGAGCAGGTACTTACAGGTACGATTTGACCATTGTCTGAGCTCAACAAGATCGTCGAGTGATACAGAGCTTTTTCTACGGCTACGGCATAAAGTTTCTAGGTTTGTGCAATGCAATCCCACCACTAGCGTGCTTTTCGGCGCACAACGGCCCGTCCCATCACACGGACAACGCCAAGAACGCAGTTAGTTTTCAAGGCGTTGTCGACGAGTCGTCTATAATTTCCTTGCGGCTGTCGACATTCCACCCTGATGCCCGTAGAGGAGACTCGATCGCCATGCTTCTCCTCGACTACCAAAATGTGCTCATCCAATCCCTGCTCACCGAACGTTTCTCAGGGTAAATCTCCCTCCTCCTCCTCCTCTTCCTCCTCCTCCTCCTCTTCCTCCTCCTCCTCCACCAGCCCCATCCAGCACCAAGCACACCTACCAAGCTAACCACCCCCCCACAGCGCCCCACCCGTATCCGTCGACCAAGTCGTATCCGACTTCGACGGCGTAACCTTCCACATCTCGACCCCCCACACCAAGTCCAAAATTCTCATCTCCATCTCCGTCAAATGCTTCGGCGAACTAGTCCGCTACGGCGCCGAGGAAGTGCTGGCGCGCGAATACGGGCCCTACATCACCGCGCCCGAGGCCGGCTACGACTTCTCTGTCCTGCTCGACCTTGACAACCTGCCGGCCGACCAAGGTACGTTGTGTCCCCTCCCCCCTCTACCA
>JAABUU010004867.1_pt1 | contig 15475 bp, 28 predicted proteins | sample 5559301 | NCBI WGS metagenome assembly JAABUU01 (sample SAMN10711884, study PRJNA513360) | rock metagenome | isolation source: Antarctica rocks | place: Antarctica: Victoria Land, Richard Nunatak white | reverse complement strand
TAAAAATATGGTTAAGACAGCAGCAGCGAAGGTGGAATGTATTGATAACAAAGCTTACCTGCAAGCTGGTTGCGAATGTCTAAAACCTTCTGATCATACCACTTGTATTCTGGCGAGGTGACGTCAAAGAGAAACCTGGCAGAACACAGGAACTTGTTGAGTCACTGCATCACCACTCATGATGTGCAGTTTGATGCTGCAGCAACAGCTTGAACTCTGTTTGCAAAGTGCTCTTGCATACTTGAAAGGTGTCTCTCCAGGATTGCGCTGTCTGGTAACCTCCTCAAATTGACTGCCATTCCGTGCTACGAATTCTGCCAGCTTGATTGCTACTTTCTCCACCTCTGGGTCGGTAGGAGCACGAGGACCAGAAGGAGCTGGACAGGAAGCTCAGCGCAGGGGTCAGCAAACCAGAGTCTGACGCTGATAACCAAAGCATCCTTTCAAGTTGGAAGCAATAACACGACCGGGAAGACGCAGCAACCTGCTGGCTCGAAGTGTGGTCTCTTCGGCTGCGGAACAACCTCCTTCGCATCGTCCTCTGGTGTCTCAAAGATCGCAAGAGCGCTTGCTTTGAATGGTTTGTTCAGACCAGATCTGGCCTTGACGGCCTGCACTTTTCTGACGCCCCCAAGAGAAAAGGCTAGGCCTTTGTTCGACATTCTTATCTACACGGTAAGCCCTTGCAACTTCTGCCTTTCAGGTTGTGAACTTTGCAAGATACAGGCGCCTCGAAAGACATCACACAGCATTTTGGCGGCCGCCATCTCCTGTCATGGCAGAACCTAGGTTAGACGGAAAGCCCTAGGTTAGACGGAAAGCCCTAGCAAGGCTCTGCATGTAATGAGCATAGCTCTCGCTGTAAGTGTCAAAGAACTCACGCAAATGTCGTGTGAGGGAGGTGTTCCGTGCTCGCAGTGACTCTCATTAGCGCCATCTGTGCAGGCTTGATCTTCACCTCGCCTTCGCCAAGCTCGTCGGACTGATCACTTTGTCAAATTGTCTTGACTCTCGGCGACGGGTTCTGCACAGCAGACGCAAGGACGCATTGTCATGCATTCTAAACAGTGACTTTTCAGCAGTTGCCGGCGAATTTTCTTTCTCTTGGCGTTGACTAGCGTTAGGTCCTGAGGGGCCTCTGCGCGCAAGCATGGACGGGGAGGAGAGCTTCGAGCCTATGGACGACCAAGCTATGTATGAGGACCCACAGGAGATCGGTCAAGATGATTCTTGGGCTGTGATATCAGCCTTTTTCAAGGATAAAGGCCTGGTCAGACAGCAGCTCGATTCCTTCAACGAGTTTGTCAACAGCAGTATGCAAGAGATTGTGGAGGAGGATCCTATTAGAGTCAGGCCAGAGCAGCAATACGTCCCAGGGCAGCAGCCTGGTGATGAAAATGAGGACAAAGAGCATGTTGTCAAGTTTGAGCAGATATATCTGAGCAAACCCACCACCACTGAGGCAGATGGTGAAACAGCAGTCTTGTTTCCAAAGGAAGCACGGCTGAGAAACCTCACGTAAATCTTCTGCCATTTGTCTGCAGCAAGCTGCTCAGCAGTTTGTATGTGCTGATGTGCAGACAAAAGTCTGCAGATATTGCTATACTGACTACTGTGCACCACACACAGGTATGCAGCCCCTGTCTACTGTGACATCAAGCACATAGTCAATGTGACTGACGAAGAGGGAGGCAAGGTAGAGGAAAGCATGATGAAGCACGACAAGATATTCCTGGGAGAGGTAAGCTGCAGCATTGCGCATGTTTCACAAGATTCATTGAAACAGTTTGCGCTTGCTCAAATTCTGGAGCGCTTTCTTGAACAAAGCTTGGCAGCCTCATGCCGAAGTTCAGCCCTAAGCAGCTAGTGACTTGGTCTGAAGGTCAACTGCGCATGCAGGTGCCAATCATGCTTCGCAGTGACTACTGCAGTCTTCATGATCAAGATGACATGCAGCTTCAAGACCTAGGGGAGTGTCCCTATGATCAGGTATGCAGGACAACTTTGATGCTGCATGTCATGAAGCGCTGTATGCAGGCTTGAGTATCACCAATGCAAGGTTTCCCCATACTAAGCCATGTTTACTCACTGTCAATGAGAGAGCAGAAAACAGAGCTTGTTCTGGCAGTAACGATCAAATTTATTGTAGCCCCAAAGACCACAATGGCTTGTAGGGTGGCTATTTTGTCATTAATGGCAGTGAGAAGGTTCTCATAGCTCAAGAGAAGATGGCCAACAATCATGTGTATGTCTTCAAGAAGTCACAGCCATCTAAGTATGGCTTTGTGGCAGAATGCAGGTCAGTGCCCGCTATGAGGCTAGTGTATGCAATGACCCAAGTATTGCTCTTGGCTTTGCTGAGTCTATGAATGCAGACCATCTGTACGCTTGCCAGACCAAACAATTCCAGCCCTGCGCTTAGCTTCCGCGTTGAGTCACATATGCCCTCTGCTTTTGCTGTTGCTTTTGGTTGTCTCTCAAAACTCGAAGGTCTTGATTTTTTTGCACAGCAGCAACCTGCCCTTCTGACCTACACAAACTTTGTTGACCTACTCTGATCTGTTATGAGTGTCAGAGCGCTTTGTCTGTCTTGACATGTGGCTGGTTGGCTGGCAGGTCAGTGTTGGAGAACAGCACAAGGAACACAAGCACCATGGGTGTGAAGATGCTTGCAAGGGCCACAGCTCAGAAGTCAGGAGGCCAGGTTGTGCGAGCAACCATCCCCTACATCAGATCTGATGTCCCCATCTTCATCATCTTCAGAGCCCTTGGCTTTGTCAGCGATCGCGACATTCTCGAGCACATAGTGTACAGCTTTGAGGACAATGAGATGATGGAGGCCCTGCGACCCTCCATTGAAGAGTCTCAGCCCATCCAGTCTCAGGAGGTCAGCACTGTGCTGCAGTGTTGACTTGTACTGCTTATTCATAAGGAGCAGCATTGTTTCAAACATGGAAGGTTTCAATGAGCAGTCATTATCTACTGTGTAGTGACCACAGATGCAGCTGGAAGAGGCTAGCTTGAGCATTCATCTCAGCTTTCACTCTGGCAGAAAAGGCTTGTATGATTTTGTGTTGCTTCACCAGCAGCTGCTGCCCATGTCGAGCAAGTTGTGCTGTACAGACTATCGTCAAAGTCTTCTCATCCCAATGATTGTTGAAATGCTTCTCATTCAAAGAGTTGTTGAAAGGGGTGAGCATGCCAATCTAGCTTGATGTTGCTGCCGCAGGTGGCTCTTGATTACATTGGCAAGCGTGGTGCCACAGTGGGTGTCACAAGGGAGAAGCGCATACAGTATGCCAGGGAGATCCTGCAGAGAGAAATGTTACCGCATGTGGGCATTGTTGGAAACAACGAGACCAAGAAGGTAACCCTATATGTTGCAACCAACAGCTCATCAGTGTTGCACATTTTGGTTTGAAGTTTGCATCGTTGTCAAAAGAGCCCTGCTTGGTCTGAGTGCCTGCAATAATAACTTCTTCACAGCATTGCAGCAAAGTGCAAGCAATGCTCAGCAATGAGTTGCTGCTCATCATGCATATGCTGTATATGCTGTGCGGCAGCATAAAACCTGCTTGCACTGGTCTGCTTCCATGCAAATGGAACATGCTGCAGGCCTACTTCTTTGGCTACATGATCCACAGACTGCTGCTGGTGGCACTGGGTCGACGGCCTGAAGATGACAGGGATCACTACGCCAACAAACGCCTGGACTTGGGTGGTCCCCTACTAGCTGGCCTGTTCCGGCTGCTGTTCCGGAAGCTGCAGAAGGATGTGCGCTACTATGTGCAGCGCTGTGTGGACAGGGGCAAAGACATCAACATTCCCCACGCTATCAACAAGGACACCATCACCAGGGGCCTGAGGTACTCGTTGGCTACGGGCAACTGGGGTGCCCAAGGCACGCAGGGCTTGCGTGCAGGAGTATCCCAGGTATGCTAGGCCTGCCTGGTCTTTTTTCTGATTGCTGTTTGGCTGCATACCTGTGCATTGCGTGTCAAGCTCAGTGATGCGCGGACCAGATTGTGAGGATGCAGAACAGCAGGAAGCCCAGTCGCAATTGCTGCATTCATGATGATGCTGACCAAGCACAAATGCAACAGACTAGTGCAGGCAGCTGAGCCTTGCTGCAAGACACCTGGAGGACGCACACAAGACATGTGAAGGCTTGAAATGATTATGGAAAGTGTGCTTGTGTCAGGTGCTGAACAGGTTGACGTTTGCGTCTACCTTGTCACATCTCCGGCGGATCAACTCTCCCATTGGTCGTGAGGGCAAGATTGCCAAGCCTCGCCAGCTGCACAACAGTCAGGTGAGGACTCCTGTTGTGCTTGCTCATATGTGTCTATGTCTGCTGTGCAACCCAGCAGCAGCTACAGTCAGCGCTCATGACAATGCAGCAGGCATTGCAAAATGTGTCTGCAGTAGTGTAAACAGGACCATCTTTGCCTGCGTGTATGCCTACTTGCTGTCCTACCCAAGCCTGCTAGACGAGTCAGCACATTGTTGACACAAGCTTGCAATTCACAGTGGATTCTCTGCCACGATCTGCCGGTCAATTTTCAGGTTGTCCAGCTACAGTGTGCGTAGACAGTGAGTGTATTGCATGCAGTGGGGCATGATCTGTCCAGCTGAGACGCCAGAAGGTCATGCCTGTGGACTGGTCAAAAACCTGGCTCTGATGAGCTACATTAGTGTCGGCTGTGCCAGCAAGCCCGTCATGGAGTTTCTAGAGGAGTTCTCCACGGAAAACCTAGAGGAGATCAGCGCATCTGTCATCACACAGGCCACTAAAATCTTCCTGAATGGGGTGTGGCTAGGGGTGCACAGGGCCCCTCAGGACCTGGTCAGAACCCTGCGGCAGATGAGACGGCAAGTGGACATCAACACAGAGGTATGTCGCATGCTGTCTGGTGTCAGCAAGCTTCACATGTGGTCCATCAATTGATGTGAGGTGAGAGCAAGCAGATGGCTTGGCACTGTACCCTTTGTTGCCTGTGCCTCCTGCTCTCAGTTCTCGTTCCTTATGGGAATGCCATGCTCTATTGTTGTATCTGCTCAGATGACTACAATGCATCATGCCTGGCGAGCCTCCTCAACATATGCATCAGAGATAGTGTTCCACACCGTTGGCTGGGCATCTGTTGCTGCTGTGCAATGTCATGTTCAAGTGGCATGATCCTGGCTGCAGGTCGGGGTGGTCCACGACATTGCTCTGAATGAGCTGAGGCTGTACACAGACTATGGGCGATGCTGTCGCCCTCTCTTCATTGTGGATGACCTGTCCCTCAAAATTCGCAAGGGGGACATCAACCGTTTGACTAATGATGACGAATTTAAATGGCCTGATCTGATATACAGTGGCTACATAGAGTGAGCCTCTTCTGTCTTTGCCTGTGCTCTGACAAATGTCGCTGGGATCTTGCTGCTTTGTTCAGCAATGACTCGAGACAAGTCTTCTCGCTCAGCGTAGTACCGGTCCATGCTCAAGCCGGCTCCACGCACAGATCCACCTTTCTCAGATGCTTTTTCCCAAGTTTCTGTTATTTGTGACCTATTAGTGCCTCAGTCAACGGAGTACCACCACTGTGACTGATGACTATGAACAGAATTCGAGGCAATACAGTTGATGTGTCCCAGCCAGGGTTTCTGCAACTGCTGGGCTGCTTGTGCTGTCACAACGTTCCTTGTGCATGCCTACTTCAAGTCAAACACAGTACACCAGGCACAACGTAGAACAATGTTGCTCTCACTTGCAGGTATCTGGATACTGAAGAAGAGGAGACGACCATGATAGCCATGAACATTGCAGACTTGAGCAACGCCAGGGACAACCCCAAGGTGTCCAGCACCACCCACTTCACGCACTGTGAGATCCACCCAGCCATGATCTTTGGGGTGTGCGCCTCCATCATCCCTTTCCCTGACCACAACCAGTCCCCCAGAAACACCTACCAGTCTGCTATGGGCAAACAGGCCATGGGCATGTATGTGACCAACTACCAGACTCGTATGGACACCCAGGCGTATGTGCTGTACTACCCACAGAAGCCTTTGGTGACCACGCGGTCTATGGAGTACCTGCATTTCAGGTATGCAGGCAGTGCCCTCCTGTCTTGCAAAGTTACACGCCCTTCACCTCAGGCTGCTGTGAAGCTGGCTGCCTGTTGATCCGCTTTATCTGAATTTTATGAGCATCATGCACCCAGCTGCAACATGCAAGTCTGTCAACAACAGCTTCTTCATATGCTCTATGCGCACATGTCCCCACAATGACAGAAGGGAATAAGGTCATTGTCTTGACGTGAATCATATGAGCATCATGCCTCCAGCTGCAACATGCAAGTCTATTGGCAGTAGCTTCATATGCTCTATATGCATATACCCCCACATTGACAGAAAGGAAAAAGGTCATTGTCACCAAACAGAAGTACCTCAGATACAGGGAGGGGAGCTCTTGTGAGGCAGGTAAGCAGGCAGGCCATAAAGGAGTGAGTAAGTGTGGTATTGTACAGGGAACTGCCAGCAGGGCACAATGCCATTGTGGCCATTGCCTGCTACAGTGGATACAACCAGGAAGACTCAGTCATGATGAACCAGTCCTCCATAGACAGAGGCTTCTTCAGGTCCATGTTCTTCAGGTAGGCAGCTTTTGCCCATCCTCTCACATTGCATGCAACAATGTCAAGCATTTGCATTTCTGAGTGTGCCTTATGGGAAGATTGGGTTACGTACTGGAAACCGTGTACTTCACAGTTGTTCCATTTGCATGCCTGGGTGGACCGGCAGGCTCAAGCAATTGGCCTGTTGCCCGTTTTTTGATGGTGGATAGGGCTGTGCAGGTCGTACAGGGCCGAGGAGAAGAAGCAGGGCAGCTTGATGCAGGAAATCATAGAGCGGCCCCTGCGGGAGATCACCACTAGCATGAAGAGGGGAACATATGATAAGCTGGACGATGATGGCATTGCACCTCCAGGGACTCGTGTCTCAGGTACACCTTGCCCAAATGCTGCATGACAGCTTATTGTTGCTGTCAGGAGCTGTCATGCAGCTTTGTAACAGCACCAGCTTGATGAAGCTTTGCTGAGTGGTGGTGTTGTCCACGTTCTATGGTCATCCTGAATGACCACTTCACAGCTTTAGTCCTCTGGATTTCATGTACCTTGCAGCAGCTCTGACATGTCAAAGAGAGCGACTCATGGTGTCCCATTCCAGGTGAGGATGTGATCATTGGCAAGACAACACCCTTGCCAGATGAGACGCCCGGGCAGGCACAACGCTTCACCAAGCGCGATGTCAGCAGCAGTCTGCGCCAGAGTGAGAGCGGCATGGTTGACCAAGTGCTGGTCACCACCAATGTCGAGGGCCAGAAGTTTGTCAAGCTCAGGGTGAGTCTCCTGCTGACATGTATTTGCTCAAAGCAGCAAACCTGATTCCTGCTGCTGTCATTGTCAATGACACAATTCTTCCCAAATGGCTTGCGCAGCGTGTGGGGTGGTAGCTCTTGGCAACACACCTGCAAGCTGATCTGTTACCCCTTTACACATTTGAGGCACCCTTATTGGACTAAGCATAGTAGTGACAGCTCTGAGCCCGCAGACATGTGATGCCTGTCCTTGTGTTGCTTGCCAGGTGCGGTCCATCAGGATACCACAGGTGGGTGACAAGTTTGCCAGTCGGCACGGGCAGAAGGGCACCATTGGTATCACCTACACCCAGGAAGACATGCCCTGGACGCAGGACGGCATTGTGCCAGACCTCATCATCAACCCACACGCCATCCCCTCCCGCATGACCATTGGTCAGCTCCACACCATACACCATGCACCTAGACCTGTGACGTTGCTGAGCAGAATCCTCACCACTGACATCCCCACACTGCCATGCTGTCAAGCTGTCTGTTGCATGAAGGTGCTTGTATACAACTATGGTCTTGAATGTGATTAAAGCTTGCTTGGTGCAACGCAAGATCATGCTACTAGCTGGCAGTATAGCAGGGTGTCTACCAGCTTTTTGGGATTTGAAAACATGAGTTTTTCTTAGAGATAACACGGACAAAGTGACAGGGCCGTTTTCTTTTAGAAAAACGTGTGTAAATTCAACTGAGAAACGCCTGGGGATAGTAAAAATGCATTTCTAGATTGGAGAGATGTGTCAGGCCTTCAGAAGTTTTTGGTGGTTCAGGTCACTTGGTTGAGGCGCTGATGAGCAAGGTGGGAGCTGTGATGGGCAGGGAGGGTGATGCCACGCCTTTCACAGAGGTCACTGTCGACAATATCTCCACAACACTGCACAGGTGAGTCGCTCTTGCCAGCATCGCTTGGCTCAGGCTCATTTGCTGTATCAACTTTGGTAGAAATTGATCAGATATGATCATGGGCTGCATCACTAACATGCCGTTCGGACAGAATGTGTGGGAGCTGATATGGCCATCCTTTCTTCTGTTGATGGTGTTGTGAACATATTCTGGACAGCAAGACAAGTGGTGTGTGTGGTGCAGGGTGGGATACCAGAGCAGGGGCTGGGAGGTGATGTACAACGGTCATACCGGTCGTCAGCTCAAAGCCCAAATCTTCCTGAACCCCACCTACTACCAGCGCCTGAAGCATATGGTGGATGACAAGATTCACTCAAGAGCACGAGGCCCTGTGGCAATGCTGACCAGGCAGCCTGTGGAAGGGCGAGCTAGAGATGGTGGCCTGCGCTTTGGAGAAATGGAAAGAGATTGCATCATCAGTCATGGCTGTGCATCTTTCCTCAAGGTAGGCTCAACCATGCTAAGTGTTGATGTTTATATGTCAGTTGTGGGCAGTGAGCTGTGATCATTTGCATTCAGGATATCTGTAATGTTGTCTGCGTTGTGTTGTGGTTATGTGCTGCAGTGCCTCACTGTAGGGCTGTTGGTCTCCTGTTTTGTACATGCAAGGGTATACAAGGGCTGAATTCCTGTTACAAGGAGGTGTTGTGTGCTGCAGGAGCGGTTGTTTGATCAGTCAGATGCCTACCGGGTGCATGTCTGTGAGCAGTGTGGCATGATAGCCGTGGCCAATCTGAAGAAGAATCAGTTCCGTTGTCCCGCTTGCAAGAACAGTTCTGTTGTGCAAGTATTTATGCCATATGCATGCAAGCTCCTGTTTCAGGAGTTGATGGCCATGGCAATCGCACCTCGTCTGCAATTTTAATTCTCCTTAGTGGTGACTTGGTCATCCCTCAATTCATTTGGTGTACCAAAAGTGCAGCAATACCCTTGTAGCTGATCAGCTACAAATATCACAACAAATAAAATGTCAAATGTCAATGTACATGACGTCACTTTTACAATGTCATGACGTCACTTTTACAATGTTGGCACCCGATGCCCGATAGATGATACTTTTCAACATAATCACAGTCGTTCAGCCGTCGCTTCCTCTTGTGGAATGTCAGCTTGTCAATTAGCACAAATGCTTTTCAATGCAGTTCAGTATGTTGCGCAGCCTCACACAACCTTGCATAACTGCATACTGTATCTGACACAATACCTCTCTGATCCAGGCATTTCACCAGGCTCTGCAAATCAGCATCCTTGGGCAATCTATCAAGGATACGCCACGAATGAAGAGTGCAGTTTCGGGAATTGGTCATCGGAATCATCATCATACCACTAAGAAAAGGATCCGTCACGTATGAACTGCCGGAACGCTGTCCGTCTGCGTACCGTTCCGCATGCCGTCAACCGCGCAGAACCAGAAGTCTGCAGAGCAAGACCCTTTGCCTGCCCTTCAGCGTGACCCGAGATGCGAGGCTGTTGAAGACAGAAGTGTCGTTGATCTAGCACAGATTACAGTCAGGGGGTTTGGCCGTATTTGGCCGTCCGTTCAGGCGCCAACCTATGAGTGCAGCCGACGCAGCCACAGCGATCTGGCAACAACATAAACAGGCTGCTGACCTTGCGTTCAAAAATGGCAACTATCCTGAGGCAGCAAGCAATTACACAAAGGTCATCATCGCGCTAAATGACGATCGTTCTTGGAGACCAGCTGTCTCGGATCGTGTGAAAGTGTACGCCAATAGAAGTCTGGCTTGCCTCAAGATGGCGGACTTCAAGGAGGCCCTCAAGGATGCTCAAATAGCAGGTATGTGCCCATCCGCGCCAGCTTAAGCCTGCCCCTCTCTTGTGCTTATTTCGGTGAACGTAACTAGTGATCTCGGTGTTTCAGTTGGGCTGGACCCTCGTTGGCAAAAAGGCTGGTACAGACTGGCCAGCGCTTTGGAAGGTCTAGGCATGCTGCCAGAGGCGGAGATTGCTCTAGATACTGGCCTGCCTCTTGATGCCAGGTGCTGTTCTTGCTCTCTGCCTCAGCTGGCAAACACAAGCTCCACTCTGGTGTAGTCTCTAATGTAGATACAGACCTGGCTTATACAATCAGCAAAACTATGCTGCAGTAATACAGAGATGCAACAGCTGTTGAAGCAGGTTCGCAGAAAGTCCAAGGGGTCCCCACCTGCTGGTAGGCTTGTTGTAGCAGTCTTGCGGGTATTTTGCACCCTAGTCTTGCCTTTAACATTGTCAAGGTCACTTTCCATGGATGCAGATGAGCAGTCCTCAGAGGACCGTCAGCTACAGCAGGACATCCACACCTTCTTTCGGAAGCATTGCAAGAATGCTACTCTCCTTAAAGAGCGTGGGGCAAACAACAATGTCCCTGTTGTTGATGACAACCTCACCCAGAGCATGCCAGCAAAGCAGGGCGTGCAGCAGGCATCAACACCTTTGACAAAACAGCAGAAGAAAAAGCGCAGGCAGCAAAAGAAGGCTGCACAGTCCTCCGCATCACCTTCTCAATCACCAGAACGGGAATCAGTCACCAGCTCAGATCCTAACGCAGAGCGTGTTACACAATCTAGCGCAGCACAAGACCAGAGCATGCCTCAAGCTCCACCAGAAGCTACTGCAACGGCGGCTACAGATTCACCCGATGCGCCACCAAGCCCCCCTCTTGCTCAGGGGCCCCCTACCAATGAACAGCAGGCCGAGTCTGCCAAAGACCTGGGCAACACCCAATACAAGGCTGGCCAGTATGATGCAGCTCTCATGTCATATGGCAAGGCCATTGCTTTGTGTCCAGAGGTGGCAGCCTACTATGGTAACAGAGCAGCTGCAGCCTTGATGAAGCGCCAGTACAAACTGGCTGTTCAGGACTCACTGCAGGCCACAAAGCTGAGCAGCAAATTTGCCAGAGGCTATCAAAGAGCTGGTGGGTCGTTATAGCTCTTTCTATTCCCTGCATGACTGCACCTGGCACACTCATGAGACACTGAGTAGGAATTTAGAAATCGACTAGCTTCCTCCAGAGGCAAGCTGTGTTGTTAGCATTTCTGCCTGTCCAGCTCTCCTGCCATGATGTGCATAAAATTTAGGCAACTCTAGCCAGCAAGCGCTGCACACTCAGCTTCTGAATTTCAGGTTTTTGCTTGACATTGCATTTGTCCAGGCTAGATAATTGGACCTTTCTAGAATTGCTTGCTGTCAGAAGCAACAGCATGACAATACTTTGACTGCAGGCAAAGCATATCTGTGCATGGGTCAACTTGATGAGGCTGATAGTCAGTACAAGCGTGCCTTGGAGCTAGAGCCCAGCAGTGCTGCTATCAAGGGGGAGGCACAGCTGGTAGACATGATCAGAAGCAACCTCAAGCTGGGCCAGGAGTGCTTGCAAGCTGGTGATGCCAGGTGCATTCCTCACACACCTACCTCCCTGTTTGGCGGTCTCAAGTACTCACCAATGTGCTAAGTTTGTCTGATGATCAGGCTGGGGCAAGTGTACCTGGCTATTGTTCAGATGCCGTGCCTGACTTAGGTGCTGCTCCAATGGCATGTCAACCTCTTGTCCGTTGCGATCATGCTTTGTGGCCTGCAAAACCCCCTGCTCCTGGTGTGCCAAGGGGCAAGCAGACTACCATACTGTGCAAGCTAACCTGGCATGTGGTCTCTCCATTTGAAGGTTGGAACTCAGATGACCTGACTCATGGTTGCTGGCAGTCCAAAGTCTCATGAATGTGTGTGCAGGCAAGCGCAGTGGCATGCCGACAAGGCAGTCCGGCTGCATAGCCCAGCTGTGGAGACTGCACTGCTGCTGAAGTGTGAGGCCCTCATTGCGCTGGGCAAGTATGCTGAGGCTCTAAATGAGACCCGCAGCCTGACCATACAGGGGGATCCCATGGCCACTGAGGTTCTTACTGTTCGGGCCCAGGCCTTATACCTTACAGGTCAACCTCTAACTCATCTCCTCGAATCATAAATTACAAGGAAGGAGCCTGGTCTGTGCACATGTGCAACACATGGCATGCAATGCATTTTTAAGATGTTGACTGCCTCTCTAGCTGACATGTGGTTACTTGGTGGCTGCAGCAATCGTTATAGTAGTGATAGCCTTGCAATTGCAATCAATCATGCAAAGAAGACTGCAACACAATGCCATAGCACCAGTCAACAGTTTGATCCTTTCTTGCATGCTGACATTGTGTGCAGGTACACTTTTTTTGTGGATGCAAAGGCAGGCATACAATTGCTGTGTCTTGCTATTGCTCTTGATCTGCGTGTTCGTTGTTGACAGTACTTGCTTGCTCGCTTGCACTCTCACTCATACACTCACTTACTCTGTTGTTGTGATGCAGGTAACATGTCTCTGGCTGAGAACACCTATCAGGTGGTGTTGCGGTTGGACCCAGACAATGCCTCCAGCCGCAAGGGCTTGAAGCGCATCAAGCTGATGAACAGCAGCAAGAATGCTGGCAATGAGGCCTTCAAGGCAGGCAAGTGGAGGGAGGCCGAGCAGCACTACACCCAGGCCCTGGAGCTGGACTCTCACCTCAAGAGCAGCTTTGTGGCTCAGTGTGCCTGCAACAGGTTGGCCCCACACCTCCTTCCATCACATGCCTTGCTTGTCTTTACACTGCATGCAGTTACTGCGTCTCACCTGTATCATATCTTGTGTTGGTCTGCACCGCCATCGCTTGCGCATCATTGTGTAGGCTTGGCCTGACCATGAGCAATCTTTTGTAGACATTGTTGGTTACACAGCACAGCAACATGACCTACCAGGAAATTGAGACATCATACGCACTCCCTCTTGAGAGCCAACAACCAGATGACAGCTCATGTCACAGCCATACATCACAAACTGCTGTTGGTGTTCTGGACAATGACTGCATAAGGCGTCAGTGAGCTCATAAGTGTGCGTTAGGTTTGCTTGGTCATAGCATAAATGGGCTTTTGATTTGTTTGCTGTAGGGCTGCAGCGCACCTGAAGCTGGGCAATGCAGAGGCGGCCTTGAAGGATGCAGAGGTAGCGACAGAGCTGGACCCGCAGTATGCACGAGCCTACATGCGGCGTGCTGCAGCCCATCAGGCTCTGGAGCACTTCGAGGAAGCTGTGCGAGACTATGAGAAGGTGCGCTGCAGCAGATCTGTATGCATGTGCAAGTTGATGCTTTCCATGCTGTGCTCAGTGCACGGCAGATGTAGAGCCAGCCACAGAGCCTACTCAGACTGCTTTGTGGCTGAGCATATCGTCGTGCGGCAGGGCTTGTAGACAGTGAAGCAAGACGTTGTACTAATGCAACATGCTGATACAGCTTTGTACACTGTTTGGGTCCTCCATGTCAAGATTTTGGCGTGGCAAATGAACAGCGTTGAATGGTGCAGGTCAAGTCGCTAGAGGAAAGCACTGCTGGCATAGACGGTATGATCAGGGATGCCAAGACTGCTTTGAAGAAGTCAAAGCGGGTAGACTACTACAAGCTGCTGGAGCTTGACCAGAACGCCGGTGATGCTGACTTGAAGAGAGCATACCGCAAGGCTGCTCTGAGGTACCACCCTGACAAAGCTAGTAGCCAGGACAGAGATGAGAACGAGAAGAAGTTCAAGATGGTTGGACAGGCCAATGCTATCTTGTCAGACCCTGCCAAAAGGCAGAAGTATGACGCAGGCTGGTCAGCAGAGGAGATAGATCAGGGCATGCAGATGGGTGAGGATGGGACATATGGTCACGGTGGACACGGCGCAAACATGGATGATGTCTTTGCTCACATGTTTGCTGGTGGCATGTTTGGGGGTGGGGGTATGGGGGGTGGCCGAGGGGGAGGTTTTTCAAGAAGGGGAGGCTTCCCACCAGGCTTCTGAGCCTTTTGACCATGTGTCTTGGTCGTGACATGGCGCATGCTGTGCAAGTAGCCAAATTGACCTGAATTGGTGGCTTCTCAGACCCAGTATGCTTGCTGTGGTGTTTGACATGACACATTGATTAGCTGACTGTTCACAATGAGGGTCAGTGCTTATTTGTTGGGGTCAACCGGCTAGGTTTGCTGGTTCATCAAGTCAGGCTTGTCAGTGTTAGCTGTCTATGGTGTCTTGGCATGAAGTATTGTTCTGTGGGATGGTCAGGGTTGCTGCCTGTTGACTGTCCTGACAATGTTACATGAGAGACATGCTGTTCGACAATTGTGCATCCAGACCTGTTCAGTCACCATGTTGTGAGTGCGGCTGGCAGCTATTGTCAAGCCTTAGTGGCAACGGAAGCTGCTTTTGATGCTGCATCGTGATCAGGTCCAGGTGCTAATCCCTATGGCCTGGGCTGCAATTGTTCGTGTCTGTATTTTCCAGAACAGATTTGTTCACCTGGCCTGCCGTCATGAAGTAACAAACCTGTGCTAGATCTAAATGTCTGATGCAGGCATTCAACCAGGTCAGTGCGGCCCTGTGGCTGGTGTATGACATCTCCATCACTTGGTGCACCTCATGTCAATTCGGATTGATCATAAGGAAGGAACTTATGAAATACAAAATAGGGCAGTGCTTGCGGCCTAATCACCTAGGCCAGATCTGGAATTTACCTTAGCGTCTATGTAGCCATGAGCAGACATGAACAGCTTGCAGCCAGTTGGCGTTATGACAAGCATTATCAGGATTTGTGTGTCCTCTGTAATCGCGGATGCAACGTGAATAAAATCTTATGGGCTTCAGAAATTGCAACGCTCGTGTGCGCCCTGATCTGCGCATTGATTCTATATGCAACTTGATTGTGTCGTTGACCACATTCAGTGTTCTTTGCTTGATTGTGGCTTTGACCTGGAACTCTGAAGTCAGGCTGTAGCTGTCCTTGGCTGTCCAGGCTTTGCGAGCAAACATAGTGTTTGAAACACTGAGTGTTGGACAGTCTGCCGTAGCGCTACTTGCTGTTGGCTGGAAAGCGAGAGACCATGAGTCGCATCAGTAACTTTGGTCATCTCCAGCACAAGTCTTTGCTCAGAGCTTCTCAGCAGGTTTACTCAGAGTTTACGTTCTGTACCAGACCGAACGGATCAACAGTCCAAGTGAGTAAATTGATTGTCATTCAGCTCTGCGGCGTTGCGATATGGCAATCAAGCAAACCCTGCTCTTGCTGCAGAACGACGAGCAGGCGACACAGCTCCCAAGGACTGGCAACTATGCAGT
>JAABUU010004866.1_pt1 | contig 15475 bp, 17 predicted proteins | sample 5559301 | NCBI WGS metagenome assembly JAABUU01 (sample SAMN10711884, study PRJNA513360) | rock metagenome | isolation source: Antarctica rocks | place: Antarctica: Victoria Land, Richard Nunatak white | reverse complement strand
TGACAGGCCCACCCAAGGGTCTAGCAGGGGTCATGGAGCATGACTGGGGGTAAGATGGACCAGCTACCCTTACAGCTTCTCCCACATGATCATGCTTACTGATTGGGCCTGCAATCCCAAGATTTGAGTATGTCACTCCAAACTGAACATTCAAACTGAACATTCGCAGCACAGGCAAACACATGTCTTGACAGACACAATGAACGAAACATGCTGTCAAGACAAAGCACAAAGCAACACCAAAATTGTGTGGGTGCTTGCCTGCAGTCCCTCTGATGTGTGTAAGTGCACAGAGTGTGCAAGCTGGCTGCAACACTGCTGTGTAATCGATTCAAATCACCACTACAACTGCTGACGAGCATGCAGATCCCACAAGTATACAAGCAGTAGTCCACTCCTTGGTGGGTGTGCAATATACGTAGAAACATGCTCTGAATTGCCATGTTACGTTGCATGACATAGTCATTCTCTTTGGGCCAATGCCTGCAATGCTGAAACGCAGTTACAGCATGCAGATATAGATGCACAAGACAATCGAAACCAGAATATGACTTTACAGCCTAGGCCAAGCTTCACATATTTGACCTTTGTGCATGTGTGCTGGTTATCATGAGCATGCATTATGCTGCAAGCTTTGAATGTACCTGTCATGTCTGCAGCCTCTCGCAAGTGCGTCGTTGCCAGCCCTGCTGTACAGCTGACCGTGGACCCACCAAGAGCTAAGCTGCCTGCAGTCAAGGACAGAAAGCTTACGTGTACAGCCTGTGCAGCATGACTTCCCACGCTAGACAGAACCCAAGGACACAATGCTCACATACACAGCCTTTGCAGCATGAACTTCTAGGCTAGACAGCAGCCAAGGGCATGATGCTTATCTTTACATCCCATGCAGCATGACTTTCCATGCTGAACAGAAGCCTTTGATGGTCAGAATGCTGCATGGCCAATTCAAAGTCAAGTTTTGAGTGAGGTTACATACATTAGCATGCAAGGCAAGAGCGGGTCTGTTGCAAGGCAAGCGCTTTGACACAAGCCCAAATGGCAGGTAGTGTCCATAGTGATGTTGCTGCATGCGGCATCATGTTGCACAAAGGCAGGCCTCACAGTGCAAGCCCTCACAGGGATTGCCACACACAAAGCACGGCTCAGCATGCAAGCCCTGACAGCAATTGTTGCACACAGAGCAGCAAAGCACTCATGCTGACGCCTATCAAACCTCACCTGGGTTGTGGCCGTATGCATCAGCAGCATCAGCAGTCGCAGCAGCTGGGCTTTGGTTGGCATCATCAGGACCAAACTTGTTAGCCAGAAGCGCCTGTTTGCGTTTCTGACCCAGCCGCTGGGAACTTTTCTGTGGCTGTGGCCCAGAGGAGGCGACCCTGCCCTGCTGAGGGCCTTGCTGCGCAGACCTGCCTTGCTGAGGGCGATGCTGACTGGACATGCCCTGCTGTGGGACCCATGCCTGTTGCAGCCCTTGCTGCAAAGCCCGGCTCTGCCCTCCTGCTTGGCCTGGGTACAGAGATGTGGCATGTTGAGGGGATCTGTCCTGCTGGAGCACCCTGCCCTGCTGAGGGCTTTGGTGAACAGCCCTTGTAAGATGATGAAGCTGGGGACTACGGCGAGGATGAGTCAGCCGAAGATCATGTAGGGATTGGGTCATTTGGGGACTAGTCTGGGGACTGCAGCAGGGAGCAAGCAGCTGAGTTTGCTTTTGCAGCTGCTGGCGGTACTGCATACCATTTTGGGTTGTGGCTTTGGCGCCAACACCAAGACAGGAGGGACCCACATGGGCATTCGACTGGCTGTAAGCAGATCTGTGGTTTGCTTGGCGTCGGAACCCATGAGCACCATTGGCTAACTCATGCACAACATGGTGAGAACTGCCTTTTGGAGATGGGTTTGCGGGGGTGCCACAGTCATGGCCAGACCCATGATGAGTGCCAGAATCAGGGGCCCAGAGGCCCACACCCCTTCCACCCCCCTGATCTTGATGGTGGGTGTGAAGCACCTGCCCAGCATGATGCATGCATGCAGCGTCAGCAGCATGCTGTCCAAGACCTAGGTAAGTGTGAGGCCTTTGCTGCATGTCAGCTGTCTGAAACGCATGGTGGGTGCCAGTGATGTCAGGGTGATCAGAAGCTTGTGACACCGGACTGCTGAGAACTTGCAGATCAGCACCGGCATCCCTGCTGTTGTGGCTGCCGCCATGCATGCCATGCAGTGAGTCAGTCCCAGCAGAGGTGCTGTTCCTGTCAGCTGGCTGGCTGTCTGTTGATAAATGGGGCAGAGCTTGGTCTCGAAGGGCATGCCCTCTGGATGCGTTGTCTTGCAGCAGCTGTGCCAAATAACTGAGCTGCTGCTGCTGGACCTCAGACTCACAACCTGCATGCAATGACTCAAGTGAGCCACCAACACCCAGTAGGCCATACACACTGCATAAGATGTCAAGCTCCAGCAGAGGAAGCGAGTCAATAAGCCACGTCTTTTGCGACTTGGGCAACATTTAGTCCATGTGCTTCACATAAGCAACTGCTGTACAGCTGTCTGATTATCAGCAACAGGCAATGCACAGAGCTGTGATTCTCAATCATGGGCATTCAATCGATCTAGCAACACGTGCACTGTGGAACATACCAGATAGTTGATCTGCAGGCTGATGGTTTTGGAAACAGGGGAAAGCCTGGGTGAAGTTCCACAGCTCTTGCAGGTCTTCCCTCGACAAGTCACTGCAGCAGCTTCTGCCATGTCAAATTTTGAGGGAACGAGTTTCTGCAGACTGCATCAAGTGTCGTAACTCACCTGAGACCAGGTTGCAAGCAGTCCCTGTTTTGCTGGGCAATGTCCAGTGGACTGCTATCATCACGCTGTGTTGTTGTATGGCCTTGTTGCTGATTTTGCAACCCTATACACAACACGCGTGTCAAGACAGCCGTCGTACAAGAGTTTCAAGCCAGGCTCAGCCACTCGATCACGATACTACCCACCGCTGGAGCAGCGAGCGTCTGAGGTCTGAGCAAACAAGACACGGGAAGCTTTTGCAATACCAGATCCTGTGTAGTCTGAGCCTGCGATGGTGCGGCGACTCAGCCAGACGGTCCGAAGTTTTGTGGACTGTTGCATACTTGAGCAAGGTAAGCAAGCAGCAGCGCAGTCACGCAATATCGCCATCACTGATGCACATCAAGGCGATTGATTGAAGAATCCTGCAAAAGTTGCGCACCTGTGGTCGGCGTAGGAAAGCCGTCAACATCTTGACCATAGTTGTACATGGGTTCGAAAGCTTAGCAAGCCAGGCCATGCATCAGTGTCCTTTCTACACTTCGTAATAGCAAGAGGTGCAATGCCGATCGGCACATTAGAGACGTTATAAAGATCCGGCAAGGCAACGAACGTCACCGAAGGCAACAAATGGATGATCTCTTCAAATAGTTTGGCTACTAAAATTCAAAGATTCAATTAGTCACGGAATCGAATCCAGTACAAGCAACCTTTCAGTGACCGGTGCAGAATCTGAGACAGCGTGCAATCCTTAGTACAGAGCCATCTTAGCTCTGAGCCATCCTAGCTTCTCAGTCCAGAGCCATCTTAGCTTCTCGGTCCTGCACAGGATGCTCGTTATTGGCCTATTGCGCAGCGTCGCTTCTACGCAACAACAGTGTTGCTCTTGTGTCAGATCATTTGTGATTGTCTGTCTTGACATCTGGGTTTAGGCCTAGGCCTGTCAGCAGCCAACAACGTTGTTGGACGATCTGTTCAATCAACCACTTATGCGTGGTGATCTGCAAAATATGAATGTGGACCTTGGACCAGTCCTTGTTTCAGGAGCGACGCCCCAACAAGGAGCACAACAACTGCTGCGTATATCCAGCAGTGATGATATGCACGTTTTGAAAGGACAGGTCGCTGGTAGATCTGGACTCTGCAGTTTGCTAGTTACATGGTTCCGATTCTGCAATCTGTTACACAATGAGCTTGCTCTGCTGAGCATGATTGTGTTTAGAAAGCAGTCTTCACATTGGCTGCTGCACCCTGCAACTCCCTAGATCATAGTCTTGACCAAGTTGTTGATGAAGTGCTCCCTGTTGCCGTGGTGGCCACCCTCACAGTAATGCAGCCTCTTCTTGTCCATGCCACCCTGTACAGCAAAACCCACCAGACCGTAAGCGAACCATGGCATGAGTATCAACATAACGCAAGCTGTGCGTATCACATACACCATAGATGCTACCAATTAACACTTAGGTGTGATGCAGCAGGACTGATGCAGGCCACCTAGACACAGCTGTCACAAAGTGAAGCATGAGCAACAAGCAGCATTGCATGGCTGGAAATGTCCTTACCCTGGCAGCTGATAGCTTGAAGGGCCACAGGAAATTAGAGGCCTGCTTGAAGGCTGGGCCCACTGTGAAAATCTCATGCACCAAATCCTCAATGCAGATGATATTGTGCTTTCCCAAAGCCTGCAACATAGAACTCACTGAATCAGCAATGAGGCATTTAGAAAGCTTCTGCTGCAGCAGTGTCCCTGGTGCACATGCGGCGACATACAAACGACAAGCAACACTACAGACCATACCTGCTCAATGATGGTGTTGTCAATCAAAGGAATGCGACTCTTGTCAACCTGCACCAGACAGTTGCGATTTGTAAGTCAATATAATATTTGATCTAGAAGTGAATATAAGCAGGCTGAGTGTCTATGTAGCAGTCCCTGGTCTGCAGCTTTGCTGACCTTGCCGTAACCCCTCTTGTAGATGAGCTCCCTCACTGTCTTCTGGCTGGGGTAACCCCAGGCAATGTATGGCTCAACACGGCGCAGCATGTTGACAGTGGCCTTGTTGATCTGTGACAGTACATTGCATAATTAGCTGCTGCAGCCATTCAGGAGCTAGCAAAGCACAATCAGTCCAAAAATGGGCATACAGGTTGCAAAATTGGCAGGTGACCCGCCTGTGGACACAACTTACCTTGACAAACACACCATTGTGGATCTGCCTCAATCGCAGCAGCTGCAAGATCTTCTTGGACTGCAACCCATTCAATCAACATGAGTACACTGACCATCAAACAGTGTCAGCACAACAAAGTTGCTTGCAGCTGCAAAGCAGAAATCACAAGCGATAAGGCTAAATATTGCTGACGCTTGCAATATAGTACCTTGGGGTGCATGTCATTGATACCACGGATACGCACAACAAAGGCTAGCTTTGCCTCCTCCTCAACATAGAAGCCACCCTTCTTCTTGGCCTCACGCTTTAGACGAATGAGGTCCTTCTCCTGTAAGCACAGGCTCAGGTGTGGAATGTGGAGAGGTTTGAATGCTGCAGAAAAGCTGATGTGGGACTGCTCATGGTTGAAGCTAAAAATTCAAGAGCTTATACAGATACACGACGGTTCTGCTATCTAAGCAAACAGAGTGTCTGGCTGAAGATATTGCATGGCTGCTGCCTGGTGTAACCCCGATGTCGTGTCGTGCATAGGTCGGTGCATACGTCGCGGCAATAGTGTATCCCACTGTTGTGCTCTCATTAATTCACACCTTGTTGCGGTACTCGTGGACGTAAGACTCTGCCCTCTTAAGGATGTCTTTCCTAGATGACCTAGCCTTCTTCTGAGCCTCAGCAGCAGCTGCAGTCTTCTTGTTGGCCCATTCTTCGTCCCTCTTCCTCTTTTTGAGGACGGTCTCAGGCACTGTTCCTGCCATTTTATGGTTGTTGTAACAACCCGAGAGGCAGAGCACGGCGGCGTTCAAGCTCTAATGCGCATGACAGTTTCCATATCCGTTTGCCCAAAAAAGGTAATATATTGCGATCAAGTTACTGCACCGTCAAAGGCCATCGCTGTGGCGCAGGCCACCAGATGCACAGACAAGCAGGATGAAGGTTCAGAACATTCGCTGAAGCATCAGCACGCTAGTGCCGCTATCTTCCCAGCGTTCTTGCCCTCCGAGTCTCGTGCTGACCTCACCTCAGATCACATAGTCCACCGCCAGACTGCGGCAGAATGTTCTGCGCCAGTAAGCGTGTGTTTGCACAAATGTGATGGTGGTGGTTTGTGCACCTCAATGATGGTATAGGAGTTCGACGCGTCGGTGAACACTGAAATGATGCCATATGCTGCTTGCAGTCTCGGGCACGGTGCCAGAGGAGCCCGTTGTCTGCAAAACAAGCGGACATTTGTTTGAGAAGCGATTGATCGAGAAGCACATCAAGGTTTTATTCTGCAACAACACATCATTTAGCGTTCTGTTGTCTTTTTTGCCGTGGAATCGTCAGCAAGCTAGGTCAACACTGCAGGATACTGGTAAGGACCCAGTGACAGGTGCTGAAACCACCGTAGATGAGCTGCTAGTTGTCAAAAATAACACGGTAAGATACCACTTCCAGCTGTCAGGTCGAGGCAAGTGGCTGGCCACAAGTAAAACCGATCTTCCAGGCTGACTTTCACTGGTGAGTGCAGAATCTCAAACCCAGACCATCACCAGCAACCAGCATACCAGGGCTCCTTGGGCTATTGCAGAATGTAAGCTTCCAGCAGCCAATTGCTGTTGTTGATAAGCGAGTCATCGCTGCAGGGCAGGCCCTACACTCAGGCCTGTGGCTGCTACTCACTGTGCAAGTCCTGCAGCTGCTTGCACAACACTAAGCATCAGCACGCTGTGAACATCAAGCACAGTAGCACATGACGCTGCAGCGCTGCATCATCATTATCCTAAACATGGCTTATTGCCTACCCCATCAACAGACAAAGGTCAGAGCGGAACCAGATATCCAGGCTGATGCATTTGCTATTTGCCATTTGCGTTAGTACCCCTTAACCCTGATAATAGTTGCTTCACAGCCCCATGCAGATGACAGTAATTCCCACTGCTGTGGCATCAGGCACATTACAAACCCAATACAGGTCGCACGTTTGACTGTCAGAGCATCACAGACGTCAAATGGGGTCACAGAATGCAAATCGCTCAAGTGCTTGTCAACTAGTGTCAGAAGCAGCCATCATGTTGCCAGAGGTGGTGGCAGGCCAGATCACATTCACAAGACTCGCTGAGAGCTGAGCTCATGCTGTCACATCCAATCATGCAATAAACAAGAAGGGTGCACACAGACAGGGACAGATGCGGTCATGCTACAATATCATAGCCTCAGAACACACTGGCAGGAGCACTGGTTTACCTAGCGGACAAGCAATCCAAAACATGTCTTTCCAAGGCTGCAAGTTTTGGGTTGGCTTGTGCAGGAATGGGATGCAGTCATGCTGGAGCAGCACAGCCTTAGACAACACCTACAAAACACCCGTCAGGAGCTGAGCCATGCTCTGTATCAGCACGATGGTGCAGTGCGTGTCATTGCCAGGCTGAAGAAAGAGAGGGACGAGGCTCGCAGGGCGCTTGAAAATGCAGTCAGGGCCCCCCCAGCACCCGTCCCTGAGCCGGTGGAGGCCCCCCCTGACATGGCCAACGGGAAGAGGGCTGCTGAGAATGGCACGGAGGGTGGTGGCAAGAGGGTAAGCCCTGAAACAAGCAATGAAATGCAAGCAATGTCCTGTTTTGACAAAAGTGTGAAAGCCCTGCCTACCTTCTGTACTCTGACCATGGGTACGGTCAATAAAAAGGGAGTGCACATGTCAGTGTGTGTCAAGCTCTCAGTGTTTGCACAAGGTTGCTCTGATGAACCACAGACCTTCTTTTTCTGTGCTCATCCAGACATATTTTTGATGTACTGCCTGGCACGTGGCGCTGTTTTACTTAGGCAGCAGCTGGCACCCTGTTGATAGACTGCTGCTGCTGCTGCTGCTGGGTTTGCATGCAAGTGTCGTGTAATTGCAGCATGATCACCCCCAGCATATCTAGTTGCATTGCTCTCAATGTATACACAACACAGTTGCAACTGCTGTCGTATACTTGCAGCATGTAGTTGTGTATTTGCTTTGTGACCGATCCCAGCATGCTTTCAACCAGTTGCATTCCTATCAATGTGCATGAACGCAATGCAACTGTCGGCATGTACTCACACCACGATCAGCCGCAGTGCGTTTACTTACATTTTGCCATGCATGTGAACACAATGCAACATGTCCCCTTCCTTGTGAAACAGGGTGTGAAATGTAACATACACGGACAGAGTAGACCCGTCCACGTCTTGTTTGCAGGCCAAGGCAGGCATCACAGATGACATCATCGAGGTGCTAACAACCACATCTGCTGAGCTGAGCAAGGGCCGCAGGAAACGGCCTATGCCTGCTGGCCTGGCTTCTGCTGGCACCATTGAGCTGTACGGCCTTCTCAGTAGCCATCCCCTGCACAAGACATCTGAGGTCAGTTGGCCTGCTAGTGCGACATCATGTACATCATGTTAATTGACTGAGTGTGTTGAGTTAGTCAGTGGCTGACTGGTTCATTGATTGGCTGACTGCCTGCTTGCTTGCTTGATTGACTGGTTGGTTGGTTGATTGGATGATCGATTGCTTGATTTTTAGTCACTTCAGGGCCAGCTCAGCGCTTATCCCATGCACATGATACCTGTTCTCACAGTAGATTAGTTACCACACTTGACAGCCTTCATACATTGTTTGCACCCACATGTGCATTGTGTCGTGCAGTCTGCTCAGCAGTTATGCTCTGCATAAGGCATCAAAGGTCAAAACAGTGTAGAGCTCACATGGCTCAGCATTCATTAGCATTTGCATTGGCACTGGTTGGTGGGCAATGGGCAGCAGCCAGCCTGCTTGCAGCAATTGCACAGCTATACAAGCAGATCTTGGGGATGTAGAATTGTCACTCAAGATGAAACACCCCATTTCATGCTGGGGTGTATCTAAACTCAGAAATGCCCAGAAACTGGTGTCAGGCGTTTTTCTCCAGGTGGATGTTGACAACAGACATCTGCTGCTCTCTCACAGTTGCACCTCAGCAACAGCGGAGTCAATGAGGCATTTGCACGGACAGCAGGGCAGACTCAAAATGACACAATGACGCTTTGCATTGCATTTTCTGTCTGATGCGCTGGTCAATTTGTACAGGGTGGAATCACGGCCATAGACCTCAGCCCAAGCAGTGAAGACATTGTGGCATCTGCCGGCCGAGACCACTCAGTGCAGATCTACGACAGGTATGCACACACGCACCAGCCGTTCTTTGCTGCAAAAGCTGTTGCACATGCTGTGGCGACACAAAGAACGCCAGCAACTTTGCATGACATGCTTCGTTCTGAAGTCAAGCTTCCATCCCACCGTGGTCTAGTGTACACAATTGTGACCCATGTCACCCAGCCCCTAAACCCTAAAAGCTGTAATTGTCCACCCATATTTCTGTTTTGCAGGGCACAAGGACGCAAGGTTGGTGAGCTGACAGGGCACACCAAGCGGGTCACAGATGCCAAGTTCCTGGGCCACCAGGACCTCATGGTTACCACCTCAGCAGACAAAACCAGCCGCCTGTGGGCAGTTGATGGCGATGCCTACAAATGCAAGGTCAGCTGCTGACACCACCTCAAGCTGTGCTTCAGGAAGTCGCCTGAAAGAGCTGCCTTTTCCTTTCTCATGTTTCTGTCTGGCCGCTGTCTGTATAATGTCGATGCTTTCCTGTTTCTCTGTTTGAGAATGGGCATTGACCTCAGCACACATAGCTGATCTTGCCTCTGGCCGCTGACAGTGACGTCAGCAGCTGCCATTGCAACTAAGACTGATCATGAAATTTGCTGCTGACTTGGTTTTGTGTGGATTCCAATAGATGCTTTCCTTCATGCCATATAGACACAATCTGCTGCTAGGCAAGTACCCTTCAGGCAGATCATGTAACAGCAACAGTGTTACTCAGTTCACTATTTGATGTCAATTCACTACCATTGTCACTGATGTATGTTTTGCCTCAAGGCAATTTGCACACTAATGGTATGTGCAAGTGCGGCATGTAGCAAGGCATCAGCACATTTACCATCAACGCATTTCTGGCTGCTTTTGAAGCTTTCTTGGAACAATTACCCATTGTCTTTACTGTCTTCCTGATAGCCACGTTTCAGAGCCTGCTCCCGTTTCAGTGTCAGTTGTCAGCATCATGTTGGATGCTGAGGGATGTCCTGATTCTAATTGTGCATCATTGAAAACTAGGCTGCAATTTTGATCATTCCCAGCATGCTGCTCAGTAACAAGACATGACTGCCTTGCTCACAGCACCCTCAATTTTGCCATCATCCATGTCAAATGCCATAACCTGAGCCATTTTTGGAGTCATGAAAAAAATTCAGCTGAGAATGTTTCAAGCAAGTTTTCTTTTGCACAGCCTGCTGCAGCATTTCTGCAGCATTTTGCCTGTGTATGCAGCCAGTGCTTTGCCGTGTGAAACATTCACGCTTGTGCTGCTGACTTGCATTAGATCTGATTCGGTGGATTGACCGTCGTCAGTCTGTGACACATGGTGTCTGTGCTGTCCGTATGCGTGTGGTCCGTGTCAGTGCTTGTGCCATAGGATAGGCGCTCAGCAACAGCATGTTTGCAACGATTAACACTGTAGTGGGGGTCGGTGCCCCATTTGGATTTTGGCATTGGGGTTGACAGACTGGTTATGTACTTCAATTCTTGTTGTAGCATCTTGCAGCGAAGGTTCAGTATGTGACCCTGCTCGTCTTCAATGCTTGTGATGCCTGCAGGCTGTGCTGTCCGACCACTCCGCTGAGGTGGTTGGTGTGGCGCTGCATCCCACCAACAAGTACTTCATTACAGCCTCTGCTGACAGGTCCTGGGCCTTCTATGATTTGGACTCCATGCTGTGTATGGCGCAGGTATGCTTCTGCTGCAATGCTCTGGTTTGCATATGCTGTGCCACAAGCTGATACTAATCCTGTGGATGTCACAATGTTTCCGTGCCCTCGTCTCCTCCATGCTCCGCCTCGCCCCCCCCCCCCCTCCGGGGGATTAGATGTTGCGAACGCTCGTCAAGTTGTTTGATCTTTGCTGACACAATGGTGACTCATGCTGTCTGCCTGGCGCCGCTGATCTCATGCTGTCTGTCCACATGAATGCACCATCGGTGTGAAGCCCTGAGAGGTGTTCGTGGCAAATATGGCAATGCGGACATCCTGCTGTTTTGCAACTATTAAGCCCACCTTGAAGCACACTGTGGCAATATGGCAATGCTGACACCTTGCTGTTTCTGCAGTTGACAAGCCCAACAATTGACTCAGCATACAGCAGCGTGGCGTTGCATCCAGATGGCCAGATTTTGGGCACAGGCACTGATGATGCAGTGGTGCATGTCTGGGAGACCAGGTCCCAAAACGTACGCCACAAATGTGTTTCGCATCCTGGCGCTGTTGGCAGACTTGCTTGTGGTTGTGCATGACTGCATTGTGGCTGCACAGTATTGCTCTCATTGATGACTCATGCATCGAGCGGAGCCATGTGTCAGTATAGATTGCAACAAAAATTCACAGCAGCATGCTGTGATGTGCTGTGCCTGCCTAAATGCATGGCCAGTTCTTGCCACAGGTCGCAAAAGCACATGATCTGGCGTTAGACTGTCAAGCTCAGCTTATGCAATCATGTCTCCCACCTGTGCAACCATTGTTGTGTATGCACTGACGTTCTCTCTGCGTTTTCCCTCTCTCTTCTGTTTGTTTCTTTGTTCTTTTCTGATTCCAGCAGCTTCTGTTGTGTCACCACAGCAACAGCTGCAGAATGTGGCCAAGTTCGACACCAAGGCCAGTGCTCCAGTGACCGGCGTCTCATTCCTAGAAAATTGCTACTGCTTGTTTTCCCCTGTCACTTCTGTGTCCCTTCTCTGCTTTCAGCAGCTTTTGGTGTGGTGCAGAATGTGGCCAAGTTTGAGACCAAGGCCAGCGCTCCAGTGACTGGCATTTCCTTCTCAGAGAATGGCTACTTCTTGGCCACGGCTGCTGGGGACTCCGTGAAGCTGTGGGACCTGCGCAAGCTGAAGAACATCAAGACCATTGTGCCCTATGACAACGGTATGCCTTCGCCACAGCCCTTTATGTTGTGATGGCAGAGTGTATTGCTTCATGCATGCAAACTGCATGGTCCATCATGGTTGTGCATGCATGAAGCAACACACTCTGCCATGGCAACACAAAGGGCTGACCTGCATGCAATTGATACCTGGCTGCCTTGTAACTTGGTCACGCCCATTCCTGTTGTGCCATGGTGTTTTGTGTCTGGGCTGCTTTCTTTACTGTTTTTAGCGCATTCAACATTGTCACGTGATAAAGTGACGACAGAGCAAAGACCATGTCTTTCCTAGACTTTCAGCGCCAGCTTCAGGAGACGCATGGAAAGCTGCATCTTGTTTTTTTCAACGTACCCATTTGTTGGCCGCCTTGAGGATGGGTGGTGTGCATACAAGCCAGTGCGGTGCAAACAACTTGCGCAACTCTTCAGCCCTGCTTGCAAGTACCATAGACCCTGCAGCTCAAAAGCTGAACTGCTGCAATAACAGTGTGTCACAGCAGGACAAGTAGGTATGTGTGCAATGCAGGTGCTCCTGTGACGTCAGTCAGATTTGACAACAGTGGTCAGTACCTAGCCGTCGGTGGTATGGATGCTCGCATCTATGGCGTGAGGCAGGAGTGGCAGTTGCTGTCTACACTGTCTGATCTGCCACAGAAGGTATCTCTTGCATACTCATCAGATGCGGCAATTGCATGCAACTATGTACATTTGCTTTGTGGCACACAGGATGGTTGGTGAGCTTTGTGCCAGGTCAGAACATGCAACATGCGTGTGGGTGTTATTTGCCGTGTGTCTTCTGGTGTCATGTGCATTCCCTATGGTGGTGATGAAGCGTATTGACCTGCATCTTTCTGTCTATCAGTAGTGCCTAGGCATTGCCGGCATCTTGAACAGTGCTGTGCCAACACAGCTGGCTGTTGATTGCATGTGACATGCAGAAAGAGCTCACTTGGGCAAAGTGGAAGCTCATCTGGTAATGCAAATGCTGTACACAGTGTTGGTGTTATGTGGGTTGATGTGCCCTGTCCTGCAGGGTCAGCACTCTGTGCTATCCTGCACCTGGAACAAGCCTGCAACCAAGCTGTTTGTGGGCTCAGTGGACCACAACCTGCGTGTCTTTGGCCCTCCAGCGTCATAAGCTTGTGCTGCCCAGATGGTGGCTTCTGATCCAAACCTGGTCCTGGCATTGCCTGGGCTGTGCAGACCATTGCACTTGACAAGCTTGTCATGACTGTACTTACGTTTGGAGATTGCACTGCACTGCATTGTCATTGGGGTCAAGTAGAGATCGTGCCAAGTGAAGACTGTGCTGATTTAAGCTGTACGGCTGTAAGCAGCCCCTGTTGCTGAGAAGGAGAGACAAGTGTTGTGTTATACATGTACCTCTGAATTCGTGCAGTGAGGTCTGAGCATCCAATGTGCTATTTGTGCTCTGCAGCAGGAAAAGCTGTGCAGTCTGCAGCAGTACCTTTCAAGCATCGTTTTCACAAACTGCTGCTGCATGGAGCTCATGGCATGTCATGGCATTATGTCTATCGACGCTGCCATTGCCTGTCATCGCCTCAGGTAAGCTTCCCCTACAGAAGCGAGCCAAGCAGCGGCAGCGGCTTTACAAGTTTGCACTGACCTGTGTCATGCACACAACTGTATCAGCACCCTGTATCAGCACACTATGGCTCGTGACTAACTCCCTATATTACCATATTCGGCTATTAGGCCCCATCCGCACGGCGATTTGACCGTGGGTCAGATATCGGTTTGACCCAAAGGTCAAACCGAGTCTGACCTTAGGTCAAATGTGTTCATTACGGATGCGGGTTTGACGGAGGTCTTTCGAAATCTGCAGACCACAGCTGAGCGGCACAGCGGAGCGCAAACATCGTCGCAACGATACTTGCGACGAGCGACGCTTCAACTCACTACCACAGCTCTCGATGGCCTTCCACTTCTGACGGAGCAGATTTGACCTCCGTTAGAAAGTGAAATTGGTCGGGACCTACTTCACTTTCTAACAGAGGTCAGACGCTTCGGAATCAAAATGTGGCCGATCTGACCCAAGGTCAAATCGCCGTGCGGATGGGGCCTTATGGTACGAGTCGTACCGTACGACTGGTCTTGCCGCTGAGAGCGCAGACACGTTGTGAATACATAGTGCTGTTCTGAAACAGTGATATGGCGATTGTGTATGTCACTTACCCTGGCAATGCGACCACTCACTTCGATCGTACCTATTATCGAACGAAGCACCTGCCTCTGGCCCAGAAAAGCTGGGAGCCGTACGGTTTGCAAAGCCTTTCGGTATTCTACCCTGAGGAAGATGGCTCGGGGACGATCGCGATCTGCGTTTGCAAGTTCCGTGACGAAGCCGCGGTGGCAGCGTCGCTTGCAGCAGAGGCGACCCCACAGGTTTTAGCGGACATCAAGAACTTCACCGACGCTACCCCTACGCAAACTCGAGATGCCCCTCTTGCGACATGAATCTCTACATTTTGAACAGACTTTGAGGGGCTGCGCACATCTCTGTTGACGGTCGAATGAAGCAAGACAGGAAGACTTGCAGCAATGGTTAGCAACAATCAGTCGAGTAGCAGGAGTCCCAGCGCTTATCGGTTGTGCAGCAGTAGCTGAGCAAACTGCAGGCAGACTAGACAGCCTGTATGTCCTCAAGAGATACATGTAGGTTGCCAAAGTCAATCTGAGGCAGGTCACTGATACCCTCACAGCTTGAGCTTGATGCTTGCTAGAATGCTTTGGGTCTCAACCTGATACAGCAATTGTCTTGTATGCTTTTGCACAGATTGCCTTATCAGACTTTCATGCACCAATATATCTCATTAAAGCAGTTCCCAGCTGCATGCCCGATCATCTTAGATCATCAGGGCATGTATGGTGTGTCAACTAAGCTTGAGCCACCTGCATCTAGCATGTGTATCACCACTATGCCACAAGCAGCACATGCGAGGTTGCATAGGTCTGATGCCCTAGGCCTAGAGTCTTATGTATGTTATTTGCTGTCAAGTCATGTGATGGCAGAGTGTAACATTGCTGACAAGTTTGCCTTAAGGCGATGTTAAGCTGGTCAGATCTGAAAGCTGTAAAGCTGACCTTTGTCTGTTTCAACAGCTGCTCACTTCGAAACTGGCTGCTGAATGACCCAGTGTGAAATGACTGTGTTCCAATTGCTTGTATGCAGTATCGTCAAGCCTATCTGAGCTGGATGGCATGGCATCAACATCACAACAATTTGCTGTAGGCTTGCCTGACGTCATGTTGCGATGCTGCCAAACTTGGTGCACCTCTCACGTATAGCTGCAATCAGTTAATTGCTGTGTTGTACAGGTTATAATGTTGAGCTGCTTGCCTCTTTGGGTTTCTTGCAGTCGATGCGACGATTTGTCTGCTAAGTCTGGCTTCATAAATGTCTCTGCAGAGAACTGTCACCTCAAAACATATATGCTTGCAGACCATGATGTACAGGACATGCTGAGAAGCAAGCTATATTCAATGCCTTGCA
>JAABUU010004863.1_pt1 | contig 15481 bp, 18 predicted proteins | sample 5559301 | NCBI WGS metagenome assembly JAABUU01 (sample SAMN10711884, study PRJNA513360) | rock metagenome | isolation source: Antarctica rocks | place: Antarctica: Victoria Land, Richard Nunatak white | reverse complement strand
GAAGGGGTAAGCGGGGTGTGCATGGAACCTCCTATCAGTTCCAACAACTCTCGTTGCACTCATCATCTGCCGCCGAAGCGGCGCACCGGGCCTCGCGGCCTTTCCCCCGCCCCAAACGCAGCATGCGGTAGGATAGGCACCCGACGAGGTACGTTGCCGCCCTTTTCCGTGTGCCCTCCTCCGAACGTACCATGCACCTTTCAGCGCAGTACGCTCTCCAGTACCTGACCACCGCCGAAGCGGTTGACGTCGAAAAGGATATGGCCGCCGGCATTACGCCTACCTCCCCTTCCCTCCGTCGCAGACACCTGTGCCCCTTCGCCCTGCACTGGGCTCTCCCCAGCTCCCTGGTGGGGCGTCACGCCCACGACTACTACGAGCCCTCCGTCGCCATGGCTCTCGCGAGCGGTAGGCGATCCCACATTCCCTCGACGCTAGACGTATCGAGCCTGACGTAGGTGCCGTGTGCGTCCCCTTAAATGGGCTCATTGCCCATCGCCCACCGGCTGGAAGGTTCGGATGACGAAAGTCAATCATCCCATGCCGGCGGCTCCGCTCTTAGGCGTTGTGTCGGAGGATGTGCGGTTGCATCGCTGGAGACTGCGGTTCGGGCAATGCGGCTCTCACCATATCAGGCGGGTCTTGCACGGCCACGCTCTAAACGCCTTCGCGGCGTCCCGTGCTTTCCCACCATGCTACTTTCCCCTCGCGCTTTCGCGTCCAGGTAGGGTGGGTGACCCAGAAGTCAATCCTTCCAAACTCCTCCTCTTTGTGAGAGGGATCTAGCATCGGGTGATGCGGCGCACACTTTCACCGCACTGCGCTTTCCAGTTGGGTCCAGGTACTCACGAAGAGCAGACTCGTGGTTACCCACGGGGAGGCGCACCAGTAGGACAAGCCTACCGTCATCTGCTTTCCTCCCTTCGTCTGTTTGCTTCGCTTTTCTCGGACTTACCCTGGCGGACCTTCACCTTGTCCGTGCCATTACAACACGGCCTTTGGCTACGACGCCGCCTCCGCCCTCTCTCCCGCACGCTGGCATTCTCGCGTCCCCTCGCGGGGTAAAGCGGTGTGAGAGTTCCCCAGTTCCAGTATGAAAGACGCTAGTGCCCCGTAGCTGCCTGCTCTACGCTGGGTGGATTAGGGACAACATGCGCGCGGTTTGGCGACCGGCGCATCCCCCACCATCCCTTTTGGGCCAGGTGTCTCAGCCACTTTCACCTGTTGCTAGTAACGACGCCTTAAACACAGGTTCCTCGCGTCAGCATAGGGCACAGGACTGGTCGGTCAACCGCTGTGTGGTTAGCAGAAGCCGAACTTTTGTCCGCAGGCTTCAGACCCCGACGGGTGCCGCCCCTCGACGCCTGCTGCGTAGTCCTCGTTCCGTTGTCCAAGAACGGCTCCTCAATGGAGCAATCTTTCATACTGTTAAAGGGCGCACGCCAAAGTCCAGCTTAAAGGGCTTATCAAGGAACAACGTATCCACTTTTCGCGCCTGTTCACGGGTAAACAGGGCACAAGGTTGACTACATTATTCTCTGGCGGCCCCTTAGCGTGCGGCGTCGAGCATGCTTACACGCGCGCCACCCGCCCCTACGACAAACACATGCCCGACCCGTGCATCCACGGCAATCCCTCCCTGTGGGGCAGCGCCAACGCGCACGGTGCATCGCACCCGCACGCGCGCCCTCTGTATATCCAGCACGGTCATGCCTGCATTATTGCCTTCATCGAGCCACGATAACCCCATACGCGCGATGCTGTGCAGCCGCATATACAGGGGTCGATTGCTCTGCGTACTTGTGACGAAGGCGTCGTCCGTGCGCGCGTCCATGGCTAGGGCGGACGGGCTCCCTCCCACGGTCAGCGTCTGCACGAGGGTGCCGTTCGCGGCATCGAGCACACTCACCGTGCCGTTGTCCTCATTCGCGACGAGCACGCGTCCTGCCCGGTCATCCACGGCCATGGCCGACGGATACCCAACCGGGGTGGTTTGCAGGACGTGGCCGTTGCGCGCATCAAGCATGCTCACGCTTTGGCTATCCTCATTCGCCACGAAGACCCGTCCCGTCCCGGTGGCCACCGCCAGCGCGATGGGATGGGCGCCGACTGATGCCGTCCATACCGTCGCACCCGTGTTGGCATCGAGCACGCTCACCGTGTTGTCGGCGAAATTCGCGACGAAGACGCGACGCGTCGCCGTGTCCACCGCCACGGACTCCGGCATGCGGCCGACCACTACGGTTCGCAGAAGAGCGCCACTGTGGACATCCACCATGCTCACACGACCGCCACTGCGCGCATTCCCGGCGACGGGTGCCGCCCCTATAGATGTCACAAACACCCGGGCGTCGCGATCGTCTACCGCCGCAGCCCAGGGTTCCGGCGGCACGCAGATCGTGCGCACGGGCGCACCCGTGCGCGTATCAAGCATAGCCATCGTGGCCCCAGGGGCGGCGCCCCGGCCATACGTATTCAGGACAAAGGTGTGACCGGTCGCCGGTGAGATAGCGGTGGCGGCCGGGCCGGACACGCGACCGTCGAGTGGGGCACTATGCACGGGTTGGCCCGTCGTCGCATCCAGGATGGTGACGCTACCTGTCGCTCCGGCTCCGACAACAACCGCTCGGTCGGTGCGCTCGTCGACCCCTACGCTGGCCGCGCCACTCGGCGTGGGCAGCGGTGTCGTACTGAGGACGGACGCCGAATTCGCCTCCGTCGCCCAGGTCGCACCTCCCCCAATCAGTACGATTGCGAGCACCCCCCCCCGGCTATCCGTCTCATCCTTCTGCGTGACATGCTCCTCTCCCTCGCCTACTGTTGCATGCGTCATGGTCCAAGCCGCAGCGACCATGACGCGCCTATTTCGAGGCGCGTCATGGCCGCTGCCATTTCCACCCGAAGCGAGACGCGTCCTATATAGGATATCCCAGCATTACCTCATCGCTCGGTATGGTAGGGGCCTCGCTCCATCCCAACCGTCCTACTGAATGTAGAGCATCTGTCCACCGTCGTTGCAGGCCGAGGGGTAGTTACCGTAGCGGTCGGGGCCTCCGATGTTGGAGTAGCGCGTGTTGGAGTCATAGTTGAACTGCTCCCCGTTGTTGCAGGTGAGGTCACCATATCCCGTGCTCCCGAAGGACGACAACGAGCTGACCGCGCCCCCGACGCTATTACCCGTGCCGGGGAAGTTTACGGCCTGCGTGTTGATACTCCCTGAGCCGGTGAACCGGGCGCAGTCCCCGCCGAAATCGACCGTTTCATAGAGCCTGATGCCAGCCTGGTAGTCGCACGATGTCGGGCCACTGACGCTCAGAGGGCGCGCACCCATGGCGCTGAGAGGATGCATCCCCATGGCGCCGGACAAGCCGAGGGCATCGATCGTCGGCCGAGAGTTTGGCGTCCGCGTGCAGGTGAACGGATCGCTAGGGTTGGAGACATCGGTGACGCATTCCCAGTGCGTCCCGAAACCGAGAGCCTTGTCCACTACGCCCTTGTATTGATCGACGATCGCAAGCGGATGGTACGCGGCGGCGTGTGCCATGTGGGGGAGTGCCGCCGCGACAAGGGTGCCGGCAAGAGCGATGCCGGTGAGGGTGGACTTGAGTGTGAAGCGGGCCATGATGTTCGTCTCCTTAGACAAGGTTCAATCGGACTTGACAGTCTTAAATCGGCGATGGGTGCGAAATGGCCCGCTGTAGGCGTGAAATGGCCGCTGCCGCTCTGTTTTCGACTGTTCAGACTGTCAAGCAGAACAGGCTCCAAATGAACCATGTCTTACGGTACGATGTGAAACTGGTCGCGCACCCCTAGTATCCCGAGCGCCGCTGGCCAGTCGGCGTCGAGTGGATGCATTCTCATCATGGCATATGCTGCGACGTTTGGGAACTGATAAAACCCATACTTTTTGCCTAGACGAACCGGCAAAAACCTATACCATCGACGCCGACAAGGAGCGGCGCCGGATGACAGGGGGGCAAAAAGACGGGTGACAGGGGGGGCAAAAACCCATACTTTTTGCCTCTGAGACACCTGCGATGGCCTATTTCGGGGTGGCGGTGTTGATCACGCTGCTATACAATGGCAGCGCGTGACGTCGGCCTGCGATGATGCTGAACGATGAGACCCGATGTCGCCAGAAAGAGGTATGAGATGTCCGTCGTTACCATGACCACGCTCACCCCCCACGTCCAAGCGATCCTGGCCGACCCGTCCACTGCGCCCACCACCGGCGATGCCGCCCTCGACGCCGTCCTGGCCCAACTCGCCCAGCGTCGCCGCGCGGGGCAACCGCTCGTGGACTCCCACGGGCTCGCCTTCTACTGGAACGGTGAGGGTCAACGTCCTGATGCGCATGCCGAGTGACGTCGGACAGCGCCTTCTCTACGACGCGCATCTTTCTCCGTCTGCTCAGACGGTGTGCCAAGAGGCGCTGACCAGACCGGGGCGGCTCTTTAGCGCCACCCCGGTCTGGTCGCGCCTCTTCCTGGCGTGGATTGATGCGCTCGGCGCGCCGCGCCACGAGGCCGTGCTGCGCGCGGCCGTGGCGTGTGAATACCTGGTCGCGGGCTACGACCTGATCGACGACGTGTACGATCAGGCGTGTAGCCCGTCGCTGCATCAGGGCCTCATCGACGCGCTCCCGGCCGGCGCCGCCCTGGTGCTGCTAGCACAGGAGACGGTGGCGCATCTCGACGTGCCGGGGGATCGCCGCGCACGGGCTGGGACGGCCATAGCCCGGGCGAGCCGCCGCGTCTTCGCGGCCCAGGCCCAGGACTATGCCCTGCGCCGCTTGCCGGCGGCCACGCAGGGCGATGCATTGGCCGTCCTACGCCGCCGATCGGGCACGCTCACGGCGATCCCCTGCCAGTCTGCGGCCCTACTGGCCGGCGCCCCGTGGCGGATCGTCGCCCTCGCGGGCCGCTTCGGGCAGGCCCTGGGGTGTGCGGCGCAATTAGAAGACGACCTCGCCGACCGCGTTGAGGATGAGCGGACCGGCCGCAAGACGCTCCCAACCATCCTCCACCAACTCTACCCTACAACGCCTGAGCTGGTGGAGGCAACCACCTGGGTGCTGATCCAGCGTTTCCTGCACGAGGCCGCACAGGTGGTGCGGCGCCTTCCTACCCCCGTTAAAACGGAGCCCTTATGGACCGCCTTACCGTTGAGCGTGCGCGCCGCCTAGCGATCGTCGCGACGTGCGCCGCCACCCTTATCGTCGTCGCGGCGTTGTATGCGGCGCTGTGGCGACCGGGGATGCTAGATCTATCCAGCATGCAGCGCGCACAGGGACCGCTCGTGGTCAGTTGGGTCGCGCCGGATGGGCCGGCCTGGAACGCCGGTGTCGCACCCGGCGCGACCATTGTGCGCGGCCGTCACGGTGGGACCGGCGCCAGCAACCTCATGGTCCGCCAGGGCGCGCGCCTCATTACCCTCGGCGCGGGCGCGACACGCGTGGACCCCCTGAATCTCCCCGTCGCGGCGCTCGGGCTGGGCGCCATCCTGTTCGGCGCCTTCATCCTGACGAAGGGCCGGGATCGCCGGGCCGCGTGGGCGTTCTGGCGCATGAGCATGCTGCTCGGCCTCGCCCTGGGCGTCGTTCCCGCAGGCTTCCATGGCGTTCCCTGGGCCATCGCGCTGTCCTTCGTCGCCCTGGCGCTCTTCGGTCCCGCCCTGCTCGATATGACCCTGGTCTTCCCCCGCACGGAGGCGCGGTTGCGCAGGCGCGCGCTGCTGTGGCTGCCAGCCGGCGTCCCCCTCCTCCTCTATCCTGTCTGTTGGTGGCGCCCCGTGCCCCTGTTCTCGCTGGTCGCGACGACCGGCGATACTTTGCTCTCCGGGTATATCGTGGGCGTCTGCGCGTATCTGGTGTGGGTGTGGACGCATCCCCACTCCGAGCCTCAGCGCGCACAGTTCCAGTGGTTGGCGCTCGGGCTGATCCTCGGATTCATGCCCCTGACCCTGTTCGACCTTCTCCCGTATGTCCTGACCGGTCACTATCTGCTAGCGCCCCAGGTCAGCATCCTGGCGCTCGCGCTGCTCCCCCTCTGCGTCGGCATCGCCATCGTGCGCGCCGAGTTCCTGGGCATCACCTGCCTGATGCGTCGGCGCACCCTCCGCATCCTGATAGTGGTCATCCTGCTGGCGGGGGTGGCGATCGTGGCAGGGCTGTTTGCGACTATGGCCGTGCGGCGATGGGGCTGGCCGCCCCCGCTGACGGCGGCGGCGGCGAGCGTCCTCACGGCGCTGACCGCCCTCAGCGCCCGGCCGTGGCTAACACGTCGCGCCGAGCGTGCCCTCTTCCGCGACGTATACGATCCGGCCGATGTCGTGCTCCGGGTCAGCGCTGACCTGTCCCACGCCCTACCACACACCCTGGGGCCGCTCGTCGTGACACACCTGGTCACCATCTTCGACCTGGACTTCGCGCTGCTGCTCACGGCGAACGACTACTACCTGCACGCCCATGCGCGGAGTCCAGTGCCGACAGCCACGCTGGAGCGCATCACCCAGCATGCGCGGGCATTGCTCGCAGCCCCATCGCCGGGCCATCCGATCATGGATACTGTAGCCGGCATCCCCTTGTTGGTGTTGCCCATCGGCGCTAGCCGGCGCATGCAGGCTATCGTTTGCTGCGGCCCCAAACATAGCGGTGAGGGCTATACACGGGAGGATCGGTCCCTGCTGTACGCCCTTGGTCACGACCTCACGGCTCGGTTTCAGCTCCAGACGCGACTCGACGAGCAAACCGCGCTCCTCCACGTCTTGCAGGAGGCATGCGCCCTGACTGCGCCGGACGTCGTCATCCCGGCCAGCGAGCCCTTGAGCCGCAGCGAGTTGCGCGTCCTAATTCACCTCGCCCAGGGTCTCGGGTACAAAGACATCGCCCAGCGCCTGGAACGCGAACCGGAAACGATCGAGAAACACGCCAAGAACATCCGACGCAAATTGGGCGTCCGGGCGATCACCGATGCGGTGGCCATCGCCCGCCAGCGAGGCTTGCTCCCGCCGGAGTAGACGCGGTGCGGCGGGCATTCGCCCACCATTCCCACTATAAACCGAGCAAAAGTACGCCGCCCCGCCCAAAAACGAGGCATCGCTGCAACGACACAGATAGGGGCTATGCAGGTCGGGTAAGGGGAACGACGTTGCCGTCGCCCCCTCCCCTGAGAACTGTACGGGTGCCTTTCGACACATACAGCTCAAGCCTTTCGCGACGCCCGTTCGACGGGACGCGGTTTCACAACGGAGAGCTTCTGGCTATGGACTTGTTGATGGCAGGTGGGGTGGAGAAGCACACGGTTGTCCGTCGAATCACTGCCACCTTTGGAGCGCCACACGATGTGATGGCTATGCCATCCTGTCAGCGTGGTGATCTTCTGCTGGCAACGGGGACAGAGACCCTGTTGCTCCTGCCACAGGCGTCGCAGTGTCCGTCGTCCGGCCAAGGTCTCCTCCATTTTCACGTCCAGGCGACGCTCGAAGTAGGGTTCCCATGCGGGATCATACGGGTTGGCCTCGGCGCGGATTTTGAGGTGCCGCTGGATGCGTACCTGAGCGACCGCGACGAGGCGCACCACGCCTCGTTGCCCGGAGGCAGCGCGCACAGTACCCGTAAAGACCCAGTGACGGAGGCCATGTACATAGAAGTACTTGTCCTTGACCCACCGCCGCGTCTTGTGGCGATGCCGCCGCACGGCCCACGCCCACAGTGCCTTGAAGATGGCGTGATCCACGGAGCCGAAGATCGCTTTGCTCACGACGTGTCGGTGATAGAGCGCCCAGCCACGGATGAGCGGGTTGAGTTGCTCGATCAGATCTCCGGCGGTCATGCCTCGGCTGTCTTTGATCCGCTCCCTGACCGTCCGCAGGAGCGCCTTGACGCTTTTCTGCGACGGCTTGATGAACAGTTTAGCTCTGTCCTCACCGCCCCACCGCCGTTTCCGTGCGGTCTGACCCAGGAAGTCAAATCCGTCTTCCACATGCGTCACCACGGTCTTCTCTCGCGAGAGTTCCAAACCGCGTTCGCCTAAGAACCGCTCAACGAGCGGCTTGATCTCCTCTTCCAGGAGTTCTTTCGAGCTTCCGGTAATGAGGAAATCGTCGGCGAACCGGCACAGGTTGACCTTGGCGCGCTTGCCGGCCCTGGTGGTCCGGGGGTAGTGCTCCGCGAGGAGCCGTTCCAGGCCATCCAGGGTCAAATTCGCAAGCGCGGGCGAAATCGGACCGCCCTGGGGCGACCCCTCGTCCGTCGTGTGGAAGACATCCTTCTCCATGTATCCGGCCTTCAACCATTTGTGGAGGATAGCTTTGTCCAGGGGGATGTGGGCCTCTAACCACGCATGGCTGATCCGGTCGAACGCCGCGCGGATGTCGCCTTCTAGGACATACTCCGCGCGGTCGTCCTTGGAGAGCAGCTTGAAGCAACGCTCCATGGCGTCCGCGGGGGAACGACCGACGCGGAACCCGTAGGAGTGCCGGTCGGCCGTCGTTTCCGCGACGGGGTCGAGCGCGAGCAGGTAGAGGACCTGCATGGCCCGATCCGTCATGGTGAGGATGCCCAGGGGACGCCGTTTGCCCGACGCCTTGGGGATGTATACCCGTCGCGCGGGCTGGGGGCGGTAGCCTCGTGCGCGCAGGCGGGTGATGGCCGTTGCCTTCTGTTCAGGCGTGTCCCAGGTTTCCCGGTCCACGCCTGGTGTCCGATGCCCTCGATTCTCCGTCACTCGTCGCACGGCCAGGGCTTTGCCGCTGAACGAGTGGGTGAGCAGGCGTTGCAAGGCTGTGACCTTGTTCCACCGGCCCGCCTGTGTTGCCTGCACGATACGCGCTTGGAGCCGACGCACGTTCCGATGGACCTGATTCCAGTTAATCTGGCCCCAGTCCACTGTCGCGCGGGAGGCCGCACCAACAGGGGTATCTGCGGCTACAGCCGCAGTCGTTCCCGTCGCCATCTGCGTTGCCTCCTGTGTCGGTTGATCAAGGTCTCTCGTGCCGAAAGACCAGAGGGAAGTCTGCGCGCTTTCGCGTGGGGTGATATCGCCTCACGGCTCAATCCCTATCCCGCCCATTACAGGCGGGCGTTCGCTTGCTCCCTCCTCCTCTACCGGCTACCCCATCAGCGCGCCTTACGACGTGCGTTCCCCAGAGGGAGGGCAACCGGCTTACCACGTTCCGCATGCGTACCATGGATGGGGTAGGCTTCGCCTCTCCGCCGGTGGTCTTGCCTGTCTGCGTCAGGGGAACTTCGACCCCCTGAACCGACCACAGCCGCGCCTGTCAGCACCTTTGGCGCGGTGTCGATGACGACGTTTATCAGCGATTCACGTTCGTTAGCCCTACCATCCCGCCCTAGCTCCTAACCGCCGTGATGCTAGCAGTCGCCCCGTCTCCTCGCGGATCAGGGGCCATCCTCGCGGATGCGGCTACATTGTCCCGGGCGCACTTGATTCAGCCCGGTAGGGCACTGGGAGCAGAATCCCAGGTTAGATCCTCCTTTCGAGAGTCCCAACAGCTACGCAATGCGACTTCGTGTCGCACCGAAGCCATCGACGCAGGTGATCCCGCTCTCCAACTCGTGCCGCCCTTTGCGCACCAGCACCCGGCTCCAGCCCAACTCCCGCTCGGCCCGCCGTTGCCCGCCCTCGCCTAGGTCACGCACCGCCCGCGCCATGAACACCCGGCGTGCACTGCCTTTGAGCGTGCCTGCTGTCTCCCCCAAGAAGACCTTGAGGTCGTCCGTTAGTTCCATTGCTCCCTCCCCTTGTGCGGCGACGTCAGGCATCGCCATGTGAGGAAAGTATACACGTCATGGGATATGGTAGTTTTTCGGCGTCCCTAAGTGGTGCATCCGGCAAGTGAGATGCACATTTCTGACGGGCTATGGGCCGATCAACCAGGCGTTGATCCTCCCGTATCACGCTCATAGAACGTGTCCGAAGCCTTCCAGAAAACGCGTGTGGACTGGCCTGTCGCTAAGTTCCTGACGAAAACCTACAACGTCCCAGATAACTAGGACATGTTGTAGTTCTATCTATGCGCCGTCTACCCTTGCGGCACGCTCATACACTCGGAACAGGTCCCATATAACAAGTATTATTTGGCACCTCCGGCATCACAGGCCAGCACCTGGACTCGGGCATGTGCTGGCCTTGTTATCTGGCCCCCTGGGGGGCGATTACCTGGCAGTTATCTGGGACGATGTAGCAAACCGTCAGGATCTTAGCGACAGGTCTATTTCCCAACGACCGTTGAATGGACTGTGTGACCGCGCTCCTCATGATGCGATGATGACATCAGTCGCGGCATGACCTTACTCTGGACCGACGGGGTCGCCGTAGGCGGCGTTGTCGACCGAAGGGACGACGCACCGTCACCGCAGATCGCCGTCGCCCGCGTCGCCGAGCGACACCAGGTGTCCGGCCTTGTTGCCGGCTACCGGCCACGGCCGTGAGGACAATCCCCACCCAGGCCGGTCCGACCAGCAACTCGGCAATGAGCACTGCTTGGGCGATGCGCGAACTTGGTTGAATAGGGCTATTGCCGAGAGGGGGGAACGTGGTCATCGACAGGTACACAAAACTCCACCACGTTGTGCCACGCGATGTGCCTGAGAAATCATGCCCACCCCCAAGCACGTTGATCATAAAGAGCATACTGCCGAACCAGAGGACGATCGCGGCATACAGCAACGAGAAGAAGAGCGTGGGCGACAAAATGTCTCGGACGCTGGGCCAGACGGCGACAAACCGATCCAGACTCCGCCGTAGGGGGCCACGAAGTCGTGCAGCGATGGGTAAGAGGTTGACAACCAACCAGCGTGTTCCAATACCGAAGAAGAGGAAGAGGACGATCTGGGCGGCGTTTGAGACGAACCAATCGCGATCGTGCGTCCAACGATACGGCAGAGTACCTTTACGCGGGTCGAGACGCGCGACGTCATAGGTCTCCAACGCGGCGTTTGCGATGAGAAACAGGGCGATAACGAGCGCGAACACGCGGATGAGCGAGATGTACTTCCCCTGTGAGAAGGCGGACGCGACCCGTGCATCGATCAAGCTGAGCATGAGTGTGATAATGCACACGGTGCTCAGGAAGAGGCCGGCGACATGGTTGAAGCCTGGGAAGAGGGGCAGTACCGTCGCCGCGATGTTGCCGCCGCCGATACCGACGATCACTCCGAGGATGGTCGACAGGCAGAAAACCATGTTGTCGACGAACTGCCCATCCAGGAAGTACGCGCGGAATCGCCAAAGGGTCACCAAAACCACGAAGCCGGCGATGAGTGAATACGTGTTATCCGGCCCGTAGAAACCGCTCCAAATAACCGGATAAACGACACCCAGGAGGATGAACCCCTTGGCAACGCGTTCCAGCGAGACGCGTAGGCGACCTAGGGCCATAGGGCGCGGCCTCTTCGCGCGACGACGGGGGCGACGCGACGACCCGCCATCATATGTCGAGCCATTGCATCACATCGGCGAGGATGAAGCGCGTTCCCTCATGCAGCGCCTCCGCGTGCGCATGGAAGTGACCATACACCCACGTCGGGATAGACGTACGCGACCGCACCACCTCGTAAAGCTGTGTTAGTGCGGCTCGCTCACGGCGCAGGTCGTCGGCTAGGGGCAGGTCGATGTCCAGGTATCCGCGCACTGAGGAGTCGATCGCGAAAGGCGGGGCGATGTCGGGTGCCGTGTGAGTGATCACGCCCCACAAGTCTAGAAGATTCAGCGCCGCGAGGCGCCCGTCGTCGAGGACGACGCCCTCGTCGGGCCAGTAGCCGTGGTTGCGTCGCCGGAGGATGCGGTCGATGGAGAGGGCCCCACCGACGCACAGGATACGCGCCCCCGGGACCGATAGCACGGTGTAGTCCGGGACGAGGCGGATAGTGTCATAATGCCAGCCGTGGCTGTGGGCCGGCCGCCAGTAGGCGGGGTCGTCGTGGTTGCCCCGGATGACGTGGAGCACGCTCTCGGTGTTGAGGAGTGCGCGATGCAGGGGCGCGAGTAGCTCGCGCTCGCGCTGCGGTGTGTTGAATCCGAGCCCGAAGTCACCAACCTGGATGATGTGTGCCCCGTGGATGCCCGATGCGTAGACCCGCTCGGCCAGGTCCCGCCAGTTGCCGTGCACGTCACCAATGACGATCATCACTATCTCCTTCCCAGCGCGCGGGTCAGATGGGAGCATGCGTATGCGGACTTTATGAGCAAAGCCCGCTGATCCAGCCGGTGCCTGTCATCTTCGTGCAGGCCCGGCTCGTTGTCAGTGACAAGGACGCCGGCGGTGTTATGCATGGCGTTGCCGATCATCAAGTCCTCCAACACGCCGCTCGCGCGACCTACCCGCTCGCCCCGCGCGCGGGCGCAAACGCCATCCGCGCCGAACGGATGAACGGGGCAGAAGCAGGGTCTGACGTCATCTCACTCCTCGCTGATCGTCTCTCAAGACAGCGGCTACACCACGAGTCGTACGCGGTGGCTGCGTCTCTGGTTCGGTCCGTGGTCGGGCAGAGCGGTCACGCACGAAAATCCGCCTCGTGGTCATGGGCCCACTGGGCAAAGCTGCGCGCCGGGTGACCCGTGATCCTCTCCACGCTGTCGCTGATCATCGCCGGTACCCCCTACATGCGGAGCATCGTGTCGACGAAGGGCGGCGGCATGGAGCCGGCCATGGCGACGCGGGCCTGCTCGGGCGTCAGCTCCTCGACGCGGAGGTCCTGGCCGAGCGCGGCGCCGATCTGGGCCACCTGCTCCTCCAGCGTGAGCGCATCCGGCCCGGTCAGGACCGGCGTGGTGCCGGTAAGAGCGCCCCCTGTGAGCGCCGTGACCGCGACAGCCGCGATGTCGGCCTCGTGGATCGGCGCGGTCTGGGTGCGTGGATACGGCATGCGGACGACGCCCTCGGCGCGGATCGCGTCCGCCCAGTTCAGCGCGTTGGTCGCGAAGGAGCCGGGCCGCACGAACGTCCAAGCCATCCCGGAGTTCTCTAATGCCTGCTCGACCACGAGGTGCCGCTGGGCGATGGGGTCGGACGCGCCCGGCCCAGTGACGGTCGACGACGAAGAGAGAAAGACGACATGCTCTACCCCGGCCGCCGTCGCGGCTCGGACGAACCCGTCGATACCCTCCGGCTGAGCATACAGGAAGACCCGGCTCACGCCGTCGAGCGCCGCGGGGAGCGTCTCGGGGCGGGTGAGGTCAGCAGCCACCACGGGCACACCCGTGGGCAGGTGCGCGGCCTGCGGGTCACGGCTGGACGCGCGGACATCGGCGCCGGCCGCGCGGAGCTGGTCGAGGACGGCGCGGCCAACATGGCCGCTCGCTCCGGTCACGAGAATGGTCATAGGTATCTCCTTTTATGCGAGATGGAGGGCAGAGGCGCTCGGGCGTCGTCCCTACCTTTGCCCTCCTTACACTACACAGTGCACACCGCATGTGCTGTTCCCGTGCTGGTCCCTCTACGGCGGCATGCCAGCGCGCATTAGAGAGACGGGATCAGGCGCGTGGTCCGCGTCGTGGCGCCGGTGGCGCGGTAGAGGTCGCGGAGCAGGCCGATCTCGCCGCCGTGGTGCATGACCTCGCGGTTGATGTGCAGGATCAGGGCGGCCATCGAATCGTCGGCGAACGGGCCTCCTGTCGGTCCGAGCGGCGCGGTCATAGCGCGCTCGTCCAGAGCAGCGATCCCGTCGTGCCACCGCTGATACGCCTGCTCCAGGAAGGCGGCGCCCTCCACAGCCGTCCGGGGAAGGGTGGTCGGGACATGGCGCGGATCGAACATGTCAGCGTCCGAGGGCACGCTGCCATCCCCGAAGAACGCGCTGGCCCGGTTGGCCAGGCAGGTCGCGCCGAGATGCATCATGCGCCACGCGATGGTCGTCACGGGTGGCGGTTCAGGTGCGGTCCCCTGCCCGTCAAGCATATAACGCCCATCGGCTCCCTCGCGCACACTCCAGCAACCGTCAACCGGTTCCCAGTAATACTCCTCGTCCGTGAGGCCGTCCAGACGTGGCCACAGATGGACGTCCCAGTAGAACTCCAGTTGACCGACGAGCAGAGATCCCCACATGTCTGCCATTGTGCATCCTTATCTCCCTTGTCATTGATCGCTTTGTTTTTCCAGGTAGCTGATCATGCCGCCTTTCCACCCTCGCCAGTACAAATAGACGTTGCAACCAGTGAAACATGTAGTCTTGTACTCATTCTTTACAAGCTGTAGGGGTGTCTTGGCGTCTAAATCGTCATAGCCGTAGTGGAAAGGCGATGTGATCAAAACAGTGCGTTGCCTGGAAAGTTTTCGCGATCAGCGACATCTCATTATGGTCCGCCCCAGCATGACACGCTCGGGTTACGTCAAACGTTCGACAGGTGTCGCGCCGAGGGCGGTCATCCAATGCGTTTTTCTCGCCTTCAGGATGTCGTCGCGTCGGATCGCCTTTACGCGTCCGAGGCGACTGGTAAATGCCACCCTGCCACGACCCATCGCTGCCGTGCTCGGACGAGGAGCGATCGGTTGAGGTCAAGAGCCAGGATCGTCGCACGCCCCTCCGCCGTCCGTCCGACAATGTGGGCGCCATCGTCGCTCCAGGAAAAGTGCTCGCTCCAGACCTGACGGCGCGGATTGAAGATTGGAGCGACGGCGTCGGTCACGGGATCCCAGGTCTGTGTCCGGTCCCCCTTGAGGGCATTACACTGACGACAGGCAGCCCAAAGGTTGTCGCGACGGGTCGACCCGCCCAACGCCTCCGGAAACATATGCTTGATCTCCAACGGCGCGCCCATGATCTCCTCACTCGACCGGCAGTAGCCGCACCGGCCACCCGCATCCGACAGTACCTGGGCACGTAGACGCGGTCCAACCCGCGTCGCGCTCATGCGCGCGCGACGCGCTCCCGCACGTCGATGCCTCGTGCGTGCAGCAGCGCCACGGCCTCGGCGCGCAGAGCCATCACGCGATCATGCCGATCAACTAACGCAGCCAGCATCTGCTCTTCGCCCGGCGTGAGCGCGCGGCGGCGGCGTGTATCGACAAACGCGTCGAGGAGGACGCCATCTTCGACCGTCGGCTGGCTGTGACTGACGCGCTCAAGAGTCTCGTCGTCAAGGGTAACGAGGGCACTCAGGGCTGCGGATAGGTCGCTGGGCACGGTGTCCTCGGCGGAGACGGCCGCCGCAAGCGTGAGGGTCGCCTCATCTTCGAGTAAGCGTTGATGCTGGTGGGCGCGCCGCTGAAGGGACTGATACACCCTGGTGGGCAGGGTTAACGTCACGGTTGGATCAATCATACGAACTCCCCCTGTCCTTTTTCCAGTATACCGCAGCTGGTGAGCCGAGGCACGCCTAAGACGGCTGCCGGTAGGGCAATCGCATTATAAAAAAGGCTTGCCAGCGAGGGGAGGGGAGGCGATACTGGGGCCAAAAGGGTAGGGGGCAACGATGGACGCGGGCGCAACCTGTACGATTATGACGCATTTTGAGGCACT
>JAABUU010004860.1_pt1 | contig 15490 bp, 16 predicted proteins | sample 5559301 | NCBI WGS metagenome assembly JAABUU01 (sample SAMN10711884, study PRJNA513360) | rock metagenome | isolation source: Antarctica rocks | place: Antarctica: Victoria Land, Richard Nunatak white | reverse complement strand
GGCCACGGTGGTCGCCCAGGTGACCCCGTTCTTCGCGAAGTAACAGACCCAGTCTCCGCCCGGTGACCGGTCTGACGCGTCGGTCGGACGGGGCAGCCGCCTGTGCTGTCCCGTCCGACGATAAGGACATAGACTCTTGTGCGCTCATCCTCGCCTGACCAGCGTCCTCGCCGGCCTGGGTGTGTCGGCGGCTCCTCCTCACGGCCGGGCCGGACGCCCACGCCGCGACACCAGCGCCGCACGCGCGCACCGTGCCCTCCGTGGTGCGCGTCACCATCAAGGGCTACGCCTTCACGCCCCAGACGCGCACCGTCGTCCCCGGCACAACGGTGACGTGGACCAACACGGACAGCGCCATCCACACCGTCGTCAGCGATACCACCGCATTCATGGCCTCGCAGGACCTGGCGACCGGCAAGACCTTTACGCACACCTTCGCTAAAGTGGGCACGTTCACATACCACTGCGGTCAGCACGCGTTCATGACCGGCACGATCGTCGTCAAAGGCCGGACGCGCCCGACGCACTAGCAGCGCCGCGACCACGACGGGGGAGCACCGGTTGTGGTGGCCCGTCAGCCTCAATCCCCTCCCGTGCGTCTGGGTCGTGGTCATGATGCCCGCACGTTGGCGCTGGGTCCGCCGCACGCGGCTGGCTCGACGACGTACTCCACGCGCAGGACGCGCCCCGTGTGCAGGGCTGTGTCGTCGATCGTGCGCAACGCGCCGGCCACCTTGCCGGCCAGCTTCTGCTCCAACCACGTCTTGTTGAAGGCGGCGGGGACGGCCACGCGCAGCACCGCGCCGTCCTGGTCCAAGGCGCGCGTCGAGGCCAGCCAGGCGTTGAAGTTCTCGGCGGTCATGACCTGGGCCAGTTCGTCGAGGACCGCGCGCCACACCGGATGCTCCTCGACGATGGGCAGGCACGCGGGGCTGTCGGACCAAGCGGCGTAGGAGTTGACGGCTTCACCGCAGCCGTCAGTGCGCTGGCGTCGACGACGACCGGGCTGGCCAGCGTGCCGGCGATCCGCGCCCAGGCCGCCGTTGGCCACGCGGGGCGGCACCGGGTGCAGGAGGTCCTGCAGAACGGCGAACAGGTAGGGCATGCCGTTGGGGGCCTGGCCGTCGCGCTGGCGCTTGACGATGCCGGCCTGGCGCTCGCGTGTCCGGGCCGCCGCCTCGTCGAGCAGGTGCAGGAACCGGTCGAGGGACACGCCGGCGTCGCGGCGCAGGTTGCGGGCGCGACCGCGACTCGAGCGCGGCGCGTCGTCCCCCAGTGCGGCGCTCAGAGCGGCGATCTCGGCTACGAGCGCCTGGTCGTCCACCGTGTCGTCGGCTTGGGCGTGGCTATCGCTGGCCTCTGTGATCAGTGTCGTTTTAGCGGGGGTAGGGGGTATCGAATCGAGATCGAAGTTTTCTATTTCGACTGGGTTTACTTGGGGTGAAGGATTCTTCATCCCTCCCGCGCGCGATCCTTCGCCCTCCCCTACGGTCTGCAAGGCGGCCTTCTTAGCGGCGTTTTCGGGTCCATTGCTACCAACCTTTGCACATAGCGACTCTCGTTCCGCATCCCCCTGTGCTCCATCGTTATGGTCACATGGCCCACAATTGCACGAATTGTTGTCGTCGGTCTCCGTCGCGGGCGACACGGGAGCCGTGTTGTCGAGCAGGCCGTCGAGCCGGGCTAAGCCCTCGATGGCGTGGAAAAAGGGGCGCAGGCCGCGGAGAGCACGACTGCGGAGGCCATGGGCTTGCCGGCGTTGGAGCCGGCGGTGGTATGGGTTGGCCCTTTATCGGCGTCTCGTCCTGCCAGAGGGTGATGGCGTCGACGGTGGGGGTGTGCGGCCGGAGGACACGATCGAGGCGGCGATCCAGGAGGCGTGGCGGCGACTGGTCTGGCATGTGGGATCGTCGGACGCGCCCGCTGCGGTGTGAGCGGGCGGGCGAACGAGGGGGTGGGCATTCACCGACGGTCGGGCCGCCGCCATAGTAATAGGACTGCACATAGATTCTTCGCACCCCAACACGACACCACACACGATTCGATGACTTGCCTTGTTTCCCCTGCGCGCTGCCCCCCCCAGCGTCCAGCACTGCGCTATACTGAGAGGCATGACCGACGCAGACAGGGACGAGACGCAAGACGACGCTCCGGTGGGGCCCGTCACGCTGACCACGGGGCGGATCGCGGAGGACGCCGCGGGCGCGCTCGCCGCCGCCCTGGGGGCGACCGGCGTCGCGGTTGAGCGGCGCGTGTTCCTGCCCGCGCGCGCCGACGAGACGCCCCCGTGGGGCGCGCTGTTGCTGGCCGTGGACGGGCCGCCGCTCCCGCTGGCCCGGCTCGTCGCCCCGGCGACGGCCCCAGCGGGCGTCGTCCCCGCGCTCGCCGCCGCCCTGGGGGTCGGGCCGGACACGGACCAGGCTCCGGCGACGGACCGGGATACAGCCCCGGCGACCACCCCGGCGACCCTCCAGCTCAAGGCGGCGGGGGTGTTCGTCGTCGTGCGCGTCCGCGACCGCGGCGACCTCACGCGCGTGCGCGACGGCCTCCCGGCCCAGGTCGCGCGCCTGGCGGTGCGGGGCGCGGAACGCCGCCTCGTGTACGAGGCGGGCGCCTGGCAGATCGACCCGTGACGGGCGACACGCAGATGCAGACGGAACTGCGCCGGACGCGGGAGGAGGCGCTGGCACGGGTGACGGACCAGGTGGCGCTGCTGCAGCACCCGCCCGGCTGGGGGCGCACCGTCTACCGTACGCCGAGTCATGCACGCGTACTAGGCGGTGATAGCGACGAGGATAGAGGATAGAGGATAATAGTAGCAACGGCGGAAGCGATTGCGGCGGTTGCGGCGATTGCGGCAATCAGCGCAGAGGTGTCTGGGCTCACAATGGCAGTATAGGTCATGTCATCGTCACCACCATTCTGATAGAGGCCTCTATCGCCTGAAGCCATGGCCGATCGGGGATTCCTCACGCGCGGGCTCAGTGTTCCCGCGGCGTTGCACGGAGCCAGTCGGCGGCGCGGACGCAAGCAGGCGATCACGTCTATCGCGAAGGCTGACCGTGACCGCTATCTTGTCGAGCGGAGGGTCACGTGCTCGGCGGCATGGATGAAGCGCCACAAGCGTACAAGAACCTCGTGGAGGTCATGGTCGCGCAGGCCGATCTCGGAGCGGTCCTGGGTCGGTTTGACCGACGCCACGCATCGTGCGAATGGCCGACGTCGATGGCACATATAACCACACATAGGTTGATGCGCCTGAAACGTGTGACAAAGGGTTCGCCAGCAGCATCCTGAGGAAGGTGGCGTAACCCTCGGCACACACGTCGTTCCCTATGCGATAATACTCCCTGAACGTGGGGCGTTAAAGGGGTTGTCATGATGACAATCCCTTTGCCGTAAGGCGTTGCAGGAGAGGGGATGGCTGAAGAGACCCTGAGGACGGATGTCGTGATCGAGCCCGTCGAGCAAAAGCTCGTGGCGCTCACGCAGGCGGGTGGGGACGAGGTTCTGGCAGCCCGCACGGAGACATCCGAGATCTACCTACCCGTCAAGCCGATATGCACCGCGCTCGGAGTCAACTGGGGCACCCAGTTCCGCAAGATTAAAAGCGACGAGGTGCTGCTTGAAAGCACCCGCACGCTGCGTCTCCAGACGCGCGGTGGGCCGCAGAACCTTGTGTGCATGGACGTCGAAGCCATCCCGATGTGGCTTGCCGGCATTGAACCCTCGCGTGTCCGCGCCGATCTGCGCGACCGCCTCATCACCTACAAGCGGTGGGTGCGCCAGGTCGTCTACGAGGCTTTTGCCCGTGAGACCGGCATCGAGACAGCCCTGGGCGCATCGCAGGCCATGACGCCGGCGAACCCCGACATGACATCGCTCGCTCATATCGCCCACATGGCCGAGGCGATCGCCACCATGGCCCGCTAGCAGATGGCGTTCGAGTCGCACGTCGACACGCGCTTGACGGCGCTGCAGGGCGAGATCGTAGAGCAGCGCGAGGAGGTCATGGGCCGCCTAGACCAGGCCGCGGCCGTCGTCGGGAACCTCCTCCACCGCATGAATGCCGTCGAGGGGATGGTCGCGCCGGGGCAGGTCATCAGTGATGCCCAGGCTGCCGAGATCAGCACGCTCGTGAAAGCTATCGCCACCGAGATGGCCGCGCGGGATAAGGGGTCGGGCGCCACGGGCCCCAATCCGTATCAGTCGGTGTTCGGTGAACTCTATCGTCGCTTCCGTGTGTCCAGTTACCACAATATCCCTGTGCGGCGCTTCGGGGAGGTCATGGCGTGGCTCAAGGACTATCAGGACACGATGGACGCGCACGGGAGCGCGTAGCGAGCGTCAGACATAGACCGGGGCGCGTGAGAGGGGAACGTGTGCGCGTCCTGACACCGGCACTTCGTCAGCAGCGGCTGACCTAGCGCCCACACGAGCCGTCTCCGTGTAGACCATTGGGCCTGTGCCATGGCGGAGCCGGGACGCATCCCGTATGATGAAGCCATGACTCTCTCCGTCCACCCCGTCCACCTTGAAGAGGTGCTTATCTTTGCCAGGCTGCATGCTGACCAGAGCCGCAAGGGAAGCGGCATCACCGCGCGATGCGCCGCTCAGCGGTCGCGGATGGTAGCAGTCGCGCGTGGGGAACGAGGGGAGCGGCGCGGGCGGCCGCCCTTCGCCTTATGTCAACTCTCTGTGGCGGTCGGTCACTGACGTAAATGGTGATTTACAACCGTAACAGCGAAAAATGTGGTAAAGTGGGGACATGGGTAGAGACGAGCGCCGTCGCGCGGACCATCATAGGGGGGGTACAATGGCCGACCGCCGCGCGCGCGCAGGGACCACGACCGCGACCACGACGTCGCACGACGCCGCAGCGGGCGCGCAGCGACCTCCGCACGCCATCAGCGGCCACGCGCCTCACGACGATGACGATCAGGTCCGATCCATGCCGGTCGCCGCTCTGTCGGCCGTGCCGGCGGCCCGCTACCCGGCGGATAGAGATCCGCTGCATGTGTATCTGCGCCGCCTCAGCGAACGGTCACGCCGCGTCATGGGCGTCGCGCTCGAGCGCCAGGCGCGCCTGCTGACGGGCGGCCGGCGCGGCGCCGCGGAGGTCGATTGGTCCCTGGTCGACTACCAGCACACGGCGGCGCTCCGCGCGGCCTTGCAGGAGGCGTGGAGCGACGACCACGGCGACGCGCAGAAGCTCGCGCCCGCGACGATCAAACTCTACCTCGCCGCGCTGCGCGGTGTCCTGCGGGAATGCTGGCGTCTGGGCCACACCAACGCCGAAACGTACCGCCGCGCCGCCGACATCGCGCCCGTCCGCGGCGAGACCGCCCCGCGTGGCCGCGCCCTCTCCGCCGACGAGATCCGCGCCCTCTTCGCCGTCTGCCGGCGCGATCCCGCCCCCGCGGGGCGCCGCGACGCCGCCCTCCTCGCCGTCCTCTACGGCGCCGGCCTGCGCCGCTCCGAGGTGTCTGGCCTCGATGTCCACGACTACACGGCCACGACGGGCGCGCTGCAGGTGCGCCACGGCAAGGGCGACAAGGCCCGTCTGGTGTATCTGGCGGGGGCGGGCGCCGCCGCCCTCACCGACTGGCTGGCCCTGCGCGGGACGCGCCCCGGCCCCCTGTTCCTGCGACTGGACAACCAGGGCGAGATCCTGTGGGAGCGGACGATACGGACAGGGAACGCGGTGCGCACGCTCCCGGCCCGCCTCTCGGCGCAGGGCCTGTTCTACATCCTGCGCCGGCGCGGCCGGGAGGCCGACCTGGAGCCCTTCTCCCCGCACGACCTGCGCCGCACCTTCATCTCCGACCTGCTCGACGCCGGCGCCGACATCTCCGCGACCCAGCGCCTCGCCGGCCACGCCCAGGTCACCACCACCCAGCGCTACGATCGCCGCGGCGAGGAGAGCAAGCGCAAGGCCGCCGCCCTGATCCAGGTCCCCTACCGCCGTGCGGGACCCGCCGCGCCCTCGCCGCGTCGCTCCGCGCGGGGCGATGAGGCGTGACGTCGCGCGGAGTGGACGTCTTCACGGGGTACAGCCAGGATACATCCTGGCTGTACCCCTTCACGGTCCCCTGTCCTGGCTACCGTGCTCATCCGTGCGACGGAACATTGTGCTCCGTCGCACGGATGAGCACGGTAGCCAGGACAGGGGTATCGCCGGTGGCCTCATCGCCACGTCGCCGCTGCTTGGCGCCCCCCGCGTCTTAGCGACCGCGCAGGGGGGGATTGACGTGACGGGGCAGACGGGGAACGGACAGCTACCCGTGTCACAGATCGAGGCCATCATGCAGACGACGGGGATGACGATGAACGGCGTGCTGTCGATCAATCTCGACCGCGACGACCTGCACGTCACCGGCCCCGGTGGCCTCCTGTGGAAGCCGGCCTTTGAGGTCAACCACATGTTCTACTTCCAGCCGCTGGGCGACGGCCGCGCGATTCTCAACGCGGAGATGGCCATGCTTTCCGCGGAGACCAACGTCGTGATCGACAAGATCTTCGCGGGTGGCCTCACCCTCATGGCTTTCCACCAGCACTTCGTCGGTGAGAGCCCGCAGATCTGGCACATGCACTTCCGGGGGATCGGTGACCCGCTCGCGCTTGCCCAGGCGGCCATCGCCGTGGTGAAGGCCACCGGCACCCCGCTGCCCCAATCTCAGCCCAGCAACCCCACGACGCCCTTGCCCAAGAACCAACTGGCCCGCATCCTCGGTGGGACCGCCCAGGTGGGCAGCGCTGGGGTTGTCACGGTCAGCGTCCCGCGCTCCGATACGATCGTCTTGGCGGGCGTCGTGATGAAGCCGGATGCGGGCGTGTCGATCACGGTCGAATTCGAGCCGCTGGGCAACGGCCAGGTGGCCTGCGCGCCCGACTATGCGCTCCTTGCCACCGAGGTCAATCCAGCGCTCGGGGTGGCCCGCGCGCAGGGCTTCACGGTCCACTGCCTCTACAACCAGGAGACGGACGAGCAACCGCAGCTCTATTTCTCGCACAATCTGGCGGTCGGCGCCCCCATTGATCTGGCCCATAGGGTCTCCAAAGTGCTCGATAAGATGAACGTCATGCGTTCCTCATGACGTGCGCATTGACCCCCTAAAGCGGCTACGGCACCCACGAGGGGCGGCGCCGGGAACAGGCGCCGCCCCTCTCCTTTTGCGCACATCGTGCGACAATCAACCGCTAGGACGGGCAGCCAGGCGAGCAGAGGTACCTCTGCTCGCCTGGCTATCCCCGTACTGTCCGATGAGACCTGGGGCGGGATCGCGGAAGAAGATTGTTCTCGCCCGTTGAATACTAGTTGTCATCTCCGCGCGCATGACCAGGGCAACATGATCGATGACGAGGCGGTGTGACGCGCCACCCCACGCGACCCGGCGTCCGGCATCAGCGGACGCGCGGTGTCCGGTTGGCCGTTACGGCCCCTCCGCGAAGCGGACGTCGAACGTCGTGGCGCCGTCGTCGATGAAGCGGACGAGGTGCTCCCCTTCCCCGGCCACGGCTGCGCGCGCCTCCTTTGAGAGCGGCGCGAACGGCTCGATCACGAGCGTCGCCGTCCCCCGTGTCCGCTCGGTCCACCATGTGCCGCACACGAAGCCGTCGACGAGCACGGCGCCGCGGGTCAGGCGATTCGCGGCGATGATCTCGCGGTGGTCGTCGGCGATGATACGGGTGCGGTCGGCGTGCGCGAGCAGCGCGTTGTCAAACGCGGGCAGGAAGCGCGGCGGGGCCGGGGTAGCGGGAGCGGGCCGCGGGGCGTCGGGCAGGTCGAATAGTTCGCGGCCGCGCTCGTCCCGGAAGATGCGCAGGCGTGGCCTCAGCCGCTCGACGACCGCACGCAGCCCGGTCAAGCCCGACCAGGTCTGCACGTCCGCGACGGTGGCCGGCCCGAACGCGGCCAGGTAGCGCAAGATCATGGCGTCGGGCGCGGCGTCGGCGACGAGCGGCTGGCCAAGCCAGGCCTCGGCCGTGGCGTATCTGGTCTGCCCGCTCAGCCCCCAGAGGCCGCGGGGCGGCGTCTGGACCAGCGGCGCCAGGTTGCGCATGGCGTAGGCGAGGGACGCGGCGGCGCGATCGGGCCACCGCGCGTGGAGCCGCTTGCCGAGCTCCGCCGTGGTGAGCGGGCGCTCGTCAAGCAGGGCGCGGCCGGCGGCGAGGAGCGCTGGCATAGCCATCCCCGCGATACGGGGACCGTGCGTGCTGTTGCGGTACAGGTCGCGGTCCAGGGCGGGCTGCACCACGGGGCGCAGCGCCAGGCAGTCGCGCGCGGTAACCAGGTGGATGGTCGAGCGCATCAGCGCGAGACGCACCGCACGTCGCTCGATGATGCGCTGGACCAGTTGCTCGTGACAGAATCCAGTCAGCCGCGTCCACAGACCGATATAGGGCGTGTGCGGAACCTGCGCCTGCATCCCGACCAGATGCTCGATCGCGTCAGCGGCCGGCAGATGGGCGCGCTGTAGCAGCAACTGCCGCGCGAGCAGGGCACGGTTGAGCGCGCGCTGGCCGAGCGCCTCACCGCCGCGCACGGTCGCGGCGCTCGTTGACGGTCGTGTAGGCATATCTATACCTTACCTTTCAACAAATGATGTGGGAGGGTCGCGACGCCGACCCTCGTGCCGGCGCTGCGGCCCCCATCACTGGAAGCGGCGGAAGAACGCGCGCATGTCGCCGATCAGCAGGTTGGGGCAGCCGCGTGTGTTTGGCTGAGGGTGGCCATGCGTGCATCCAGGAAACCGAGCACGAGGCGATTGAAACGCTCGGGGCGCTCCATGTTGGGTACATGGGCGACGTCCGGGATGACGACCTTCCGCACGCCGGCGATACCCTCGTGGAGTAGGTCCGCCTGCGCGATGATGTCCGGTTGATCCCCGTCGGCGACCACAATCAGCGTCGGGACGCGGATCTCGGCCAGCCTTGCGACCGCTGGCGGCTCTAACGGGGGCGGGTCATCGCCCCGGATCGTGTAGTAGTGCGTCATCATCGCCCGCATGCGTTCGCGCACAGCCGGGTCGATCGCATCCGGCGTGCGTCGCGGCCCGTCCACCCACATGCGCAGTGTGCGCTCGACGGCCCCCGGCACGTCCCGCGCCGCCAGCGCCGCCCCGATCTCACCCCACTGCCGCAGGATCTCCTCCGAACCGGTGTAACCGCCGACCGACGCATCGACCGGGATAAGCGTATCCACTATCTCAGGGTAAGCGAGGGTAAAATCGATCGCGACCGCGCCGCCTGTGGACAGGCCGAGCACGGAGGCCTGCCCGACGTCGAGATGGCGCAGCAGGTCGCGCAGGGCGTCGTGATGCGTATACGGCACGGTGGGGACGCCTGAGCGGCCGGAGCCATGACGGTCGTAACGGATGACCCGATAGCGTGCGGCGAAGGCGGCGATCTGGTCGTCGAACATGCGGCTGTCCGCGAAGCCCTCGTGCAGCAAGATGAGCGGGTGGCCCGCGCCGGCCACCTCGTAGTAGAGTGACGCCCCGCCGATGTCCGCGAACCCCGCGTCCGCCCGTGATAGGTTCATCGTGTTCCCTCCTTGTACCATAGCGTCACACAGCTCATGGCTGGCCGGCGTGGCCCGGCGCGACCGCTGCGGGCCGCGCCTTGTTCGCGTGGGGCTGGCCCCCTCACCGCCGCTAGCGCACGTCCCGGAAGAAGGCGCGGATGTCCTCAGCGAGGAGCTCCGGCTCCTCCAGGGCGGCGAAGTGCCCCCCACACGGCATCGGCGTCCACCGCTGCACGTTGAAGAAGCGTTCCCCGAAGGCGCGCGGCGCCGGGACAAGGTCTTTCGGGAAGATGGCGACGCCCGTCGGCACGGATAGACGTCCGCCGCTGTCGCGGGGCGGGTGGCGTTGCGCCTCGTAGTAGAGGCGGTTGGCGGAGTTGATGGTCCCGGTGACCCAGTACAGGGTGATGTGGGCCAGCAACTCGTCCTTGCTGAAGCGCCGCTCCACATCGCCGTCACAATCGCTCCAGGCCCGAAACTTCTCCACGAGCCACGCCGCCAGACCCACCGGCGAGTCGGTGAGGCCATAGGCCAGGGTCTGCGGCTTGCTGCCTTGGATCAGGGCATATGCGCCCTCGTCCCTTTGCCACTGCTGGCCCGCGTCCAGATAGGCGCGCTCCTCCGCGGAGAGATCCTCCACCGGGGTGGTAAACAGATGCCAGTAGGGCACGTCGGTCAGGTGGATGCCGGCGAGCGACGCGGCGTGGCGCACCGCGAGTTGCTCGGTGACGCTGCCGCCCCAGTCGCCGCCGTGGGCGGCGAAGCGCGGATAGCCCAGCGCGCGGGTCATCAGCGCGGCGAACAGATCGGCGATGCGGTCGGGCGCGCAGCCCGGCTCCGCCGGACGGTCGGAGAAGCCGTAGCCCGGCAGCGAGGGCACGACTACGTCGAACGCGTCGGCGGGGTCGCCCCCATGGCTGGCCGGGTCGGTCAGCAGCGGGATGATCTTGGTCATACGCAGGAAGGAGTCGGGCCAGCCATGAGTGAGGATCAACGGTAGAGGCTTCGGCCCTTTGCCGCGCTCGTGGATGAAGTGGAGGCCAAAGCCATCGACATCGGCGTGGAACTGCGCGAAGCGGTTGAGCATGGCCTCCTGCGCCCGCCAGTCGAAGTGGTTGTGCCAATAGTCAACCAGACTTCGCAGATAGGCCAGGTTCGTGCCGTAGTCCCACCCGGCGCCATCGACCTCGTCGGGCCAGCGCGTGCGCGCGAGGCGCTCGGACAGATCGTCGAGGACTACCTGCGGGATCTGTATGGTGAAAGGGTGTATCTCCATGTCTACGTCTCCTCTGTGACTAGGCATGACGTCCGCGTCATTGCGCGGTTAGGACGCCGTGGCCGCCGTGAGCTGTCGCATGAACCACGCCGTGAACAGGTCATCGAGCCGTCGCGCCTCCTCGCCCCGCGGCGCGGGGGCAAGGCCCGGCTCCGGCACGAAAGCGTGCGCCACGCCCGGCACGATGGCCTGCTCTACCGTGCCGTCCCGGCGGCGCGCATCGATCTCCCCGGCGAGGCGCAGGGCCGGTTCCGTGAGCGCGGGCCAATCGTCCTGGCCGAGCGCGATCAGCAGGCTGGCGTCGCGTCCAGCGATCTCATCCGCGCGATCCTCCAGTCGCAGCCGGTGGGCGGCCGCCCGCGACGCGTCGGTCCACCGATACGCGCCTCCTGCGTAGCGCGCATTCTCCTCCGCCGACGAGGCTGGGTCGACGATGGGGCCGTAGACGGCCACCGTGCGCACGGGGAGAACCCCGGAGGCGAGCGCCAGCCGCGCCGCCGCGCCGCCGGCCGAGAAACCGAACAGGCCGAGCGGCGCTTGTGGGTCAATCTTCAAGGTGGCGCGCAACTCCGCGCGCGCGGCAGCGCGGCGACCGCCCCCTCCACCGCGGGGACGAACAGGTCGAGCAGGAAGTCCTCGCCCGCGCGGCGCATGATCTCGTCGACCCCGCCCGCGACCAGGCGCTGCCCGAACAGCGGCAAGCCGAGGTAGACGCGCCAGGCCAGCACACCCGCCAGGGGCAGCGCCGCGGCCAGGGCCTCCTCACTCCGCGGCGGGCTGAAGCCGTGCCAGAGCAGCGCCAGCCCCGGCCTGTCCACGGACGGCGCGGGCGTCAGCGCTAGGCCCGGCGACCCCGTGCTCCGCCTGCGGCACGGCGGCCAACGAGGGTGCCCAAGATCGCCCCATAGACCCAATGGGCCAGCACCATGGTCACGGGGCGGCCCACGCGGTCATGTTCCGCCGATGGCATGATTCCTAACGCCGGGACCCAGCCCAGGTAGCTCAGGGTCCAGACCAGGCTGCCGAAGATCACCCCGTGCAGGACGGGACCAAGCGGCGCGCGCAAACGGCGCTCCAGCACCCCGAACAACGCCCCGGCCCCAATGCCGAAGACGAGATGCAAGGTGACAGCCAGGGCATCGCGGGTCTTCTCTTTGTGCCGGGACAGGCCACCCGCGTCGAGGGCAGCCTCCATGATGAGGTCGGGCGGGTGGCGCCCCATCAGACCGACCTTCTCCGCAGCGACCATCACCAGACTCATGGGCACGGTGACCACGCCCCCCGCGAGGCCGCCCACAGCGAGGGCCTGCAGATCGTGCGGCAGTTGCCGTCGGATGTTGGTCCAGCGGCTCTGCCCAGGGGTCTCATCCCGTGCCATGATTCCTCGTATCCCTGCGACCACCGGCCTCTGGTCGCACGCGACCGTGCCCGTCGTCGTTGTCCGTTGTGTCCGTGGCTGTGGAGCACTGCACCTATCCTCGCACATGGGCGCACACGTCGTCAAATGCGACAGGACGTGGGCAGGTTTCGACGCACTCCTCACACATGTCCTCCCACATTCCGTACGTTGCTAGACATCGTTCGTAGCGGGCTGGTTCAGGATGTCGCCCACCGCTTGACCGTTCCTGTCGAGGAAAGCGCCTGTCCTGATTCAGGGACGGCGCCGTGAACCAGAGTCGCCTGACGGGGCCGTACAGCGTAACAGAAGGGCGCCGATGCTGGCGTCGCACGCGCCTACGACACTTTTTTGAGGGGTTATGCACAGCACTCCGACAGGGGGCGCCGCCGCTCTCTAAGACGGCGCAGCGGGATGTGCGCCACCGGCCGACGGCTGCAGTGGTCCATGCTGGCCGGCGACGCGTCCGATGCGCGACAATAGAGACATGAGCATCTCTACACCGACCGATCAGCGCATCCTGGACGTCACCCAGCGCCTCATGCAAGCGCACGGCTATCACGGCGTCAGCTATGCCGCCGTCGCGGCGGCCGTGGGCCTGCGCAAGGCCAGCGTCTTCCACCACTTCCCTACGAAGGAGGGCCTCGCCCGTGCCGTCGTCGCCCGCTACCGGGCGACCGTGCGCGACGGGCTGGCCGCGATCGATCAGGCGACGGACGATCCCTCCGACAAGCTCGCCCGCTACGCCGGGCTCTACCGCGCGCTGCTGGCGCGGCGCGAGCATATGTGCCTGTGCGGGCTGCTCGCGGCCGAGGCGACGACGTTGCCGGAGGCCGTGCGGGGGGAGGTGCGCGGCTACTTCGTCGAGCACGAAGCGTGGCTGGGCGACGTGCTGGCGGCGGGCCGCGCGGCGGCCCTGCTGCGGGGCGACGGGTCGCCCGCCGATGCGGCGCAACGGCTGCTCGCCGGGGTCGAGGGGGCGCTGCTGGTGGCACAAGCGCACGACGACGACGCGCGCTTCGACGCCATCGCCGCCGGCCTCCTCGCCGACCTGCGCGCCATCCCGTAGCACGTCAGGACCGTCTCGCGCCGCCCCCAGCCGTCCGGTCTCCCCCGCGGCCGAGCGTCGTGCCTACCGATCGACCGGACGGGCGTGGTACGCTTCCTGCGTCCCTCCCTCAACCAGGTGGCGCGTCACCCTTTGAGACGACGCCAGCCATGAGGACGTGCCCCCTCCATGAAGTGGGGACGTATAGGAAGGGAGCGCTAATGCCTGTGTCGCACCGGACCACCACAACACCCCCCGCTATCCACCCGACGCGCCGCGGCGTGCTGCGCGCGGGCCTCGGCGCGGCCGCCGGTCTGGCCGGCGCCGGCGCGCTGCTGCCCGTGCTCGCCCATGCCGGGGGACCCGTGTCGGCACCGCCCGTCGTCGGCGCGAACATGGGCCACCCTAACCCGCAGATGCAGGCCGTGCTCGACCAATTCGCGGCCCTGCACCCGCTGCCCCTCCCCACGCTGACACCGGAACAGGCCCGCCAGCAATCCTCCACCACCGACGCGCTCCAGGGCGTCCAGGCGGCGCGCGGGCTGGCCCCAGCCGTCGAGCCCGTCGGACGCATTGATCACATCCGCATCCCCGGACCGGGCGGGTTGATCCTGGCGCGCGTCTACACGCCGAGCGGGACCGGCCCGTTCCCCGTCACGGTCTACTTCCACGGCGGCGGCTGGGTCATCGCCAATCTGGACACCTACGACCCCTCCTGCCGCGCCCTCTGCAACGCCGCCGACAGCATTATCGTCTCGGTCGCCTATCGCCAGGCCCCCGAACACACGTTCCCCGCCGCACCGGAGGACGCCTACGCCGCGCTGCGCTGGGTCCAGACCAATGCCACGACGATCGGGGGCGATCCGCGCCGCGTCGCCATCGCCGGCGAGAGCGCGGGCGGCAACCTCGCCGCCGTGACCTGCCTCATCGCGCGCGACCGCGGCACGCCGCAGCCGGTCTACCAGGTGCTGGTGTACCCCATCACCAACGATGACTTCAACACGCCGTCGTACCTGGAGCAGGCCATGGCCGTGCCGCTCGACCGGCCGAGCATGATGTGGTTCTTCAGGTACTACTTGCGCACGCCGGCCGACGGCGCCAACCCGTACGTGTCGCCGCTACGCGCACAATCGCTGCGTGGCCTCGCCCCAGCGACGGTCATCACCGACCAGTTCGACCCGCTGCGCAGCGAGGGCGAGGCGTACGCGGCGCGGCTGCGCGCGGCCGGCGTGGCGGTACAGGCGACACGCTACAACGGCGTGACTCACGAGTTCTTCACCATGTCCGCTGTCGTGGACGAGGCCACGCAGGCCGTGGCCGAGGCCGCCGCCGGGCTGCGGTCGGCCTTCCGGTAGGGAGGCCGTGACAGGCAGCGTGCCCGTCGCGACCGACGACGGAGACGCGAGGGACGACGGAGGCGGCGTCCCTCGCGCACAGCGTGATCATCACACTCGACACATTCTAGAGGCACAACAAAGGGGGAGATCTATGATAGCTAGTGGAGGACTTACGTCGACCGAGCGCTCCATCCTGGGGGGTGGGACGGCCGGATACGAAACGGTCCAGCAGATCATCAACATCGCGGCGACAGCCGAGGCCTTCGCGGTCACGGCCCTGGGCGGGGCGCTGGCGAACGCCGCCACCGGCGCGCTGGCGCTCACCGCCCTACAACGCCAGACGTTCACGGCGGCGCGGGCCGAGGAGCAAGCGCACTACGCGTACTTGACCGGCGCGGGCGCCCGGCCCTTGACCACCACGTTCACCGTCCCTAATCCCAAGATCGTCACCGACGTGCCGACCTTCCTGTTGACCGTGATCGAGTTGGAGGAAGCGTTCATCGCCGCGTACCTGGCGGGGGCGCAGGAGTTCGCCCTTCTCGGCCAGCCGCGCCTGGCCCAACTCGCGCTGCAGATCGGCTCGGTGGAAGCCGAGCACCGCGCGGGCGCCCGCTTCTTCGCCGTCGAGGCCGGGCTGCTCTCCGGCACGCCCAACGATGTGGCCTTCGAGAAAGCGTTGTTTACCAGCGTGAGCGGGGCGGCCGACGCCCTCAAGAGCCTCGGATTTATCGGTGGCCGTGGCGCGCAGATCACCTATCCCGGCCCCGGCGCGATCGACACCACCGGTGTCCATTTCCCGCGGCCCTGAGCGAATAAAAGAGGAGAAGAACTGATGAACGAACAGGATAGACGGACGAGCGCGCTGCTCTCACGGGGCGCCGTGCTCAAAGGCGCGGCCGCCGGCCTG
>JAABUU010004855.1_pt1 | contig 15501 bp, 22 predicted proteins | sample 5559301 | NCBI WGS metagenome assembly JAABUU01 (sample SAMN10711884, study PRJNA513360) | rock metagenome | isolation source: Antarctica rocks | place: Antarctica: Victoria Land, Richard Nunatak white | reverse complement strand
CCCCTCCAAGGAAGAAGTGAAGGAAGAAGTCGTAGCAGCCACCAAATCCACGCTCTCGGGCCTACGGTCCCTGGCCGCGGGCGGTGTCGGCGGTGTCTGCGCCGTCATCGTCGGGCATCCGTTCGATCTGGTCAAGGTCAGGTTGCAGACTGCGGAGAAGGGCGTGTATTCCGGCGCCATTGATGTCGTGAAGAGGACTGTCGCGAGGGAGGGGTTGGCTAGGGTGAGTGGGGCAGACACTGGGAGAACAGTGGGAGCAGGAAGCCAGAGCTGACCGCGGCGTTAGGGGCTCTATGCAGGCGTGTCGGCGCCGTTAGTAGGCGTGACGCCTATGTGTAAGCTCCCCTCCCCCCCGGACTACTCCGGGGACCCATTGGCGCTGGGCACCAGCTAACGGTAGTCACAGTCGCTGTCAGCTTCTGGGTAATGTCCACCACCACACGACCGGCCAGGAAGCAAGAAGCCCAGCATTGACGGGTGAACCCCACAGGGCTACGACGTCGGCAAAGGCCTCGTGCAACGCTTCTCAACCGTGCACAACAACCACTACTCGATCGCGCAAGTCTCCACCGCCGGCTTCTTCTCCGCCATCCCCATGACCCTGATCACCGCCCCCTTCGAGCGCGTCAAAGTGCTGCTGCAGATCCAAGGCCAGAAACAGCTCAAGCCCGGCGAGAAGCCGCGCTACTCGGGCGGCGTCGACGTCGTGCGCCAGCTGTACAAGGAGGGGGGCATCCGGAGCGTCTTCCGGGGCAGCGCCGTGACGCTCGCTCGAGACGGGCCCGGGTCCGCGGCGTATTTTGCGACTTATGAGTACTTGAAGCGGAGGCTGACGCCGAAGGACGCCAATGGTAACCCGGGCCCGTTGAGTTTGCCGGCGGTCATGGCGGCGGGTGGGGCGGCGGGGGTGGCGATGTGGATACCTGTGTTTCCGGTGGATACGATAAAGAGTAGGTTGCAGAGTGCGGAGGGTCGGCCGACGATAGGGGGCACGATCAGAGGGCTGTATGCGAATGGGGGGTTGAGGGCATTCTTTCCGGGGATGGGGCCGGCGATGGCGAGAGCGGTGCCGGCTAATGCGGCGACGTTTCTGGGGGTTGAGCTTGCACATAAGGCTATGGATAGAATGTTCTGATAGTGTTCGTGTTAATTCAATTTTACCCAATAACATATATAAGAACACATGGAAAACGACAAGGAAAGACAACCGTCTGACTCCCATGACAGTGTCCACAACAACCCGCAGCTGTAATGCTCACATTTTCCGTGCAAGCAACGCCCATGTATTTTACAAGGCTATTGGTACAAAGTTCCCAAAGAGACTACCAGCTGTCAGCTTGAATAAGATCACATAACGAGCCAGCTCAATGCAACCCAAGCCCCGACACCTGTCCACCCCAGCAACAGCACAAACGCACCCAGTGCCACTCCGGTTTCCACTCTTCCACCAGCATCCCTGAATCCCATACTCACTTCTGTTCCGGGCAGCTGGCTTCCTACCCCCACAAAGACCCACAGCAAGGTAGCCAGAATGCTTAGCAGCACCACGCTCGCAACAGCCCCAACGATCTTGGCCACACACCATCCTTCCACGTACTATATGACAAGAGTTTCACCTTCGCCGGAAATCCGCCCACCGTTGAGTCTACCAGAGAAGCCCAAGATCCAGTTGACCCACCGGTGCTGCCCCTTGCCTAACTGCGGTCTCAGATGTAACCTTAGCATGCTCTCTGAGTCATAGCCTTCGTCCGCGAGGCTGAAACTCTTCGTTTGTGTCAAATTCTGCCATCTCGAAGCGGCGTGGGATAGGTCCTTGTAGGAAGAAATGTTAAAGCTCTGAAGACCCCTGAAACTACCGTACCGATGGAAGGGACTGCGCATCTTGGTATACTCGGTCCGAATGAGTTGGAAAAGTTTCTCGTCGTCGAAGTCTCGTCTGGAATTATGTCGCTTCTTCTCGGAGCTGTCTGTCACGAGGCCAGAGACACGGTCTGCGGGTATGACGATGCGCGACAGTTTGGGAACGGGGCTGTTGTTGCTGTACAGACAGAGGGTGATCACAGAGTCCCGTACTGTGGCACTGGATACGGAAAGTTTGGACTTTGCTGTTCGTTCTCGAAAAGGGTAGGGTGTGCTGATAATGCTCTGTCGCAGAAAGCGATGCCCGGGCTTAACGTTAATAGGAGGTGGTGGAAATGTCACTTTTCGCCGTGGCGGAACAGAGGATGCACGATGTACAGGGGTTGAGGTCAGACTGTCGCGTTTCGAGTGCAGCCGTATGCCCAGACCCGCCGGATTTTCTAATTCTTCTGTATCGATTGCGCTTTGACCGATTGGCTGAGATGCTGGTGCAGATGCCTGCCGAACCCGCTCAATGCCTCTATCACCAGCAAGCTTGTAGTCCCTTGATTTGACTACCTGCGTTCCTAGTATTTCCTGAGCCTTACTCATGGAGGGCCCTATTCTATTATCGAAGTCTCCATTGGTAGTCGGTAGCTGAAGATTATGTGCCAAGTTCACTCTCCTTGATGATCGGTGCTCAATAATCTGAGGGCGGTCGACTCGTCCTCTTTGCGCTCCAGCAACCATGGCATCTTGATCTAAATCCGAATCCGAGTCGTCGAAGAACGACATGGGCACCCCAGTGGCCCCTTGGTAGCCACGACCATCGCCCGTTAATTGCAAGAATTTTGGAACAAAAGGTGACCGAGCAGACAACTCGCCCTGTCGCCCTGCTGTTGTGGCTATTGAAGAGGATATATACTCTGGCATCTCAGTTGATATACATCGAGCTAAGCCAGGTGACTTGATAGCCCGGGTGGAACCGTCTGTCGCTGCCGACATCGAAACAAGACTGGAATCTGGGGAGTCGAGATTGTCAACGGTACGAAATGTAGGATCTTGCTGCTCGTCGAGAGACTGAACGTTCGTGCGAACGCTCTTAGTTGGGCTGACAGGTGACGAGACGAGTTCGGGAGAGCCCTTTGACGTCTCCGAAAGAAGAAACGATTCAGCTGCCGGCCCAGTCAAGTGTTCCATAACGCACAAGGTGTTTCGAGGTTTCCTGGCAAAGTGTGTTCGGCGTTTTGGCAAGTTTGCTTATATCCTAAGGCAGATCTTTGCTTCCGGATGCGGAAGTCCGTTTGCGGGTATCATCGAGATTTATGAGCTCCCCTCCAACAAAGAGAAGGTCAGGGCACAGTCTAGAGCAGCCGAAGATATTTACAACAGATTTTTTAGAAATGTCAAGATAGTAGAGTAATCAGTAAAGACGAGAGCAGTTTCGTCACCGAGCAACGTTGTTTGGAATGCCCGCTTAGCCAATAAACTTGCCACCACAAAATATACAAATATCATAGTTCTTGAAAAGCATATGAACCAAGGCAGCAGAGTCATACGGTGGAGTTAGGATTTGTTGTTGCAGACTTCGACTTGCGTGCGGCTCACCATCTTCGTTGAGGTTCGTAGAGTTGTGACCACTTATCGTCCCAGGTAGGACTCCAATACCGCTGTCCTTAAGCAAAGCCTCTTCGGTGAGGTATTGCATTCCGCAACGCTCGCAGTACTTTGAGATGCCCGGTTCTTGTATGGCCAAAGATGTCAAGGCGCATCGCACTAAACGGCCACAATGGTCAATCTCCGCTCACCGACATCTAGAAGTTCCATACCGAAAGAATGCCCAGCAGCGCACCGTGCTTCTCGAATGTTGTACCATCCAATGCCCTCTCCACAAACCTCGCACACTTCCAAGACACTCTGTACCTTATCGGATTCAAGGATGGCTTTACTCCGTGGGGAGATACCAGCCTTGGCAACTTCGCCAGTCTCCACATCATTGTCACCAGTATGACGCCTTTTCAGTTCTGTGCAGAGGCTCAACTCCTCGCTCAGGTCAACTTCATTATGACGAGCAAGCCACCGAAAGGCTGCTTCACTGAGGTTGACCTTAGATATGTCGAGAGAGAACATCAACAAACCCACACAAGCGGCAGCATATACGATCCTCTTGCAGAGTACGCTTAAATCCTCCCGGGAGAATTCAAGGACCGAAGAAACGATTTCGGAATAGACGGTATTCGCATCTCGCAGGTTTAATTCTCTAGCAGCCCAAGGAACGTGCGATATATGAGACCACCCGTTCTCGGGTAGCTTTTGATGTCCGAAGATAATCATCGCCCTCTCCAGCGACGTTATTGTGTACTCGACCATATCGCCTGGGTGGAATGTGACGCAAACGGCTGTGTACTCTCCCAGAGTCGCCAGACCCCAGACCTTCGCAATTGCTAAGCCTCCAAGGTCATACCGTAAGTCGTACTTCGATAGACAATCTGTGAGCTGCTTCTGCCACGGAGATAAGCCCAATTGACTGACTGTAAAATAAGGTGAAGACTGCTCTGATGTTCTTGCGCTGCACTTGAAGTTCTGGACATTGCACAAATGCGTGACCACTTCCAGAAAGAAACCATTATGACCAGGAGCAGCACGATATGCCATACCTATTTCAGTCTAAGTAATCATTCTCAATCATTGAAATTAAAGTGTAATACCAGTGATTCTGTCCAGCGGATATGGTGTCAGGTCCCACTTCTCCTCATCGGTGACAGTGGCCTCATCAGAACCACGGACCACTTCGTACCCGCAGGCCATGACCTCCAGTTCCCCTGAAAATGGCTGCAGTGGCGAGTGTGCGGCTACAGCGCTCTCCGGAACTATTAGGGTATCCTCGGGCAAAGAGACGATGTACATCTGGTCTCGGGCAGCTGCTGCAAGGAAAAGCCTATGGTTGCAGACCTGTCGAAGGTTAACGTCGAGCCATTAAGAGGACGAAGTGACATGTGACTCGTACATACTTTATCATACCATCGCAATGGCCCAGTAAAGGAGGCTGCTGTAACATAATCATTACACATGTTCAAATCTTGCTCGTCAACGTTCAGGGTAAAGAGCTTATCGCCAGGTAAAGACTCTCCGGCTACAATATCGGAATTTTTGATGGAGACTCTGCGAAACCTCAGCTTATCTCCAGCCAGGTATGACAGAATAGCAGCCATCCCACGACCATTCGTCGCGATCCAGGGACTCCATGAAAGCTCGGATACAAACAGTCGCCTATTCAATGCCACAGCTAGCAGAGAAGAAGAGGCAACGAATGGCAGTGTGCCAGAGTTTGCAGGCCCGTCGAAATGTCCTAGTACCTCGGCATGCCAATTCTTAGTATGGGTTTGTATTAGGCCGTCGGAAGTAGAGAAGTGTAGAAGAACGATCTCGTTGTTATCATTTGCGACTGCTAGTACAGAAAATCCCCATTTCTGGTATCTCTGAGAAACCCGTTCAGTACCGTCTATGAAACAACCTTTACTCCAGGAAATTGCCCTGATCCTCGTTCTTAATCGCGTCAATTCTTCTGCTTCGTTCGCCTCAAGCCCCTTACGCTGCTGTACCCTTTCGAAATATTCTCGAATCGTGTTATTTACAATCTTCACTCTTTCCCAACTTCGAGAGTCTTTCGGATCTTTCGTGGACGCCCAGATTGACAACACGAGGTTCGTAGTCAAAACAGCAAGTAAGGACCTTCTGTGCCTGGTCATTCCTGGAGGTGACCATGATGTTGCCATGACGTTGCTCGCCGACTGTTCTTCTCCGATAGAGAAGAGCTTGCCGCTGCCGGGCTGTTGAGGTGGCCATTCCTCACTCGTAAAAGTGTTGGCCCTAAACCGGACGCTTTCGAAGGTTGAAAGCTCATTTCTTTGATCTGAGCTGCTCGCAGACTTGTGCTTTGGTATCTAGGGCTGCCGGTCAACGGCCATTTCAAACAGCCTCAGCAGATCAAGACAAACCAGTATGTGCACATGTTCCGCCGCCGCGATAGCGAGTTCACCATCTTCGGACCAGGACAAACAATCTGTCGCTGAAGGGACAAAAGGTACTTCAAGGTCTCGCAGCATTGCGGAGCTCTTAGCGCGGAGACGGAGGTCCAGTTATTGGTGATATTTCAGACTCTTCCAGCAAGCCGTGTCCTGTTTTCGGCAGAGCCGTCTGGCGAAGCCAGTCACCATGCTGAATTAGTTGCTTCAACCGTCTCAATGCTGGATTAAGAAATGAGTGTGTCCGACATCCAAAGTCTTGGGATACTACAGGTAGGTACTCTACCTAAAATAGCTACCACGCTAGGGACGGCTACTCCCGAAGACATTAACTATCTAGGTGCTTCGAATCTGGTAAGTTACTGGTTTCCTAATAAATCAGTTTAATATTATTATGTTGCCCAAGCTCTCTTATATACTACATACTTCCAGGCCAGCATGCCATTGCCGACTCAACATTTCCTCGCATAGAAACCCTCGAGAACATCCACACCTCAAGCTGCTATGAAACGTACAGTTCTCCAAGAGTGATAATCTTTCTGGTCTGCGTGGAACTCGGAGCCCGGAATAGTCTCTTCATGCCCAGTGCTCCGTATACTGAGTTCTTAATGTCTTCTCTTCGTTGAAACACTCCACTCTTAGCATAAGCCAAGCAACTTCCCAGCGACAGGATCCCATTCGGCATCCCATCTCCTTTCTCCTTCACGGATCGCCCCTTTCTTCAATGCTTGTAGATGGCTTTCGTCGCCACCAAAAAGCTCCACCAAAACCGCAACCAGTTCCTCCCAGCTGCCAAATCCCCTCCCATTGACGCCCTCGGTCACGAGCTCCGGCCATGCCTCGTATTGACTCCACCCGACTACTGGAAGCCCAGCTCCGAACATGTCGACAACCTTCATAGGTAGATCCACACCACTGCTACTCATGTGCAGACTGACTCCCAGATCGGCGGCACCCAGGAGGCTTGCATAATCCTCTGTGCTTAACCAAGCTGTCCGGATGGCCACCATCTCTAGCTTGTCAGTCTTGTCCAATTCCGCGATTCGGGACAAGTAGTAATCCTTCTGAGGTCCTTTGCCGGTTATTATGACTAGTAATTCTGGCAGATGCGGGTGAGATGATGTTGCCAGCTCCGAATAGCGAACCAAGGCATCGAGCAGCAAAGAGAAATCTTCGTCGGGAGTCCACGAAGTAGAACTGACGATCAACTTCCTTCTACCCTTATCTAGCTCATCGACATATGGCGCTGTTAATGGCTGCTTGCCTAAGAATGTGAACCGTTGCTCCAGGGTTAAAGGCTGAAAGTGAGCCGAGGGTCGGTCATGAAGAGCCAGTACAGGCGAGGTGATATGGTAGCGGTTTCTCAGCACCCGCGCCATGGCATCTGTGACCGTGAAGTGTGCAGTAGCAGCATGAGAAAAAGTCGACTCGTACCAGGAAGAGAGCTTCACTAGTGGATGGGACGGGCCAAGCTTAATCGCCAAGATGGTGTACCCGAAGTTATGCCAGTCGATGATAAGTCGTGTGTTCCGCAAAAAGCACACTAATTGAGCAACGGCTAGAGTGGGGATAGATGGAGGGTTCTAGGACAAGATAGCCATTCAGCATGCAGCACTGCCTACATACTAGGAAGAGATAAATCTCATAATAATCATGATTCTATTATATGGACGACTTTTCTGCGTCAGGAGTGACAGACAAAGTTGCAGTGGGACCCAGGTCGCCCGATTACAAGCAGGGTAGAGCCCGAGATTGAAGACCGCACCATACTGTATTGGTACAAATTGAGAGCAACGTACCTGAACGAGCAACCATCGAGCCGGTTTCGTCTGATAACACAGAATGAACCACAAGGTCCATACCTGCCATAAGACCTTCAAAGGTGCGACGACGAGGGAAAAGGACCTGCTGGTGATCTGAAGAAATTTAGGCGGGGTAGGGATGGCAATGATGGAGATCAACGGATTTGACATTAGATCGTGGCGGAGTTCAGACTCTAAGCAGCGCCGGTCAGTAATGTGACAGGCAAAGATTTGACCCTGAGGTAGAGTCTGATACCTCGATAACCTATGACGGTCACCTCTCCACCATGTTTGGCAATGCTGATAGCATGATATTGCATACGAGGACTGCGGCCGATGTCTCCAAGTACGAGAAGCTGCACTGTATTGCTAAGATCCTTCTTGCTCTTTGGATGTTGCTTGTGCACGTTCCCTCCGGTAGATTTCGAGGCGGCCGAAGACGTGTAGCGCGAAGGCCATAGAAGCAACCCCACTGTGAAGAGCGTTGACCCGAGGACAGCGCAGGTCAAGAGTATCTCAAACATTGTTGCTCCTACAGCTCCGGCCCTTGTTCAACATGTCGGTTCACGGAGCAATGCTGTAGTAGATTGAATGCTCGATCATGTTGGTGATAAAAAAGCAGCGATATCCTTCCTTAGTCAGACCCGGAAGCTGTGACGTTGGTTTCTTGTTCTCTTGTTCTCAGCTAGCCAATCAGCTACGCGAAGCGCCCCCTGAACCACTGACACTTGCTTGTGACAATTGAGCGGACTCGAGTAGAGGACCCTTCCTGCTGATACAAACCCATTATATGCAACGCGCCGAAGCCTCTGACAATACTTTGTTTGCTGGCGGAAGTCATTCTGGAATGTTATGGCTGTAACTCCTCGAGGGATTTGCAATCGTTGATTGCAAGAACCGGCGGACAGTGTTGCGCCCACGGAACAAACATTGACTGCTTACCGGTCAGGAGCGATGACGACCTATGCGCTGCCCTTAAACGGGACAATTACGCATGGCCATGGACACTCCCCGACGCAAACTCGAGGGCTACCTCAGGAGCGCTTTCTCGGCCAATGTGATGCGAGAGACACCAGTCCTACGCGGAAAGAGATATCGCCCAACAACTTTCAGACGCATCTACATTCTCATTCGAATCCTGTTCGAACCCAAGCGCAGCCAGAACTGAGCAACCATCAGCGTTTCAAATTGAATGCCCAAGTCTCAGCAGCACGAAGTGGTGCTAACGGACATATCAATGGTGGTGTGGCCATGGAGCACCATATAAACCAGGCGTCTGCTACGGTACGGCCACGGGGCAATAGTTACGGCTTTCCCAAAGTCAACAAAGGTACAGAGCATGGCGCTGCAGCGTCAAGTACTGTTGGGGCTTCATCAAGGTCAGTGCTGTTAGCGGTTACCATGGGCTTTCACAGGGCTCTTGCGAACCAAGGCTGACCAGTCATAGGAGATGGCTACTTTCTAATGAGCTCATCTCCTCTCTGCTTATCCCGCTGCCTTACCTCCTTGTCTCATACGTCTACCCGAATTCACCCTCACAGCCTATCTCCATAACTACGAAGTCAGGGATTGCGCAGCTTTCGGATGCTGTATTGAACGATGCCGACTCACCCACCCTCGCCATTCCAACTTCACAGACAGGTCTATCACATGCTTTTGCTCTTACATCTGGAACACTGCTAGCAGTTGGGTTGGTGGGCCGGATCCATGCCTCATACAGTTCCTTGGATCGAAGGAAAGGGACGCTTGGAGTTGCCGGTGATACAGAAAGAAAGCCTATGAAGATGCTGAGTACGCAGAACACCAAACGAGTTGTTGCAAGAATGTTGGGCGTCGGTCTCCCGATTTATGCGTCGCTTCAGATTGGTGGTGAACGAAGCGGTCTGGCGATTCTCATTGCTGGCGTAGGCGGACTTTTCTCACCAAGTGTTGCAAGGAAAGACCTAACTCGACTTGACGGGTGGAAGAGGTTGATTACAGCTCGGAAATGGACTCTCATGACCTTAATTGTGGGGTTTATTTGCGACGTTCTTGGCTTCACCTCGAGAGAAGGGTCAACCGCTGTAGCTTTAGGCTATGTCGCCCTTGCCCTATCCTTCTTCGCCCTTCCACCACCCTTCTCTCAAACTGCTACAAAAATCGCGGACATCAATGCATCGAGGCCGACCTCAGCATCGTCAACGTCTGCTGTGCCTGCAACGCCCTGGGAGCATACCCTCAGTGCAACTGTTACCCCGTCATCACTCGCGCAACATTCATCTCTAATCTCGACGTTACAAGACACAAACCTGACTCTTGTAGCTGGTGTTCTTTGCTTCATCGTCGCATTATCTACCATGATGATTTCACCATCCGGGATCACCCCCGGGGGTTCTCTTCATTGGGCGTGCTTTGCGCTCGCTATTGCTGGTGGTGCAAGCAGTCTGGTTTTTGCGCAACCTGCGGCTCTAAACAGAAACCCCAAATTCAGCTACTTGATTGGTTCGGCCCTTTCACTTTTCATATGCAATGTTTTCTCAAGCTCGTGGACACTGTGCGCCTTTCAAGCCATGCTGGTAGGGATATCATACATCGGTGTACAAATTGACAGGAGTTCGAACAACCTACCTGGATCGACCAAGCACAACCATCACCAGCATGTTCACGATCAACACCCGAGTCGCCGAGAACGCAATCCCTCTAAACTTACCGCCGCCCTCCTGAACCTGTCTCAACGGTGGCCTCTTCTCCACAGTATCCTAGCAGAGAAGGACTCACGGAGGATATTCTATTTCATGAGGTATTTATAGATTCCATTGGGTACACTCTGACTCTGCTGACGCAATGCTCTAGTCTCAATTTTGCGTTCATGATTGTTCAGTTCTCCTACGGACTAGCTACGCATTCTCTAGGTCTACTTAGCGACAGCATACACATGGCGTTCGATTGCCTTGCACTTGCGGTCGGTTTATGTGCTGCGGTCATGAGCAAATGGCCACCTAGCATCCGGTTTCCTTATGGTTACGGGAAGATGGACACCTTGGCCGGGTTTGCGAATGGGATTTTCTTGATGTAAGTGTAGACCTTCTGCGGGCATGTACCTAGATCTAACAAATCACAGGTTAATTAGTATTGAGATCGTTGCGGAGGCGATGGAACGGCTGGCGGAGGGAACGGACCTACAACGCATAGGCGAGTTGCTAATAGTCAGCACGATGGGATTGATCGTCAACCTCATTGGTATTATGGCATTCGATCATGCGCATCACGGTCACGGCCATTCGCATGGCGGCCACAACCATGGTCACGAACACGGTCACGCTCATGCTCATGCTCACGAGGAGCATATCCACTCAGAACACAACCAACACAACCATGACGAAAACTCGATACACGCACACTATCACCCTGGACCAGAAATCCTACCAACCCCAACGCCATCCAAACCCACCCCATCCCACTCCCACGGCCACCACCACAACAGCGACAACATGCACGGCATCTTCCTGCACATCCTCGCCGACACCCTCGGCTCCGTCGCCGTCGTCATCTCCACGCTGCTGGTGCACTTCTACGGCTGGTCGGGCTTCGACCCGCTCGCCTCCTTCTTCATCGCCATCATGATCTTCGCCTCCGCCGTCCCGCTCGTCATCAGCAGCGCCAAGACCCTGCTCCTGACCGTGCCCGCCGACGTCGAGTACTCGCTGCGCGACACCCTCGCCGGCGTCAGCGGCCTCCGCGGCGTCGTCGCTTACTCCGGCCCGCGCTTCTGGGTCGAGGATTCGGGCGTGCCGCACGATGAGCTCGTCGGTCACGAACACGGGCACGATGCTGCGCTTGACGGAGGCGAGCCGAGGGTGTTGGGGGTCATGCATGTTGTTGCGGCGAGGGTGGCCGACGTGGAGGATGTGAGGGTGCGGACGGTCCAGTTTTTGAGGGGGAGGGGCATGGATGTCGTGGTTCAGGTTCAGAAGGAATGAGAGTGGTAGCCTTGTTGAAAGCTGGTCGTGGAAAGAGCCATGGAGATGCGTCTATGCTTGCATGCCATGTGTCCTTGGGCGCGGAGACGGATGTTTGTAACATAGGAAGAAAGCATAATTCGATCGCAGTGATGGAGCGCTTTAAGATGTAGGATATTAACATTTATCTATGACCTCGAGCCATCTTCCTAACTCATTCCACCTCTGTAATGCCATATCTGCCCCGAAGCGAGCTGCGTCCCAAGGACGGTCAAAGTCCCCTTCTTGAGTAACGACTGCACCGTGTTCTAGTAGTAGTTCAAAAATCTCCTCGCTTTCTAGGTGAGCTGAGGCCTGTAAAGCATTTCCATAATGTCCACCCTGAGCATTAACATCTGCACCTGCCTTCAGCAGTAGCTTTATCAGGGACACATCATTCAGTAATACTGCAGGCTGTAGAGCATTGTCATACTCTTCACACTGAATGTTGACAATGCACCTGCCTTCAGCAGTAGCTTCATCACTGTCACATTCTCACGGTTCCATATTGCCGCCTGTAAAGCATTTCCATAATGTCCACCCTGAGCATTGACATCTGCACCTGCCTCCAGCAGTAGCTTTACCGTCAACATATTGCTTGCCTTTGCTGCAGCCTGTAAAGCATTTCCATACTTTCCACCCTGAGCATTGACGTCTGCACCTGCCTCCAGCAATAGCTTTATCAGGGACACATCCTCACTGTTGTATGCTGCCGCCTGTAAAGCATTTCCATAATCTCCACCCTGAGCATTGACATCTGCACCTCCCTCTGCTAGCATGGCAGCGACTCTTGATAAGCCGTAATAGGAGGCGTAATAAAGGGGTGACCCAACCTTGGACGGTGTTATTCGGAAAAAAGCTTCCCCTTCATAGGAGGGGTGGACGTCGAGCAACCGATTCAGAAGAATTAGGCTCTTCGCCTCGTTCAGGAATTTGACGATCACCGGATCAAGCCCCATCTCCTCGTTCGCTGTTTGAGCATGCTTGAACCAGAACCGAGACGCATAACTAAAAAGAGGGAAAGCTGTAAGGCTTCCATACGTTAGAGTGTCAGGTCTTTCAAGGGAAGACAGGTATGTAAGACAGAGTTCCGTTATGTTCCTGTTCGCGGAGGTTTCGAAGCACGCAAAGGCTGAGGCAGACCCTGCGAGAATTCGGTCGGATGTGAGATATTCTTTGACAGAGTAGTGTGCAAGATAAATCTGAGATGTCTGCTTGTTTGAAGTGTCTGATAAGTCATCGTTTGAAGCATCTGACAATCCATCGTTTGAAGTGTCTGATAATTCATCGTTTGAATTACTTGATATCGTCACAAGGCTAGAGCATATGCCCAATGCATCTTGCGGGTTGGAAGGTCGTTCATCCAAAAAGCCCGTGCTGCCACCGAGTACCACTGCAACCACTTCAACAATCTCTTCGAGTCGTAAAGGTCGTACTGAAAATGCCAACCATTGTAGCGCTGTATGGGCCGCCTCACGATACTGCTCTTCAATAGACCCTAGTATACGGTCGTACGTCTCGTCCAATGTCCTTGGGAGGGCTTTCAAGGCTCTCCTGATGCTTGCGGGACTCCCCAAAGTCCTCTTCAGCGACTCCAGTTGGCAATCGACCCAGCGGAACCTTCAACAGAAAATTAGCTTTTGATTCGAGCGTATAGCAAGAGTGATCTATACATTCCACCAGCGCCATTCACTAATGCTTCTTCGATTTCTTGTTTGATGGAATTAGAATGCCGTTTCAAGTCTCGATCATTAGCAAGCCGACTACAGACATGCAACCTAATGTCAGCCTCAATGAGTTTGCTCTGAATACAGATGCTCCCAGTAACTATATCTTACAAGGTAATCTCGATGGTACGCTCGCGTCGACTCGTTATCAGTAGACTGATATTGCCTGAATGCTGGTCGGCGTTAGACATCTGAGTAATCAGGTCGAGCATAGCATCTTGCTCAGAGCACTCGTCCAGCGCATCAATCATGAGGTACGTCTTTCGAAAGGACTGCAACAGAGAGAAAAAGACGCGAATAAGGTTCGGCAGAGGAGGTCCCTGTTGTTGCGTCCCGTGTACATTGTACAGGCCCCGAACCTCTTCGGGCAAAGATGGCCGCTGACTGGAAAGCTGGACGATAATGGAACGCAGAAAGCCTTCCGTGGTTTTTTTCAATTCGTCTCGAAAAGTGAAATAGAAGTATGCATGTCCCACATCCGACACACTGCTGCAAAGCTCCTTGACGTGTTGCACGACGGTGCTGAGGAGTACTGATTTGCCGCAACCTGGGATTCCGTATAACCATAAAATCTGGCTTGGTTTATTCAACCATGATTCGAATTCGTCCGATTGTAAAAGCCAATTTCCGGTCAACGGTTGATGCTTAGCGCGAGCCGCATTATGGTTAACAGACGGATCAGTTGTGGCTAGCCATCGAAGGATATTCTCTTTGTCGATTTCTATCAGGATAATTGATAAGCTTCTAAACTTCCACGTGTGCTATAAGGAGTATCCCATTCGTACCTTGTCGTGCCACCCGCAGGTCAGCAACCCCAGCTTGAATGTCCGTAACACTAACCTGAGTCTTAGTGACTACGGCCTGTACCTCTTTAACGTCCTCTTTGATGGCTTGGGACAATGCTCTTCAACAATTTAGCACTCTAAAGATGTCCCATAGGCACTTGCGACTTACATGTGGTCATTCTCCAGAGCAAGACCGAAGAGTGTCTTCTGCCGCTCGATCGTGCCCAGAATATCGCTAATTTCTTCCTTTTGAAAGGGCCAGGTCAACGCTTTACCAGCCTTCCTCCATCCAGCTACGGGCTTCAGTTTCAATGCCAGAACCTCCAGTGAGGCCTTGAACTGTTCCAGAGGTCCTTCGGGCGCACTAAGCGACTTGATGGTTCTGAACGATAACTCCTCCTCCTCTGCATTATCTAGGATCTCCTTCAGCTGGTATAGAAGGCCGCTGACGCTGCGGACTTCGAGGAGGATTTTCTGGCCATCTTTGGAGGTTCCCTTGACAGCTTTGAGGTACTGCACCACTGTCCCAGTCAGTGCCAACAGTGCGGCGACACTGGCGGAGATGCTCAGTGGGTCCATAACGAGCTTCTTGACTCTTTCTCAGTTGTTGAGTCGTACGTAGATTGCGTCCCAGAGCAACGGAGACTCTAGGACACGTTAAAAGCAACGATAAGGTAACAACAGGTCCAGGAGACACATTGTGGCAGACATTGCCATTTCGTTGAGCCGCCTGAAGTCAGCCTTGGCCTCAGAAACCGTGGCTATCATTGCTCAGCCTGCAGCGTGGGATGCGGGCTGAAGTCAGGGTACAGCAAGTATTGGCCAATCAGGACAGTGCGGGGGACCGTACCTAACTACGGACAACTACCTTATCAGCCTCAGTACGGAAACGGAGGCAGTTACGAAGATAGTACGCAGACCTCTGTAGAGATAGATTTCCATTGCGCCTCCCCATATTCATGTTTCCTTAAGTCTCCCGGAACATTCCCACACACCTTCACTTCTTACTACCTAGGTAGTTACTCTGTAGTCATTCCTCACTCAGTAATGCTCGAAAAGGAGGCGGGCCGTTCTATAGTACGGCAACTATCTCTGAACTTCAAGCATGCCATATCTGCACTCGTAGCCGCCTCATTTTCAAGAATTGCGGAGTATCTCCCAGCCCGTCTTGATGCCCAGTCATGTGGCTGTATGGTCCAACATCTCACCATCAAGTCCACTCGCCAACACACCTCAAGAACACTCCCATCCTCATAAATCGCAAACACCACCAAAACCCACCGCACAACCCACAAATTCCAACCCCAACGCCCACCAAGCCCCCCCAACGCGAGCCCCAAACACGT
>JAABUU010004854.1_pt1 | contig 15501 bp, 14 predicted proteins | sample 5559301 | NCBI WGS metagenome assembly JAABUU01 (sample SAMN10711884, study PRJNA513360) | rock metagenome | isolation source: Antarctica rocks | place: Antarctica: Victoria Land, Richard Nunatak white | reverse complement strand
GTCCATCACTTTGGCGAGAATGCTGTTGGCATGCGTCGTTGTCATACACGAATAGTATGCGCGGAACCCGAATAATTCAAGGGTTGGCGGAGTTCGAGATACGCGGAACAGGATCGTATCACCCTTGAACTCCGAACTTCGAACGTCTCAATACGCATTGCGGTCGCGGAAGATGAGGATGACCGTTTTGGCGATGATCTTCAGGTCAAAGAAGAGGGACCAGTTCTCGACGTAGTAGAGGTCGTAGCGCGTCCGTTCCTCGATGCTTGTGTTGCCGCGCAGGCCATTCACCTGCGCCCAGCCGGTGATTCCCGCTTTCTCGCGGTGGCGGCGAGCATAGCGGGGGATGGACTGGGTGAATTGATCCACGAAGATCGGGCGCTCCGGCCGCGGCCCGACGACACTCATCTCGCCGAGCAGCACATTGATGAACTGCGGGAACTCGTCGAGCGAGAAACGGCGCATGAAGACACCAAGCCGGGTGCGGCGCGGGTCGTTCGGCGTCGTCCAGACTGGGCCGCTCTGCGCCTCGGCATCCTGCCGCATCGTGCGGAACTTGATGCACCAGAAGGGCCTGCCGTCCCGCCCGACCCGCTCCTGCACGAGGAAGACCGGGCCGGGTGAAGAGACCTTGACGAGCAGTGCGAGCAGCAGCAAGAGCGGCGAAAGGAAGATCAGGGCCGTCAGCGCGACGAGCAGATCAAGCGTCCGCTTCAGCGCGCGATTCCAGCCACGCAAAGCGATTGTCCGCACCTGCACCATCGGTAGACCACCAAGATCGCCGATGCTCAGTTCGTTGTTGGTAATCAGTTGGAAGGTGTCCGGATAGACGGTAATGCTCACCGGATCGTCGGCGCAGCGATCCACGAGGTTGACGAGCCGCGCCTGCGACGCCCCGGCGAGGGCGATGAGCACTTCGTCCACTCGCTCCGCGCGCAGAATTCTCGGCAGGCAATCCGTCGTGCCGAGGATGGGCAGGCCAAGCATGTCGGTTTCGTCAATCGGGAGGTCGAGATCGTCCGTGATGAAGCCGACGACGTGATAGCCGAGATGCGGCGAGCGGCGGACGGTTTCGAGTACCGTCCGCGCGGGCGACCCGGTACCGACGATCACGGCACGCTCCGCCGTCACGCCGTGCCGCCGGAGTGTACCGATCAGACCGGAATACAGGAGTCGCCCGAAGGCGATACAGACAATCGCCAGCGCCCAACCGGAAAGGAGCAGTTGGCGGGTGTAGACGAAACGGCTACCGAGCAAAAAGGAATTGGCCGCCAGCGCGAGGACAACGCCGACCGAGAGCGACGAGCAAAGTTTGGCGAACTCGTCCACGCGCGAGACGCCCCGTTTGAGCGTGTACAGCCCGGCGACATTGAACGAGACGAGGGTCATCACTTCCAGCACAGCGAGCATGATCGCGTAGAAGCGCCCCGGCGGCGGGATCAACCCGCTGCTCATAAAGCTCTTGTCGAGCCGGTACGCGAGCAGGAAGGCCACGGCGAGAAGCGCGATATCGAGGAGCAATTGCCCCGCTCCGATAATCAGCGCGGGCCAGCGCCGCCGCAGATGGACAGGCAGGGTGATAGCGTGCGCATCGGGTTCACGAGGGCCGGGATCCGCAGGCGGTGCGATAACCACTTCCGCCGTCATCGGGCACGCTCGGCTGGTCGTGTGCAAAAGAGCGGAATACTTTGCATATCGAAGGTATACATCTTTTTTGCCCATACCGCAAGAGAACAGGTGTACGTACGCAGTCGTCAGTCATCAGTCGTCAGAATGGGATCGAATCCTCTGATGACCGCTGACCGGCGACTGACGACTGGCGACTGACGACTCCCGGCGCCGACGCCACACGCCGCTTGCCTGCCGGGCGCAGGATGTTTGCCAGAAGCGCGACGAGGCCGCGCGTGCCAATGCCGGCATAAACGAGCAGATTGAGCGGGAGGGCAGTGTGCCGGGCGTAGTGCAGTCGGTGGAAGCGCCACATCGCGCCATAAAAGGCGAGCGTTGCGCGGATACTCCGCTGGCGGCTCGATGCACCTTTGTAATGGAGAATCCGTACGCGCGGTTCATACCGGACGCGCCACCCCTGCGCCTTGATCCGGTAACACCAGTCGAGGTCCTCGCCGTACATGAAGAACCGCTCGTCCATCAGCCCGGCGGCATCAATCGCCGCCAGACGAACCAGCAGGCAGGCGCCCATGCCGCTGTCCATCTCCATCGCCGCGTCGGGGTCGTGATAGGTCAGGTTGTATTGCGCAAAGCGGGGATTGTGCGGGTAGCGCGCCGCCATGCCCGTCAGTCTCCAGAAGGCATTGACCGGTGTCGGGAACGAACGGCGGCAGGCGAGATCGAGCGAGCCGTCCCGCAGCACGATCTTCGGCCCAATGACGCCCGCCTCCGGGTGCGCCGCGAGTGCATCGAGCAGGTTCATCAGCGCGTCCGGCGGCATCATCGTATCCGCGTTGAGGAGGAGTACCGCGATGCGCGTCCGGTCCATGTCCGCCGGGACAGCCGCGACGACCTCGCGCAGCACGAGGTTGTTGAGCGCCGCATATCCCCGGTTTTCCGCCGCGACGCGGAGCCGCACAGTGGGAAAATCGCGCCGCACCAGTGCCGCCGTCTCATCCGTCGAACCGGCATCGGCGACGTAGACGGTCGTCGGGATGCCCGGATGCGCCGCCGCCACCGACCGCAAACAATCCGGCAGCAGCGCAGCGTTATTGTAGGAGGAGACAACAATATACAACTCGTCCATCTTCGCCTCCACGGTGCGGAGAATAGCAGATTCGCTGTTACGGTGCGTCCCTACATATGACCGATGCGAGTGGGATGCTCATCATCGGTGGCCCATGTCGCGGGATTGCCGTCAATGTACTCGCGAATCCGCTGTAATGCCGCCTCGTCGCGGACGACGTGTTCGTGGAAGTTGCGCTGCCAAATGGGTGTGCCGGGGCTTGCACGAAGTATGTTGATCTGTTTAGTCACAATGGATTTGAATCCGGCGATGAGGGAACCGAGGGATTGTGGCGTTCGCGATAGGTTTATACCCCGTGCAGAGGGCGCACGGCAGTGCGCCCCTACAACGTCGTGTGCATCCACGATATGTGGCAGGAATAGAATGGCATGGAAGTGATTGGGCATGACGATACATTCGTCGAGGAAGCTGCCGGGGCGGATGATTGCCGTCTCCATCCATTCATCAAGCACGATGTGACCGTAGGTGTTGAGAATCATGTCATCGTCAACGATCTCCCCAAACAGTGTTTCGCGTTGATACGCGCACAACGTGATGAAATACGCACCTCCCTGCCGGTAGTCGAAATCGGGCAATCGAACGGTGTGACGGTGATGTCTTTCAGGGTCGTACTGTATTGCTCGCCTCCGTCAAATGGCGTGTAGGGGCGCACAGCCGTGCGCCCTCCCCGATCTTGTCGGTCATCACTACCTCTGCCCGTGCGCGATCCGGGCGCTTTCGGGCAGGCGGCGGAGGTGGAGCATGACGAGGAGGCCAACGAGCGGGCCAGGGGCGAGGAAGGCGAAGGTCCAGCGCCAGCCGAGATGATCGCGCAGGATCGGCACGAGCCAGATCGTCACAACCGTCAGCGTGAAGCCGACCGCCAGTTGCAGCGTCAGCGCCGTGCCGATGTATGACTGATCTGCTAGTTCCGTGACAATCGTCGAGAACTGTGCCGAATCCGCGACGACCGTGATGCCCCAGACGAGACCAACCGCGACGAGGAGCGGGAAAGGCGCGCCGAAGGTGAAGCCGATGCCGAGGGCGCACGCGCCGGAGATCGCCATCGCGGCGGCGGTCGTGCGCGTCCGCCCCCAGCGGTCGCCGAGGATGCCGCCGAGCCAGCAGCCGACCGCACCAATGCCGATCACGGCAAACGTCGCGAGCGCGGCGCTCCGGCGGCCATTCGTCGTGCCATGCGCGGTCAGGCTGTCCGTCGCGAAGGCGAGGAACCACGCCCACATCGCGTAGAGTTCCCACATATGCCCGAAGTAGCCGAGCGAGGCGAGCCGGACGCCTCGGTTCGTGAAGACCTGGCGCATCTGCCGTGGGTCGAACGGCGCGCGGGAGAAGGGAAACGGCCCATCGTGGATCGTCAGGGCGGCGAGCAGTGCGCCCGCGACAGTGAGAATCGAGGTGGCGAGGATGACGGCGTGCCAGTGCAGCCCGCCGATACCGTTGACGAAATGGGGCAGCGCGGAGCCAAGCGTCAGCGCGCCGACCATTACGCCGAGCGCCATGCCCCGCCCGCGCCGGAACCAGGTGGAAAGGATTTTCAGCCCGACGGGATAGACCCCGGCGAGGAAGAAACCCGTCGCAAACCGGAGCGGGATGGCGAGGCCCGGCCCGTGCGCCAGCACGATCCCCGCGTTGACCGTCGCGGCCCCAAGCGCGGCGACGCAGAAGACCCACTTCGGCGGGAAGACATCGGCGAGCGTCAGCGCGGCGGAGAGCACGGCCCCGGTGACGAACCCGAGTTGCACCGCGATGGTCAGCAGCGATGCCTGGTTCGTCGTCAGTCCCCACGCGGCACGCACCTGCGGCACGACCGCCGAGGCCGAGAACCACGTCGTCATACTGAGCAGCACCGCCCCCGCCATTACTCCCAGCGCCCGCCACCGCCCGATCGGGAGAGCATCGGCATCAACCCGCCCCGCCGCAACCGCCGCTTCCCTCACCATCCGGCACCTCCAAACCAAGTGACGAAAACAACGGAGCGCAGAGGGGAAGGGGAAGATATATTTGTATTTCTTCTCTGCGTCCTCTGTGCCCTCTGTGTCCTCTGCGCTTCAATCCGGTTTCTCATCTTTCAGCCACTGGTCGTACCAGGCGCGGACGCGGCGGAGGATGTCGCGCTGGTGGGCGCGCTCGCGGATGCCGTGCGGCTCGCGCGGATAGCTGACGAATTGCATCGGCACGCCCTGTTCTCGCAAAGCGCGCGCAAAGCCGATGGCCTGCGTGACGGGTACGCGCGCGTCGTTCTTACCGTGCAGGATGAGGAGCGGTGTTGTCGCGTTCTTCGCGTAGGAGATCGGTGAGAGACGCGCGGCGTTGTGTGGGCCGGGGCCGTCCCACGGGCGGTCCCCGCCGAGCGCGGCCTCGAAGGTCGGCATATCGCTCGTCATCGTCATCATGTTCCAGTCCGAGACGCCTGCACCCATCACGCCCGCCTTGAAGCGATGCGTCTGCGTGATTGCCCACGCGGTCATGAACCCGCCCTGGCTCCAGCCGCCGATGCCGAGCCGCTCCGGGTCCGCGATGCCGCGCGCAATCGCCGCGTCCACCGCCGCCATGATGTCCCGGTAATCCGCGCCGCCGACATCGCCGCGCGCCGCCGTTGCGAAGGCATTGCCGTGGCCCAGCCCGCCTCGGCAGTTCGGCATCAGCACCGCGTAGCCGTGCGTTGCGAGCCACTGCCCCCAGTTGTTGGGTCGCAGATGGAACCCGTTTGCCCAGCGACTATATGGTCCACCGTGGACGTAAACAATCGTCGGCAGCGGCCCTTCCGGCGCGTCCGGTGGGCGAATCAGAATGCCATCGAGCGCGAGACTGTCCGGCGCCGTCCAGAAGAACGGTTCCTGTTTGCCGAACCGGACATCCCGCAGCGGCGCGTGGTGATCGCTGACACGATGCAAGGCATTCGGCGCGCCCGCCCAGAGTTCCGGCGGCTCATTGCCCGCGCTTCGCACGACCGCGACGACCGGCGCGGTGTGGGACGGCATCGCGACCGAAAACGCGCCGAGATCGCCCGTCGGGTGCGCGCAGAAAGATGTAGGCAACCCCGTCGGCGTGTTGAGGTTGACCAGTTCCGTGGTCAGTCCTTTCGCTATTGCGATGGTAATGCGGGGTTGGCCCCGGGCGATAGAGAGGTGCGTGATACATGCCGTCTCAGTACTGTCAGAGTCCATCATAGTTGGCTCGCCGCCATCGGCAGAGACAGCCCAGATCGTGGCGGAGCATTGCGGCGTCAGTTCGAGCGGCGAAACGAAGACGAGCAGATCACCAATCGCCTCCGAGATCCCCCACGCAAGATTGCTTCCACCCGTCGTTTCGCAGATATGCCGCGCTTCACCCCTCGTAGCGGAGATCGTGAAGATCGCCGTCTTGTGCCGGTCATCCAGTTCCGGCGTCGGTTGAGCAAGGTAGGCAATCGTCGCGCCGTCCGGCGACCAGGCGCATTCGGTGACGTGCATATCGCCAGTGGGCAGTACCGTCACCGCGCTGTTGGCGAGGTCGAGGATGTGGAGGCGGTGGTACGCCCATCGCTCGCCGTCAACATCGGCGTCGTCGCGCTCCTTCTCGCGCCGCTCGTCCGCGTCGGTCGGATCGTCAGGCGCGAGGAAGGCGACGCGCGTGCCGTCCGGCGACCACGCAAAGGATTCGATGCTCTCCTTGCGTCCGACGAGTTTTTCCGCCTCACCGCCGCTAGCGGGCATCCGGTAGAGCGCCTTTGTGCCCCGCTTCGCGCGGTCGGAGAGGAACGCAAGCGTGCGGCCATCCGGCGACCAGCGCGGCGTGTCGTCCCGCCCATTGCCAAATGTCCATTGCCGCGTCATTGCTGCGCCATCCGTCGGCGCGACCCAGATCGTCCCTTCCGGGTGGTCGTCCTCCTGCCCGTAGCATGCCGCGATATACGCGACGCGGCTGCCGTCCGGCGACAACTGCGGATCGTCCGGGTATGCGAGTGAGACAATCACGTCTTCCGTCAGCGGTGTTGGCATGACACTCCTTTCAGTCGCAAGAACTGGAAACTGAGGACTGAGCGGGGTTCGTCGGCATCGGTCTGCGTGCCAAGCGCGGGAACCGATCGGAGCAACAGATAGCCATGAGTACGATTCTCAGTCCTCAGTCCTCAGTCCTTCCCAACGATCTGCAGCCGCGCGCCGTGGGTCGCCGACGGGTCGAGCCAGCGGGCCTCTGTTGGGCCGGGATCGGCGGTCAGGCACATACTGTAGAGGCCATCACCCCGCGCGGCGAGTGGGGCCGTGAGCATGCTCTGATCGCCCATCGGCTGCGCAAGTTCGATGCTGTACTGGCCGACGACGTAGGTTGCAGTGTGGACGAGGATGTCCGGGTTATTGCGTTCGGCGAGCGGGGCGGCATCGAGGAGCACGGTAAACCGCTCCTTCGCGGCGGCGAGGTCGCCGACGGCGAGAGTAAGGCTGAGGACGCCCGTTACGCCGTTCGCGTGCTGCGTCGCCTCGCCACTCGGCACGCGCAAGCCGCGCGGTGTCACGTCCTCGATGATAAAGGGGAGTTGACCGGCGGGCGACACGCTCGCGCTCTGCCATTGGAGTTGCACGCCATCGGGCCGGGCGCGTGCGCCGTCCATCGGTTCATACGGAAGACCCGCGCCGGTGAGCCGTGCGACATCCGCCGCGAGATCGGTGCTGCCGAGGGCGAAGTCAATTAATCCGCCTCCAGCGTCGAGGTAACGATGCCAGCGATGCTGCGAGGGCGCGGAGGGTTCTTGAAAGGCGATCAGTTCGATGTATGCGCCATCCGCGAAGGCGATCAGGGCGTTGTGTGTGCCGCCGGGATGTGCGCCGCCGGGAACGACGGTGAAGCCCAACCCCTCGTAGTCGCGGATACCGTCTGCCAGATCGGGGACGAGAATAACGCAATGGTCAATCCCAGTGAGCATCGGTGCCGCCTCCCTTTGTCGTTCCGTTAGCGTGCAATGTTGCGATGCAGCGTAACACAGAGCGCGGGCAGCGAGGGGCAGATCGCGGGGAATCGGGGAATGGACGAGGGCGGTATAATAGTTGTGAGCAGCAGTGGGAGACGGGAGGCGCATAATGGTCAAATCAACACAGCAAGAATCGCAGGGCCGGAATCCGTATGGCCTGAATCAACTTTCACCGGAGGAGCGCGCGGACGCCCTGATCGCCAAATACATCGAACCGCACCCCGGCAAACCGGGCATCGCCGAATATCGTCTGCACGTTGAGGAAAATGGCTATCCCGTTTGGGCGATTGTTGCGAGCCTCCTCAATCGAGAGGATGAGAAACAGATCGCGCGCGAATACCAGATCTCTCACGAAGCCGTCGAGGCGGTACGCGCCTATTATGCACGAAACCGGGAAGCGATTGATGCGCGACTCGCGGCAAATCGTTCCTACTGATGATCTTATTCTATTGCGATGAGGATGTACGAGTTGAAGTCGCCGCTTTCCTTATTCAGACAGGGCATCGCGCGTGGACTACCGTAAGTGAGCGGCGGCTCGGCGCGTGGGATTCAGACCAACTGCGCTATGCATCCGATCACGGATGGACACTTATCACCCCATAACCGTCGTGATTTTCACACCCTCCATGATGCGTGATCGCAATGGTCTCCTTTTTGGCGTGAACAACGACCACATGGTGGAATGCTGATCCTGGATCAAGGGTATCCTGCCCAAATTACCATCGCGGCAATCCAGACGATCCTCATGACTGCACCGCCTGTGCTTAGCGGCCTCACGTATGACTGGTTCGCGCGGGGCGGTGGGGTGTGGGAACAGTGGCGACCCTGATAGATCGCTGGCCCTTTCTCAGTGCTCTCTCTGCGGCGCGGATATGGTCGGTTCGACCGGGGGATAGTATTGCGGCGCTTCGCGACGATCACGCATCCCGTAATCGCGGATGATTCGGACCGCCCGCTGGCGAATCGTCCCATTTTCTGTCTCGCCTGATCGCTGCGCATGGCTCGCCTGCCACCTCGCGATTGCTGCCTCGTCCCGCCACGATGCCAGCCAGAGACCCTTACCGGGTATCGTGATACCGTCATAGCGTTCCCAATCCACGAGGCCTTCGGCACCGTTGTACACGTCCGGCGATAGGATGGCAGCGCCCGGCGGCACTTCGGTGATCGTGACTGCCTGCGCCTTCCCGATTGCGGTCGAGTCGAACCGCTCCTGCCTGAGGCTCTGCCCTTCCGGCACTTGCGAATCGGTGGTGATCTCGCCGACCCGCAGGTGATAGTCCGCGAAGACCTCGGTGCGGCCGCGCTCCTGTACGCTGTGATGCACACCGAGGGTGCGCCAGCGAATCACGGCTTTCTCGTCGCGCCAGGTCGAGAGCGACAAGATACGCCCCTCGGTATTCTGGCTCGTGAATCGCTCGTTGTCGATGAACCCCTCGATCCGCTCGAGTTCCGGCCGCAGCATCATCGCGAGGTCGAGGTAGGTATCCATCTCCTCCGCTTTCGGCTGGACCTCGAAAATGACGGCGAACATCGGCAACCTCCCCATTCATTCGTTTGCTGTGACCATCCGCGTAGCGCCGCACGATCAAGCGTACGACCCGAATCTCTATTTGTCGAATAGGTAAATATTAGCTTCACTATCGGCTATGCTGATACACATGGGGATGATCGAGGTCGAGGCGTTTGTGGCGATCGCACGCGCGGGTAGCGTCTCCCGCGCGGCGGTAGCGCTCCATCTGTCGCAGTCGGCGATGAGCCGACGCATTGATCTGCTGGAACGAGAGATCGGCGTGCCGCTCTTCGACCGGGTGCCGAGCGGGGTGCGGCTGACGGATGCCGGGGTGGCGTTCCTGCCGTATGCCCGGCAGATACTCGCGGCGGCGCGGGATGGGGTGGAGGCGGCGCGGGCGCTGGAAGTGGAGGAGCGGGGTACGGTCACGCTCGCTCTGGTCGGGACGCTAGCGAATACCTGGCTAACAGCACGACTGCGCGCCTTCCGAGACGGGCATCCGCAGGTGCGTCTATTGATAGCCTCACCGCGCAGAAGCGGCTGATCGAAGCGGATTTCGGCGTCGGCCTGATGCCCGCCAGCAGCGTCGAAGAGGAAGTCCGCCTGGGGACGCTGCGCATCCTGACCATTGCGGACCTCGAGACGGTGGTGCCGGTGACGGCCATCCACCGGCGCGGCGGTTACCTGAGCGGCGCGTCGCGTCGGTTGCTCACCTCGCTCGCTGATCCCGCGTGAGGGTTGGCAGAATAATGCGTTTGCCGAATGATGGACGAACGTACGCAAAATCGGTACGATGGACATGGGCAGTTCGGAGTTCGGAGTTCGAAGGCCGAACGATCGGGAAGCCCCTGCTCCGAACATCGAACGTACCAAGGAGCGACGATTGACGGGCAGCACGAACGGCACAGCGAAACGGACAGAGCATCCCTTCCTCACACGGGTGCAGGACATGGCGCGTGGGCCACTCCTCTTCGATGGCGCGATGGGGACGCTGCTCCACATGCGCGGGGATGAGCCGATGGATACCTGCTTCGTCGCGCTCAATAAATCACGCCCGGACCTTGTCTCCGCGCTGCATCGCGAGTATATCGCGGCGGGCGCGGAAGCGATCAAGACGAACACTTTCGCGGGCAACCGCTTTCAGTTGGAACTCCACGGCTGGGGCGACGAGGTGCGCGATCTCAATAAGCGCGCCGCGAAACTGGCGCGGGATGCGCGCGAGATCAGTGGGCAGGCGGTCTGGATCGCCGGGAGCGTCGGCCCGACCGGGCGGCTGCTCGCGCCCATCGGCACCAGTACCGTCAAGGATATTCGTGCCGCTTTCCGCGAGCAGATCGAGGCGCTTGTCGAGGGCGGCGTGGACGTGCTGTTGTTGGAGACTTTCTCGTCCCTCGCCGAGATTCGTGAGGCAATCGCGGCGGCGCGCGCGGTTTCCGACTTGCCAATCATTGCCTCGATGACCTACGCGGATGACGACCGCACGCCCGTTGGCCACGCGCCGCACGATGTGGCGCGCGAGTTGACGCGCCTCGGTGTGGACATGATTGGGGCGAACTGCTCCGTTGGGCCGCAAAACGTGACGCGCGTTGCGCTCACCCTCCGCCAGGCGACGCACCTGCCGATTAGCGCGATGCCGAACGCGGGCTGGCCCGCCAATCTCAATGGCCGCATCGTCTATGCCTCTTCGCCCGCGTACCTCGCGGCGCACGCGCGGCAGGCAGCTGAGGCGGGGGTGCGCATCCTCGGTGGTTGCTGCGGCACCGAACCGGCGCATATCGCCGCGATGCGGCAGGCGCTCGATGTGCTCATTGCTCTTGATCCGCAGGTCGCGACGCATCCGAATGGCGCCACCGTCTCAATCACGATGCTCCCGGCAGCGGAACCTGATGCCGGATTGGATGAGCCGGAGTACGGCAGTGAGTTCGGCCGCAAACTGGCGCGCGGCGAATTCGTCGTGACGGTCGAGGTCGCCCCGCCGCGTGGCCTGAACCCGGCGAAGGTGCTCGCTGGGGCGCAACTGCTCAAAGCGGCCGGGGTGGACGCCGTGGACGTGACGGACAGCGCCCGCGCCCGCCTCTCGATGAGTCCAATCGCCACCTGCGCGCTCATCCAGCAGCAGGTCGGCATCGAGACAATCATTCATCTGACGACGCGTGATCGCTCCCTGATGGGCCTCCAGGCGGACCTGATGGGTGCGCACGCGCTCGGCCTGCGCAATGTCCTCGCCCTCACTGGCGACCCGCCGTCGTTAGGGAACTACCCGAACTCCACGGCGGTCTACGATGTGGACTCCGTTGGCCTGATCGGTATTCTCCAGCGGATGAATGAGGGTGTAGATATCGGCGGCAACCCGATTGGTGCGCCCGCCGGCTTCACCATTGCCTGCGGCGTTGACCCAACGCGAGACGACTTGCACGAGGAAGCGCGGCGGCTGAAGCGAAAGATCGCGGCGGGCGCGCACTTCGTGATGGCGCAGCCGATCTTCGAATTAGACCGCTGGCGGCGCTTCCTCGACATTTACGGCACCGTGGAGATTCCCGTTCTGCTCGGTGTACTCCCGCTGCAGAACACGCGGCACGCGGAGTTTTTGCACAACGAAGTGCCCGGCATCGTCCTGACCGATGGCATCCGGCAGCGCATGGCGGACGCCGGGAATGATGGCCGCCACGTCGGTATCGCACTCGCGCAGGAGTTAATTGTGGAGGCGAAAGACCTCGTGCAGGGCATCTACATGATGCCCTCCTTCGGCCGCTACGAACAAGCCGCCGCCGTCCTCTCCGTCATCCGCGAACGGGCGACAGGGGATTGAACTACGGAGGCGCGAAGGACGCGAAGGAATACAAGAGAATAAGAGAGACAAGAGGACGAAACGAGATGCTCCCAGCAATCCCTTCGTATCTTCTTCGCGCCCTTCGCGCCTTCGCGGTTCAACTGTTGCGACCATACCGGAGCCAGGATGCGGCGGCGGTGAGGAAGAGGATGGCGGCGGCGAGGGCGAAGATGAAGGGAAGTGAGAGCCAATCCGCGACCCAGCCAAGGGCGAGGCCGGCGACGAGGAGGCCGAGTTCGAAGGCGCCCGTCTGCGTCGCCAGCGCCGCCCCGCGCCGTTCCTGAGGGACGAGATCCACCGCGAGCGCGTTCAATTCGGGGATGACGAGGCTGATCGCGCCACCCCAGATTAGCGCGGCGACGACGAAGGCGGGGAAGACCGGCAAGGCCGTCAGGATCGTCAGCGCGATGCCGAGCGCGACCATGCCGGGGATCAGCACGCGCCACCGCCCGTAACGATCCGACCACCGCCCGCCGACCGCGCGTACAAAGAAGAACATCAGCGCATCGAAGGTGAAGAAGAAACCCGCGCCCGAGAGATGCCGCGCATTCATCAGCGGCACGAGGAAGGCGAAGAGTACCCCATTCCCCAGTGCCGTCACAAAACTCGGAATCGCCGCCGGTAGCACGCGCCACTCGAATAACGACCCCTGGATTTGCTCCCCCAGCCCCCGTGGGGAAGGGGGCTGGGGGGTTAGGGCCTCCCGCAGGGGCAGCAACAGCAGCGCGCAAAGCAGCCCCGCGCCCGCCGAGAGCGCGAATGTCAGGTGATAGGAGACGTGGGTGCCGATCAGTAATCCGACCGGTGGCCCGATGGCAATAGCGACCGTCGAGGCGACGGACGCAAGGCCAATTGCCTCACCCCTCCGCGCTTCGGGCGCGAGTTCCGCCGCGAGTGCGGGGTTGCCGGTCATGAAAATCGCCGAGGAGACACCCTGAAAGAGCCGGACACCGAGCAGCGCCCAGAGCAGCGTGCCGATCCCGTAGAGCGGCGATGAGATCATCATCACCGCGCCCGCGATCAGCAGGGGTATCAGCGCACCCCGATCCATCGCGCGACCGAGGTACGGACGAAAGAGGATCGCGCTGATCGAGAGCGACCCGATCACGAGACCGATTCGCCCATTCGAGAACCCGCGCGCTTCCATGTACTGCGGCAGCGCCGCTTGGAGGACAAAGATGCTAAAAAACCACGCAGCCGTCGCCGCGAGAAAGAGCAGGAAGCGCGGCGACGCCAGCGACGACATATCCCTAATCTGTTGCGATGAAGTGGGGATGGCTTCGGTGGTCGGTTCGTTCCCCATGCACGTCAGTGTAGCACGCCTGGGCAGGCTACGAGAGATACCCGCCGTCCACGACCATTGGATGCCCGGTGATGAAGGTAGCCGCATCCGAGCAGAGCCAGAGGACTGCTGCCGCGATCTCGTCCGGCGCACCGATCCGCCCGACCGCGTGCCGCGCGGTGATCTGCTCCTCCGCACCGGGAGACCGCTCGAAGATATAATCCGCCATCGGCGTATCAACGTAGCCGGGGCAAACCGCATTGACCCGCACACCCGCGCTCGCGTACGTCCGCGCGGCGGATTTCGTCAGGCTGACCACGCCATGCTTACTCGCCCCATACGCGACCGCCCCACCGGTACCTGAAAGACCCGCGATGGACGCCGTATTGACGATTGCGCCCCCACCCTGCGCAATCATCTGCGGAATCTCATATTTCAGGCAGAGCCAGACCCCCTTCAGGTTGACGTTGATGACGCGGTCCCAGTCATCCTCAGTGCAGTCAACAATGTTCCCCAAGGCGATGACACCCGCGTTGTTGTGGGCGCAATCGAGGCGACCATATCGTTCGACCGCCCGCGCGACCAGCGCCGAAACATCGCTCGCCTTCGTCACGTCCGTCTGGACAAAGGTTGCCTCGCCGCCGGTGGCCGCGATCATCCCTACTGTCTCTTCGCCGCCCGCGCGCACGATATCGGAAACGATCACCCGCGCTCCGGCCCGTGCGAACGCCATTGCTGACGCTCTGCCGATGCCGGAGCCCGCGCCAGTGACGAGTGCGACTTTTCCGGCGAACGTGAGGGGCGGAGCCATCGCTCTGTTTGACATCGCGGAACCTCCCAGATGGACGTTGACACAGGGCACAACGCGCTGCATGCTCCGCCGCGATTATAAGGAAATCAGGGTCCGTGCGATACACTGGACCGCATGGAGGAGTGCGGCGCACCCCCTTGAAAACGGAGGAGGATGACATGGCGGCGATGACCGATGAGCAGCGCGCGGAATTTCTGGCCCAGCCGGTGATTGGTCGGCTTGGCTGCCTCGATGATGACGGCTACCCGTATGTCGTGCCGGTCTGGTTTGCATACACGGATGGCGGGTTTTACCTCGTACCCCGCGCCCGCTCGGAATGGGCGCGCTATCTGGCGCGGGATGGGCGCGTCTCGCTCTGCATTGATTCCGCCGATATGCCGTATCGGCGCGTGCTCGTCAAAGGCCGGGCGGACGTGATCGAAACGCCGAACGTCGGCGGTCGGTGGGTGGCGATCGGCACGCGCATGGCCGAGCAGTATCGTGGCGCGGAAGGCCTCGCATACATGGAGCGCACCAGGAACGAGCCGCGCTGGCTCTTCTTTATCCGCCCTGAACAGATGACCAGCACCAACGGCGGCTGGGCCACCCGCTACAAGCACGCACGGTGGTAAGGTGTTGGGTACTGTATCTTTACCATCTCATATACCATCGTCTGGTTAGCGTAGCACCTGTTACGTTGCCTTGCGCCGGTGTCTGAGGCGAAATAGGCTTCGCCGGATAGGAACCGCAAAGCAGGCTGTACATGAAAAGAACAAAGTTCTCGCTTGCTCACTACAAAGATGAACTTGTAGAGCCTGTGGGAAAAACTGACCATAAAACGTTAGCCATCTGGGCAATTGACTGTACTGAGCATGTTCTGCCATATTTTGAAGAAGAATATCCGGAAGACCATCGCCCTCGACAAGCGATAGAAACGCTACAGACTTGGATAAAGACGGGAATATTTAGCATGACGGTTGTTCGTAAGGCTTCCCTTGATTCTCATGCTGCCGCGCGTGCAGTGGGAGAGGAGAATGCCGCTCGCTCTGCCGCTCGTGCCGCAGGTCAAGCGGTGGCAACGGCACATGTTCCCACTCATTCTATTGGTGCTGCAATATATGCTTTACAGGCTATCCAAAGAGCCGCCAACGCTTCTGATGCCGATACTGCCGTGGCCAAAGAGCGAGATTGGCAATACCAACACTTGCTCGCACTGGCGGCAATTCGCTGACCACCATAGACGACGACACAAGGCACACACTGGAGTTGACCCGGTTTGGTGGACACCCGAAGATTGGGGAGAACCCAAGGAGGTGTCCCGATGGCACGCACGATTCCCTTCTATCCGCCGGAGTTCAAAGTCGAAGCGGTTCGCCTCGTGCAGCA
>JAABUU010004851.1_pt1 | contig 15512 bp, 12 predicted proteins | sample 5559301 | NCBI WGS metagenome assembly JAABUU01 (sample SAMN10711884, study PRJNA513360) | rock metagenome | isolation source: Antarctica rocks | place: Antarctica: Victoria Land, Richard Nunatak white | reverse complement strand
TGGCCGTGGCAGCCCGCCTGGCAGGACCTGTGGACTACCGCCACCCACCCCTGACCACTACCGCCGAACAGGGCCCGAGGAACGACCTGACGTGGAAGAGCCGGACAGACCGGCGGACCCTTCGCGACCACCCAAAGTCGGCTACGAGACGGCAGCCAAAATCGCTACCCGATCCCACCAAGAAACACCTTCGGTGGATCAGGGCTCAGTTGGAGCACACTGCCCAGGTGGGCGGGGTCTTCACCGTGCTGCTGTGCTTGCGGGCGTTCGCATCCGGCTGCACCGCGCTGACCGGAGTGGAGGCGGTGAGTAACGGTGTCCCGGCCTTCCAGAAGCCGAAGAGCAAGAACGCCGCCACAACCCTGCTGATCATGGGGGCGCTGGCGATCTCGATGTTCTCGGGGATCACCGCCCTGGCTTTGGCCACCCAGGCCCGGGCCTACCCCGACGGCAACCCGTCGGTAATCAGTCAGGTCGCGGAGAGCGTGTGGGGCCGCGGGGTGCTGTTCTTCGCCTTTCAGGCCGCGACGGCCGGGATCCTTATCCTCGCAGCGAACACCGCCTTCAACGGCTTCCCCACCCTGGCCTCGATCTTGGCCAATGACCGTTTCCTGCCCCATCAACTGCATAACCGGGGCGACCGGCTCGCGTTCAGCAACGGCATCCTCCTGCTGGCGGGCATCTCCGCGCTGTTGATCGTGGGCTTCAACGCGAATATCGAGAAGCTGATCCACCTGTACATCGTGGGTGTCTTCACCTCCTTCACCCTCTCCCAGCTGGGCATGGTCCGCCACTGGCGCGCCGAGCTGACCATGACCACCGACAGCAGCCGGCGCCGGTCGATCCGCCGCTCGCAGCTGATCAACGGCACCGGTGCGGCGATCACCAGCCTGGTTCTGGTCCTCGTCGTGGTGTACAAGTTCCTCGGCGGCGCGTATCTGGCGATCGGGGCGATGATCGTCCTTTTCTTGCTCATGCGGGCCATCCGTAAGCATTACGACGCCGTCTCTGTGGAGCTGCAGCCGGGGCCGGGCGGGGTGAGCCTGCCCAGCCGCAACCACGCGGTGGTGCTTGTTTCGAAGCTCCACTCGCCGACATTGCGGGCGTTGGCGTACGCCAAGGCGACCCGGCCGTCCGATCTGATCGCGTTGACGGTGGCCGTCAACGAGGAGGAGGACCGTCAGCTGCGGGACGAGTGGGACGCGCGCGGGCTGGACGTTCCGCTGACGATCATCGCCTCGCCGTACCGGGAGGTCACTAGGCCGGTGCTGGAGTACGTCAACCGCATCCGCCGGCAGAGTCCTCGGGACGTGGTCACCGTGTTCATTCCGGAGTACGTGGTAGGGCACTGGTGGGAACAGCTGCTGCACAACCAGAGCGCGCTGCGCCTGAAGGGTCGGCTGCTCTACCAGCCCGGAGTGATGGTCACCTCGGTGCCCTATCAGCTGCGATCATCGCGGGAGGCCCTCGTCGCGTCCGAGGAGGGCCAGGACGTTCCGGCTGGAGCAGGCGACACTAGGTAGCGTGTCCGACATGAGCAGCACGTCGCCTGCGCGGCGCTCGGGTCCGCTTGCGGAGCTTTCCGCCGAGGCCACGGCTGGGCTCCCGGCGGTCAGTGCTGGCCTGTCCCGGCCGAGACAGCTAGCGGCGTTGGCCCTGCTCCTGCTCGGCTTGCCGGTCCTGACGTCGGTATTGGTCACTCACCGGGACCGGCTGTCATACGCCACTCCGGTCCTGGTCGTGTTGATCCTCGTCGTGGCGGTCGCGCTCGTCGGCGGGCTACGGGTGGCGCTGCCCGCGGCGGTGCTGGGCGGGCTGGTCCTGAACTGGTTCTTCACCCCCCCGTTCAATACCCTCGCGGTCGAACGCCCCGACCAGGTGCTGGCGCTGGGGGTGTATCTGGGTTTCGCGATCGCGGTCAGCGTCATCGTCGACCTGGCCGCGCGGCGCACCGCCGAGGCGACCCGGGCCCGGGCCGAGGCGCGTGAGCTCAGCTCGCTGGCGGGCTCGACCCTGGCGGGCGCCCAGACGTTGCCCGACCTCCTCGAACGGGTCCGCGCGATCTTCCGGATGCGGGAGGTGACCCTGCTGGAGAAGCTCGACGGACAGTGGTCGCCCGCAGCGTCGGTCTCGGGCGGCGAGCCGGAACCCGGCGAGGTGGAGCTGCGGGTCCACGCCGGGCCCGGTTTGGTGCTGTCCGCCCTCGGCCCCCCACTGTTCGCTGAGGACAAGCGGGTTCTCGCCTCCTTCGCGGAAGCAGCCGCCACCGCTCTGGAGGGCCGCCGCCTGGCCCAACAGGCTCAGACCAACGCCGAGCTCGAGGCCGCAGACCGGATGCGCACCGCTCTGCTCGCCGCGGTCGGCCACGACCTGCGCACCCCGCTCGCCGGCATCAAGGCTGCAGTCACCAGCCTGCGCCAAGGAGACGTCGAATTCGATGACATCCAGCGAGACGAGCTGCTGGACACCGTCGAGACCTCCGCGGACCGGCTCCAAGCTTTGGTGGCCAACCTGCTCGACGCCTCCCGGCTGCAGGCCGGCGCCCTGTCCGCGCACGCGCAACCGACCGGCCTGGAGGAGATCGCCGGCAGGGTGGTCCTGGCGCTGCCCGTAGGTCAGCGGGAACGAGTCGTCCTCGACATCCCCGTCGAGCTGCCCGATGCCCTCGCCGACCCAGGATTGCTCGAGCGGGTCCTGGCGAACCTGTTGGACAACGCCCTGCGACACACCCCAGCCGGCCAGGTCGCGACCGTGCGAGCGACCTCGGATGACCAGGACATCCACTGCGAGATCATTGACCATGGACCAGGGGTGGACATCACCCAGCGCGAGCACATGTTCGCCCCGTTCCAGCGACTCAGCGACCGCACCCCCGGCGGAGTCGGGCTCGGCCTGGCCGTCGCTCGAGGCTTCACCGAAGCCATGCACGGCACGCTGTCCCCGGCCGACACAGCCGGAAGCGGACTGACGATGCGACTCACCCTGGCCCGCGCGCCGCAGCGACCCGCATCCGCCTCGCCGCCCCGCGAGCCGCAAGGCCCGCGATGACTCGGGTGCTCGTCGTCGACGACGACGCCGGCCTGGCTCGCGCGTTGAGCATCAACCTTCGAGCCCGGCATTACGACGTCGACACCGCCGGCACCGGAACCGACGCCCTGAGGCTGGCAGCGAGCCACCCCCCCGACCTGGTCATCCTCGACCTCGGACTGCCGGACCTGGACGGCACCGAGGTCATCGCCGGACTCGCCCGATGGAGCACCGCACCCATCATCGTGCTCTCGGCCCGCGACGGGCAAGGCGACAAGGTGTCAGCCCTGGACGCCGGCGCCGTCGACTTCATCGTCAAACCCTTCGGCATGGACGAACTGCTCGCCCGACTGCGCGCGGCACTGAGACGCACCACCCTCGTCGGAGCCCCCGTGATCCACACCGCCGCCTTCACCATCGACCTCGCCGCGAAGAAGGCCACCCGCGACGGCAACGACATCCGCCTTACACCCACCGAATGGCACATCCTGGAGGTCCTCGCGCAGACCCCCGGGCGACTCGTCGGCCACCAACAGCTCCTCAGGGAGGTCTGGGGCCCCTCCTACGAGGATCAGACGAACTACCTGCGCGTCTACATCGGCGCGCTGCGCAGAAAACTCGAACGCAACCCCGGCGCACCAGCCCACCTGCTCACCGAACCAGGAATCGGATACCGACTCGAACTGTGAACGCCCTGCCGACAATAGCCGCCTCCCAATATGTGGCTCCCCTGACTGATGACTGAGGGACTGTCCGGAAAACGGTGCAACTGGCCCAACGCGACGACCTGTTCGACGAGATGGTTGTGATCGATGTCCGAGACACCGGCGGGCGTGCCCCCTCCCCAGGATTCAGCGAAGAAGACGACCTCGCTGTCGGAGCACAAACTGGCCGCGGCGCGCGAGCTGGTCAAGGCCACCCGCATCGCAGCGGGTCACCACCCAGCCACCCGAGTCCAGGTCACTGCGCAAACGCTGCCGCCGTTGGTCACCTCCCAGCCGCGAAACCGCTCCGCTCCGTCCGCACAGAGCATCCCCAAGCCGCCACGGCTCGGCCTTCGCTCGGACATTTGTTCGATAGTGTCGGGTTATGACCGATGTCCGGCGCGTGGGACTGCGGCAGCCTCGCTCCCTGACGAGCGAGCAGCTGACCAGCCTCGACATCACTACCGCGGCCCACCCAGCGGCGGTCCGAGCCTGCATCCTGTGGGAGGACGGCATGGAGGAGCTCGTCACGGGGCACGCGATCGCCTGGACTCGACGCGCCGTCAAGGTCCGCTGGGGAATCCCACCGTACATCCTCGAGGCCTGGGTCTGGGCTGGCGCTGTCGAACGTGCGTAGCACCAAGCACTCAGAGCGGCCAGGAATCTGCAAGCACAGAAGTACAGCAGTGAAGGTGCCGAGAGTCCCCAACCAAGGGGGATAGCAGGTGGGTCCGCACGCTTAACGGACGGCACCGGAAGGCGCGCTCGGAGTTCGGGACGAAGAGGCCGCAGGTTCAAATCCTGTCACCCCGACTCTTGGCTTAAGGGCCCTGATCTGCGGGAACACGTTCAGGGTCCTTCTGCTATTCCAGCTTCCGGGATGCCTGGGGCACAACGCGAGAATGTCGCCGCCTCAAGATGGGGTCGGCGGTTCCACGTCGATACTGGTCTGCACTTCGCCGATCGGCTTGAGGATCACCCCCGATCTAGTCAGTCCTTCGCGTCTGGTCGTTCCACCATGACGAACGAAGTTCTTTCGAAGTACTCCTGGCGAGCCGCCGCCGGGCTTCAGCAACAGGCACACCCTGCGGCGCCCTCACCACACCACTTGGGCACGCACCCTCTGCCGGGAATGGCCACGAGTGTGCCGCACCAGCCGCAGGCGACCGATTGCCCGGGCGCACGTGGTCGACGCCTTCCCGCGTCTTCGGAGCCGTCGTTTCGCTCAGCCTGCGGGCGCTCCTCCCTGGCTTGCGCCGCTGTCATCCACCACACCTCCGATCGCATCCATGTCGTCACGGCGACATAGAACTAACGTCGCCGGGATTCGGGCTGGATGGCTAGCAGCAGTCGTGTCCGCGCCAGGCTTCCCGGCCTTCGTGGACTGCGACGGCAGCCAGTGCGAGCCCGATGAGGGGGTCGAGCCACCACCAGCCCAGTGCGGCGGTGAGGGCGAGGCCGACCAGTACGGCGGCGGCTTGTCCGGCGCAGAGCAGGTTCTGGACGCCCTCGCCTGTTGTCGCACCTGAGCCGAGGGTCTTGCCGAGGCGCTGTTTGGCGATGCCGAGCAGGGGCATCCCCACGACGCTGGCCGCGGTCAGGATGATGCCCAGGGTGCTGGGTCGGCTGTGGTGGCCGGTGAGCAGGTCGTGTCCGGCCTGGACGGCGATGTACGGGGCGAGGAGGAAGAACGAGACGGCGACGGCCTTCTGCGCAGTGGCCTCGGAGGTCTCGGACAGGGTCCGGGCGCCGGTGAATCGCCAGATGACGATCACGGCGGCGAGGCCCTCGATGACGGAGCCCAACGCCCACCCGACAAGGGAGACCGACCCGGCCTGCCGGCCGGCGATCAGTCCGAGGACTCCTTCGCCGGTCATCCACACCAGCGACACCCAGGACAACGCCCGGGCCGCGCGCGCGGCCTCGTGCCACCGCGGGTCCCGGGTCGGTGGTGGGGTCGGCTGGCAGCACGGGTCCCCCGGGAGGCAGGCAGCAGCGGTGGTGGTCGCCAGGGGATCTGGTGCCGGCCGCGCCATCGGGTGGCTTGGGTGGTCGGTACTACTCACGGGTGCGCGCCCTGTTCGTGGTCGACGTGGCCGGCGGGTTCGAACTGGAAGGTGGAGTGCTCGACGTCGAAGTGCCCGACCAGACACTGCTGCATCTGATCGAGCAGCGCGACCGTGTGTCCGTCGTGGAAGCACCCGCCGTCGACAACAAGGTGCGCCGACAGGGCCGGCAGGTCGGACGTCACCGTCCACACGTGCAGGTCGTGCACGTCGATGACGTGCTCGTTCTCCATCAGGTGAGCCCGGACCTGGTCCAGGTCGACGCCTTCGGGTGCGGCTTCGAGCAGGATCCGGCCGGAGTCGCGCAGCAGCCCGGTGGCAGCGTGCAGCATCAGGGCCACGACGACGAGGGAGGCGATCGCGTCGGCTCGGGTGAACCTGGTCCACAGGATGATGACCGCCGCGACGAAGGTGGCGATGAAGCCGTACGCGTCGGTAAGGATGTGCTGGTAGGCGCCCTCGACGTTGAGGCTGGAGCGGTTGGCCTTGGCCAGGACCCACGCGGCGATCACGTTGACGACTACCCCCACCAGCGACACCACGAGGACCGGCCCGCCGGAGACCGCAGGCTGCTCGAGGAGCCGGCGGACCGCCTCGATCGCGACGACGGCGCTGACGACCAGCAGGGTGATCCCGTTGCCCGCGGCCGAGAGGATCTCGACCCGCTTCCACCCGAACGTCCACCGGCCAGAGGCCGGTCGGGCCGCCAGCCGGATCGCCCACAGCGACATCGCGATCGCGGCCGCGTCGGTGAGCATGTGCCCGGCATCCGAGAGCAGTGCCAGCGACCCGGACCACAGCGCCACGACCACCTCGACGAGCATGAAGCACAGGATCGAGGCCAACGCGATGCTCAGGTAGCGCTGGTCCGCCCCGGGACTCAGCGCGTGCGCGTGACCGCCATGCCCAGCCTCATGACCGCCATGGTCCTCATCCTCAGGTCCGCAGCCGTTGGGCGCGGCCTGCTCAAGGTTGGTCACGAGCTGGTGCTCGTGCGTTCGGGGTGGATCGCGGTGGTGTGTTCCGCGTGAGTCATGGCCAGGTCGAGCAGCATCCGCACGTGCGCATCGTCGAGGCGGTAGAACGCCATCCGCCCGCGCCGGCTGACCGACACGACCCGGTGGGCCCGCAGCAGCCGTAACGCGTGCGAGACCGAGCTCTCGCTCATCCGGGCCGTCGAAGCCAGGTCGCACACGCACAGCTCGCCCCCCTCGAGCAGCGCGAACAGCAGCCGCAGCCGGCCCGGCTCGCCCAGCAGGGAGAAGACGTCGGCCAGTTCCAGGACGTCACCCTCCACGGGCATCGCGCCGCGGACCCGAGCCACCCGGCCGGGGTCGACCAGCTTCTCGGCACAGTCCAGCGGTTCCTCGACCGATGTCCGCGCCGCCACCATGAACTCCCTCTTCGTCTGAACAGTTGCACAGATGTTACGGGTCATGGACGGTTGCGGGCAACCTCGAGCCCTGTGCGGTACCCCTTGCCACGTGGTCCTGGCTCGGGTCAGGTCCGGGCCATGGCCTCGATGTCCTGGTTGAACTCCTCGACCATCTGCGGGGTCAGGGTGGGTCGGATGCCGCCGATGGCGTCCACGTAGTCGGTTTCGGTCCCGCGGCAGCGTTCCCCGGTGTCGACGCTGCACTCGAAGAGCTGTTGGGCGACGGTTCGTGCGGCATGGTTGATGTCAGCCGGGGTGAACCCCTCGCTGGCATCGACCAAGCGCCTCACGGGAATGTTGTCGTTGTCGCCGGTCACGTCGAGGTGCCTGCGCCACATGGCTTCTCGGGCCTGCGCATCCGGTGGCCCGATCGGCAGGACGTAGTCGAAACGGCCATGGCGGAGGAACGCGGGATCGAGGGCCCGCACCGAGTTGGTGGCACAGATCAACAGTCGCCCGGGCTGTTCCCGGAAGGTCACGAGCGCTTTGAGCAGCTCGTTCACGACGCCCAGCGACGCCGTCGTCCCGGACTCGCGGTCGGCCGCGATCTCCTCCACCTCGTCGATGAACACCACGACGTGGTCCAGGTGGCCCAGCTGTGAGAACGCGGCGCTGATCCCGGCCGGCAAGCCGCCCTCGCCGCTCGCCAAACGGGAGGGGAACAGCTCGACAAATGGCCACGACAAACGGCTTGCGACAGCCTTGGCGAAGGTGGTCTTGCCTGTGCCAGGTGGTCCGAAGAGTACGACGGCGCGGGGCGGCTCGACCCCGTGTTCCTGGGCGAGCTCTGGCCGGGCGAGGGGGAGGACGACCCGCCGTTCGATCAGGGACTTCTCCTGCCGCATGCCGGCGACCTGTTCCCACAGCCCTGCCGGCGGCACAGAGCCTCCGAGACTGCTCAGCAGCGCCGCGGCGTGCGGAGTGACCGCTTCCACCTTCTCGTACAGGCTGACTCCGCCCCGACGCTTGAAACCGCTGTTGGTGAACGCCGTACTGCCCGTCTCGTCGTGCGGCAGGAGGGCACTGACCTGTCGAACCCCGACGGCGAGCAGCCGATGTTCCAATGCCGACAGCAGCGCGCTACCCAGCCCTTTGCCGCGCCAGTCCGGCGCCAGCGCCAACCGCAGCACCCAGGCGCGGTCGCCTTCGACCCGGCTGACCGCGGAACCGACCAGATGACCCCCGCTGACGGCAACGACCGCAGGATGACGTGCGGCCAGGGCCGCAACCACATCGGCCAAGGCAAAGATCGGCGCCTCGGCCGTCGTGGACGAGGCCTCGTCGAGACGGACAGCCTGCTCCAGGTCCTCGGGGGTGAAGTCCCGAAGGTGCCAGCTGGTCACCCGGAGCCTCCGACGCCGCGTCCCCGGCTTGCATCCCGGGAGCCCGCCTCCGCGCTACTGACCACATCTGTTTCCGAGCGGGCGGTACAGCTTTCCTGACTGGCTGGCAATGGGACCCCTTGATCGATGCCTGCGGGTCTTCAACGACGACCGCGGCGAGGCTGCCTTGAGGAAGCTGCGGAACGGCAACACCGAGCACGAAGCGTTCCGCGGTTACGGGGAGCTTCACTGCCATCGTCATCTTGACGCAGGCCCGAGCGGTAAGCAACAGGAGAGAGCACACGAAGTGGCTGCACACGACAGCGGCCCACGGCAGTCGACGCCCTACAACGCGCAAGGCCTGATGCGTTCACTCTGGTCGATGACGTCATCGATGGTTCAGCTCGGCTCGACCGGGAAGCGCAGAGGGACCGGATTCAGGGGAGGGTCCCAGCGCGGACCTGGATGTGTCCGCCTCGCAGGCTCACACTCGTGACGTTTGTCAGGTCGCGTTCCACGGCGGTCCACGGGTGGGCGGTGATGTCGGCGCCGCCGATCCGGCAGGCCAGCCTGGCCAGGGGTGCCCACGACCGCGCAGCACCGGTCGGCTCTGCCAGGTCCACGACCGCGAACCGAGCCCCGGGCCCAGCGCTGGCCAGGGCGCCCCCAAGCACCCTGCCACGGCTTCATCAGTGACAGGGAGTAGATGAAGATGAGGGCGTCGACTCGGGTCTCGTCACTGCCAACGCAGCGTCCTCGCAGCGCATCGGTGGTCATCTCCGTCGCGTCCCCTCGGACGAGGTCGACGTTGTCCCAGCCGCCTCTCTGGACGCGCCGGCTGGCCTGGCGCAGCATGGTGGGGCTGGCGTCGAGCCCGACCACCCGCCCGGCCGGACCGACAGCGCGTCGCAGCAGAGGAAGGCTGAGTCCCGTACCGCAGCCGATGTCGATGACCCGATCCCCGGGTTGCAACGCGAGCGCGTCCACACCGGCGACGCGCCCCACCCGGTAGACCGGCCACTCCAAGGAGATCACGTCGTAGGCCGACGCGGCCCACCCATACCTTTGCGGTCGACGCATCCTGGTCACTCTCCGTTGGTCGCCTGCCCGAGGGACCCTTGGTCGTCTCATCGGATGTCGGTCGAGCCTGCCGCATCATGTCACCGAAGGCCGCGAAGGGCCGCCTGACTCCCTCATCGAGGAAGCCCGCGCGACTCTCCTGCCGTTCTGCGCAACACGGGCGGAAGGGCCAGAAGGGTTCCTCCCCACCCGCAGACGCGGCCCGTCCGGCACACCGGTGGTGACATGGTGGTGGAGTGGAGAGTATCGATGTGAAGGCGTTCTTCGAGTGGGACGAGATGCGCTCGAGCTTCTACAGCGCCGACATCATCGATGCGCTGGCTGACCGGGCGCAGATCGGCCCGGACACGACCGTGGTCGACGTCGGCACCGGGACCGGTTTCGTCGCCGCCGGGCTGGCCGGGCAGGGCAGCGACGGTCCTCGGGGTGGACAACTCACCGGCGATGCTCGCCGTCGCCCGAGGCAACCTCGCCGCGTTGGGCGCGGACAACGTGACTCTCGTTGAGGGCGAAGTGCACGACCTGCCACTGGTTGATGACAGCGTCGACGTCGCGGTGGCCAACATGGTGCTGCACCACGCATACGACCCGGGGATGATGCTCACCGAGATGGCCCGCGTGGTCCGGTCCGGAGGCAGGATCGCGATCACCGACGAAGTCGAGCACGGCTACGAGTGGATGCGCACCGAGCAGGCCGACATCTGGCTCGGCTTCACTCCCGGACAGGTCCAGACATACTTCACCAGCGCCTGGCTGGTCGACTACGGGTACGCCGCGCCGGGGATGCAATGATGCATCGCCTCCAAGACCTCGGTCGGGGTCACCGCGAACATCGGCATCTTTGCCGCCTGGGCCACCGTGCCCTGACCAGTGCTGTGTGGACGTCCACGTCGACAACGGCGATCACGGCAGCCGACCCACGTGGGTGCTCCAGTCGGCGGCCCACCCGCTCGCGGTCGGCGCGCCGGAGCAGACGGGCGCCTAGGACAGCAGGGGCGTCTGGAGCGCCTGCCAGATCGCACCGCCGGCGACTCCAACAGCCACGCTGAGTACGGCGGCCGTCACCGCAGCCCGCGTCGAAAGCGTCCTCCCGACGCCATCCTTTGCGGATGCTGGGGCGGTGTCCGAGGCGGCCCTGAACGCCGGCACGATCCAGCGTAGGTAGTAGAAGAGGCTGGCCACGGTGTTGACGAGCACGGCCACCGCGAGCCAGGCCTGTCCGCCGTCCCAAGCCGCCGTCGCCGTGGTGAGCTTGCCGAGGAAGACCGCCGTGGGCGGCGTCCCGACGAGCCCGAGCAGGGACACCAGCAGGGAGCCGGCCAGCCACGGGCGCGACCGCGACAGACCCCGGTAGTCGTCGAGCCGGCGTCGTCCCGGGAGGGCCGCGGTGACGGCGAAGGCGCTGAGGTTGGTCACGGTGTATGCCGTCAGGTACAGGAGCATCGAGGGCAGCGCCAGCCCTGTGCGGTCCGCGACCGCGACGGGGACGAGAAGGTAACCGACCTGGCTCACGGTGGACCAGCCGAGCAGCCGGCGCGGGTCCTGCTGGCCGTACGCGGCGAGGTTCCCGAGTGTCATGCTGGCGACAGCAAGGACCGCGACGAGCACCGGCCAGGCGATGCTGTCGGGGATCGCCTGCACGAGGCGATAGGTGGCGACGAGCGCGCCGATCTTGGGGACGGTGGTGAGGAATGCGGCGACGGTCCCACTCGAGGCCTCGGTCGCGTCCGGGACCCAGAAGTGAGCGGGCACGGCGCCCGCTTCGAACAGGAGCACGGCGAGCACTCCCACGAGGCCTGCCGCCAGAGCCCCGAAGGGGGCGTCCCCGAGGCGGGCCGACAGATCCGTGTAGAGCGTACTGCCGGCCACGGCATACAGGAGCGTGATCCCGAGCAGGAGGGCGATTCCGAAGAGCGCCCCGAGCAGGTACGTCTTCATTGCCGCCTCAGCGCCGCGGGCCGTGCGGACGAGCCCGACGAGGCCGTAGAGCGGGATGCTGGCCAGGAGAAAGCCGGCGGCGAGGACGAGCAGGTCCCGCGCACCCCCGACGACGAGCGTGCCCGTCGTCGAGAACAGCAGAAGAGCGTAGGTCTCGCTCTCCCGAGCTGTGCCGGCGAGCTCGTCGGCGGCGAGGACCAGGACGAACAGCGTTGCGGCGCCACCGAGCAGGCGCACGACGCCGGTGCCGGTGTCGACCGCGAACGAGCCGTCGAACGCGGACTGGACGCCCCCCACCATGCCGACGACGGTGGCGACCAGACTGGCCACGAGGGCGGTGACCGCGACGGCGCGACTGACCCCCTGACGGTCGCGCGGCAGAAAGGACCCGCTCATCAGCGCCGCGAGTCCTCCGGCGAAGAGCAGCATCTCCGGGAGCAGCAGCAATGGCCGCATCTGCGAGGTGTCCACTGAACCGTCTACCGGCCGACGAGCGTGCTGACGGCGTTGGCCGCCGGCTCGATGAGGTCCAGGAGCAGCCGGGGCAGGACCCCGATGCCCAGGGAGAGCACGAGAAGGGCTCCCACGGACCACAGCTCCGCGGGGCGAAGGTCGGTGAAGCCCATCGACACACCCCGGGTCTCGCCGGTGAAGATCCGCTGGAGCGCCCGTAGGAACAACGCCGCGGTGACCAGGATGCCCAGCAGCGCAACCGCGGTGACGGGCGCGACGGCGACACTGCCGGTGAAGATCTGGAGCTCCGCGATGAAGCCGGAGAGGCCGGGCAGCCCCAGGGAGGCGAACGAGCCGACGGCGAAGAGGGCGGCCAGCCGCGGCGCGGGACCGGCGAGCCCGCCGAAGGAGTCCATGTCGTAGGTTCTGGCCCGGTCGTGGAGGACACCGGCGAGCAGGAACAGTGCTCCGGTGACCAGGCCGTGGCTGACCATCTGGGTGACGGCCCCCGTGACGGCCACGCCGCGCGCTTGGGCGCTGTCCTGGGTGCTGACTCCCGCGGCGCCCACCGCAAGGACGACGTAGCCCATGTGGTTGACCGAGGTGTAGGCCACCATCCGCTTGAGGTTGGTCTGGGCCAGGGCGACGAGGGCGCCGTAAAGCACGGACACCACCCCCACGACGACGACGACCCACGCCCAGGAACGCCAGGCCTCGGGAAGCATCGGCATGGCGATCCGCACGAAGCCGTACGTTCCCATCTTCAGCAGGACCCCGGCGAGGATCGCCGACCCCGTCGCCGGGGCGTCCGTGTGGGCCGGCGGGAGCCAGGTGTGGAAGGGGACCGTGGGGGTCTTGACGGCGAGACCGACGAGGATGGCCGCCAGGACGAGGCCGCCGATGAGGGGGTGGCCGGCCAGGGGGTTGGTGCGGGTCAGCTCCACCATGTCGAAGGTGTGCGGCGCGGCGGCAACGTAGAGGCCGATGAACCCGACCAGCAGCGCCAGCGACCCGAGGAAGGTGTAGAGGAAGAACTTCAGGGCCGACCGGGCGGCGTTCTCGTGACCCCATCCGGCGATGACGAAGTACATGCCGACGATCGAGAGGTCGAAGAAGACGAAGAAGAGGATGAGGTCCGCCGAGACGAACAGGCCGAGGGAGACGCTCTGCAGAAAGAGGAACAGCGCGCCGTTCAGGCGGGGACGGTCGGTCTGCCCCAGCGAGTACACGGCGCAGGCGAGGAACAGGGCGGCCGACATCACGAGCAGCGGAAGGGAGAGCCCGTCGACGCCGACGTGGTAGCTGCTGCCGACACCCGGGATCCAGGGAAGCCGCTCCTCGAAGGAGAGCGCCCCGGTGGCGGGAGCGTCGTAGCGCGCCCAGACGCCGATGACGAGCAGCAGGTCCACGAAGGCCACGGCCACCCACGCCCACCGGGCCACCGTGTCGCCGATGCGGGGGACGAAGCCAAGGACCAGTGCGGCGGCCAGGGGCAGGAAGACGATCAGGCTGAGCACGCTCACCTCACGACGACGAGCAGGAGTATGCTGGCGGCGAGGACCGCGGCGGCCTGGACGTAGTACTGGTGCAGCTGGCCGGTCTGGGGTCGGCGGGCCAGCTCGCCCAACGAGCGCACGCGGGCCGCCACCGTCTCGACGGACCCGTCCACCCCCGCATCGTCGATCCGGCCCGCCAGTGCCGCCCAGCGGTTGGTCGACCGGGCGATCCTCGTCACGGCACCGTCGAGCACGGCGTCGTCGCCGCGAGCGAGCCGCCGGGCCAGCTCCAGAGCGGCGCTCCCCACGGCAGAGACCGCTGCGTCGACGAGGTGGTCGTCGACCCATGCCAGGCCTCGGGCGAGCCGCACGGTTGGGCGGACCAGGGACAGATGGACGAGTCGTTCGAGGCCGAGCCACTCCTGCACCCACCGTGGTTCGGGCAGGCTCCACCGGCGGACCGCGAGGAGCACCAGCAGTGCGATGAGCGTCGACGCGAGCAGCTCCCCGGCTCCCGCCGCCGGGGCGCCGCCGTTACCGAGGGTCCGGGCGAGGACGGGCCCGACGGGTGGCAGGGACAGCAGCCCGAGACCTGCTGCGCCTGCGGCGAGGATGACGAGCGGGACCTTCTGCCAATGGTTCATGTGCCCGGTGCCCGGTCTCTCCTCATTTTGGTGGCTCTCACCCGCAGCCTGCGCCGGCGAGGGGGTGCGCCAGACGACGACGATGACCTTCACGGCATACGCGGCCGAGAGGACCGCCGCGAGGAGCCCGGTCAGGTAGAGCCATCCCGAGGTCTCTCGGGCTGCCGTGAGGACCGCGTCCTTGGTCGCCCAGAGCGACAGCGGAGCGAGCCCGGCCAGGGAGGCGGCGCCCACCGTGGCCGTCCACCCGACGAGGGGCCAGCGCCGGGCCACACCACCCAGTCCGGCGAGGTTCTTCGTCCCGAGCGCGGACAGCCAGGCACCGGCGGCGAGGAACAACACGGCCTTGGTGGCGGCGTGGGCGACGAGCTGGGCCGTGCCGCCAGCGACGGCTCCCACCCCCGCCGCCATGACGACGAAGCCGAGCTGGGCGGCCGTCGAGGCGGCGAGCAGCTGCTTGAGATCGGTCTGCGCCACCGCCACGACCCCGAGTACGAGGGCTGTGAGGGCGCCCGCCCAGGCGGTCACCGTCGCCGCCCACCCGGTCACGGCGAGCAGCGGCGCAACGCGCAGCAGGAGGTAGCCGCCCATGGCGACCATCGCCGCGGAGTGCAGGAGCGCGCTGACGGGGCTCGGCCCTTCCATGGCCCGTGACAGCCAGAACGAGAACGGCAGCTGGGCGGCCTTGCCGAGCGCCGCCACGAGCACACCAAATGCGATGACGTGGCGCCAGCCCGCGGATGCACCCTCCAGCCCGGTCAGGCTCAGCCCCCCGCCTCCGGCGAGTGCTGCGGCCGCCGCGAGGTAGAGACCGAGGTCTGCAGTCCTGGTGGTGAGGAAGGCCGTCAGGCCGGCCGAGACGCGAGGGTCCTGCCGCCACCAGAATCCGATGAGCGCGTAGGACGTCGCGCCCATGACCTCCCACCCCATGAGGAGCGAGGGCAGCGTCGCGGCCGTCACCGTGAGGCAGGCGGAGGCCGCGAAGATCAGCATGAGCCCGTGGAAGCGGGCTTGCCCCTCGTGGATGTCGCCGACGGCGAAGACCAGCACAAGGAGGGTCACCAGGGTGACGGTCGGAAGGACGAGGGCGGAGAGGGCATCGACCCGCAGGGCGAAGTCCGTCCCCGCGACGAACGGCGCGGCGACGTCCGGACGTCGCACCGCGGCCACGAGCGAGAGGACAACGGTCACGGCGGCTGCCGCAAGGGACACGGGGACGGCGACGCGACCCGCCCGGTCGGGCACCGCGCCGCGGGCGCCTCTGCCCGGGTCCGCGGTGAGGGGGGAGAGCAGGAGAGCCGCGCCGACAACGGCGGGGACGAGGACGATCAGCCAGAGGGCGGCGGG
>JAABUU010004848.1_pt1 | contig 15520 bp, 10 predicted proteins | sample 5559301 | NCBI WGS metagenome assembly JAABUU01 (sample SAMN10711884, study PRJNA513360) | rock metagenome | isolation source: Antarctica rocks | place: Antarctica: Victoria Land, Richard Nunatak white | reverse complement strand
AACAATACCGCGCCATTGCCACACGGTATGACAAGACCGCCCGCAACTTCCTCGCCGCCGTCCAGCTCGCCGCCTCGATCATCCTCCTCAACTGAGGACACGCCCTAGCAATCACCGTTGTACTATATCGAAATCGAAGCGAGTACCGAGGTGCCATAGGCAGCCCGATCGTTCGCACCGGATAGTGGCGTTGCGGCAATATCGTGCCAATACGCCACATGCGAGCGAGGACACGATGCGAAATATCCCGAGGCGTACGAGCCGGGAATGATTGTTTTTCGGCGCGCCGGCGCTATAATTAGCGGCAAAGCGTCGAGCAGGACGAGCGCGACGGGATGCGGATCACCAGGGAAACGCGGCCAGGGACTGGAAGCCGCCCGATCCACCGACCCGCCACGCGGCCCCCTGTGAGCTGGCCCCGCAACGGCACGATCGTGCCGCGAAGGAGGCCCGGCACGCCACCGTTATGGCGCAGGATGAGGGTGCCGCGCGGCTGACGTGCGGCACCGAATTCGGGTGGTATCGCGGAAGGAACCTTTCGCCCCGTGCGGGGTGGAGGGTTTTTTGTTGCATCCGATCGCGTGCGGCGAGGTGGCGAATTTGCCCGCGATAGAACGCAAATTCGTGAGCGGAGCCTTGACATAGTACGTTCGCGGCCCGATAATGTACGTACATCTGGGCCGCGTTGACGGAGGCCGGATCGCCGCCAGGGTGCCGATCCGTGCCGCGAGTCGATGTGGGGAGTGAGAGATGACGACCGTGAGCTTGCCGCCGATCCAGCCACTACCGGGACCGGAGTTGCGCCGCCGCTTCGTCGATTTCTTCGAGGAGCGGCTGGGGACGGAGTTGCCATCGTCGTCGCTCGTCCCGAAGAACGACCCAACGGTGTTGCTGACCGTCGCTGGAATGCAGCAGATGGTCCCCTTCTTTATGGGCGTCGAGCAGCCGCCGACGCCGCGCCTCACCTCGGTGCAGAAGTGCTTCCGCACGGTGGACATCGACGAGGTCGGCGACGAGAGCCACCTGACCTTCTTCGAGATGCTCGGCAACTTCTCGGTCGGCGACTACTTCAAGCGCGAGGCGATCGGCTGGGCGTGGGAACTGTTGACCAAGGTCTATCAGATCCCGCGCGAGTATCTCTGGGTGACGGTTCATCCGAAGGATGACGAGGCGCGGCGGCTATGGGCGGAGATCGCGGGCCTCCCTACGGACCGCATCACCGTCACCGCGACGCCGGAGAAGGACAACTGGTGGGGGCCAGTCGGGCCGACCGGTCCGTGCGGCCCCTGCTCGGAGATCTACTTCGACTTCGGCTACACCGAGGGGCGTACCGGCGACCGACCCGGCGACGATGGCGGGCGCTTCCTGGAGATCTGGAACCTCGTCTTCATGGAGTTCTACCGCAACGAGGACGGCACGGACAGCCCCCTGCCGCGCAAGAACATCGACACCGGCATGGGTCTGGAACGCCTGACGATGGCGATGCAGGGGAAGCGGTCGGTCTATGACACCGATCTCTACCAGCCGATCATCGCGCGCGCGGCGGAACTGACCGGCACTATCTACGGCACCGATCCCAAGACCGACCGTGCGCTGCGCGTCGTGGCCGACCACAGCCGCTCGATCGTCTTCCTGATCGGCGATGGGGTGCTGCCGGACAACGAGGGGCGCGGCTACATCCTCCGCCGCATTTTGCGCCGCGCGGTCCGCTACGGGCGGCTGCTCGGGCTGGAGCGCCCCTTCCTCGCCGAGACGGCGGGCGTGGTGCTCGAACTGATGCGCGATCAATACCCCGAACTGGTCGAGCGCCGCGAGCGGATCTTCCAGGTCATTCGCCACGAGGAGGAAACCTTCGGGCGGACGCTGGCACGCGGCCTCGGCCGCTTCGCGACCCTGGTCGCGGGGCTCCAGGCGGAGGGGAAGAACGCGATCCCCGGCGCGGAGGTCTTCCGCCTCTACGATACCTATGGCTTCCCGTTCGATCTGACCGTCGAGCTGGCGAACGAGGCGGGGCTGACCATCGACCGCGACGAGTTCGATCAGGCGATGGACGTGCAGCGGCGGCTCAGCCAGGAGGCGTCGAACTTCCGCAAGCAGTCGCACCAGGGGCTGGAGACCTACGCCGGATTGAAGCTGCCGGCGACCGAGTTCGTCGGCTACGAGCAAGAGCGCTCGACCGGCACGATCACGGCGATCATCGGGCCGCGCGGCGCGCAGGAGACGGCGGCGGCGGGCGACGAGGTCGAGATCGTCCTCGATCGGACGCCGTTCTACGCCGAGTCCGGCGGCCAGGTGGGCGACACCGGCCTGCTGACGAGCGGCGCGGGGCACTTCCGCGTGCGCGACACACAGCGCCCGGTGACCGGGCTGACCGGCCATCGCGGACAGGTCGAGGAGGGCCAGTTCAGCGTCGGCGACACCGTGGAGGCGGGGATCGACGTGGAGCGCCGCGCCGATATCCGCCGCAACCACACCGCGACCCACCTCCTGCACCGCGCGCTGCGGCTCGTCCTCGGCTCGCACGCGCAGCAGGCGGGCTCGCTCGTCGCGCCGGAGCGCCTGCGCTTCGATTTCACGCACATGCAGGCGCTGGCCCCGGAGGAGTTGCGGCGGGTCGCGGAACTCGCGAACGGGGCGGTCCTGGAGAACGACGCGGTCTACGCGGATGTGATGGATCAGCAGGCGGCGCTGGCGACCGGCGCGATGGCGCTCTTCGGCGAGAAGTACGGCGATCAGGTGCGCGTCGTGACGGTCGAGGACTTCTCGAAGGAACTCTGCGGCGGCACGCACGTCGGTGCGACCGGCGAGATCGGCCCGATCGTCGTCACCGGCGAGGCCGGGGTCGCGGCGGGGGTCCGGCGGATCGAGGCGCTGACCGGGCGCGGGGCGCTCGCCTACCTGGAAGGGGTCCAGGCGGCGACCAACGCGCTCTTCGCACAGTTCCGCACCCGCGCGCCGGAGCAGTTGCCGACCCAGGTCGACGGGCTGCGCGGGCGGATTCGCGAGCTGGAACGCGAGATCGATCAGTTGAAGGGCCAGGTGGCGGGCGGCCAGGCGAGCGGCCTGCTGGCGCAGGTTCGCGAGGTCGCGGGGGTTAAAGTGCTGGCGGCGCGCGCCGATGTGCCGGACGCGGGCGCGCTGGCCCAGCTAGGCGACCGGCTGCGCGACAGCCTCGGCGCGGGGGTGCTGGTCCTCGGCGCGATCGTGGGCGACCGCCCGGCGCTGCTGACGCTGGTGACCCCGGAGTTGGTGGCGCGCGGCCTGAAGGCGGGCGACATTCTGGGCGAGACGGCGCGCGCGCTCGGCGGGCGCGGCGGCGGGCGACCCGACCGCGCACAGGGCGGCGGGGGTGACCCGACGCAGCTCGACAGCGCCCTCGCCGCTGTCCCGAGCATCGTTGAACGAGTACTCGGTTCGGAGTCCTGAGATCGCGGGCGCGGCGAGTCGCTGAGCCGCCGCGCCCGATTCTCGGCACACACGACCGGCACTCCCTGGAGGGGTTGTGGGCGACGTGATGACCGGCCCCGCGCGACTTGCCGTGGCGGCGGGCGATTCCCTGGATCGGGTGTTAGCGGGGGTGCGCGCCGCCGAGGGGCGCGATCTGGTCCTCGATCTGGACGAGCGCAGCCCCCTCCTGCTCAGCCTGCAACACCTGCACACCCTCGACGAGGTGGCCCAGGAATATAATGTCCGCCTCACGATCGCCACGGCGAATAGCAAGACCCTCAACGCGGCGCGGGTCTTCGGCCTGGATGTGCTCGACGCGCGCGAGACGCCGCCCCCCACGATCGCGGCGGGGCCGACTCGTCTGCTCGCGGGACAGCCGCTCGACCGTCAGGGAACGGTCGCCCCGGATGAGGATCAACCGACGGATAACCGCCTCGCCGACGAGACGCCGATCGTGCGCCTGACCCCGTCGCGCCGACAGCCAGCACCCATCGCGGAGACAGCAGAAGAGCTGGCGGAGCCACCCTATCTGACCGAAGGGCGTGACGCGGCGCGGCTCGATCCCTACGGCCAACCCTATGGTGACGAGGACGACGAGAGCGACGACGACACGCTGAACCCGCCGCGGAAACAGCGCGGTCTACGCTCGCTCGGCATCGCCGAGCGCGACGCCGCCGCCGAGGAGGGCTGGGACGACGAGCGGTCCCAGGCACAGCCCGCCCCGCGTGCGGGTCGGTTCGGCGCGTTCTGGCAGGATGTGCGCGACTGGGTTGAGGCACGGCGACAGCCCGCGCCCGCCGCGCCCGCCGCGTACGACGATGAGGACGACGAGGCCGACTGGGACGACGGGCCGGAACGTGATCCGCGTGCGGCACGGCTCGCCCCGGTGCCAACCGAAGCGGTGGAAGCCGATGGTTGGGATAAGGACGAGGAGGAGGAAGCGGCCCCACCAGTCGCCGCGCCGCGTCGTCGTCTCCCGTTCGGTCGTGCGGCGATTCGTCCCGTGACACAGGATGAGGACGACGAGGAAGGCGAACGGCGCAATCCGACCGCGCGCCTGCCGATCGTCCCCCCGGTGATCGCGCACAACGACGAGCGCTACGAGGACGAGGACGACGCGGATGAGGACCGCTATGCCGCCGCGCCGCAGCGCGAGCGGCGGCGCGGTCCGGCCCGCCTGCTGACCGGCGGATTGCTCTTCACGCTCGTGACGATCGCGATGGCGTTGCTAATCGCCCTCTATCTCCTGCTGCCGACCGCCACGGTGACGCTCGCCGCGCGGACCGGACAGGTGGCGACCGATTTCAAGGTCGTTGTCGCGGAGATCGATCCCACCAGCCCGCAGGGACAGCCGACGAACGAGCAGATCGTGATCCCGGCGAAGCGCGTGACCGTGCCGGTGACCGCGACCGCCTCGCGCAGCGCGACCGGTTCGCGCTCGGAGCCGAATACGACCGCCGGAGGCCCGGTCGTGCTGATTAATCGGGCGTCCTCGGCGGTGACGGTGGCGCGCGGCACGACGCTGACATCGGCCAACAGGGGCGAATACGTCACGCAAGAGGCGATAACGATCGGCCCGGCAGACCCGCTCTCGAATGCGTTCGGCTCGGCATCGGTTAATGTCGCGGCGGCGCGCAAGGGTATCAGCGGGAACGCGGCGACCGGCGCGGTGAGCGGCCAACTGTCGAACGATATCTTCTACACCAACCGTAACGCGCCGATCGCGGGGGGGACCGACCGCGTCATCTCCACCATCTCCACGCAGGACATCGCGGCGGCGAGCGCGGCGGCGGAAGAGGCGACGCGCGGCAAGGGTCAGGCGGCGCTGGCGGCGGCGATCCCTAGTGGCAGCACGGTTATGCACGACACCACCGGCGTCGGCAACTTCAAGACGACGACCGACCTCCAGGTCGATGCCGATGGCACCAGCGTGACCGCCACGACGAGCGCCAATGCCACTACGCTGGTCTATACCCCCGCCACGGTCGAGGCGCAGGCGCGCGCCGAGGCGGAACGCCGGATCGGGGCGGCGGTCAAGCCGGGCGAGCCGATCGTGGCCGGCTCGGCGCAGATCGCCGCCCTGCAAGTGGTCGAGGATGTCCCCGGTCGGCTGGCCTACCGGATCACCGGCACGGCGCAGACGCGCGCCCCCATCGGGTCGGACGCCGACCGCGCGGCCCTGGCGAAAGCCCTCGCGCATCAGGACGACGACCAGGCGCACGCGATCCTCGCGGGGTTGCCGGGGGTCTCCTCCACGCGGATCGACTACCAGTCCGGCCCGTTCCCGCAACGGATGCCCTGGCTCGCCTCGCACATCACCGTGCGGATCGCGGAGGGGCGCTAAAGGATGCGGGCGCTGGGGATCGATGTGGGCGCGCGCCGGATCGGCACGGCCCTCTCGGACGAGCTTGGCCTACTGGCCGCCCCCTGGCGCGTGGTGCGTGTGGTGCGCGGTCAGCAGACCGAGTTCGCGGAACTGGCGGCGATGGCCCGCGAGCGCGCGGTCGAGATCGTGGTGATCGGGCTACCGACGAGCCTTGATGGGACCGAGGGGCCGCAGGCGCGCACGGTGCGCTCCTTCGCGGAACGCCTCGCGTCCCATCTCGATGGGCTGCTGATCGTCTTCGCGGACGAGCGTTTCACCACCGCCGAGGCGGAGCGCCAGATGATCGATCGGCGCCTCACGCGCGAGCAGCGCCGCGACAAGATCGATGCGGCGGCGGCGGCGATCATGCTGCAAGGCTGGCTCGATGCGCGCCGACCGCAGGGCGCGCGCTGGTTCGCCTTCGAGGAGGAGTGAGCACCGGAACGCTCCCCGTCCGGTATTATGTCCATCCATGCTATACTTAAATGATGCTCGGGTCAGGATACGTCGAACGTGTGCCCGGCATCCGGCAAAAGCGGTTCCCGGTGAGTGTGAGTGCCAGTCCATCCGTCCGGCATGGAGCTACGTCGGGGCCAACAAGCGCGATGATGTAGTGTTCCCGCAGGATTGGAAGGATACGTGGATACGATCGCACCCGGCAATGGGCCGCAACTGGAGACCCCCGCCGACCTCCCCGTTATTTCACCCCCCGCACCAAACGCAGAAAACCTCCCCCGATTCAGCGATTTCGCGCTCCGCCCGGAGTTGCTGAGCGCGATCGAAGCGATCGGCTATACCCAGCCCACGCGGATTCAGGCAGCGGTCCTCCCGGCCTTGCTCGATGGCCGCGACATCGTCGGGCAGGCGCAGACCGGCTCCGGCAAGACAGCGGCGTTCAGCATCCCGACGATCAACCGCCTGCGCCCGACCGGGACAGTCAGCGCGATCGTGATGGTGCCGACCCGCGAGCTCTGCCGCCAGGTCGGCGAGGAGATGGAACGACTCGCCCAGGGGAGCGGCCTGCGCGTCCTCTCGATGTACGGCGGGACACGGATGCGCGGGCAGTTCACCGCGCTGGAGCAGGGCGTCGATATCATCGTCGGCACACCGGGGCGCGTCCTCGACCACCTCGGGCGCGGCACCCTGCGCGTCGACGGGGTGCGGATCGTGATCCTCGATGAAGCCGACGAGATGCTCGATATCGGCTTCGCGGAGGACATCGAGAACATCCTGCGCCGCACCCCGCGCGAGCGGCAGACGATGCTCTTCTCGGCCACGATGCCGGGCTGGGTGCAGCGCCTGATCCGGCGCTATCAGCGCAACCCGATCCACATCGCGATCGAGCCGGAGCGCTCGACCGTCGCCACGGTGGAGCAGCGCTATTACGAGGTCGCCGAGCGCGACAAGCTGGCCGGTTTCCTCTCGTTCGAGGAGGACTTCGGGCGCGACGCGCGGCTGCTGATCTTCCGTCGGATGCAGGTCGGGGTCGATCGGCTCGCCCAGCAACTCACCAACGAAGGGTGGCTGGCGCAGGCGCTCCACGGCGGGATGGCCCAGGCCGACCGCACGAAAACGATCGATGCCTACCGCAGCGGCGATCTGCGCGTCCTGATCGCCACCAACGTGGCGGCGCGCGGCCTCGACATCCCTGACATCAGCCACGTCATCAATTACGACATCCCCCAGAATCCGGAGGAATACATCCACCGGATCGGGCGCACGGCGCGCGCCGGGAAGAAAGGCGTGGCGATGACCTTCGTCGGGGAGTGGGATTATCCCTTCCTGGAGGCGATCAAGGCGCAGGTCGGCGATGCGCTGCAACCGGCCACCCTGCCGATCTACAAACGTTAAGCGCTTGCGGCGATCATCGCGCGCCTTGCGGAGGGCGGCCGAATTGGTCGCCCTTTTCGCGCCCGCTCGCTCGGGCCAGCTTGTCACAGCGCGCGGCTGGCACGCACCAGCCGTTCGTCGCGTAGATGCGAGGGTGTGGCGGTGTCCACGTTCACACCGATCGGCGATTTTATCGATCGGTAGGGGATATTCCGCCGTGCGTGGCATAATTCGTGCTTGCGCGTAGGGCCGATACGGGCGCACAATCGCGCCGGATACGTGCGGACGCGCGGCAGAAGGAAAGGATCGGCGGCGATGAGTGGCTTGATGCGTGGCATGATCGATCAAGTCCTGAAGAATATGGGCGAGCAAGAACGCGCCCAGTCAGTCAACTATGTCACCGACAAAATGGTTTCGGAGATGAGCAACGCGGAGCGGGTCGAGTTGCTGATGGCGATCCTCGACCGCGTGATGAGCAATCTCTCCGCCGACGAGCGGACCGACCTCGCGACGCGCGTCGCCGGGAAGCTCGGCACGGGTGCCGCAGCCCCGGTGGCGGATGTCCCCGCATCACCCGAGCGCGCCGATAGCGACCCGCTGCTCGGTGGCGCGGCGACCAATCCGGCCAGCGGCGCGGCACCCTACTGAGGCGTGAAGAAAGGCGGATAACGCATTCCCGCCAATGAGGAGAGGAGCACAGTGAACGAGAATAACGCCGCAACAGGCGGCTTCGATCCGAACGATCTCACGACCGGCCAGGTCGTCGGCATGGCGGTGGGCGCGGCTTTCGCCCTGGGCGCGGTCGTGGCGGCGCTCGGGCCGAACGAGCCGGAAAAGCCCGCGCATGGTGGCGGACGACGCACGGTGGTGCGCGGGGCGCATAGCGTCGTGCGCGATAACCCCTCGGCGGCGGGCCTGTCGATAGTCCAGAATGGCAAAGTATCCGGTAGGACACGGAAGCGTCTCGAACAAGAGGCGGTGGCGCTCCAACAGGAGATCGAGCGCCTCGGGAAGATCGCGGAGCAGCAGGAGCGCAAGGACCAGCCACCGGTAGCGGCTGCGAGCGTGATGCTCTCCGTCTCAGGAATGGAGAGTGGAAAGATGGCCGACGATCCGGTGGTCGCGGTACTCAAGAATGGCAAACTGACCCGGCGTACCCGCAAACAACTGAAGCAGCAGGTCAATGCCATCCAGAAAGATATCAACCGGCTCGATAAGGCGGTGCGTACCGCATCCTTCCGCCAGACACACCCGGCCCCGACCGCCGATGATGTGCGCGAGACGGTCAACACCTTCGGTCAGGACACCAGCAAGCGCCTCGCGGTCGCCGGGGCGGCGACCACCGCCGCGCTCGCGCCGCTGATCGAGCGGGCGCAGGCGATCGAAGTGCCGAAGGGGGCGCAGCAGGCGGCGGGGCGCGCGCAGAAGAATTTGAGCCAGTTCTCCGACACCGCGCAGAAGAACCTCGGGCAGTTCGCCGACGTGGCGCAGAAGAGCGCCCGCCAGTTCGCCGATACGACGCGCGAGCAGACGGCGGACCTGAGCGACCGTGTTCGCGGCGATTTCTTGCCGCAACTCGCCGCGCAGGCCAGCAAGGTGCAGGAGCGGGTCCAGGAAGGGGTGCCGCAACTCGCCGAGCAGTTCCGCGATGAGGTGTTGCCGCAGATCGCGGAGCGCCTGCAGCAGTTCCGCGATGAGGTGCTGCCACAGGTAGTGGAGCGCGCCCAGCAATTGCGCGACGATGTGACGCCGCAGCTGGCCGACGCCGCCGCGAAGGCGGGCGCACAGGCCAGCGCTCTGGCCGCGACCGGCGTGGCGCTGGGCCGCGACAAGGCGAAGGAGTTGGCGAACAGCGATCTGGCCGGGCAGGTCAGCAAACAGGCGAACAAGGCGGTCGAGCGCGGGGAGAAGCAGACACGCAAGGGCCACAAGGAAGCCGCGAAGAACGTCTCTGCCCTCACGGCGCAACTCGCCCCGCCGCCGCAGCGCAGCCTGAGCGGGCTGTGGACCGTCGCGGCGATGGCGGCGGTGGGGGGAGGACTCTACTATATCTTCGGTAACGAGGAGCGGCGCAACAAGGTGATCGGCACGGCGCGCTCGATCATCGAGCAGGGCCGCGAGATTATCCGCGACTTCCGGGGCTACGACGAGGAGTTTTAAACCAACAATTCTCATTCGCATGAGTGCGGGGCGCGGCAGATGCCGCGCCCCGCTGCTATTCGCGAGAAGGTATGCGCCATGACCACAGAGAGTAACGTGGCATTATATATCGGCAGCGCCAGTCTAATGGCAAGCGAAGTCATTCGGCTCTATGCTGCGGTCGGTTGGGGTGACGAGCAAGCCTACGATCGAACGCAAGTCCGAAGAGCGCTGGAGCGCACCACGTTCCTCGTCTATGCTGCCGACCGAGAAAGAAATCTCCTCGGATTCGCGCGCGCTTTCAGCGACGATACGTTTCATACCTCCCTGGCCGAGCTCGTTGTTCACCCACAGCATCAACGGCGAGGGATCGGGCGGACACTCCTCGCGGCGGTAATCGAACGCTATGCGACGACCGCGATCTTCCTTGAGGCGGTGGAAGGGCAAGAAGATTTCTTCCTCCGTTGTGGCTTCGACCAGAAAAAAGGCATGACCGTTCTAACGCGGCGGCCAGATAGTCGATGAGTTATCGTCGTGGCAAACCGTGCGTGTTCCCTCGGCCTCTGCACAGATGCGGCGGGATCGCTTTATCGATCCCGCCGCATCCTCACGAAGAGTCATCTTAATTGGCGGATACCCTTAGGACTTACGCAGTTGAACGTGATTCCGGCCCGAATTCACGCCTGATTCGTGCTCAACTGCGTAAGTCCTAACCCTGATGCCTCACCACTTCTTCTCCGGCGGCACGATCGCCGGGAGCTGCACTTCCTGCACAGCGGCGTTGAACGCGCCGAGCTGCGTCACCAGCACCGCTTCTAGTCCTTCGAGTTGCGCGTCGATCCGCCCGGCAACATCGTCGAAGACCTGGCGCGCGCCCCGGGTCGGGGCGGCGTCGGCGCTGGCGACCACGCCGGACAGCGCGGCAAGCTTGTTATTCAGCTTGATCGCGAAGTTCAGCGGATCCTCGTGCGACTTCGAGCGCTTCTGGATCAGCTCCTCCTCGATCGCATCCAGGGCGTCGCGCAGCGGCCCCGCCGCTTTGCTGACCTGTTCGGCCTGCGGCGTTCCCGCCGTGCGCCCCACCCAGTCATCCGCCTGTTTGCCGATGGCGCGGAGCATGTTCACCGCCTCGTGCGTCTCCGAGAGCTTGTCGCGGATCTGCTTCAGGAGGGCGAACTGCGCGGCGAAGTCGTCGTCCGTGGCGTCGGTGCGCGGGTCGCGCACGAAGTCGAACGAGGCCGACTGCGTCACGCCGTCCACATCGAGATCGACGGTGTAGCGACCCGGCGCGGCCAGCGGCCCGGTCGTCCCTCCGGCCCAGAAGACCGCCCCCGGCACGACCGCCGCATCGGGATAGCGCGCGTTCCAGACGAAGCGGTTCAGGCCGATCGCCGTCTTCGGCTTCGGCTCGGGCGGCGTGCCATGCCCATCGTCCTTCTTCTCCGTCTCGCCCTCGCCGCCGACCTTCGCGGTGAATGCCTTGACCTCCGCACCCGCCGCGTCGCGAAAGCGCAGCGTCAGCGACTCCTGCGGCTTACGCGCGAGGTAGTAGAGGACGGTGATGCCCGACTCCGGATTCTGCCCGGCATCGAGGAAACCGAGCGCCCGGCTGTCATCCGGCTTCGTGACTACCTTGGTGCGGACCGCCAGCCCGCCCACGTTGCCGAAACCGCGCGGCACGTTCGGGTCGGGCGCGGCGAGACGCCCCCCGGTGAGGAAGCGGACCGTGGTACACGGCGTGAAGAGGTGCGTGGTGTCGCCCGCGCCCCCTGCGGCCAATTGATGGAGGGGGGTCAGATCGTCCAGGATCCAGAAGCCGCGCCCGTGCGTCGCCGCGACCAGATCGCTCCCCTGCACCGCCAGATCGTGGATCGGGACGACCGGCAACCCTCCGCCCAGGCGTGCCCAGGTCGCCCCGTCGTCGATCGAGGCCCAGATACCCGCCTCGGTCCCGGCGTAGAGGATGCCGGGGCGCGCGGGGTCGGCGCGGATGGCGCGCGTGAGTTCGTCGGTCGGCAGCCCGGCGGTGATCAGGGTCCAGTTCGCGCCCCCATCGGTCGTTTTGAGGAGATACGGGGTCAGATCGTCGGACTTGTAGCGCGTCGCGGCGACGTAGCACGTATCCGCGTCGTGCGGCGACGGCTCGATGATGCTGATCAGCGCCCACTCCGGGAGGAGATCGGCGGGCGGCGTCACGTTCGCCCAGGTCGTGCCGCCGTCGCGCGAGAGGTGGATCAGCCCATCGTCCGACCCGGCCCAGAAGGTGCCACGCGCGCGCGGCGACTCTGCAAAGGCGAAGATCGTCCCGTAATACTCGACGCTGGTGTTGTCCTGCGTGATCGGGCCACCGGACGAGCCCATCTTCGTCTGGTCATCGCGGGTGAGATCGGGGCTGAGTACCGTCCAACTCGCCCCCTCATCGGTCGAGCGATGGACGTACTGCGAGGTCACGGAGAGTTCGTTCGGGTCGTGCGGCGAGAGGACGATCGGGAAGGTCCACTGGAAGCGGTAGGGCTGCTCGCTGGCCGGCCAGCCGATCGGATTCTCCGGCCAGACCGCGATGTTCCGCATCTGCCGTGTGCGCGCGTCGAAGCGGGTCAGCAGGCCGCCATACGACCCGGCGAAGACGATGTGCGGGGCGTCGGCGCGCACGGCGATGTAGCCGCTCTCGCCGCCGCCGACCGGGAAGGTCTCGGCCCAGGTGATCCCCCCGCTATCGGAGCGGCTCGGCAGGCTGAGGGTGCTGTTGTCCTGCTGCGCGCCGTAGACGCGGTAGGGGGTCTGCGTGTCCGCGACGACGTGGTAGAACTCGGCGGTCGGCTGGTTGTAGATCGACGACCAGGATGCGCCGCCATCGAACGAGACGACCGCGCCGCCGTCATTCCCCTGGATCATCCGCCGCGCGTCCTGCGGATCGATCCAGATGTCGTGGTTATCACCGTGCGGGGTCGGGTAGGCGGCGAAGCTCTTGCCGCCATCGATCGAGCGCCAGTTGTTGACGTTCGGCACCCAGACGACCTCGGGGTTCTGCGGATCGGCGATGACGTGCGCGTAATACCAGGCGCGCTGGAGGAGTTCGCGGTCCTCGTTCAGCTTCGTCCAGTGCGCGCCACCATCGTCCGAGCGGAAGAAGCCGCCCCCCTCCGCCTCAATGAGCGCCCAGACCCGCTCCGGGCGCGCGGGCGAGACCGCGACGCCGATCTTCCCTTTGACACCCTTCGGCAAACCGGGCGCGTCGCTGATCTCGGTCCAGCTATCGCCGCCATCGGTCGACTTGAAGAGGCCGCTGCCGGGTCCGCCGCTCGTCAGCTGCCAGGGGGTACGCCCGGCCTCCCAGAAGGCGGCGTAGAGGATGCGCGGGTTGGTCGGGTCGATCGAGAGGTCGATCGCGCCGCTCCGCTCGTCGCGATAGAGGATCTTCTCCCAGTTTTTGCCGCCATCGCGCGAGCGGTAGAGGCCGCGTTCCTCGTTCGGCCCCCAGACGTGCCCCAACGCCGCCACGTAGACCGTGTTCGGATCGCGCGGGTCGATGCGTACGCGGGCGATCGCGCGGGTGTCGGCGAGGCCGAGGTGCCGCCAGGTCTTGCCGCCATCGGTCGAGCCGTAGACGCCATCGCCGTGCGCGATGTTGCCACGGATCGTCGTCTCGCCCATCCCGGCGTAGAGGACGTTCGGATCGGAGGGGGCGACGGCCAGCGCACCGACCGAGGCGGTCTTGAAGAAGCCGTCCGAGCAGTTCGCCCAGCTCAGCCCGCCATCGGTCGTCTTCCAGACACCGCCGCCGGTCGAGCCGAAGTAGAAGACGCGCGGATGCTGCGGATCGCCGGCGACGGCGACGACGCGCCCGCCGCGAAAGGGGCCGATGTTGCGCCAAGCGAGCCCTCCGACGGTCGCGGCGGCGACCGGTGCGGCGATACTCCCGGTGATCGTGGCGGTCCTTCCCGACATTGTTGTCCCTTCCTAATCGACTCGTTAGCGCGATCATCGTGCAATATACGGCGATCGCGGCGCTACCATACAGCCCGCGCGCGACGGTGTGAACGTGGACAGGCCGCGCGGCGCGGGCGTTTCCGTTCGTCTGCGATGTGGGCGATCAGGCCGTTGCCCCGGCGCTGTCCACGTTCACACCGCCGTCCAGCCGCCATCCACCAGCAAGGTTTGCCCGGTCACCATGTCCGAGGCGGGGGAGGCGAGATAGACGATCGCCCCGGCGATGTCCTGCGGGGTGGCGAGCCGCCCGAGCGGGATCCTTCCCAACACATCCTCCCGGAACGCCTGATCCTCGAACATCGGACGGGTCAGCGGCGTCTCCACGAAGGTCGGGCCGACCGCGTTGACGCGGACGCCGTGCAGCGCCCACTCGAAGGCGAGGACGCGCGTCAGGTTGACGACCCCCGCCTTGCTGGAACAATAGGCGGCGCGCTTCCAGTAGCCGACGACGCCCATCTGCGAGGCGATGTTAATGATCTTGCCGCTGCCACGCGCGATCATCTCCTTCCCGACCGCCTGAGTCGTGAAGAAGAGCCCCTTCAGGTTAATGTCCATCACGCGGTCCCAGTCTTCCTCGGTCACATCGACGGCGAGCTTCGGGATGTTGACCCCAGCATTATTGACGAGGATGTCGATCTGGCCGAAGTTGGCGAGCGCGCCGCCGACCAGCTCATCGATCTGGTCGCGCCGCTGCACGTCCAGCGGCAGCACCAGCGTCTCCACACCGTAATCGTCGCGCGCCATCCGGGCGGTCGCCTCGGCGGCGTCGGTGCGCCCCGGCAACTCGGTCAGGATGATTTTGGCACCAGCCTGCGCCAGCGCCAGCGCCGCCGCCTGACCCAGGCCGGTGCCGGTGCCGGTGACGATCGCGACTTTCCCCTCGACCCGCGCGCTCGGAAATTCCATCGTCTACTCTCCATCCTTTACGGCCACATTTCGCGGCACCACGTTTTCCCATTGATCCATGCTTCGGCATTGCGTCGGCATGGTACGCTCATGGCTATAGTGCGTCAATGATTCGTGAGGATGAGCGACAATGTGGGCGAGTACAACTGATATCAATGGGTACCCGATGTATGAATTTGGTATGGAGGATATGGGAGGAAACATACCGAGCGATAGCTGGCCTTTTACACTCGATAGCCTTGGTATCATCGATACTACCGATGAGAACTACCGATGAGAAAATTGCCGTATATGCATTTACCGATGAGGGGGAAGAGTTTTTCGCCCTGGATGGGCAGTCGCTATCTTTTCTATGGGCTGAAAATCAGTATTTCGCTGTAAATGGGCAAGCGCTATCTTTTCTCCCTTAAGATGGTGCGACGTTTGAAACGCTCCGCCTGCAAGTACCTGGTTCAGTACGGATCGGCACTCAGAATCCGATCGCTCTCAGGACTGTACAAATTGGCGATCCCGATGTGCCGATAATCCGCGAGCGTCGCGCAGCCATCGAACAGCTTGCCGAGGCAGCATTCCCGCCGCACACAACACTTAGCATCCTAGAAGGTCTTTTCCTTCGCACCACCAAGCGCTGTCTTGCGCTGGTACACGATGGAGACACAGCGATAGCCCAGGTAGTTGGGACCAACATTACGCCTACTGTCACCGACTTTCCTGGAGCACTAGTTTTACAACGTGACTTCGTTTACGCGCTATCTTGGAGCTGTAACCGCCGCAGGCGGCGCAGACGGTGGGAGCGCGCAGCGGCGTAATTGCGGCGCTGCACCTCCCGGATGAACGCGAGCA
>JAABUU010004843.1_pt1 | contig 15529 bp, 15 predicted proteins | sample 5559301 | NCBI WGS metagenome assembly JAABUU01 (sample SAMN10711884, study PRJNA513360) | rock metagenome | isolation source: Antarctica rocks | place: Antarctica: Victoria Land, Richard Nunatak white | reverse complement strand
AGAAACTCGCAAGCATCGAGTGAAAGTGTTGAGAAGTGCGATGACAGACTCGTTTCTAGCAGCTCTTCGTAGACTAGCGTCAGAGAAAATGTCGCGCGTCGCGACTCAGTCACGTTAGCAGTATATAAATAGAGCAGTCTACGACTTCTCTCTACAATCTGCATAGATTTCATCATATGTAATACTGTTCACTCTATTCTTTCAATAATTATAATTATTATTATTATTATTGATTTGATTTGATTTGAATTCATACACTTTTATGACATTGATTTAAACTCAACTCATGAAAGACTCTATGCTATTTATATCGAGTAAACAAAACTCTCTGAAGAAGAAAATTACTTGTCATTTATACAACGACTACGCGTCATTGAAACAATGATCATGAAACTATGTATCAAGTTTGCATCTATAGCTTCTATTCAGCGTGCAACGCTTAAGTAAACTCTTGATGAGTGTCTGTATTGCTTGATTATGACACATTGTTCTTGCTTTGCTCTTCATTGATGATATTTTATACAACGATGCTTCGATCTTTGATCTTCAATCGTAAAGTTGATTTCATTGCACTCATGATGCTCATGATTATAGTGTTGAAAACTGCGTTCTCTTGCTCAATGATTGTCATTCATTGAGCAGAGAAATACATGATGAAAGAAAGACGCGCATGATGAGAAGATAAAGTGTGATTGTATTGAATAACTCTTTTCTTCTCTTGATTTGACTTATGTCACGTAGACGTTGAATGAATTGTTAGTATAAATGTGCAATTGCAATTGTACGATGATTGACTTTAATTAATAAAAGAGAATGTGTTCTGATCATTCTTTTGCGCTCTTGATTTTTCACGTAAATAAATGTATGACTTAACGTCAAGTAAAGAAGATGAGTTCAAGTCTTCTTAATATATCAGCGTGATCAACGAGTCACTACTTCTTCAAGCACTGTAGTCACGACTCTCAGACTGAGATCAACTATTCTATCTGATATTTTTTCATCAATTACTCAATGATACTGTTGATGTGATGAAGACGTTTCAGTATATTGATGCAATTGATGAATCGCAAATTCTTTGATCACTTGTAATCACGACTTTCATACTGAGATTGACTTTTTCACTAGATATTTTTTCATCTCTTACTGACATTGACATGTCATTAATTTTCTTCGTAGATTAATTGTGACTGTTAGAGAGAATGCTGTCGCGTAGATGAAAACTCTGCATGATCAACTTTTCTGTTTACACAACGTTTTAACATTGTTCAAATTGCGTTGAATTGAGATCTCTTGACTCTTCTGACTTCTATTCAAACACAGAATAGAATCAAAAGATTTGTAGTCGACATCATGTACAGATGAATTTCGTTGTTAGTCTTATTATTATTATTATTATTATTATTATTATTATTATTATTATTCAAGCAATAACTTTAATTTTATGTTTGTAATAATGTTTAGTAAAGCATCAGTCACTATGTGATGAGTAAAGCATCTTTTGTCTTTTCAATGTAAGTGATGCAGATTGAAATCTTTTACAATTAACTGTTTGCAATCATTTTTGATTAATTAATTCAAACAAGAAATAGTAAATAATTTTTCTATGAAGATAATAAACAATGAGCATGAATTGTAAATGTTTATAAGTCATAACATCTGTATCTTGTCTTTTAAGTTGCTAATTTGTAACTTAATTAAGCAAATGTTTGATTCAATGATTTTCATCACTTATTAATTGAGTTTTAAATACTTGTTGATATATATGCATGTTCTTGCTTGAAGTAATAAGTCTCTTACTAGATGAAAAAAGTTGTAAGTTGAGCTAAATGTTTGTAAAACGTTAATGTTGTGATCTTGTTTTTGAATGATTATTATGTCAAATTTACGAATTTCTCTGTTTATCAGAAATGATTTTTGAATTTTCAATGACTTTCTGATGTTATATTGTAGAATTTGCAGAAAGATTTAATTCATCATAAAGATATTTGTAACTGTTGTTGACTCTGTGCAAAGACAGCTTTTTATATGCTTTTAATCATCAAGAGTTTTTCACATTTTCTGATTTGATATTTTTATATCTGTTCAGATGTCATGTTTTCTGAGTCACTAATCATGCATAAAGAATAATTAACTCATCTCTTCTTGACTTTCATCACTTGTCATGTTAACTCATTAATGTCTTAACTGCTTATTATCATTAAGATGTTCATTGAATTCAAGAAGTTCAAAGAGAAAGAAGAGAATGAGTAATTGTTTTTCAATGCTTCAAGATATCTGATCAATCTATTTCAAAAGATTTCTTCTGATTGTTTTATCTGTAGTTTTCACTTAAGACATGAATGTCTTCAGAGTTCATGATTATTATTGCAGTTTGCACATCATCTTTTATTCATTAACACAACGCATTTTTTAATATGATGTTTGTCTGTGCATTTGAAGCAACACTCTTCATTTTTGCAAAATTTAGCTATATAATCAAAATCAAAGCATTTATAGCATTATGTGATACAACAGTTTCTTTTAAACAATTTGCATAAGCATTCTTGATATGAGTTCAACATGTTTATGTTTAGCAGTTAATTCATCATCTTTTTGATTGCAATCTTTACAATGAGTGATGAATAAATCTTCTCACTTTCAACTATTTTCTTAAATCAAGCTATTCTTAACATCTTTAAATCTTCATAAAGTCTTGCATTGTTTTTCATCAATCTTTTAATAATTATCTTCTGATTGTTTATGTTCAATATGATGTGTACATCATATGTTAATATCATGAAGCTTCAATGCATTATATGCATTAAGCTTGTGATTTTCTTCACTCATGTTTGAAACTTTTCTAGAACTGCTTAAGCTTTTGAACTCATTATGTGAAGTGCAATGTTTTCACTTTCAAGCTTGCAAAGTGACATTATTAAATCTTGTTGCATTGTTAACATGCTTGCAATTTCTTGAAAGATCTGATTTGTTACAATTCTAGTCTTCATTTATTCTTCAACTAGTCTTCGTCTGATTTCATTCTAATCAAGCCTAGTGAAAATCTGATCTAGAAGTGATGTCATTGAGTCTCTGCATCATATGTGTAAGATGTCAACTCAATTGAGTCTAGCACAGAGCTGAGAAACACACATATAAGAATTGAGTTCTTTTCTGTAGATACTTTTCTTTCTTAGCATTTATTTATTAGTTAAATGACACTTTTATGACTCGCTCTAGATCGATCTCTAACAGTAGATAAATGCTAATCAACTACTCTGCTATCAACGTGTAGATGATATGAAATAATCTACTTCTATTCAGAAAATTCGCAAGAAATTCTTTGAATTACTTTCATCAAAAAATACACAGACAAATTTACTCAAATTTATCAAAATTTATCAAATCAAATCAATCACTCAATCAAATCTATCTTATCTTTCTCACAATAATGTGCAACTTTGAATCAGTCAAGTCATGAACAGCTCATCTACTTAAAAGCATTGCTAGTAAATGAGTTTTTCTCATTTCTTTTGATGCTTCAGTTAATGTCAAAAACGCTGATATCTCATGAAACATTAAGACAGAAGAACAGCTTTGTCAATGAGTTCATGATTAGTCAAACAAGATCATCAAGATGTTGAATGAGCTTAGATCTCAACAAGATACAACTTTGAAACTCAATGAGCAGTGAATCATTATTCAAGTTGAACATGACAAGAGATTGAATCAACTAGAGATCAAACAGATGATCATAGACACTTTAAAAGAGATAAACAAACACTATTGAAAGAAGATGTTGAATCTCAAGAATAAATTCAAAGAAGTATTGCATTCAATGAATCAGTCTCAATCTCATCAGTTTACTGAATCTCAAGTTTCTATGAAATCTCTATCTCGTCAATTTATTGAGAATCATACTTGATGTAAGTCATTCACTCTATTTAATAATGATCATCACAAGTCTTTTAAGTTCTTGAACTCATCTGTATTCATTGATGAAGATAAATTAACATGAAATAGCTGAAGAATCAAGATAAATGACAAACTTCAGACAAATGTTGATCACTTCATCAATGAGACTATCTGCATTGTTTATGTGATATCTAGACTAGAAGATGACGCTGCTGAGCATATTTTCACTTAATGTCATCATGATGTTTCACATTCTTACATCTTGATCTACAAGCTATTTGAGCATCTGAAAGAAATATACAATGAACTAAATAGAAATCAAAAATGTCGTTGCAAGTACAATGCTTTGAGACAAGCAGACAAGTCTTTCAATGTCTTTTACTTCAACTTTATGAAGTTATTCAATTATCTTGATTATGACAATTGCATTCTGATGAATGATCTTCAGAATAAAATCAATAATCACTTGCAGAACATTCTATCAGTTTGTTCAGAGAACTTTACTTCGTTCATTTGCTTAAAAATCTTTCTTCAGAATGTGAATAATAAACAGCGAGTCAACTATCAGCTACACAGCGAACGTTGCATTGTCATCATCACTGTCATTATCAAAGTCACAATCGTATCTGATAAATGCGCTGCTACTTCATTGTCAACAGTGATAACTTTGATAATTAAATATGTCAAGTTGACTATTTTTTCTATTTCTGAGTCAGTCAGATTGTTTATCGTCTGCTATATCTGCAAGATCTCAAATCACTTATTCAAGAACTGCTCTCAGAACAAGATCAACATCTTGACTTTTTAAGCTTTCACTCTTCATTTACATGAAATTGTCATTTCAAAGAATAAAGAGAATGAGAAAATGTCTTTCAAGAACAGCGAGACAAAAAACTAGAGACTTTCATCAAAGATGCAATGAAAAATGTGTTAATTTCTTCAACAACAAGCATGTCAAATGACTTTTTTGCTTCTGAATCTTTGATTACTGAATGTGTACTTTCTATCAATGAAATTAGTTACTCATTGAAGTCATTGATTGACATTGAAGCTGCTAACTATTCATTCATTGATGAAGTGATTGCACAGATTATTTATGATCAGTTGCAAATTGAGTCTCTGACTTTGATCAAAGCGAAGTCAATTCGAGAATTTGACGATCATTATGCTAAGAAACTCATTACTCATGTCATTTATTCTAATCTGACTGTTTAAGATCATACAATTGACACAGCTTTTATATTGATCATTCAATTAAATTAACATCAAATGATTCTTGAAAAAACATAAATGAACAAAATCAATCTAGTAATTGATATGTGAATCAATTTTCTTCAATTTTCGAATTTTATTTCTAGTCAGAAATTGATTATTCTACTCACAAGTAACAAGATAATCACGAAGCAGAAGAGTTTGACTTCTACTCATATACTGAAGAGATTTTTCACTACATCTCAACTCAGTCTGAAATCATTCTCTTTCAGTCAGTTTAATGAGAAGTCATTTAAACTAATTAAACAGTTAAAATCGCGCGACGCAACTTTAACTAACGTCAAAAATTCTAAATCAACGTTCAGTCTGAATTCATTCTCTTTCAGTTCAATGAACATAATCATGATAAAGACAGCAACATATAGAATGTTAGTTAAATGATCAAACATCAAAATCTTTGCTGTTATCATCTTGAAAATCAATCAACTCATAACTACAGTTGAAAACAAGTCTGAAGAAGTGAATCTGCATAAGCTTTCTTACGCTGAAGTTCTTTAGCAAGTCAAGATCAAGCTTTTCTCTGAATATCATGACTATCTAGACATCTTCAATCGAGCAATGATTGATCAGCTATCATTGCATCGTTTCTATGATCACAAAATTAAGTTGATCAATGAAGAAATGTTCTTTCGAAGCAAACTATATCAAATGTTTGATCACAAGCTTCAGAAGATAAAGAAGTATCTGATCAATCATTTAAACAAAGAATTTATTTTCTTCAGCTTTGCATCATACGTCTCACTCATCTTGTTCATTGAAAAGAAAGACGATAGTCTGCATTTCTGCGTCGATTATAAAAAGCTCAATGCTTTGATCAAACGAGATCACTACTCTTTGCTCTTGATAGACGAGACTTTCGCTCATATACAAGAAAGCAAATATCTGACTCAATTGAACATCATTGTCGCGTTCAATAAACTGCAAATGCACTCAAATAACGAAGATCTGACTATCTTTATCATCATCTTCAACTCATACAAATATCATGTAATACTCTTTGAATTAATCAATGAATTAACGTTCTATCAACATTATATGAACGACATGTTATTTGAATATTTACATCAGATTTATCAGATTTATCTAGATGACATTATCATCTACAGCAAGATCTTGAAGAAACACAAGCAACATGTATGATTGATCTTAAATAGACTACGAGAAGCTGATCTACAAATAAACATTGATAAATGCAAGTTTCATGTTCAGAAAATCATCTTTTTAGAAATTTTGATATCAATCGAAGAATTGAAGATGAACTCGCAAAAGATGCAAGCAGTCGTTGATTAATTTACACTCAATAATCTCACTCAGATGCAGTTCTTCATTGACTTCTGCAACTTTTATCAACGCTTCATCAAGAACTTTTTGAAGATTGTTCATTCAATGATTCAACTTACTCAAAAAAAGATTCTATTTGAATGAAATGAAGTCTGTCAGATCATCTTCAATCATATGAAGAGATGTATGATTGAGACTTTTATACTACGTCACTTTGATCAAACTTGTGAGACTATTCTTGAAATCAACTCATTCAACTACGTCAATGATGAAGTTCTCTCTCAATATGATGACAAAGAAGTACTACATTCAATTGTCTTTTATAGCAAGAACATGTTTTCTGCTGAATGCAACTACAAGATATATGATAAAGAACTTCTGATCATCATTTGAGCATTTGAACACTGATGATTTGAACTGAAACTAACTGACATTTCTATCAAGATGTTTATCAATCATCAAGCACTCATCTCATTGATGAAAGATAAAGAGCTGAGCAGACATTAAATACATTGAGTTCAGAAGCTCGCTGATTTCAACTTCAAGATAATGTATTGATCTGATAAACAGAACATCAAGATTAATGCATTAACTCATTGAGCTGACGCTGTGCTCAGAGATTCAGAAGATGAGCGCGTTCACTATCAATGAATCACTATTCTGACTTTGAATCAAATGAAAATTGCTGATTTAAAGAAAAATATCAGTGAATCAATTTATAAACAGATTCTTGAGACTAATGAGATCGACGAGAATTGTACGCTACTTCGCGAAGCAATAGCAAGAGACGAGACACAATATGAAGATATCAAATTAAAGAATTGTTGAACTCAGAATGAAATTTTGTATCATGATAGTCAGCTATGAATCTCGTTCAATGAGCTTCTACAAATGAATCTGATTCGTGAAATACACAATCAATCATCAGTTGACTATTCTGATATTTTTAGAACTGTGAAAGTCATAAAGCGAAACTACTATTGATCATTCATGCGAAAAACGATAGATCAATATATTCGAAACTGTCATATTTGTCAACACTCAAAGACATCTAGAAATAAATCAAATGACTTGCTTCAATCTTTATCAATATCTAAACAGCGATGATAAGACATAGCAATGAACTTCATTATTAATTTATCTGATTCAAGTGAATACAACGTTATTCTGACAATCATCTGCAAATTATCAAAGAAAAAACATTATATCTCTTGCATTACTGATGATGAAGATATCACTGTCAAAAAGACAGCTGAAATGCTAATTCAATGAATATATTGAACTCATGATTTATTAAGCTTCATAGTATCTGATCGAAGTTTGCAATTCATCTCTATACTATGAAAGTTTCTTTGCAAACGACTGAGCATTTCTCTTCAATTGTTCATCATTTATCATTCTCAGATTGACGATCAAAGCGAACGAGTCAATCAGAACATCAAGCGATATCTTTGATTCTTCTGTTCATATATGCAGAACGACTGATTCAAGTGACTACTCATGATTGAGTTTGTTGACAATAACATCTTGTCTTCAGTCATCTTCTTGATCTTCTTCTTCATGAATAAGAACTTTCATTCTCATATGAGCTTCAATTCTGACATCATCAAATATGAAAGCACTCACGAACGTTTGCAAATCAATCAAGTTAAGAATATATCTGAACAAATGAATAAGACATTAATCTTCGCTCATAAAGCTCTGATCAAAACACGAAAACAAATGATGAATCAAGCTAATAAGCATAGAAAGAAAGTCAATTACAAGATTGAATCAAAGATGTTTCTGAATGAACAAAACATCATTACAGCGAGATCTTTCAAAAAATTGAATGACAAGATACTTGACTCATTTCAGATCACTGAGTCTGTTGACTCATTTTATAAGTTGAAACTATTAAAGACTATGCATATACATGATGTATTTCATTCAGAGCTTCTTCGTTCTGTCATTGATGACTTTCTGTCTGATCAAAAGAATAAATCTTCGAAATCAATAATGATAAATGATGAAGATGAATGAGAAATCAATGATATACTGAACTCTCGATGCTATAAAAGACGACTTCAATATCAAGTTAAATGAAAGAATTATGACAACAATCTCAACTGATATAACGCTGACGACGATGAATTTATGAACGCTTAAAAGATGATTGACGACTTTCATATCAAATATTCAAGAAAAGCGCACTAAGAAACAACATTTATATGAACATGAATAGTTAAGAAGAGAAAGTAATGTTACGATTCTAGTCTTCATTTATTCTTCAACTAGTCTTCATCTGATTTCATTCTAATCAAGTCTAGCAAGAATCTGATTTAAAGATGATGTCATTGAGTCTCTGCATCATATGTGTAAGATGTCAATTCAATTGAGTCTATCACAGAGCTGAGAAATACACATATAAGAATTGAGTTCTTTTCTGTAGATACTTTTCTTTCTTAGCATTTATTTATTAGTTAAATGACACTTTTATGACTCACTCTAGATCAATTTCTAACATGATTAATTAATTTCTTTTGTATCTTTTTCACTTTTTTTCTCTTCATTATTTTCACTAAAATCTCATGTTTCTTGCAAAGCAATGATAAATCATCTTTAAATTGCTGCTTTCTCATTGTCACTTCTTCTTTTACTACATTGATTCATAATGATGTTTTATATGTGAAACGTGTATTTTCTTACATTTATAATTGTTTATTAAGAAGTTGAATGAATGTTTTCAACTTTTATACATTTTTCGCAATAAATATATCTTAACTTTCAATCTTTCTTTCTGAGACATTTTAAAAATGTTGAATCAACTTCAAAATTACTTCTTTTCATAAATGATCATTGCTCTTCTCTTTCTTTAACGTTGATGTTTATGTTAATAAATTGATGATGTTGATAACTTTCATTTCATCATTGTGTAAATGTTTAAATCTTGCGTTGCTGTCTCTTTGCAACAAATCAACGCTGCTTGCAATCATTATTAAATCAGCATTACTGCTGCTCATGCAATTTGTCATCATTTATTCATTTACTTGATCTTTTCTCTCTTATTTATAATGCTTTTTTCAAAAGTTCATTTTACATGTGTTGTGATTATTTTATAATTTATATGATCAAAAATAAATTAATATCATTATTAATTTGATCGACAACAAGATTCATCTGTATGTGATGTTGACTACGAATCTTTTGATTCTATTCTTTGAATAGAAGTCAGAAGAGTCAAGAGATCTCAATTCAACGCAGTTTGAATGATGTTAGAACGTTGCATGATCAGAAAAGTCATTGTGCAGAGTTTTCACTTACGCGATAACACTCTCTCTAACAGTCACAATCAATCTATGAAGAAGATTAATGACATGTTGATATCAGTAAGTGTTATGAACATGCCTGAATCGATCAGAGTTCAGATCTAACTCTAATCAATTTGATTAGAGTCAATCATGACGCTATGTCTAGTTTGAACCTAGCGCACTTCTTCGAATCATTCTCAGCACTTCTTTTCATTGTTCAGCACTTTCTTCATTCATCTCTTTCATCATTCTTTTAAGCAAACACATCTGGCATATTACATCACATCTGTATCGAGCCTAGCGCAGCCTCAAGCCATTATTTATAGAAGAGCTTGCACTCTTTCTCTTCTGTATTCTTAATGTCTTGTTATAGCTATCTCTAAAGAACAATACATACATATCAGCTCTGAGTCTCTTTGATTGAATGATCTAGGCACGATCTCAACAGTAAGAGATGAAAAGATATCTAGTGAAAAAGTTGATCTCAGTATGAGAGTCGTGATTACAAGTGATCGAAGAATTTGCAATTCATCAACTGCATCGATATACTGAAACATCTTCATCACATCAACAGTGTCGTTGAGTAATTGATGAAAAGATATCAGATAAAATAGTTGTTCTCAGTCTGAAAGTCGTGATTACAATGCGTGAAGAAATAGTGACTTATTGATCACACTGATATACTGAGAAGACTTGAACTCATCTTCTTTACTTGATGTCAAGTCATACATTTATCTACGTGAAAAATTGAGAGTTCAAGAGAACAATCAGAATGCATTCTCTTTCATTGATCAAAGTCAAACATCAAACGATTGCAATTGCACGTTTATACTAACAATTCATTCAACGTCTACGTGACACAAGTCAAATCAAAAGAAGAAAAGAGTTACTCGATATAATCATACTCTATCTTTTCATCGTGTGCATTTCTCTTTTATCACATATTTCTCTGTGCAATGAATGACAATCATTGAGTAAGAGAACATAGTTCTACGTACGTTACAATCACAAGCATCACGAGTGCAAAGAAAACGTCTTTCATCTTTGAATCAAGAATTGAATCAAAACATCGTTGTATAAAATATTGTCAATGAAGAGCAGAGCAAAGATGATGCGTCATAAATAAACAACACAGACACTCATTAAGAGTTTACTCAAGTGTCACACGCTGAATAGAAGCTATAGATGCAAACTTAATACATAGTCTCATGATTATTGTTTTGACGACGCAAAGTCGTTGTATAAACGATGAGTGATTTTCTTTCTCAGAGAGTTTTGTTCACTCAATATAAATAGCATAGAGTTTCTCATGAGTTGAGTCTAAATTGATGTCACAAGAGTGTATGAATTCAAATCAAATCAAATCATTATTAATTTTCTTGATATATTAATAATTTAATTTAAAATGAAAAACATTATAAAAAAAGATAAAAACTTAAATAATAATTCTTTAACATGATATTTAATCTTTGAAATAATTTTCAAGCTCTTTTTATTCTTAAAACTTTCTTTCTTTTTATTTAAACAATCATCATCATTAATGTCAAAAATTTTAATATTAAAGAAAACAATATTTTATTCTTATGTTTGTAAGTTGATGATGTTGAGCATGATATCAAAGTTCATTGATTAACATGACATGAATATTCAAGATTTTTAATCATAATAATAATATTTTCATACACTCTTATGACATTGATTAAGTCAACTCATGAGAAACTTTATGCTATTTATATTGAGTGAATACATCACTTGCTGTTTATACAACTGCTTCACGCAGTTGAAACTATCATTATGAAACTTTGTATCAAATTAGTTTGCGTTGATTGCACATTAAAGAGTGAGTGATTCAATCATTTTAAATTATTTTAAAAGTTTCGTTTTCATCATTATTCTTGCAGCTGCTTTGAAACTCTTCATGATAGCAATGATTATTTAATAATTTAAAAAGTTAATGTTTTGTAACATTCTTGATCACAGATGCAATTAGTTCAAGCAATGCATGAATACATGTTTCATTGTCTGATGATTTCAGTTGCAGTTGCATTGCACACTATCTGCATCTGAAACATTTCTGAAGTGCAGATAAGTATTCAAATCTATACATTTGATTCTGATGTAAATGATGAGAGTGCTTTTGATCTTCTGAAAATCATTTCACATCTTTATCATCTTGTTGAACAGATGCAATCTTTGTGTCAAGATGATGTGAACATCTGCAATGCATTTTCTATATTTTTCTCATTATTGTTTTCACTGACTTCTGTGATACTGCGCTATTGCAATGCTGTCACTAGTTGAAATCATCGCAGTGAGAATTAATTGCTTGTGTTTCAACTGTATTTTCACATTTTCTTGAATTGAGTTGTTCAGAAGCATCACTTTCTTAATGATGAAAAAGTGAGAAATGATGCAATTGACACTCATCAGATAAACATGTATCAGTTTGCATGTCTGTCTGATTTTCTGCGTATGATCATTGACTCAACTGCGTAACATGATCTTGTCTTGTAGCATGTTCAGATGAACATGCAGCGAGCTTGTGTACATTTCTGCTTTCAGAGTCTTGATACTTACTCTTTTGAACATCTTTGCAACGTGATGCAGAATCTGATTTTGTAGTGTTTCAAGTCTGCATTCTTTGTCTGACAGCTCTTTCTCTTTTCGATTTTTAATCATATCAAGTATTTATTTAAAACAACATTAATTTCATTAAAATCTTTGAATAAAAACTTATGAAAATGAATTACTTAAACTATTTTAAGACAAAGAACATCATTAACATGATGCTTATGCTTCATTCTGATCATCAAGAACAAATGAGAAGCATCATTAACATGATGTTGATGAGTGAATGAAAGATGATTATTGCTATTTCGCAGAAGAATTCAGTCAAGACAAAAGATATACAGAAGAAATTACATAAGCTGCAAGTACTTTATGAGCTTAACAAACATAGAAACAACGAATTGATGCTCTGAAAAAAGATGAGAAGTTTAACAGAGATGATAGAAAAGTTGACGCGTCAACATGTCACTGCATCAACTGTCAATCAATGCATGAAGAATCAGCTGAAAAGACTGAAAAAGATAATGAGCAAACTTGAAAAAGAGTTCATGAAGAAGAGAGAATATGTTGACAGTTGAGCAAAGAGAGTGAGCATGAAGTCAATGACATAATTTGAAAGTTATTTAGTATTCAACGTCAACATATCATCATCAATGCAAAATCATTATGAGAAATTTGAAGTAAAAATCTTCATTAAAGAAAAAGAAGAAGTAAAGAGAATCATGAAAACAACAACAAAGAACATAGTGAGATAAGTGAGAGAAATTGACGTTGATGAGATGCTGTCAACACATAAGAACATAAAGATGATGAAGAAATAATTGAGATTGCTGATATTTTAAGTCAAGATGAAGAGCAGAAAAGAACATTGAAGAAAAACGATTTTTGAATCAAAGAAATATCGTTGAACATATATTTGTGCAAGATCAATTTTGAAGTAGTAGTACATGAAATTAAAGTTGAAGAAATGTTTAAGAACATAAAGAAGAAAGAGATGAGAATGCTTATCAAGATCAACAAAGATATATATTCAAAAATGATGATCAAGAAAATTGAGTGACTCACAAAAAAAAGTGAGCAGAAGAAATACATCTCACTTATGATACATGTAATCAGCGCTGAAATGATGAACAAGCTTATTAATGAGAAAGTATGTCATGAAATTGATATAAAGATTACATAGTTCTATGACTTGAATTGCAGAGTGCATTAGTGTTTAAAGTATCAAGAATATGATCACAAGATGTATGAATGCAAAAACAAGCAGAAATGCATTTACTGCATGCTGAATCATTGCTTAAAACATTGTTTTCACAAACAAACTTAAAACATGTGAAAATGTGAAGCATGTTGAGATACATACAAAGTCTTTGATTCTCAATGTCATAAACAACAAGCTGAAAAAGAAAGAATAAAGAGAGTCACAAAGCACAGATCTTTATATCATGTTGTATGAAAGCAGAAAAAACTCAAAGCAGCGACATCAAAGACATTTATAGAAACATTTATCAGTTTAAAATTGCTAATGAACAACAACTTGAAGAGAAAGCAGAAGTGCTTCATGAATGAAAGTTGTTGTCAGAACTCAGATCTATGAAAGTCAGAGTTCTTCAGAGAATGAAGAACAGACATGAGAACTATTCTTCAACGCTATCATCGAGCTTTCAGATGAGAATCTGAGTCTATAAGAATCAAGGCACTGAGTCTACGAGAAATTCTACTGTCGATTCTCAAAGACATCGAGTCTACGACAATCTCTATCGTTGATTCTCAGAAACTCTGAGTCTACAAGAATTCAAGTCGCATACAAACTTTGATGTTTCATCGACGATAAGAGTTCAAGTCACATACAATCTTCAAGAAATCTTGCAGAGATTGCATGTAATCTCGCTGATTTCATCAACGATACTTGAGCTTAGTCTTCTGAGTATATAGAGAAGAGTTCACTTCTGTATTTTGTAGTCTAGTGTTAACTTTCTATATGAATAAATATTACTAAGCTACTATCAAATTTGATCGTATTATTTATGCACATATTCTCTAGTGTGACTGCGCGTTTCTCAAGCTACTCACAGTTGTTTATTTAGCGTAATCATCACATCAGAAAACACTATATTGAATCACTTGATCAAGAAGTTAAGATTAAATGAATTGAAGTCAACATCAATCATGTCATTATTAATATCATCTTCTGTTGAGAATCTTACAAATGAAGCAAATGCTTCATAAATACTCAAGAGAATATTAAATAGTTTGAAATGTAAATTTTAATGTTTCAGCAAAAGAAGCTTTGAATACTACAGTACAACGTTCACAAGTTCAGAAACAAAATAATGATAGCATTACTACATGAGAAAAAGATAAAGAACTATAACATTTTGATTCTTCAAGAACTCTGACAATTTAATGACATTTTCAAAGCATACTGCTCAGCAACTGTTGACTTTACACTGAAGAATAATGAAGATAAAATCTGTTTCTACATAAATAAGAGAATTAACAGCAACATTTGATATTCAATATGATACTTTAAAGATGTAAACACAATTACATTATAAACATTAATAAATGATGCACAGATGACTCAGAAAGTTATACACATTCATGAAACATACAATTTGTTACTCAGAAATCATAAGATTATTCATGAAAAAGAAAATCTTTCAGACATTGAAAAGACGTTGCACATATCAAAAGAAAGCATTCTTGTAAAAGACTTCAATTTGCATCACTTCACATGAGAAGAATCATTCTACTTAAGACAACATTTATTATCAAATGAGTTAATTGAAATAATCACAAACATCGATGCATTGCTAGCATTATTTCAAGACATAATTACAAGAAATTATCAAGAATCTTAAATGACAATAAATTTAATCTTCATGACAGAGAGCATCATAAACAAATTGATATAATGTAAAATCAATGAAGAAATGAAAAACTTCTCAAATCATTTATCAATACAGACAGTAATAAATCTTAAAGTTTGCAAAAAGTCAGCGCAAAAATCATGTTGCAACATTTGCAGTTTGAGAAGTGAACTGAATTATTGAGTTTAGCTAAAGAAATATTTGTTGCTTAAAGCGAAATAAAGTTGAGATTTTAGCTGAGCTCATCTGAATGTGATCAGATTTTATGAATAAAATCTGCGATCATTTCATATGTCGTTGAACTGAATCTGCGTTTGTTCATATGTCATTGAACTGAATTGCACTTTCGTCGCT
>JAABUU010004840.1_pt1 | contig 15542 bp, 11 predicted proteins | sample 5559301 | NCBI WGS metagenome assembly JAABUU01 (sample SAMN10711884, study PRJNA513360) | rock metagenome | isolation source: Antarctica rocks | place: Antarctica: Victoria Land, Richard Nunatak white | reverse complement strand
CGCCGCAGGCTACCGCAGCGGCACCAATCATCTGAATCGATTTTCTACGCACAGAGTCCCTTTCTAAGCTAAGGGTAATGACTTGCAGGCTCCAGCAGAGCCAATCGGGGTCAGCAGTCGGCTACTTGCGCTTCCAAGCTCAGCTCGCCGCCTCGGCTGAGCGGCGCCGGTAAGCCAGCGCCGCCATGGCTCCGCCTGTCAGCATCACAGACCCACCGCCAAGGGCGAGAGGAAATTTCGTTCCCCCGGCCGTGCTGCCGCCGCCAGTCTGGGCCGGACCACTCGGGATACGGCTCACCTGAGATCCGGATCCCGACGAGCTCGACGACCCCGAGGTTGTCGGCGTAGTGCCGGTGCGGCCCGTCGCGCTCGGCGTAGGCGCCGTGGTGGACCCCTGGGCACTGGTCACCGTAAAACTCGTAGTGTACGACGCGCCCGGCACACCCGCTCCGCACGTGGCCACCACTCGTGCAGGACCTGCCGATGCATTCGCAGGAATGACGTAGCTACCTGTAAAGTTGCCCACTGGAAGATTCGGATTTTGGCTAACGCCTGTAACGTTCCCCGGAATTATTTCGTTTAGAGATCCGTCCGTGAAAGCTACATTCACCTTGTTGCAGTCGGTAACCGTGATCGTGACCGATGTTCCGGGCGGACCACTGTCTGAGCTCAAATGAACTTCTTGCACAGCCGCCAATGCGCTCGACATAGTGATTGTTGCGACTGTACCACACGTTCCTAAAACGCCAGCTACGGTAGCGAACCGCTTTATTCGAACACTAAGCATCAGAAATATTTCCCTTCAAAATGAGAGAAGGAGACGACTAACTAGGTCTTCTTTATATCCGTGGAGAATGGCAAGCTCTTCTGTGTTGTAGCAGGATCACCGTTTAGGGCACTGTAAAGTTGATTCCAACCGGCAGCAGGGGTGTTGTCAGTCCAGGGCATCCACCCGCCTGTTGGCAGGCAGAATATTGCGTCAGGCCGCCACCAAATACCAAGGCAGACTGATTGTTCGCGACTCCCGCAGCACTTATTTGTTGTCGGCGAGCCCAACGATTCGATCTCCCCCACCCGAGCCGATGTCGGGACTGGCGGCGTAGCCGTAGGCGCGGCGACCGGGCCGGTCCCAGTCTTGGTGGCGGCCGCGGCGGGAGTCACGGCCACGGCGAGAACCACGACAAGGGCCATGGCCTGAGTGACGACAACAGCCCGGCTTGCGGTGCGGCGTAGCGGCATGAGCATGACCTCTTCATCTGCCGTGGGCCCACCGGAGAATCCGATGACGGCCGGCTCTGGTCACCATACGCAACGCGATCGCTTGTCGATACCTTAGGAAGATATTGAACTTCTATCACCCTTGTATACCTAGACGGAACCTGTTGAGGTACCTATAGAACTACCTACACGACTACCTACAAGACCTGAGGCAGGGACTGAAGAGTGGCCGCGGCTACTGAAGGGAGTCCGTCAGCCGCGAACCCAGCTCCGCTCGATGGGAGATCTGCAGCTTCTTGAAGACACGCTACAGGTGACAATCCACTGTTTTGGTACTGAGAGAGAGCCGCTCGGCTACTTGGCGGTTCGACAAGCCAGCGGTCACCAGACCCGCCACCTTCAGTTCGGCCGGGGTGAGGCGGCGGGGATCAACTGGGATGGGCAGCTCATCGAGGAGTCGTTGACACATGAGGAGGTATGGTCGAGCCTTCAAGCTCGCAAGTTCAATCCGGGCCAGCTCCAGCGCATCCCGGGCCGGTCCGTGATCTCCGGCCTGGGAGAGAACACGTCCAAGGTCCAAATGGAGCTGGCCTACTTCGAAGGGCATGCCCAGGCCGTCAAGGCCAGCCAGACCGGCGACGAGGCAGGCCTGGGCCTCCTCAAGGTCTCCACTGGCCGCCTTGAACCGGCCCCGTGCCCTGGCCGCCTTGAACCGGCCCCGTGCCCTGGCCGCCTGGGCCAGTGACGAGCGGCGGCTCACCGCGGTGGCGCGAGCTTCGAATGCGTCGAGGGCGGCCTCGGCCTCATCGAGGCGGCCCAGGGCGACCAGGGCCAGGGCCTCGACCGGCCCGTCGGGAAAGAAGGCCGGCTCACCCGGGCTGAGCACCCTCTCGGCCAGGCGGACCGCGTCGAGGGCGGCTCGGTGATTGCCGAGAGCCATGGCCTGGGCCGCTCGGGCCCGGGCCGCGCAGGCCACCACCAGCTCCACCGGAGTCGACTCGGCCACCTCAGTCACGGCTCGGACATGGGCCTCGGCCCTTGACCATTCACCCATGGCCAGCAGCGGCCGAGCCACGATGCCATGAATGAAGGCAGCATCCCAGGGTCGTCCCGCCTCAACCGAGGCGCCGGCAGCTCGCTCGCCATGGGCAATGGCGTCTGCCCAGGCACCCGAGCGATACTCGACCTCGGCCAGGAAGGCCAGAGCATGGCTGGCCAATTGAACAAGCTCACCCTCGTGGGTCAGGGCTGCGGCCGCCACCAGATCATCCCTGGCCCCCGCCAGGTCGTCCGTCCACATCCGCAGCACGCCCCGAGCCAGCGTCCATTCGTGATCATGGGCCGTTTCGGGAAGTCCGGTCAGGGCCTCGGCCGTGCGCCCGGCCATCACCAGGCCCAAGGAGGCAGCCAACACACCCTCTCCCGCCGTTTCGCCAGGGCCGCCCCCGGCCCTGGTCGCCCAGCGCGCCACCTCGTCGGTGTGGCCCCTGGTCACCGCCACGATGGCCCGGGCCGAGGCCGCCCGGGACGCCAAGGCCCTTTTCCCGAGCTGGTCTCCCTGGGCCCAGGCTGCCTCGAGGCTCTCCTCGGCGACTGAGGTTCGTCCCCCGAAGAAAGCCAGTTGGCCAACCAGCAAGCCAGCCTCGGGAGCGTCCCCAGTTGCCTCCTGGGCCCGCGCCTTGGCGCCGGCGGCGTCACCCAAGGCCATCAGGGCTTCAGCCGCCCCGAGGAGGCGTCGACTGCGAGGAGCGCCCTCGCTGGTCAGACTGGCGGCCTGGTCGAAGTGCAGGGCAGCGGCCCTCAGTGCACCGCTGGCCATCTCCTGGCGTGCCTGACCATCAAGCTCGCCGGCCAGAGCCTCTGCCTGGGAAGGCGACACTCGTGCAGCCTCGACGCGGTGGCGGACACATGCCTCTCCGGTGGTGACTGACGCGGCTTGGCCGTGCAGACGGCTTCGACTACCCCGACTGATCTGGTGATATACGGCTGCTCTCGCCAACGGATGGGTGAAGGCAACCTCTAGATCACTGGCGCCAGCCACCTCGATGAGCAGATTGGCTGCCACCGCCTCCTCCAGGACTGGCGAAGGATCCTCCACGCCAGCCAGCAGAGCCGCGCTGGTCAGATGAGCTGGGCTTCCCAGCACCGCCGCGCCCTGCAGGAGGGCCTGGGTAGGCGGCGAACAATGCTTCAGGCGACTAACCACCAGTTCAGTGAAGGAGCGAGGCGCGGGTAGGGGTCCACGGCCGTTGGCCAGTACCGCATGGTCCAACTCTTCGATCAGGGCAGCGGCATGCAGGGGATTTCCATCCGTGTGGTCGGCCAGGCGTCTGGCCGCCGCCAGCTCGATGGCCTTGCCCTTCTCGGCCGCCAGGAGGGCGAGATCCTCAACCGACAACCCCGGCAGCGTCATCCGCCTGACCCGTCCACCAGAGGCGACAAGGCGGTCCCAGTCGCGGCCCGCTCCCGGTCGTGCTGCCGCCACCACCAGGACAGGGTGTCGTTCCAACTGCCTGAACGCCAGGCGCAGCGCCTGGGCCGAGGGAGGGTCAATCCATTGGACGTCGTCGAGGACAATCACCGTGGGGTCGCCATCGAGGCCTCGGAGCACCTCTACCAGGGCGACCACACCGTCGAAGGGGCGGCATCGCTGTCCAGGACTGACCGAAGGCGTGCGGCTGGGCTCCGCCTTCCTCCCGGCACCCTGGCCAGCGACCGGTCGAGCGCCGCCCAGGGCCGGGTTGCCTCCGTCTCGTCGGCGTCCGCCCAAAGGGTAACCAGAGTCTCAGAGCGGTCGAGGAAACGCCGGATCAGTGTGGTCTTGCCCATGCCGGTGGGCGCCTCGATCCACACCAGTCCTGGATTTCCTGCCCGAGCCGCATCAAGCTCTCCCCCCAGCAACTCGAGCTCGACACCTCGGCCAACGAACGGTTGACGGGGGTCGGCCACTGCTTACCTCCTTAGGCTCTACCGTGACACTATCTCCCAGCGACCCGGCAACTGGCCCATGGGTGCCTTCCTCGAAGGCACCCAGAGCCTGCTCCGCCTCGCTCAGGCGGTCGAGAGCGATGAGAGCCAGTGCCTCGACCGGCCCATCCGGGAAGAAGGTCGCTCGGCCGGGCTCACGGCTCTCTCCGCCATGCGAACGGCGTCAAGGGCGACCTGGTGGTGCCCGAGAGCCATGGCCTGAGCGCCCCGAGCCCTGGCTGCGCAGGCCACCACCAGTTCGGCCCGGAACTGCCCGGCGAGATCAGAAGAGGCCCGGACGTGGAAGTCTGACCTGGTCCAGGCGCCCATGGCCAGCAAGGGCCGCGCCGCGATGGCGTGGATGAAGGCGGCGTCCAAGGGCCGTCCCCCCTCGGTCGAGGCGCCGGCAGCCACCTCGGCATGGGTGATGGCATCCTCCCAGCTCCCTGAGCGGTACTCGACCTCGGCCAGGAAGCCCATGACGTGGTTGGCCAGTTGGAGCAGGCACCCGTCACCCTCGGTGAGAGCGCCAACAGCACGAAGATCATCCGCCGCACCGGCCAGGTCGTCGGTCCACATCCGCAGGAGGCCCCGAGCCAGGGTCGACTCGGGATCTTGCTCCATCCCCGTGAGACCGGCCAGGGCCTCGTTGGTCCGCCCCGCCATCACCATCCCAGACAGGCAGCCAAGCCGTACTGCGCGCCGCCACCCCCAGGAGCGGGCTCAACCTTTGTGGCCCAGTATGCCGCCACGTCGGCATGGCCCCTGGTCACTGCGACAATGGCCCGGGTCGAGGCCGCCCGGGCTGCCAGGGCCGGCTCCCCGATCTGGCGCGACTGACCCCAGGCTGTCTCGAGGCATTGCTCGGCGGCCGACGCTCGACCCCCGAGGAAGGTCAGTTGTCCAGCCAGGAGGCTCTCCCTCGGCCCGGAGCCCGGCTCTACCTCCTGCCAGCGGGCTGCCGCGGCGGCGACATCGCCCGAAGCCAGCAGCGCTTCGGCAGCCCGGAGGAGACGCCGACTACGTAGCCATCCCGCACTGGTCAGACTGGCCGCCTGGTCCATGTGCAGGGCGGCCGGTCGCGGCGCGCCATTGGCCATCTCCTGGTCTGCCTGAGCTTCGAGCTGGCCAGCCACAGCCTCAGCCTGCGAGTGGACGGACCGTGCTGCCTCCACCTGGTGACGCAGTCGCGCCTCTCCGGCGCTGAGTGCCATGGCTTGCGCGTGGAGGTGGCTTCGACAGCCCCGACTGAGCTGGTGGTACACGGCCACTGCCGCCAACGGGCGGACGAATGCCACCTCCGCATAGCTGGAGCCCGCCACCTCGACCAGCAGACCCTTTGTCGCCGCCTCCTCCAAGGCTGGCCAAGGGTCCTCCAGGCCGGCCAGGAGGCGCGCGCTGTCCAGAGAGGCCGGGCTGCCCAGCACGGCCACGGCCTGCACAAGCGCCTGGGCGGGGGGCGAGCATGCACTCAGACGCCTCCCCACGGCGAGGGTGAGCGAGCGAGGTGCGGGCAGCGGTCCACGTCCTCGGGCCAGGATGGCCTGGTCGAGCTCCTCGATCAGAGCGCAGGCATACAGGGGATTGCCTGCCGTGTGGCGCTGGACGCGCCTGGCCGCCAATGGCTCGATAGGTTTACCCTTCGCAGCGGCCAGGCGGCGGACATCCTCAGCCGACAGCCCAGACAGTGGTACCCGCCGGGCCCGATCATCGGTGGCGATCAGGTGCTCCCAGTCACTGTCGGCTCCGGGACGAGCTGTCGCCACCACCAGAAGGGGGTCGCTCTCCAGCTGCCTGAAAGCGATCCGCAGCGTCTCGGCTGAGGCCCGGTCGATGCAAGCGGCGTCATCGAGCACCACCACTGTGGGGGCGCCTTCGAGACCTCTCAGCACTTCTACCAGCTCGGTCCTCACCACTGCTGGCCTGGCATCAGGGCTGAGCCTCGCCCTGAGGCGCTCGGCTGGGCTGCGCATCTCCCCGGGCACTCCGGCCAAGAGCCGGTCGAGCACCCTCCAGTCCTGGGTCACTTGCGTTTCCTCGGCGGCGGCCCACAGGACCACCGGTGTCTCGGCATCGTTGAGGAAGCGCCGGACCAGCGTGGTCTTGCCCATGCCAGCCGGCGCCTCGATCCACACCAGCCTCGAATTGCCTGCCCTGGCCAGGTCGAGCTCTGCACCCAGCAACTCGAGCTCGACACCTCGGCCAACGAATGGCTCCCGGGGGTCGGCCACCTGACACCTCCTTGCGGTCATCATGACACTACCTCCCAGGACTAGCCAGTGGCACCAAGAACGGTGAGCCGTCGGGGCCCTGGCCGTCCTTTATCGTTCGCCTCAAGACTCTCGCCGCGTCGCCGAAAGGCGCTCTCAGCCGGGCCGTTGCAACGACCGGTTGACCCCGCCATGGCTTGGGAGAGACTCCCTGCCTGTCTGCGTTGTGGAGCAGGCATGCCGCGCCCATCCCTTCCCGTACCGCCGGTCACCAAAGGCCGCCCGATTCGAGATCAGGAGCGCCGGCACCCTTTCTCGCCTGGCGGGCTCAAGCCGTCGGTAGCCCCGGCAGCGGGAGGAGCCTTACTCTAACGGGTAGCACATTGCATCCGATAACGGGTTGATGCAGCGCATCGGTGTGCGAGAGCTTCGTCAAAACGCGTCACGCTATCTGGCGTTGGTCAAGGCGGGCGAGACCGTGGAAGTGACAGAGCGGGGTGAACTGGTCGCCCTACTGGTGTCGCCGCAGCGCTCCCAGACCACGAGGAATCGACTGGTCGCCGCCGGAAGGCTCATTCCCGCGCCCAGCCCCACCGGGCGCCTACGGTCATCTCGGCCCGTACTGGTTGCCGCCCGGGAGCCGACCAACCAAGAATTGCTCGACGCCGCGCGAAGAACGCCTGTGATCTACCTGGACTCCTCAGCGCTGTTGAAGTTGGTCCGGCGGGAGGATGAGACGCCAGCTCTGGATGAGTGGCTGAACATCGCCCCGAGGAGCCAGTGGTCACCAGTGAACTGGGACGTGTCGAAGTTCTCCGAGCCGCCCGGCGAGTCGGTAGCCAGACCCTGGCGGAGGCTCGTGTGGTAGTCGGCGACCTCGACTTGGTGCCACTCGACCGCTGCGTACAAGACATCGCTTGCGACATCGCCCATCCACGGCTGGGCACGCTCGACGCGCTGCACCTGGCCTCAGCGGTATTACCAAGGTTGGCTGTGCTACCTCCGCCGGTTTGCGCGGGGCCGCTTGGGATGCGGCTCACCTGAGGACCGGATCAAGAGCCACTTGACGGCCTTACCGTGCTCGGCGTAGTAGGCACTCGCTCTCCTACGCCCCGGGCCGCATACCGTTTGGTTGACGACCTGGGTACGCTGACTGCATGAGCACCCAAATCGCTATTCGGGTCAGCGACTGTGAGTTGGCAGCCCTGGACACCGAGGTCGCTGAGGGGCGGGCCGCCAACCGTTCCGAGGCTGTCCGCCGGGGAATCTCCCGCCTGCAGCGAGACCAGCGCTACCGAGGCGAAGAGGCCACGCTCGTCGAGCTCGCCAAACGTGGCGAGCCCGTCTACCCCGAGCTGGACGGCGCGCTCGACCTACCGCACCCACCGCTGGACTGACCCGCAGCGATGCGCTCCATCGTGGCTGTCCAGCTGGACAAGTGGCGACCGGCACTGATCCTGACCCGCCAGTCCAAGCTACGCCTGCTCACCTGGGTGACCATCGCCCCCATCACCAGCACCATCCGAGGCATTACAAGTGAGGTGCTCGTTGGTCGCCGCAACGGTCTTGACCATGACAGCGTGGTCAGCTGCGACAACGTCGTGACCGTACGAGTGAATGCCGTCGGTAACACGATCGGCGTCTTCTTCGACGATCAAGAACCAGCGCTGGCCCTCGCCATCAGCGATGCCTTCGACCTGTTGTTGCCCTGAAAGACCAGTCTCAACCGGACAGCCAGCCACCGGCTTGGTCATCGACACACCTGGTCAGCAGGCGCGGCTCCAAGAGCGCTGAAGCGGGCATTGCCGCTGCGGCCGAGAACACCGACTTACGGATTCGCCTACGGTGACGGCTTTCCGGGGCCGTGCAGGGCAGGACAGAAGTCTCGACTCCGCTTCGTCCACCCACCGGCCCAGACGCGTACGAGTGTGACAGGTACCATGTATAGTAGAACATACGTTCCTGTTAGGGGGCGCTCGCCGGTGTGAGAGCCGGCCTCGGTCAGTGGGTACTTGGCTTGTGGTGAGGAAGGTCCCGAGGCTATGTGCGAGACGCTGGCAGGGCTACGAGGAGCTATGGCTGAGTATGCGGCGGATTTCGATCCGGCGGTGGTCTGTCCTGGTCGGGCCGGCCAGGTGGTGGCCCAGGCGGCGGCCATCGAGAAGATGGCGGCCACCGTCAAGTCTCTGGCCGCTGCCTGGATGGCCAAGGGCCATGATGGGCGCGCCGAGGGCTCCCGCTCTCCCTCCCATGAGCTGGCCCGGCGCACCGGCACCTCCCTCGGAGCTGCCCGCCAATCCATTGAGGTGGGCCAGCGCCTGGCCCATCAGCCCCTGGTGGACGCAGCTGCCCGGCGAGGAGAGCTGTCGCCGTCCCAGGCCGCCTTGGTGAGCGACGCGGTAGAAGCCGACCCAACCGCCGAGGCCAAGCTGGTGGCTGTTGCTGGGTTGGGGTCCCTGGCCGAGCTGCGAGAGCGCTGTGCTCAGGTCAAGGCCAACGCCGAGCCTGACCTGGAGGCGCGGAGGCGGCGTATCCACTCCCTGCGCCACCTGCGCACCTACACCGATCCCGAGGGCATCTGGCACCTGCGGGCCCAGGGCAACCCCGAGCACGGTGCCCAGGTGATGAGCGCCATCGGGCCCATCGCCGATCAGATCTTTGGAGAGGCCCGAGCCGAGGGACGTCGAGAGCCCCCCGACGCCTATGCCTTCGATGCCCTGGTCCGCCTGGCGAACTCGGCTGGGATGGCAGGCGCGGCGGGGCCACGGGCCGAGGCCGGAACGGGACGTGCCGGGGAGGGCGGTGCCGGGGAGGGCGGTGCCGGGGAGGGCGGTGCCGGGGAGGGCGGTGCCGGGGAGGGCGGTGCCGGGGAGGGCGGTGCCGGGGAGGGTACTGGTGCGGGCGGTGCGCAGGGCGGTGTCGGGGAGGGTGCCATTAACAGTGACGCCGACGAGGCAAGCGACGGGGATCCCAGCTCCAGTCCGGCGGCTGCCGACCCCAGCCCCAGCCCGGCTGGCGGTGGAGCAACCGGTGCTCACCGGCCCCGGTCCTCCGGCCCCAGCCGGACCAAGGTGATCGTGCGCATCGACTTCGACGCCTTACTGCGGGGCTACCCGGTGTCGGGGGAGACCTGTGAGCTGGTGGGCTACGGACCGGTGGCCGTCTCGGCGGTGAGGGACCTGTTGGACACCGCCGATCCCTTCATCGCCGCCGTAGTGACCAAGGGCCAGGCCCTGGTGGGGGTGGCCCACCTGGGCAGGCGCCCCAACGCCTACCAGCAAAGTGCCCTGGAGTGGCTGTACCCGTCGTGTGCCGTGCAGGGCTGTCCGGCCCAGGCTCGCTTGGAGTTCGACCACCGCCTGGACTGGGCGACCACCCACTACACGGTGTTCGAATTATTGGACCGGCTCTGTCCCCATCACCACGACCTCAAGACCAGGGCGAACTGGTCCCTGGTCGAGGGACGGGGCAAGCGGGCCTTCGTGGGCCCCGACGATCCCCGCCACCCTCGCCATCCTGGCCGCGACCGACCGCCGCCCCCCGAGGAGCCGCAGCCGCCACCATCCAAGAAGTCCCCAGTTTCGCATTCACACGCCCCCCCGGAGGCGCCGCGTGTGGTCTCGCCTGAGCCAAACCCCGAGCCACTAGCCAATGCGGCCCCGGTCGAGGTCCGCGCATGAGCCAGCGGCAAGCTTGGCTCTCACCGCTGCCAGCAACCCGGTGGTCACCTCCTCGGGTGAGCCTGACCCATCCACTATCGCCCAGCGACCGGGCTCGGCTGCGGCCAAGGCCCGGTAGCCAGCCGCCACCCGCTGGTGGAAGGCCCGGTCCTCGGCCTCGAAGCGGTCCCGGCTCCGGTCGGCCGGTCGCCTGGATGCCGACAGCTCAGCCGGCACCTCCAACAAGACCGACAGGTCGGGCCACAAACCACTGGCCGCCCACGACGACAGGCGGCGCAGCTCGCCCAGATCCAGGTGGCGACCGTAGCCCTGGTAGGCCAGGGTGGAGCCGGCGAAGCGGTCCGTCACCACCCAGCGGCCGGCGGCCAGGGCCGGCTCGACCACCTCGGCCACGTGCTGGGCCCTGGCCGCCAGCATCAGCAGGGCCTCAGCTCGGGGAACCAGTGGGCCTGGCGGGGCCGAAGCCCTCGGCGTGGGCGACCCCGGCCGGCCGGGCGAACCAGGCGGGGGCGGCCCCGGAGCAGCCCCGAGTACCAGCGCACGAATGCGCTCTCCGATCTGGGTTCCCCCCGGCTCCCTGGTCACCACCGCCCCGAGGGTGGCACCGAGCAACCGGGCCTGGGTGGTCTTGCCCGACGCCTCGCCACCCTCCAGGGCGATCAGGCAACCCCGTCCTGGCCGTCCCACCAGAGGTGCGCCCAGCGCTAGCCGGCCGGCTCGGCCCCGGCTGTGCGCCCCCCGGCCTTGGCCGCACGGCCACCGGCCTTGGTCGCACGGCCGCCGGCCTTGGTCGTCCGGGCCCTCGTCTTTGCCGGTTTGGTGGTGGCCGCCCTCGCCTTGGTGGCCCGGGACTTTGTCGCTCCCCCTTTGGATCTGGGTCCTGCAGCCCTGGCTCCGCCTGCCTTGGCTGCGCCAGCCTTGGCCCGGGTCCCTCCGCCGCGGGCCCGCGGGGCGGCCGGGGCGGCCTCCCGCCGTACGGCCAGCAGCTCGGCCGCCCGCTCCACGCTGAGTCCCTCCACGGTGTCGCTGCGTCGCAGCGAGGCATTGACCTCCCCGTCGGTGACGTAGGGGCCAAATCGGCCCTCCTTGACCACCATCGCCCCACCACTGACCGGGTCGGGTCCCATCTCCCGCAGCGGTGGCTTGGCCACCCCACGACCCCGTCCCAACTTGGGCTGGGCAAACAGGACCAGCGCCTCCTCCAGCGACACGGCGAACAGCGCTTCCTCGCTGGTCAGGCTGCGGCTGTCGCTGCCTTTCTTGAGGTACGGGCCGTACCGTCCGTTGAGGGCCAGGATCTCCTCCCCGTCGGCCGGGTCGGTCCCCACCACCCGGGGCAGGCTGAGCAGGGCCAGGGCCTCCTCCAGGGTGACGGTGTCGGCCGACATGGTCTTGAACAGCGAGGATCGCCTGGGCTTCTCAGAACCGGAGGACTTCTCAGCGCCAGAGCCGTCAGCCTCGTCCGCCCCCAGCTGCACATAGGGCCCGAACCGTCCCACCCGCACGCTCACCGGCAGGCCAGTGGCCGGGTCGCTCCCCAGCTCCTTGTCACCGGCGGGGGCGGCCAGCAGGGCCTCAGCGCCCTCCACCGACAGCTCGTCGGGGGCCGTGTCCTCGGGGATGGAAGCCCGATCCTCGCCCCGCTGCACATACGGCCCGTAACGACCCACCCGCACCACCACCTCGGTCCCGTTGGCGTCGGTGCCGATGGGGATGGAGTTGACCTCCCGGGCGTCGATGTCGCCCAGGTTCTCGGACACCACCGCCTTGAGCCCGGTATGCCCGTTGCCAAAATAGAACCGGGTGAGCCAGGGCACCGCCTCCTCTCGTCCTCCGGCGATCCCGTCCAGGTCGTCCTCCATGCTGGCGGTGAAGCCGTAGTCGACCAGCTCGGCAAAGTGGCGCTCCAACAGGCCCACCACCGCGAAGGCGGTGAAGGAGGGGACCAGGGCGCTGCCCTTCTTCCAGGCGTAGCCCCGGTCCAAGATGGTGGCGATGATGGAGGTGTAGGTGGACGGGCGGCCCACACCCAAATCCTCCAGTGCCTTGATCAAGGAGGCCTCGGTGTAGCGGGCGGGGGGCTGGGTGGTGTGGCCCCGGGCCTCCAGGCCGGCCACGTCCACCGAGTCGCCCACGGCCAGGGGCGGCAGGCGCACCTCCCGGTCCTCCAGGACCGCCTCGGGGTCGTCCGCCCCCTCCACGTAGGCCCGCAGGAACCCGGGGAAGGCGATGACCTTGCCGCTGGCCGCGAACTCGGCGCGATCGCCGGCCGTCCCCCCCGTCAGGCGGACCTGGGCGCTGGTGCCCCGGGCGTCGGCCATCTGGGAGGCCACCGTGCGCTTCCAGACCAGGTCGTAGAGCCGGGCCTCGTCCCCCGACAGGGCCCGGCCCAGCTGCTCGGGCGTACGCCAGCTATCGCCCGCCGGACGGATGGCCTCGTGGGCCTCCTGGGCGTTCTTGACCTTGCGCTCGTACCGGCGGGGCGCCTCGGGGACGTACTCGGGACCGTACAGAGTCCTGGCCTGGTCCCTGGCCGCGGCCACCGCCGTCTCGGAGAGGGCGGTCGAGTCGGTGCGCATGTAAGTGATCCAGCCGTTCTCGTAGAGGCGCTGGGCCACCTGCATGGTGCGTTGGGAGCTCATCCGCAGCTTGCGTCCGGCCTCCTGCTGCAGCGTGGAGGTCATGAACGGCGGGTAGGGCGACCGCTTGTAGGGCTTCTCCTCCACCGACTTGACCTCAAAGGGTGCGTCACCCAGACGATCGGCCAGCCCTGTTGCCTCCTGCTCGCCCAAGCGGACCAGGTTGTCGCCCCCTACCAGCTCGCCGGCGGTGCTGAAGTCGCGTCCGGTGGCCACCCGCCGGCCGTCCAGGCCAACCAGGGTGGCGGCGAAGCGCTCGCCATGGCCGGTGAAGGTGGCGTCGACTCCCCACCATCCAGCCGAGGTGAAGCGCATCCGAGCCCGCTCCCGCTCCACCAGGATGCGGGTGGCCACGCTCTGCACCCGGCCAGCCGACAGCTTGGGCATCACCTTCTTCCACAGCACCGGCGAGACCTCGTAGCCATAGAGGCGATCGAGGATGCGCCTGGCCTCCTGGGCGTCCACCAGACGGCGGTCGAGCTCCCGCCAGTCGTCCACCGCCCGGCGGATGGCCGGCCGGGTGATCTCGTGGAAGACCATGCGCTTGACCGGCACCTGGGGGGACAGCACCTCCATCAGGTGCCAGGCAATGGACTCCCCCTCCCGGTCCTCGTCAGTGGCCAGGTAGACCTCGCTGGCCTGGCGCAGCAGGCCCTTGAGCTTGGTGACCTGTGCCTTCTTCTCCTTGGCCACCACATAGAGGGGCTTGAAGCCGTTGTCCACGTCGACCCCGAGGCGGGCCCAAGGCTCGGCCTTGTGGGCGGCCGGGACGTCCGCTGCGTTGCGGGGAAGGTCCCGGATGTGGCCAATCGACGATTCGACCACATAGTCCGGGCCGAGGAAGGAGGCAATGGTCTTGGCCTTCGCCGGCGACTCGACAATGACCAGGGGCTTGGAGGCTGGCGGCTTGGAGGGTAGGGGCTTGGGGGCTGGCGGCTTGGGCATGACGCGCCACAGGCTGGGCTACCGATCACCTGGTGTCAAGCCAGGGCGGTCAGGGGCTCGACCGTCAGGGCTCCGACCGTCAGGGCTGCTGGTCCAACTCGACTCCCTGGGTGGCGGCCGCCTCCACGGGGGCACCCTCGGGAGTGGGGGCATCGCTCAGGCCGCCGGTGCTCCTTTTCGAAAAGGCAATGGCTCCGAGGAGGACGGCCAGAGCGGTGCCCGAGATGGCGTAGCGGATGACGGTGTGATGGGCCTCGATGATCACGGTGGGCAGGATCAGCAGCGATACCAGGTTCATCACCTTGATGAGGGGATTGAGGGCCGGTCCGGCGGTGTCCTTGAAGGGGTCGCCCACCGTGTCGCCGATCACCGCCGCCTTGTGGGCCTCGGACCCCTTGCCCCCCTCGTTGCCGTCCTCGATGTACTTCTTGGCGTTGTCCCACGCTCCGCCCGAGTTGGACAAGAAGTTGGCCATCAACTGGCCGGTCAGGATGGCCGCCGCCAGGAAGGCCCCCAGGGCGAAGTAGTTGATGCCGAAGCCCACGATCACCGGCGACAGCACGGCCAGCAGGGCGGGGGTGGCCAGCTCCCGCTGGGCGGCGGCGGTGCAGATCCCGATGACCCGGCCGTACTCGGGCTTCTCGGTGTAGTCCATGATGCCCGGATGCTCGCGGAATTGGCGGCGCACCTCTTCGACCACGGTCCCGGCCGAGCGCCCCACCGCCCGGATGGCCAGCCCCGAGAAGAGGAAGGCGATGGAGCCACCGATCAGCAGGCCGATGAAGGTGGTGGGATTGGCCAGGTCGATCTGGGTGGCGGCGTCGTGGAACAGGGCGGAGCCGGCCACCTTCAAGTTGAGCTGGGAGCCCACCGTCTCCACGAAGGAGCCGAACAGGGCCACAGTGGCGATCACCGCCGAGGCAATGGCCACCCCCTTGGTGATGGCCTTGGTGGTGTTGCCCACCGCGTCCAGGCTGACCATGACCCGCTCGGCCTCGCCGCCGAACTCACCGGCCATCTCGGCGATGCCGGCGGCGTTGTCGGCCACCGGGCCGAAGCTGTCCTCGGAGACGACCATGCCGGTGGTGGACAGCAGGCCGATGCCGATCAGGGCCACCAGGTAAAGGGTCAGCTCGATGTTGTTGCCGCCCAGGGCGATGGCCACCGCGATGGAGATGGCAATGGCGATGATGGCCCACACGGTGGACTCCAGGCCCGACGACAGCCCCGACAGGATGGTGGTGGCCGGCCCGGTGCGGGCGGCAGCGGCGATCTCCCTCACTGGCGAGCGCTCGGTCGAGGTGTACTGCTCGGTGATGAGGCTGGCCACCTGGCCGAGGATCACCCCCGTCAGCACGGCCCAGAATACCTTCAGGTTGTGCACGTAGAAGTGGGCCACCAGGAAGGCCCCGATGACGGTGAGCAGGCCGGCCACCCGGTAGCCCCGGTTGATGGGACTCATGGCCGTTCGGTCCCGCACGGTGGCCCGCACCGCATAGATCCCGGCAATGGAGGCCAGGATGCCGATGGCGGGAACGATGAGGGGGTAGAGGACGCCCTTGGCCGGGTTGAGCCCGATGGAGGTGAAGGCGGCGAAGCCCAGGATGAGCGAGGCGATGATGGTGATCTCGTAGGACTCGAAGAGATCGGCGGCCATACCGGCGCAGTCGCCCACGTTGTCGCCCACGTTGTCGGCGATGGTGGCCGCATTGCGGGGGTCGTCCTCGGGAATGCCAGCCTCCACCTTGCCCACCAGATCGGCGCCCACGTCGGCCGCCTTGGTGAAGATGCCGCCGCCCAGACGGGCGAAGACGGAGATCAAGGACCCGCCGAAGCCGAGGCCGATCAGCGCCTCGACCGCCGTGCGCTGGCTGTCGCCGAAC
>JAABUU010004838.1_pt1 | contig 15544 bp, 13 predicted proteins | sample 5559301 | NCBI WGS metagenome assembly JAABUU01 (sample SAMN10711884, study PRJNA513360) | rock metagenome | isolation source: Antarctica rocks | place: Antarctica: Victoria Land, Richard Nunatak white | reverse complement strand
CGGCAGCTCGCGGCGCCTGGGGTCCCGGACCCTGGACGGCAGCGGCGAGCTGGAGCGCGGCTCGCGCCGGAACCTGGGCATAGGGTCCCGCCGCAGCCTGGACAGCGGGGGCCGGCGCGCCGACGGCCCCACGCTGGCCGGCGTGCGGCTGGCGGTGCCGGCGGGGCAGCTCGTGGGCGTCTGCGGCGAGGTGGGCGCGGGCAAGAGCTCGCTGCTGGCGGCGCTGCTGGGCGAGCTGCTGCCGGTGCGGGGCGCGCCGGGCGGCGGCGCCGCGGCGGCGGGCGCGCCCTGGGTCCGCGGGCGCATGGCCTACTGCGCGCAGGTGCCCTGGATCGTGTCGGGCACCGTCCGCGACAACATCGTGTTCGGCGCGCCCTGGGACGCGCGGCGGTACGCCCGCGTCGTGGCCGCGTGCGCACTGGAGGACGACCTGGCGGCGCTGCCCGCCGGCGACGGCAGCGAGCTGGGCGAGCGCGGCCTGAACCTGTCGGGCGGGCAGAAGGCGCGGCTGGCGCTCGCGCGCGCGGCGTACTCCTGGACCGACGTCGCGCTGCTGGACGACCCGCTGTCGGCGGTGGACCCGCGCGTCGCGCGCGTGCTGTTCGACGAGTGCCTCGGCCCGGCCGGCGTCATGGCCGGCCGCACGCGGCTGCTCGTCACGCACCAGCGCCAGTTCCTGCCGGCGTGCGACCGCGTGGTGGTGCTGCGCGCGGGGCGCGTGTTTGCGGACGGCCGCTTCGCGGACCTGGCGCGCCTGGGCCTGCCGGAGCTGGCCGGGTCGGAGGGCGGCGCGGCGGAGCTGGACGACGCCGCGTACGACGCCGAGGTCGGCGGCGCCGGCGGGCGCCCTGCCGCACCTCCCCAGGACGTCCCCGCGCGTCTGCGCGCGGACGCCGACGCCGGCGGTGGCGGCGCCGCGGCAGACCTGCCAGAATCTGGCCCCGCGCCGCTGTCCCCGCCGAGCAGCGTGGGCGGCTGGGAGCGCAGCGCCGCGCCAAGTGCGACCACCTCGGCGCCAACGAGCGAGTGCGGCGGCGAGGCTGAGCGGGGGCCCAGTCCGGGACCTGGGCCTGGGCCGGGGCCCGGCGACGGGACCGGCGCGCTGGCGGCAGTCGACGAGGTGCCGGCGGCAGCGCGAGCGCGCCCGCAAGCCGTGGAGCTCGACGGCGCCGGCGCAGCCGCTATGCCGCCCGGCGCCGGCCGCGGGCCGGCTGCCGCGCCGCCCGCCGCGCAGCCGCCGCCGCGCCCGCCGCGCGCGCGCGTCCAGGTCCCCGTCAGCGTGTTTGACCAGCCCGATGACCGGCCCGCGCCTGACGGGGCGGAGCTCGGGCGGGCGGGCGGCGCCGCCGCCGCCGGCGCCGGCCGCGAGGGGGCGCCAGGCGGGCCGCCGGCCCCGGCGCCCAAGCGGCGCGGCGGCGCGGCGGTGGGCAGCCTGGACAGCGCGCGCATCTCCAGCGCGCTGCCGAGCGGCGCGTCGTCCGGCGGCGGCGGCGCGCAGGACGGCGACGGGGTCAGGGCGCGCGCCGCGCGCCGCATGCGCCGCGAGATCAGCTCGGCGTTCCGGGGCCTCGGCGACCGCGCGGCGGTCGCGCGGATCGCGCGCGGCCGGCGGCCCGCGCCGCAGCCCTACCCCATCATGCCGGGCGGCACGGAGGGCGCCGTCGCGGGCGGCGCCGGCGGCGCCGCCGCCGCCGATGGCGCCTGCGAGCCCAGCAGCGATGAGGAGGCGCCGGCGGCCGACGCCAAGGCGCCCGCGGCGGCGCCGGCTGACGCCGGCAAGCTCGTCGCCGACGAGGGCCGCGCCGCCGGCGGCGTGTCCTGCGACACCTACTGGGACTACTGCCGCTACATGGGCTTCCCGATGGCGGCCTTCATCGCCGCCGCGCTGTTCGTCGGCCAGGCCGCCTCGCTGGGCGCGGAGTACTGGGTGATCAGCTGGAGCGCGGCGGCGCCTGCGCGTCAGGCCGACCTGTTCTGGCTCTGGGGCTACGCGGCGCTGACGGCGGCCGTGGTCGTCATCTCGGTCGTCCGCGCGCTCGCGTTTTTTAGAGCACGTTTCATGCGGCGACGCGCATGAACCTGGAGATGAGCGCGCGCGTGCTGCGCGCGCCGCTAGCATTCTTCCACACCAACCCGGCCGGCCGCGTGCTCAACCGCTTCTCCAAGGACCAGGGCGCCGCGGACGACCTGCTGCCGCAGGCGCGCGCGCGGCCGTCGCGCCACTGCTAGGCCTCGTTTTCATGAGGAAACGCAGGAGGGTTTGCGACACCCGAACGTGCCTGGTCCACAAGTTGTCGGCTGCAGAGAAGCAGGGTAGCGACGCTGGTCCGCTGCAGGGCCTCCACAGTCTAGCAAGCCGGGTTGAGCGTGGCGGCCCATGCGTGCGTGGGCCTGCCTGTAATCAAAGTCATGTATTAGGTTGGGTATTATTGCGCGTCTCGTGCGTCTCGTGCGGTGCTGCCGAGTGACCGCATGCGGCGCAGGTGCTGTTTGTTGCCGTGCAGTCGCTCTTTATGGTCGCAGGTGCGGGCCCTCCTTGCGCCCTTGCAGCCCGCTCTGCCTGCCCGGCAGTGCCCAGCTTACGCTGCACCCGGGCTCCCCATTCGCACGATAAGTGCTCCCCTTGCTCTCCGTCATGCTTTTCAGACCAAGCGCTCCTGGCTGCATCGCTGCGACGATGGCTTTCTGCTAGTGCCGCAACCGGTGCCGAGCTGCCCACTGCCCGGCCTCCTGATGCTGCCAACCTGTGCCCTCCCCTGTGCTGCCTGCAGGGGCAATCCTCTTGGTGGTCATCGCGGTGCCCTGGGTCCTGCCCATCCTGCTGCCGCTCATCATCGGCTTCATCTGGTGCGCAGCGCCGCCCAACACCGCGTGTCCTACCGGGCTCTGTCCATGACTGTGGACGCCTGGCAGCTGCTGCTTGATGTGCAAGGTATGGCAGTTGCCGACTGCTTCAGCAGGCATGCATGCACCAGCAGGTTAGGGTTCGATTACCTCTGGACCAGACGCCCGAGAGGAGCGTCAGCTCTGTGCGGCTTTTGCAAGTGGCCTCACTGGCCTGGCCGACATCCGCGGTCCGCGTGCAAACTACTCAACCCCCAAAGCGTGTGTGCCCGCGCGAGCAGGTGCCGGGGCATCTACATGAAGGCCAGCAGGGAGGTCAAGCGCTTTGACAACACGACGCGCTCGCCGGTGTACGCGTACGTGTCCGCCACCCTCAAGGCGCGCGCGCATCGAAGCTCATGGCGCTGGCTCCGCCCAGGGCCTCCCCTGCACTGCACTGGTGTGCAGGGGACGGAGGCACGACCGCGCTAGGCCGGGGGCAACGCCCACAAGTGTGAGGCGCGCGCTCAACGTCCCTGCAACCCTACAGCTAACCCTACACACGTCCGCAGGGCCTGCCGACCATCCGCGCCTTCGGCGCCCAGGCGCGCTTCCGGCGCCTGTTCACGGCCGCGCTGGACGACAATGGCGCCTGGTGGTTTGCGTTCCTGTCCACCGCGCGCTGGGTCGGCTTCCGCCTGGACATGATTGCCTCGGTCATCCTCACCGCCGGCTGCATCCTGACCATGGCCATCTACTCAAAGGCGCGTGCCGCTGCCGCTTGTGCTCTGCGTCTGCCCCCGTGACAGAGCCACAGTTTCTGACCGCGTGTTTGGTGCGATTCTGTGAACTGCGCGCTGGGCAAACCCCTCATTCTCGCTCAGACTGCCGAGCAGTGACACAGGCCTGTTCAGGTCACCGCTGCGCCCGCTCCTCTGGGCGCTTTGTTGTGTCCCAGCCGCTGCAGCGTAGCGCGCTGCCGCTCCGGCAAGGCGTCGCCCCGGCCGCTGCTGAGCGGCACGCGCGCGCTCCGGGCAGGTCTCGCCGCGCCTGGTGGGGCTGGCGCTGGGCCAGGTGCTCAACCTGAGCGGGACCATGCAACTGGCGGTGCGGCAGAGCACGGAGGCCGAGAACAACATGACCAGCATCGAGCGCCTGCTGGAGTACACGCGGCTGCCGCAGGCGCGCGGCCTTGTGGCCCGACCCTACCCTGCCCTCATACTGTCATGTGCTTGCTGGTGTACACGCGGCTGCCCGCAGGCGCCGCCCATGGCCTGACTCTACCCTATCATAACCCTGTCAAGCGCCTGCTGGAGCGCACGCGGCTGCCGCAGGCGCATTTCGCGCGCGGTGCACCTGTCACAGGATGCTCAGTCGTCGTGTGTACAGCTAGGGCACTCTTGGGGTCCAGTACAGAGGGACCGCATTGGCCCACCTGTACACACAGAGCACGGCGGCCGACTGTGCTGCTCTGCCGGCAGCGTTGCGGACGGCAAGTGCTTGCTGACGGTCTGGAAAGGGAGCAGAGGGGCGGCGCGAGCGGCAATATGCAAGGGTGCCCGCCCATGGGCAGTTGTGCGTTGCAGACTGCTGCAAGCAGGGGACAGCTGCGGGTCAGAGACGGCTCCGGAGTCAGCGCTACGGCGCGTTTGGAGGCAATGCGTTGGGAAAAGGTTTGCGTTGATCCGCAAGCCTTGTGATGGGCGTCTTGAACCAACTTTTGCCCGAGGAAGCTTTACGCCATAGCCCGCGTGGCAGGAGCCCCCGCGCATGGAGGAGGGCGGCGGCGCGCCGCCGCCAGGCTGGCCGGGCAACGGGTGCATCGAGTACCAGGGCGTGGCCGCGGTGTACCGCAAGGGGCTCCCGCCGGTGCTGCGCGATCTGACCTTCACCATCCCGGTGCGCTGTGTTGCTTGTTGTCGTCTTTCTTGTGGGAGTTGCGTTGGTCGGCAGCGCCGCCTGCCCTCCGCAGTGTTGAGCACCTTAAAAATGCTCCTAGACAGCAGGTGCGGAGAACAAAGTCGCATGCCGGTATTGTAATGCCTCCGCACGCCCCTGCTCTGATGCATGTATGAGGTTGTTCCGTATGTTGTTGGCGCGCAGGGCAGCGCGTCGTGCGGCGTGGTGGGCCGCACCGGCAGCGGCAAGTCGTCGCTGATGCTCACGCTGTTCCGCCTGATCGACGTCACTGCCGGCCGCATCCTGCTCGGCGGCATCGACATCGCCTCGGTCGGCCTGGACGTGCTGCGCTCGCACCTGGCCATCATCCCCCAGGCGCGCGGCTGCGCTGCGCGAACAGACTGCCTACTGGCCGGCAAGAGGTGCTGCAAACGAATCTAACGAATGCCCCAAGGTTGTGTAAAACTGTTCCGCACCAGGCTACATGCATGCCTTGCTTTAAGGTGTCCAGGTCCAGTCTTTGGTCAGGACAGGGTGCAAGAACATGCACAAGCTGCCGACGCACATGCCGCCGGTGCGGGCCCGGGCGCGCAGCCGGCCGAGCCGCGCGTCACGACGGGCCGCCGGCGCGCAGGACCCGGTGCTGTTCAGCGGGTCGCTGCGCAGCAACATGGACCCGGCCGGCACGCAGCCGGACGCGTCGCTCTGGGCCGCGCTGAAGGCGGTGCAGCTGGGCGGCGCGGTGGCATGGCTGGGCGGCCTGGATGCGCGCATGGCCGAGGCCGGCGACAACCTGTCGGTCGGCCAGCGGCAGCTATTCTGCCTGGCCAGGCGCGCCCACCGCGCACGTTACACATTAGGGTTAGGGTTATCATGATAGGGTATAGAGTGTAAGCGTGCCTGTGCTTGTGCCTAAACAGCCCTAGTTGGCTGACAGGCTATCACCACACAGCTGAGGGGGCCATCGGGCTAGGGCCCCCGGTGATGCTCTTCATTCATAAAAAAAAAAAAATCATTCATTCATGTGTGTACACTGTCTAGTGAAGAGGCATGGCGCGCCAAGCTGGCCATGCTGGGCGGCCATACCCAACCCCTGGGTATGGCCCACCCTGGCCATACCCAGCCAAGCCCCTGCCTTGGCTGTACTGTGCTGGCCAGGCGAGCGCCAAACAGGCTCCTGTCGTGAACACAAACAGTCTCCAAATTCTCGCCTGGGCCCCCCTGAGCATGGCGCCGGCCGCGGCAGGGCGCTGCTGGCGGACGCGGCGGTCCTCGCGCTGGACGAGGCGACCGCCAACGTGGACCGTGCAACCGACGCGACCATCCAGCGCGCGCTGCGCGCGGCCATCGCGGGCGGCGCGGGGCGGCCGCGCCGCACGCTGCTCGTCATCGCGCACCGCATCGACACCATGTGCGCTCGGCGCTGTTGCTCGGCGTGAGGCGGGCAGCGTGGCGAGCGGGACGCGCTGCAACATGCTGCGGGCGTCGCGGGCAAGCTGCAGGGCCCCCTGCCTGGCCAACATGGTAATTTCGTGGTGAAGGAGAGAACCCCCTGCCCTGCGAAGCAGAGAAGCTGCTAAGAAAATTCGCCCTTGGCAGCCCTAGCATGCCATGCAATGCGCCTCCCCCGCACCTCCTCGCTCGGCCCCACCTGGATATGCATTGACCGCATGCGGAAAATACCGCTCACAAACATTGCGTCTTGCTTGTCGGCCATATGCGCAGTGCTGATGCGGTACATGATTGTCACTAAGTGGAGCACACTCCTTGTGGCGCAGCATGGACTGTGACACGCTGCTGGTGCTGTCGGCGGGCCGGCTGGTGGAGCAGGGCGCGCCCGCCAAGCTGGCGGAGCGCCCCGGCGGCGCGTTCGCGCGGCTCGCGCGCGCGGCCAAGGCTGCGGCGCCATAGGCAGGTGGGGCAAGCCTCAGCACGGAAATTGTGCCATAGGGACGCCCGGGCACATACCATGGGGACGCCCGGGCACAAATGGATGACCAGACAACCCATTTGGTTGAATTCTGAGTGCAGGTAAGGCAAAGTTTTTATCCTTGTTGAATTCTTCCTTATTAGCTCTCGCTTTTGTGCAAAGGCGCCTGCCTAGGCCAGTGCAATTTGATCAAAATAGGCGCATGTCCATCAGTGCCCTAGCTTGTCATGCTGCGGCTAAGTCAGGCAATTGAGGCACAATGAGAACTATTTGACAATATTGTTTGTAGGCATTTGCTACTTGTACGGGTCGATATTACTGTGCTGCTGGGTTGCATAACGCCAGCCGGATCCTAGTTTTGTTATGATGCTGCAGACAGTGAGTATCGCTGTTGTATGGCCCATGGCTAGCATGTGCTCTGCAGACCATAGCTATGCTTGATGACGGACCATGGCATAGATGTGATAGACACCGGTGGGTGGTAGTATATTCTAGGACCACAATTACCCAGCTGCTCTCAGTCAGGCGGGGGTCTGGACGCATTTCCTTTCACTGCATGCCAATGAATGCAGACTCCCGGCACTCTGCTTTAGGCCGCCCTAGCTAGATAGAACCAATGACACGCTTTGCAACCTTGCTATCCATCCCGGCCACATGGACTGTGTTGTACAAGGAGAGCTACGTCTCTCTGACGCCCCAGCTCTCCAAAGGTGGGTGATAAAGGGCTATAAGTCATGCATATAAGTCATGTGTAAGTCATGCATACTCATTACACAGGCCATGTCGAGTTTGAGCCTTGAATTATATGCGACTTGGGCAGGTGTGTTTCTCTACTGCCACCCAGCATTTCACCCACTTCAGCCCTTGCTTCATGCACAGTGGCCCTGTACGACCGTCTGCCTTGAATATGTCTGCGGAAGGCGTAGACGCAAAGTTCCTGTGTCACGTCAGCATCTTGCTTCCCGATGGCCGTATGTGACAGCGAACTTTTGCTGAGCGACTTCAGTTCTGGCCAGCCATGAGTTTGACCTTTGGGGAGCTCTTTATTGCTCTTGGTGTATTTTCTCTTGTACTAGGTGCGCCTCCTACATACTTCCCCTGCAGTTGTTTTTTAGTTTTGGTGTTGAAGTTCCTTGACGATGTGCACTGTGCACGTGCAGGCCCCAAGGACTTGCCTGTCATGGCGCGCTACCTGGGCCGCCTGACCGGCAGCGCCTCCGCTTACGTCTCGCGCGCACGTAGATCGTTTGGGGCGTTTTCAGACCAGACAGAGCTGACACAGGTGTGCTTCAAAAAAGGCGTGAGCTGCAGAGCGTCCAATTATGTCACAAGTAACTCAGACTCGAGCCTGTGCCTGCCCGTTCAGGTCCACAATGAGCTCCAGACCGGCCTACGCCAGCTCAAAGCCATCCGCGCGGAGCTGCGCGCCGGCATCAGCCTGAGCAACCCCGGGTGCGTCCTGAGCAACCTCTCAACGTTTGCCACCTTGCAGCGGCAGGCCGGGACAAGTTTCGCGCTGCCATCCTGGTGCAGAGCGTGCTGCACGCCAGCGCTTTCCACTACAGTGCATTGCAGTCAGCATACAGCAGGGGTTGTCCTTGCGCACCAAGACTGCATGCCAGCCTTCTTCTCAACATGTGTGACCTGTCCTGCCCTGCGTCATTAAAAGCAAGGCAACCCTCTCATGAAGTTTTTTATTGTGCAACCTTTGCCATTCTGCTACCCTGGGCCTGCCGCTGGGCAGTCGCCCCAACAGTCCGCGCCGAACAACAGGCACCATGTGATCCTTCCCAAACAAGACGGGTTGACCGGGCATAGAACTAGGCGCTAGTCAGCTGCCAAGTCTCCTTCCCAGCTGCGCCAATGGCCAGTACGCCGTGTGATAGCACACTGATTCATCAACGGCTTCTCGCAGACCCCTGACGTCCAGACTCCTGCAACTGCCCGGCGATCAGCTGGCTGCCGCGCCGAGCAGTACCAGCGCAGCTGCGCAGGCGCGACCAGCCCCTGTAGCGCCCTCGGCCGCAGCGGCTGCAGCAGCAGCTGCGAGCGGCAGCGGCGCGGCCGGGGCGGGGCTCGCGGGAGCTGGCATGCCGCCGCCTCCAGCGTCGGCGGCGGCGGCAGGCGGCGGCGGCGCGACGGGGCGTGGGTTCGCGGCCGCGGGCGTGCAGCCCCTGCCCGTGTCCGCGGTGGCCGTCGGGGCGGCGCCCGACAGGGCGGCCGGCGCGGCGGGGGGCCCGCCGACGGGCGCCGACATCGTCGAGGACGCGATGGCGGAGGAGAAAGTTGCGTGGCGCGCGCGGGACTTCATGGCGACCGGCGACGCCGCCAGGCTCCGGGGCTCACCACCCAGGTCAGCATGATGTTATTCACAGCATCTGGCGCGGCTCAGTAAGGGTGGCCTGGGCGTCTGCTAAACATGCCCCCAATACTATCACAGCACTGACCCCAGACAAGAATATGAGGTGTTGGAACTGATCAGACCTGTGAGAAGTGCAACTGTGGTGACTGGCAGTGCTAGCAGGGGGGCAGGACTTGGGGCATCAGAGGCATGACTTTCCCTGTATAACAAACCTTTTTTGAGTGCCGGGTATGGATAGCAAGGTTGCAAAGCATGTCAATTGTCCTTTCTAGCTAGGGTGGCCTAAATTAGGCCGCCTACCTCACGATGCCGGAGCTTGGCATGCAGTGAAAGCGTCACGCCCCCTGCCTGACTCAAGAGCAGCTGAGTAATGGTGGTGCTAGAAAACACTACCACCCACCCAAGCCTGGCAAATTTATGCCATAGTCGGTCATCGAGCGTAGCTACGATTTGCAGAGAACATGCTCGCATGGACCTTTAAAATTTCACTATCTGCTGCATAAAAAGAAGACCAGGATTTGCCTGCTGTTATGCAACCCAGCAGCACAGTCACAACGACCCATACAATTTACGGATGGCTTCAAGACTACTGTCATTCAGGGTTGCCCTTCATGTCGCCTGTCTAAGCCGCAGCATAACATGCCAGGGCACTGCTGGACAGCCAACTATCTGTTGCGCAACTTGCCCTGGCCTTGGCAGGCGCATTGAAAAATAAGCAAGACCTGGTAAGAAAAGGTGAAAGAAAAGAACAGAACTTGGCCTCCCCTGCACGCAGGATTAGAACATGATGCCACCCGGAACGCCAGTACGCAGGTCTGCCTGGCGCCCTGCGGCGTCCACTATGCAGCGTGGCCACCTGCGCATCTGCACAGTCTAAACTGCATTGCCCGGTCCTCCCTTTGTGCCCGGGCGTCTGACCCTGTGGCAGCTCAGCACAATATACATGCGGGTACCCCATTCCCAGCTGCCTACGGCGTCGCAGCCTTGGCCGCGCGCGCGAGCCGCGCAAACGCGCCGCCGGGGCGCTCCGCAAGCTCGGACGGCGCGCCCTGCTCGACCAGCCGGCCCGCCGACAGCACCAGCAGCGTGTCGCAGTCCATGCTGCGCCGCGAGAAAGCGGGCTCCGATCAGTGACACGCATGTAATGCGTTAGCAGTGCGCATGTGACCGACACGCAAGAAAATTGACTACCCTATTGTGAGCAGCGCCGTACGTTCAGCATGCACGCGGTACATGCATATCAAGGTGGGGCAGACCGAGGAGGAGTGGGGGAGGCGTGTCGCTGTCATGCTGGGCTGCCAAGTGCGGCATCCCCTGGCGGCCTTCTCTGCTTTGCAAGACATGGATTCTCCCCTTGGCCTGCATGCAATCACCACAATGGCCAGGCAAGGCGCCCTGCGACCAGCCCGCAACGCCCGCAGCATGTATGCAGCGCGCGCCGCTCGCCACGCTGCCTGCCACGTGCCGAGGCAGCGCGATGGGCGCGCACATGGTGTCGATGCGGTGCGCGATGACGAGCAACGTGCGGCGCGGCCGCCCCACGCCGCCCGCAATGGCCGCGCGCAGCGCGCGCTGGATGGTTGCGTCGGTCGCGCGGTCGACATTGGCGGTCGCCTCGTCCAGCGCCAGGACCGCCGCGTCCGCCAGCAGCGCCCTGCGCCGCCGGGCGCCATGCTCAGTGGGGGGCAGGCACCTGAGAGTTGCTTGCATCCATGACAGAAGCCTGTTTGGTGCTTGCCTGGCCAACAGAGCACAGAAATGCAGGGGCTTGGGTATGTCGCCCAGCATGGCCAGCATGGCCCGCTCGGCCCACATACCCCAGCATGCATGCTTGCTTTCATCCTGTGCTTACTCGGAGCGTTGTAATGCGCCCTTGAGCGTCCACAACAGCCCGGCGGCCCCACAGCAGCCGCTGCCAGCAGCCCCACCACAATGCCACTGCGCACCATGCCTTTCCATTTCTGGACCACAGGCGCGCACAATCCCTACCCTATCCCTGACCCTATAACCCTATTCCTAATCATATACTGTGCGCGCGAGCGCGCCTGGCCAGGCAGAAGAGCTGCCGCTGGCCGACCGACAGGTTGTCGCCGGCCTCGGCCATGCGCGCGTCCAGGCCGCCCAGCCGCGCCACCGCACCGCCCAGCTGCACCGCCTTCAGCGCGGCCCAGAGCGCCGCATCTGGCTGCGTGCCGGCCGGGTCCATGTTGCTGCGCAGCGACCCGCTGAACAGCACCGGGTCCTGCGCGCCGGCGACGGACCGTGACGCGCGATGTGCTCGGCCGCGCGCGTGGGCCTGCATTGGCAGGGTGGCAGCATGTGCACGTTCCTGCACCCTGCCCTGACCACCACACCTGGACATTTCAAGAAAGGAAAGCATGCAAACTGGTGTGGACCACACTCGGCGCAACCCCGGGGCGTCCGTTGGAGGTACTCGCAGCGCTCTTGCCCGCAATGAGACAGTCTGTTCGCACAGCAACGCCGCGCGCCTGGGGGATGATCGCCAGGTGCGAGCGCAGCGCGTCCAGACCGACCGAGGCGGTGTCGACGCCGCCGAGCAGGATTCGGCCGGCGGTGACGTCGATCAGGCGGAACAGCGTGAGCATAAGCGACGACTTGCCGCTGCCGGTGCGGCCCACCACGCCGCACGATGCGCCGCCCTGCGCAGCAGCAATGCACGTCTCACACATGCATCAGAGCAGGGGTGTGCGCAGGCGTTGAGAGACATGCATCCGACTTTGTGCTCCTGACCTGCTGTCAATGAGCATTTCAAATGACTCAAACAGCACAGAGTGCAGGTGGCGCTGCCAACCAACTGTTAGATGGTTGCTCCACAAATCCCAGAAGAAGGGCGGCAGCAAGCCAGCACACCGGGATGGTGAAAGTCAGGTCGCGCAGCACGGGCGGGAGTCCCTTGCGGTACACGGCGGCCACATTCTGGTACTCTATGCGGCCGTCGCCCGGCCAGCCCGGCGGCGGCGCGCCGCCGCCCTCCTCCACGCGCGGGGGCTCCTGCGGCGCGAGCTCCGGCGTCAAGCTTGCTCGAGCGAGTGCTGGTTCAGGGCGCCCGGGAGGGCTGCGGAGCGTCGCGGACACATCCCCGGCGTTGACTACCAAACGGCGCCCCATACCCCATACCCTATTCCTACCCTAACCCTATAACCCCAAACGCTCCCTGGCGCCGACTCCTGAAGCGCCCTAGTGCCGAATCCGGGAGTGACTCCGGGTCCCCACCCCGCAGCAGTCTGCGCCGCACGGTTGCCCAACGACGGCGCCCTCGCGTTCCGCCGCTCGCGCGGGCCCCTCAGCCCCGCTCCCAGAGCGCAAGCAAGCGCTCACCGGCCATGACACTACCAGCAGCGCAGCACAGACGGTCGCCTTCCGCTGCGCCTAGCTCTGTGATCATATATGGGGCAACGCGGTCCCTCTTCCATGCCCGAGAGTGCCCTAGCTGTGTAAAACTGACTGAGCACCCTGTGACAGATGCACCGCATGCGCGGCGCGCCTGCGGCAGCCGCGTGCACTCCAGCAGGCGCTCGACAGGAATTTGGGTAGGGTGGGCCACGGGCGGCGCGCCTGCGGCAGCCGCGTGTACTCCAGCAGGCGCTCGATGCTGGTCATGTTGTTCTCGGCCTCCGCGCTCTGCCGCACCGCCCACTGCATGGTCCCGCTCAAGTTGAGCACCTGGCCCAGCGCCAGGCCCACCAGCCGCGGCGACACCTGGCCAGAGCGCGCGCGCGCCGCTCAACTGCAGCCGGGGCAACACCCCGCCGGAGTGAAAGCGCGCTGCTCTGCGGCGGCCGGGACACAGTAAAGCGCCAGATGGCGCAAACACGGCGGTGACGAGACCCGCTCGCTGCGCGGCGCCGCTCAGACTGGGCGCTCGCCCAGCGCCAGGCCCGCCGGCCGCGGCGGCGCCTGGCCGGGGCGGGAGCACGCCCGCCAAGGGCCAGCCAAGAGGCAGCTGCAAATGCACGGAGAGGGGCAGGCGCGGTGGCGGCCTGATGGATTCATGTCGCTCAGCAGTCTAGACAGCAATCATTGGTCCGCCACGCGCGCAGAGGCACAGAGCCGAATCACAGAACGCGCCAAACACGCGGTCACAGACTCTGACTCTTGTCCGCATGCAAACGCACAGCATCAGCGGCGGCGGCGCGCGCCTTGGAGTAGATGGCCATGGCCAGGATGCAGCCGGCGGTGAGGATGACCGAGGCGATCATGTCCAGGCGGAAGCCGACCCAGCGCGCGGTGGACAGGAACGCAAACCACCAGGCGCCGTTGTCGTCCAGCGCGGCCGTGAACAGGCGGCGGAAGCGCGCCTGGGCGCCAAAGGCGCGGATGGTCGGCAGGCCCTGCGCGCGCGCGGGGACCCTGATTTAGGGTCAGGGGTTTTACAGCTGTTGGCATGCCCCGGCTGCTGGTCTGGCCTAGCGCATGCCTGCCTCCGTCGCCTGCACACCAGTTGTGGTGCGGGGCAGGCCCCAGGCAGAGCCAGCGCCAGGAGCGTCGCCAGGCGCGCGCCTTGAGGGTGGCAGACACGTACGCGTACACCGGCGAGCGCGTCGTGTTGTCAAAGCGCTTGACCTCCCTGCTGGCCTTCATGTAGATGCCCCGGCACCTGCTCACGCCGGTGCACACGCTTTGACATTGAGACATTTTGCACACGGACCGCCAATGCATTGTCAGCCAGGCCAGTGAGGCCAATTGCGTAAGGCCCCGCAGAGTACAGCACTCCTCCCAGGCGTCTGGTCCAGCATCAGCAAGCACCTATCTACCTTACCCTAACCCTAGGTCCCGCCGACTTGCACACTCCTCTCAGGCGACAGGTGCTGCATCAGCCATCACCTGCTGGTGCATGCGTGCCTGCTGAGGCAGCTAGCGAGCGCCACACCTTGCACACCAGGCAGCAGCTGCCAGGCGCATGCTGACCGGCAACAGCCAGAGGGTAACCAGCCGGCAGCAGGGGCGGGCACAGCCAGGCAGGACGAGCGGGCGCTGGGGGGCGCGGCGCACCAGACAAAGCCGATGATGAGCGGCAGCAGGATCGGGAGGACCCAGGGGACCGCAATGACCACCAGCAGGATCGCCCCTGCAGGCCACATAGGGTAGGGTACAGGTCGGCGCGCGGCAGGAGGCCGGTCGACGGGCAGCTCGGCATCGCTTGCGGCACTCGCAAGCAGCTGTCGTCACAGCAATGCAGCCAGGAGCGCTTGGTCTGGAAAGCGTGATGGACGGCAAGGGGAGCATTTATTGTACGGTTACCCTAACCCTACCCCTGAAAGCGGGGCCCAGGAGCAGCGCAAGCTGAACACCGCCAGGCAGGCAGAGCGGGCTGCAAGGACGCGAGGACGGCCCGCACCCACGACCATGAAGAGCGATTGCACGGCGTCAAACAGCACCTGCGGCCGCAGGTGCTCGCTCGGCGGCAGCGCGCGGGAGGCGCGTGCGCATGTTACAAAGCCTGATGCACAGGCTCACAGACAGGCCCAAGCTCGCCAAGGTCGCCATGCTCAACCTGCCCCGCTAGAACTGAGAAGGAGCCCTGCAACTAAAGCAGCCTCACCGCTTATATTTGGACCACTGAGCTGCATCGCTGACCTTTGCGGATGATACCTTGTGGACCCGGCCTGTCGCAAGCTCCTCTGCCGGTTCCCACAGACAGGGCCCAGCGCCGCCGCGGCGGGCGCGGCGGCCGCGCGCGCGCCTGCGGCAGCAGGTCGTCCGCGGCGCCCTGGTCCTTGGAGAAGCGGTTGAGCACGCGGCCGGCCGGGTTGGTGTGGAAGAACGCCAGCGGCGCGCGCAGCACGCGCGCGCTCATCTCCAGGTTCATGCGCGTCGCCGCGTGGAACGTGCTCTCGAAAAACGCGAGCGCGCGGACGACCGAGATGACGACCACGGCCGCCGTCAGCGCCGCGTAGCCCCAGAGCCAGAACAGGTCGGCCTGGCGCGCGGGCGACGCCGCGCTCCAGCTGATCACCCAGTACTCCGCGCCCAGCGAGGCGGCCTGGCCGACGAACAGCGCGGCGGCGATAAACGTGGCCATTGGGAAGCCCATGTAGCGGCAGTAGTCCCAGTAGGTGTCGCAGGACACGCCGCCGGCGGCGCGGCCCTCGTCGGCGACGAGCTTGCCGGCGTCGGCGGGCGCCGCCGCGGGCGTCTTGGCGTCGGCCGCCGGCGCTTCCTCGTCGCTGCTGGGCTCGCAGGCGTCATCGGCGGCGGCGGCGCCGCCGGCGCCGCCCGCGACGGCGCCCTCCGTGCCGCCCGGCATGATGGGGTAGGGCTGCGGCGCGGGCCGCCGGCCACGCGCGATCCGCGCGAACGCCGCGCGGTCGCTCAGGCCCCGGAACGCCGAGCTGATCTCGCGGCGCATGCGGCGCGCGGCACGCGCCCTGACCCCGTCGCCGTCCTGCGCGCCGCCGCCGGCGGACGACGCGCCGCTCGGCAGCGCGCTGGAGATGCGCGCGCTGTCCAGGCTGCCCACCGCCGCGCCGCCGCGCCGCTTGGGCGCCGGGGCCGGCGGCCCGCCTGGC
>JAABUU010004837.1_pt1 | contig 15545 bp, 18 predicted proteins | sample 5559301 | NCBI WGS metagenome assembly JAABUU01 (sample SAMN10711884, study PRJNA513360) | rock metagenome | isolation source: Antarctica rocks | place: Antarctica: Victoria Land, Richard Nunatak white | reverse complement strand
CATTGATAGCCCAAACGGCACAGCATACCACCTGCAATCCAATGTAGTATTTTAGCATATGGCAAAGGTGGGTCACCATTGTGACGTCATGGCAGGGAACCCAGCTTGGGGCAGGGCAGGGCAGGGCAGGGCAGGGCAGGGCAGGGCAGGGCAGGGCAGGGCAGGGCACAGCATCAAGGCAGGGCAGGGCAGGGCACAGCATCAAGGCAGGGCAGGGCAGGGCACAGCATCAAGGCAGGGCAGGGCAGGGCATCAAGGCAGGGCAGGGCACAGCATCAAGGCAGGGCACAGCAGGGCAGGGCACGGCAGGGCTGCATAGCAGGGCAGAATGCAAACGCAGGGAAACTTGCATAAGGCCACCAAGGATGTAGCCCTTCCAGGTGGCAGAAGGCCTTGCAGCAATTGCCGACTGCCAGTACGCCTGGTCTACAAAAACAATGCCCCAGCAAGACAGAACCTGCATCATCACTGATTGTGTCACCACAAAGCTCTGATGCAAAGCATGCATTTTGCTTCTGCTGCACTGACAAGCCACTTGTGGCCACACAGCACACTAAGGTGAAGAGGTACATCAGTCTGGCGATACCACATTCATCAAAGATGACGATGATTGAGGCATTGCTGCAGCATGCCTTGACGAGCGTCAGCAAGGGAGACATGATAGGAGGGCATGATAGGAGGACATGATAGGAGGGCATGATAGGAGGGCATGATAGGAGGGCATAAGGTGATCCTTCTGTACCTGCAAGATCCCAAACTTGATGCCAGATAAGCTCCACATAGTCAGGTATGAGCCACCTCTGTTGTTTGCAACTGGCTTCACCTGCAGCATCAATCAGGTTATCAATTGCAGAGACATCACAACTGGGTCAATCCTGTTCTGTGCAGGCAGTATCTCTTGTTGTGTTATGTATAGCTGCAGGCTTCAGGCAGTTGGCACATCAACATCTCATGGCAGAAGCTTGCACCTGGGCAGGTGTACTGCCTGGCTTGAGAGCAAAAGTCACAGCTGGTTCTGCAATCAGGCATATCTACATAGACTCAAGAGTTCCGTGCCACGCACAGCAGGACAGCGTCTTGTTCAATCAGGCAGGCATTTTTATGGTGTGGCCCAGAAGACCAGGGTGATGACGGCCCAATGTCAGCACTGGTACAAACAAGACCAATAGCATCAGGAACATACTGCTAATCATGGTGTCATTATTAGCAGCGCTAGCAATTACAGTCAAGATGAAGTGCATGAAACAAAGATGTACCTGGGCCATGTATGTGAGATTCTCATACATACGCTGTGGGCTCCCCAGGACGTTGCCAGTTGCATATACAGTGAAGCCAAACAAGGTGAGCGTGATGAAGATGATGACTGCAAAGACACACATCAGTCCTTGAGGAATACACACACCACGCACATGAACTGCTCAACCATCTTTTTGCACAGTCTCAAGCTCATCAGGATTGTCAAGCCGAGCTTCGTCCGGGGATGCATTGCTGGGAAATGAAAGGGCTGCAGCTGTGCTTGAGAATGCAGATCTAAATCGGCTGCTAGCAAGCAGGCATATGGAACACAGCATGATCAACAATCACCTGTGTGGACATAGCTTGATGTGAAGGTGGCCTGCAGCATGCACAGCAGGTGTCGCTGTCTAGTTGCATAGCAACGTTAACTTCAGAGGCATGCTTGTACCAACAGCTGACTAATACAGTGGTACAAGCCTGACAAGGTCCAAATCTTTCAAGCATGTCAGCAGTTTGAGCAGGAGACACGATGGCATTCTGGGAATTCTGATGTTGAACATGAGTGTGCTTTTGTGCAGGGCGTTAAGGCCAACCTTCAAACCGCCAACTGACGTGTAGATGACTACTCCCATGGGAATCAGGAAGCACGCTGCATATATGTTGACTCCTGCAGATCAAGCCATTGAAAAAGTTGCTGAGCAATTATGGCTAGCACCGTTCAGATTTGTTCACATGTGCAGACAGCAAAGAAAACATGTCGAGCAATTGTTGTGATCGGCCAGAGGGCTGCAAACGCAATGGGCACTCTGCACATACATGGCTTGCAGGGCTCAACTTTATGATTGGTAATATGCAAGACATGTGTTGCTTGTCACACATAAGTGTACCTGCTGCTATACCTGCTGCCATGTGCTTGCAATCGCAGCAGTGTTTCATGCTGCAGACTATCTTAAATTGCCACAGTCTAGAAGCTCTAGGTTGCTCTGCAGCATAGCGCAGTGAAGATGGAGTGAGGAGCAGCGCACCTGTGAGTGTGGAGATGACGGCACTGCCTCCCAGAATCAGCTGGGCAGCCACAATCACATTAGTGCATGTCAGGAAGTACCAGAAAACCTGCAGTGACAGCATGCATTATGGCTTGCTGACCTATTAGAAGCCAACAAAACAGGCAATTGTCAGATTGTCAGTCTGTCAGTCTGTCAGTCTGTCAGTCTGTCTGCCTGTCTGCCTGCCTGCCTGCCTGCCTGCCTGCCTGCCTGTCTGTCTGCCTGTCCGTCCGTCTGTCCGTCTGTCTGTCCGTCCGTCCGTCCGTCTGTCTGTCTGGACTGCAGCTGTGTTGCAAGCGAGGCACAGCAGGCACATGCGTCAACAGCTGCTGCAGCTGTTGACGTGCAGACGTATAGACAAGTTGCAGAACCATGATGGCTGAACACTCTTGCATTTCCACCGTTCCACCACTACTCCCATCTTTGGAGTAGAACTGCAGGCAATGCAGGCACCTAGGCACTCATGGACTAGCCTGCTCTTGCAACTCTGCAGTGGCGGCCCCGAACAACAGTTCATCACTGCCCTGCTTTCTTCTGCTGACACAAGCTTTGCAGACGTACTGTCTGTGGACACCAATTCAGATGTGGGACATACCACTCTTGCTTTGTTGCCCCAGCGGATGGCCACAATCTCCAGTACAGTGTGAGCAGTGGGAGCTCTACGCTTGATCTCAACTGCCACAATACCAAAGAAGAAGATCTGGATGACAGCCCCTGCCGCAAACCACACCCCACCAGCGACGCCCTAGACAGGCAGATGCTCATGAGTACATGAGTATGGCATGAGTACCAAACAACTGGGCCACCCACACAGGGCACAGTGCAAGATATACACAATATTGGCCATGGACAACCAGCGACATACAAGCCAACATGTTTGACATGTTGACATGTGATCTGTGCTGTACACGTCGTCGGTTTCATGATGAAGGCTATAGACGTCTGCAATTTCAACAAAGGCGTCAGGCAAGGGTGACTTGATGTCATCTGGCATTGATGGTGTGCTGAGCGACAGGTTTGTGAAAGAACATATTGATTGAAGTGAACAGTAAATTGCTCACATATTGGAAGACTTGGTTGGTTGACTGCAGCATGGTACTGGACCATGTCCAATGGGATGTGATGTCCACCTGCAGACACAGTAGCACTCAACATCCTGAGCATATGATGCAACGGCTGCAGCAACATGTTTGTACACATGTGCAGCTTGGAGAAAACTTTGCAGTTCAAGCAGTGTGTAGACAATCCAGGTTTCACAATCAAGTGCTTAACAAAGTCTGCAGATCTTCAGACTCTGAGAGCCTGATCACTGCCATTGAGGGTGTGGTGCATCAGGGCTGAGGCTAGAGAGATGGGATATAATGGGAGGAGGGAGGGTTTCATGGGATACTCTGACCGCAATCAGTCCACTCTTGATGGTCCTGCAAGGACAGCATGCATTGCAATCGCCTTGCAATACAAATGATTCATGGCACTGCAGACCTGCATGCATGTTTGTCTACCTTCCTGCATGTCAACTTACCTTCATGCATAGAAGTTGTGCAGATCAAGTGCTGTGAGCTCAGATTGCAACACGTCCACAGCCAATGCTGAGTTCTATTGATTGTGGATCTTACACAGCTGTGCAATGCATGCCATGTGCCTGTCAGTCAAATCAGAAGGAGGTTCTTACCGGCCTGCTGTGTTGAATTCCTCACTGTTGTACCTGCAACATCATTGCAATCGCTTGACTTGCGGTCTTGTCAGCAGCAATGCGCTCATGCTAACCAAGCAAGCCATAATCTCAGTTGCAAACTATGCTGACAAGCACCATAAGCTGTTGGTCAAGACTGGCTATTGTACTACATATTGCAGAAGCTGCAACTTGCTTTGCTGCAGAGGAGCTTAGTGGCCTTACTTGGTACCGCCAAAGCGTGTGTCCAGCCACACCAGACCGACAACAAGAAGTGCAAAGAAAGCACTGACACCAAGGACAATGCCGTATCCAACGCCTTCAGAGATTGCGGGACCATCTTGGAAGAAGCTGGTCTTGTTGTCATATTGATGCAGACCAAAAGCGTTCAACGAACCAACTCCCTACACAACATGATGTGTGTTGCAGCGGGAGCGGCATGCCGCTGCTTTTGCGACCATTGACCTGACCATTGACTAGATCCGAATTTCAGAAGCGCATATTTAGCGGCATTTCATGTGTGCGGTGATATATCAACATTGTGACGACAATACCATGTTTGAGTCGATGTGGACGTTGTTTGAGACCGCAGAAGCAGTCTCGCTGTCGAGCAGGCGCTGTCAGCGGACTGTCGTTGCCGAGTTGAATACGATCAGTCCGGACCTGCAGAGCCATCGCAAGATCAGCAGAGTTCTGACGGCGTGCAGTATTGGTGCCGGTCCGGTAAAGAAAGTTTGACTCCGGCACCGGTAAGTGAAGTGCTGGGCACGGTGACCGGTCGCACACAAGGCCGACGTGAATTCGCAAGTACATAGACGCAAATCACATGGCGACGCTTAAAGCGTTTACCAGGTCGGTCAAGCCCTTACAATTGTGGTCAGCCTTGTGGTCGCACCTGATGTTTCCGCCGGCTATGATTGCACGCTCAGTTACATAAGCTTGTTTGGCTTTCGCTCTGGGCCGCAGTTGCAGCAGGTGTGCACGTTTGTGATGGCAACGTTTGAGTTGACCTAATACTTGGCGCGTGTACACGAGGCGGCACGTGCCGGAATTCACGTGCCATCACATGCATAGTATGATTTAGTCACGTCGCCTGTCGCTGCAACCGCACGGCTCACAGCAGGTATCGACGAATTTGTCGCAAGCATCGGCAGCAGTAAAGTGCAATCGAGATGGGTAAGCAGATATTGATTGTCTCCCTGGCCAACTTCGAGAGCCGCAAGCACGAGATAGGAAGACAGTTAGTGGAGGCAGCCAAGGTTGGATAGACGCAGCTGGTCAATGTCGATGTCGAGGCTTGTAGTGCTCAAAACGAGGCGTGCTGCGGCACTTTGTCTTCTGGCGGTACCTGTGCCGTCCTGCTGCAGGATACTGGCTTTTTCCTGGTGAGCGATCACGGGATCGAAGATAACGTGATCGACGAAGCTTTCCAGAAGGCGAAGAGCGCGTTGGACCTCCCTGACACAGTAAAGAAGAACTACCCATTTAGCCTGGACCGATACGTCGGCTGGCGTGGGCTCGACGAGCTGCAGAGTGTCACAGGTGAGCTGTCGTTGACCAGGTCAAATGTGCCCCCCGCAATGATCATTATGAGCAGGCTAAACTGCAACGAAACAGCGTCGTCGCAGCATCTTGGGCATGGACGCGTGGTCACCTCTGCTCGAAGGCTAATCAGCCCGATGCCACGAACTGTGTTGCACCTCACACTGCATCCAGCCTTTGAGAGTGGCATGCGTCGGGCAAAATGGCCCTTCATGGCACCGTTGCTACTGCCGGTGTACGCTGCTGAAGCTGCCCCTTGCAGGCAACCGCCTCTGGGAGCAGTGGCTCGTCAACAGACATGGAGTGGGTGGATATGATGCCCGTACCCATCAGTTTCTGGGTGACAACTGGCCGCCTGAGCTGGGTGCAGACTACCGTGACTTCACTCTCAAGTTTCAAGAGCGTACTCACGAGGTGCTGCTGAAGATCCTGCAGGCCTTGGCGCTGGGCCTTGGCTGGGAGGAATTCTTCTTTGACGAGGTGTGTGATAGGCACAAGTCACAGAGCAAATGTGTGGGCTGGCATAGGCTTGAAACACATATGACTGAGTGCATGTGGAGCCTATTTGATGTACAGCTCTCTGCTGCCCACTTTGCAGGCAGTATACCTTTCAATGCAGTATGCATCTGGTAGCAGCGTTCCTGTTAACATCCATTGCCAGTTGAGCTTATGCACAGCTGTGATCAACAGAATCCACGGAGATGCTGCTCGTCTATGTTATCTTTTCAGGTTGTTATATCTTTGATGCTGCATCATGTGAGTATTGGGACTGCAGGCTTTTGACATCCATAGTCCTGAGAATCCCAGCATCCTGGCAGTAAACTACTACCCTCCCATGACAGATGAAGAGGTGCACAAGAAGCAGCCCCCTAGGCTACATGCTCACGCTGACATGGATGTGCTGACCATCTTGTACCAGAGAGCTGGTAAGCCCACGCTGCTCACATGTCCCTTCAAACATGCTTTGAGTGTCCTGTGTGAGTGCTCACCTGCATGGACAAGCAATGTGCCCCACTTCTTAGCTTTGCTGTCCTTCTTTGTTCAGCATATCATATCTTGAGATAAGTCTTGATATCATCGATGCCTCCAAGGTGTGCATTGCCAGTGTGTGCATTGCCTGATGGTAGCATGGCATGCAGATCGCCCAAGCAAGGGATGCTCTTGTGCAAAGTGAGTGTGCTGCAGGGGACACTGGGCTTGAAATTGCACCTGGCAGCGAAGCAGAAATGCAGAAGCTCTGATTGCTGACCCTGGCAACATCTGGAATGGTGTACCACAGGTGCTGCCCAGCTGCATTTTGGTCTGTTGACATATGTGCTGCTTTCTGACAGATCTGTATGCAGTCACGCATACCCCAGACTTGCAGTGAAGAGTGCACTGACTTCAGGTCAAACTGAGGAGTCACTACAAAGACTGCTCATAGTGTGTGCTGTTTGCAGACTCGTGAATGGACAACTCTGGATTGTGTCAAGGGATGCTTGACAGGTAATCAGCATAGCAGAATGCATTTATGGAGGCCCAGCTGGAGTCACTGCTGACACATGTGCAGCCTGCTCTATACATTCAACTGAGTGAAGATTTGCATGCAGTGAACATTGGTGATGGTCTGGCTCGGTGGACTGATGGACTTCTAAAGAGTACCTACCACCGTGTCCGAGCTCCCAAAATTACTGACAACAAGGTGTGGAAGGGAATTGCAGCATTTTGTCATGCTGCTGTTGGCATTTGCTGTTTGCAAGCTTAGTAATTCATGTCTTTGTTTTTTGAGTTGTGCAGGGGCCAAGGTACTCAATCCCTTACTTTGCCAACCCCAAGCTGAGCACTATTATTCAGGTTAGTCACAACTGCTCACTGCTACATGTGCATATCTGCTGTTGCTGCACACTGTGCTTGAAGGGTGAAACTCTGTAAGACTAAGAGTGCTGCTGGCACCTTAGCTGACTGCAAAATGTTGTAGTCTTTCACCCTGCTGTTCACACAAAGTTCTGATGAGCTTGCTGTATTGCTCCATGTTTGTAGCAACCATTGATACCATATTCTGACCTGGAAGTCACCTGCTCTTGATGTCTAATCGCTTGCTGTCAGGGCCCTAAGAAGAGATTTGAAGCTGTCACATCATTTGATCTGCTGGCTGAGACTGGAAAAAGCTACCATGCAAAGAAAGACACTCCTGGCAACGAGTGGCAACAGAAGGCATACCTTGATCATATTGATGCTCAGTCTCCTGCAGAGCTTGTAGTGGCATAACTTGGAACGAGAGTTTGAGTGTTGTCCTCAACTGCTGAGTTGTGTTGTATGCTTGGATAAGCAGCAGGCTTATGTAGTAGTGTGTTATGTGGCTAAAGGAACAAGCCAAAATGCTGCCGCCGGCTGTAAAAGATGGTGCACTAGATGTGCAGTATAAACAAATGTGCTGGCAATATTAGATTAGACAGATTGATCTGCGGCGTCTGCAAGCGCTTCAAAGGAGCTCGTATGTGGCCAGTCAATGCTCATGATTGACTTTTGCATGTCATATGGGCGGGGCTCCTCAGGGCCAAGTGACACACTGCAGTTGATGACGCATTCATCCCTTTATTTCAACCTGTGCTAGCCTAAGACTGTGGTCTGTGCTAGGCCTTTTCAGCAGGGGACTTTAATGTCCCTAAAAACAAAGCCTGCTGCATTGGTCGAGCAGAGGCAACAAATCCGCCAAATTTTCGGCAGACCAACCTAAAACTGACGGCGCCATGCTGCACGACGCTGTCCAAGAGGCGGAAAGAAACTGCCAACCCAGTCTGCTTCCAGGTACGTCACAGGCCTCTTTCAGGCAAAGACATGAGCTTCGCAGAAATGACGTGCGTTTTTGTTGCTGACGTGCAGGCCTGGTGTCTGATTGGCCTTGTGTTCAGCTTTGGCGTGATGTGGCTGGGCTGAAGTATTTGCAGGAGCTTGCAGGCGCATCTCAGGTTCAGGCTATGATCAGCACAGACAAAGAGCCTCTATTCTTTGGTGACATGAGACAGTTCATGCCACAAGGCTGCTCCTTTTCAGACTTTCTCTCCACTGCGGATGTCCTGCACAGCTTGAATGCCAGCCAGGACCCTGCACACACAAGCCATAGCTTGGTTCAGGCATACCTTGCACAGGCTAGCCTGGACCCAGGCCATCCACTAGAGGCTCTCCGAAGGGACTTTGAGGTTCCTGATGTGATCAGCCATGCAGACGTGGTACACACCAACCTGTGGATGAGTATCAGGTATTCAATACCTGTTGCATAGATCCAGAGCACTGCTTGCCTACATCAGCTGACATAAGCCCTGTCAACAAGCCCTGGCTTGAGCTCATTCCAGAACTGTGAGCCTCACTCCAACGTGCTGTCTGTACATGGTGTGCACAGACTGCATTCATGTTTTTCCCCACCTCATGGCAGCTGCAAAGCATGACCAGCATGATTGGTGCAGGGGCTCACGGTCAAGCTTGCACTATGATCCATATCACAATCTGTTGTGCATGGTGCAAGGCAAGAAGACTGTGAAGCTGATGAGCCCTGATGTCACCGATCAGCTGTACCCTTTCTCAGTGTTAGGCGAATCACCCAATCACAGCCATGTCAACTTTGCTCATCCTGATGACCAGCGGCACCCTCTGTACAAGCAAGCATTGCAGTCACAGCAGGAGTTTGTTTTGCAGGTATTGATGCGCGCCTCTGCAAGCAAGCACTTTCTGCATGATCACCCTACTCAGCTGGTTGGCGTCAGTTGTAATTCAGTATGCAACCGCGTTAACCTCCTAACTGCATGCTTTCATGCCACCGTCATGACATGAGAATCTCACTTTGGCGGCGTTAATGGGTATCAAAGTAGGAGGTGTCAGTCATACTGGCCTGCTTTTGCCACCTATCGGCTTCACTAATCTGATGACCACCCTTGCAGGCTGGGGATGCATTGTTCATTCCTGAGGGATGGTGGCATCAAGTAGACAGCCAGGACACCACCATAGCTGTCAACTTCTGGTGGCAATCTGCCTTTACCAAAAGCATGCAACCCCACATGCACCAGTACTACCTGCGCCACCTGCTTGACAGCTTGCTGGACAGCAAACGTCAACAGGCCCTGGCATCTGTGGTGCCTCATCTACACCTGCAAGCCTTCCAGCACTCAGTGGACGCTTCATCTGCCCAGTCTCACTCGTTGGACGCTTCATCTGGCCAGTCAGACGCTACATCTTCATCGTCAGCAACAAGTGAGAGGTCAGAACCAGCAGCAGCATCCCTGTTGACTTCAGGCGCAGACTCGCCAGAATCTTCAACAGCAGCCGTCAAAGCAGTTTCAGAACCAACAGAGTGCCCACTGCCCTTGTTGCAACCTGAGCCTGTCTTAGAACCAGTGGGTGATGAGCTGCAAAGTGTTGGGGCAGCTGTGCATGAGGCTTTGCCTGCCGACGTAACCTTGCAAGCTCAAGCAAGCAATGACAGCCTGCAGAATAAGCACAGGTCTCGTCAGAAGCGCAAAGCAGCTGACCTGTACACTGCAGCCATAGAGCGTCCATCAACTAACATCAGCGACTTGCCCAATGCTCCTGGACAACAAGCTGGCGAGCCTGATGTGGCACAATCAGAGCACAAGCATTGTCATGCGAGAATGGCAGAGTCTGCCATTGACACCACAGCAGCATCTGATCTGCCAATAGTTGGCACTGCAGATGCAGCGGTCCATAGTGACAGCACAAAGCATAGAATGTCATTCGACCTCACTGCGGTGCAACTTCTAGCTGCAGCCGTGGCTGGCAGCCTGGATGCGGACAACAAGAGCAGACAGATGTCAGCCGGTATGCTTCTCTGCTCTTACACACTCTTTCCCTCAGGTTTCATGCCCAGTGCAATGAGCAGGCTGTTTTCACGCACGCAATTGGCACTGTCCAAAATTCGATGATTGCTTAAGCGTCTAGCAGGACAGCATGATGCTACCATGCTGTCACCTGCTGCTCTGATTTCCTCAAAGAGCACTGCATGCTTCTGACCCAATGTAACAAGGTGCGGGATAATAATTGGGGGCATATCGCCCACATGCTGCTGTGGATCAAACTCTCAGCTGTAAAAGTCCTACATGTAAAAAGTTCCCTGACTGGCTGCTATGCAGGTGTGGAGGAACCCATCACACGTATTCTGGCTGCGCTGCCACCAGAGGCTGTCCAGTCAGTCTTGTCCCTGATGTCTCAGCGTGTGCCTCGAACCTTGGAGGCGCTGCTGATGCATGCTTTGCCCCCTGCGGCTGCAGAGCTGCTCACTCAGAAGCTGGAGCAGGCAGATGCGCAAGGTGATCGGTGCAGCATATGCCTTGTGATGCTGGCTCATCTGAAATTGTGGTGTTGCATGGTTGGTGACTATCTGCATTCTGATGGCATAATTTGATGTGTGCACCTGCTGTCAATTATGTTGCAAGGTTGGTTGCTGCAGCTCTGCAGTTGTTGAGTTCTGGGTCAAAGTGTTAACTATTGGGTTTGTGCTGCTGCAGGCTGTGCAGGTCAACAACAATTCTATGCAGACTTGTATGGTGTGACTTCAGACCCACAAACAGCTCTGCATGTTCTGCTGGACAAGAAGGAAGTGTTTTCCCAGCAGATTTGCAATCAGTTGATGTCTCGCCTGCTTGGCATGCAATGTAGTTTCCCAGCTTGTGCTGCTAGCTGACATCAATCCCAAGATCATTCAAATATACGATGCAGTACTAGTGCTTGCGCAAATCCCGTGTGACGGCTGACATAACTCTTAGGCCTATCCTGTCACATGAGTCCAGGTCAGGCCCTAATTTGCATGATGGTAGAGGAACGCCATGAGCCACCAGTATTTTCATACAGATGCTCTTGCTCAGTCTCTGTAGACTATACCTTATGTGGCCAATGAAGGTTGGAAAGCAATATACTAGCTACCTAATGAAGGTTAGATAACAACATCTTGCTTGAACTTGGCTTGTACCTCCACCAACTTGCTGAAACAAATGACGACATTTGCGCAATTCGCCCTGTAATGACGCTGATGCCTGTTCTGCCTACATAATAAGCATACAGCGTGGATCCTACTGCATGACCAGCAGCCGAAAGGCGCAGAATCAGCAATTGCACTCTCTTCCCGACTACACAGCCAACGCTCTGTAATGTGTAACAGGTCGGACTGGATCTGCTGCTTATGGCAAGCCTTGTTGGGATCGTAATAAGCTCGTATAAATTATTACAATGACCCAATGTTATACGACAACTACATGTCTTGGAATTTCACAAGCATAAAATCAATAAACAAGGACGCGACAACTACAGGGTCGAGACCTTGAGCGTGCAGAGCAGTACATACAACTTGCAGATTTGATGCTATTGTACATGGCCTGCAAGTCAGGCTGTGATCTCTGATATGGCTTAAACAATTTATTCATCATGGAGATCAGCAGCTTGACAAGCGTCTTGGAAGACATGAGCTGGCAGTACCACATATTATTGCAATCTGCTTGACAGGATTTGTGCTGCAGTGGCAGCTGCTGCCAGCAGTTGGGCCTCCAACCTGTTAATTAGCACTGATGTCCAGGCAGATTCTTGGACAAGCGTCAATGATAGCTAGGCTGGCATTGCAAACTTGTTAGGCAGCAGATCTGAAGACGAGTCTTGAGTCCACAAAATGTGAGCGCCAGGCTCACCACCAAGCACACCAGGCTGATTTCTGGGGAGGGCATCTGTCTCACCCTGGAAGGTCTGGAACTTCCTGCAACCATAATGCGGCGCTCAACAAACTGCAACTGTTTCGGGAATTGGTCATCGGATTCATACCACTAAGAAAAAACTGCAACTGAAATGTGCAGTACAGTATGCTGCCCAAAACATTGACTGCATCATACCTTACCCTTCTTTCCTAAATGGAACTCCTTTGTTCATTTGGCAGCACAACACAAGATGGCACTGCCCTTTTTGGTTGCACTACAGCTCAACAGTGCAACTGCTAGATGATCAGGCCTGCATCAGTAACGGCAGCAAAAGCACAACCCTCAAGCTGTGGCATGCCAATGCTGCATGCACAGAAAGCTTGGACCACAAGGCTTCTTACCCAGGAGGAGTGGCGGTTCGGCGTCTCAAGAGCAGCAGGCCTAACACAGCTGCCAGGACACAGGCAGCAACCACACCCAATACCAGCCCTGCAATGGCTCCCCCAGACAGATGGTGCTTGCCTCCGTGGGCAGCCTCTGTCTGCTGGTCTGCTCCTGAGTCTACAGACAGTCCAACCCAGTGTGGCATCAAGACAGACACTTCTGAATGATGCACAGTAGTGGTGCAGGCTTGTAGTGAGTCAGCTGAGTGAGGCAGACAGGGCCTGCAAGCTGTCAAGCAGCGCACCGTTTGAGTAATGTCCTGCCAGCTAACAGATATGGTCTGTGTTTGACGGTGCAGCAAGCTTTGAGGAGCTACATGATCACAGTGTACCATATCGTGCCTCACATCCGTCTGCTTGGCTATTAAATTGCTAGGTCACCAACAACATGTTGCCATCTAGAAGAGCAAAAACCTCTGGGATGTGGAGAAGGCTGTCTGCCTGGTTAACACCCTCATGCCCACAACATGTGTATCACCTAGATGGCGGCACACCCTAGCGCAGATGGCTTACCTGCAAGAACTGGTGCGGGTGCAGGTGCAGGTGCTGGTGCAGCTTCTGGCATCATTTCTGGAGCAGGTTCATTGGTTACCAGGACGGGCAGATATGGGTTGGTGGCATTGCCAATGTATGGCACATTGGCCAAGCCATAGTTGAACAGGGCTGTGATGTTTCCAGGCTCCAGCACTGACGCCCAGATGCCCAATGATGACAGCCTATACCACCAAAACCGAGTGATGTTTAAGTTTGGGCCCTCTCTACAGCAGAGCATAGTTGCAAGCTGCTGCTGCTGCTGCTGCTGCTGCTGCTGCTGCTGCTGCTGCTGCTGTTGCAAGTGATGATGACCTTGTTGATGTTACCAAACAAGAATTGCATGTAAAGTCACACCAATGGACCAGTTTGCAAAAGCCTGTGCCTGGTACCTCTTTCCAAACCAAGGCGGCAAGGCAAAGCTTGCAAAAGATTACTTACTTACTGACAGCCGATGGGCACTAGGGTATTGGGCTGAACCCCACAGGGCTGTCAACATGCGTTGTCACAATTGCCCTAAGGAGGGAACGGCCAACACCATCAAACGTAAGGATCACATGTGCGGCAACACCATGCAGGACCATGTTGACAGAACAAGCGACGCATGGATTAGTTGATAAGCTTTCTAAGAACAGATGACTGCATTATAAGCTTATCTGTACAACTGAACAATGTCAAGCAGAAACTTTACAAATTTGCCAGCTTATCAGGACAGGTTGAACAGTGTCAAGCAGAGACTAAACCTGCCATCAAAGCCGCGGTGGGGCTCCACATCAGCCCTCTGGCAGAGGGTGATGGCTGATGTCAGGTTCATGCTACCTCCCCCTGTCGCTGCCACTGTGCCATTGGACCCTGCAACCAGATTCCCATCATTACCAACTACTGCAGAGCAGAGCAGAGCAGGTGGCAAGGGGCAATATTAAAAGCACCAAGGAGGATGTGGAAAACCCCAGCAGAAGCATGGGCTTGCAGAAAGGCAGTTTTGCCATGTCATTCACTGCTGATCATCAGATGCTTTGAGGTGAGGAGGCATGGGACTGCCCACAGTGCAGAGGCATCTTCCAGGTGATGGAACATCTGCACTCCTGCATGTTCAGCAATAAACTTGACAAGTGGCATGCACAAGCAGTCACCTGTCAATATCTATCAGGCCTGCACACACTTCATCTTTCTACCTAGACTGAGCAGGTACCTGTGTAGTTGCCTTGCAGCATATCCCCAACAGGGGCTCCATCCAAGTACAAGTCAAAGCCTGTGGTCATGTCAGCGTGGGTACTGATGGTGACCATGTGCCAATTGCCATCTGCCATAGGGTTTGGGTTGCTGCTGACGCTAGGGTTGACATTGTCAGATACCAGCCCATCAGAGTCTAGGTAGATCTGCTGTCCGACACTGGTATTGTTATCTTCATTGCTTGTGTCTTTGATGACCGCTCTGACCACTCCATACCTAGGATGCTGCTGCTCTGGAACATAGATTGAGATCTGCATAGCACAACTTGTATGTTAGTATATGTTAGGGTCTAGGGAAACCCTAAACCCTAAATATATAAACCCTACAGACCTGCATAGCACAACCCAGGCTGATCACATAGCACCCTTGTTGTCTACTAATTGGTGGCATTGGCAATGCACGCTACAGTCGTGATCGCGCTTGCTCAGAAGAGAGGCAGCAAACTTCTTCGCCAGTATTAGTCCAAACTGTTCTGTCAGTGAAGCTTGCAAACAGAACATGCAGACAGGTGCCTACAAAACATTGCTATCACATATCATCACACATTCTGTGCACTGTTTGCAGTCCTTCCTCTCCATGCAGATCTAGCACAAAGCTAAGATCTGCCGAGATATCTAATCACGCGTGCACATTACGCCTGTGCAAATCGTGTCATGCTGTGCAGCGATGTTTGCGGTTACCTGGTTTGGCCCCCATTCACTGCCATCTGGATCACCCATGTGACTGAACAGGTACTGAAACAGTCCCCCAGTGGTGTTCCCTGCTTTGAACCACAGATTGATTGTGAAAGATACAGGGCCGCCGTCTAGGGTTGCATAGTAGGGTACTGGCGCCAGCCACACTATGCTGCTCTCGCCCTGCACAACACCCGACACCACAGGCTGCAGTGACTGTGGTCATACTCCCTGAAGTACTGAAGTGTTGCTCAACAGGGCTGCAGTGTTGGCTGCATACATGTGCTACCAATACTGCAAAGCTTATCACTTGCAAGGCATTTGCTAGGAAACAAGGCATATGCTGCCTGAGAACAGAGCCTGAAGTGTTACTCAACAGGGCAGCAGTATGGCCGCGTACGTGTGCTGCCAATACTGCAAAGCTTATCACTCGCACGGCATTTGCTAGGAAACAGAGCATATGCTGCCTGGGAACACAGGCTAGCATACCTGTGTCCAGT
>JAABUU010004836.1_pt1 | contig 15545 bp, 18 predicted proteins | sample 5559301 | NCBI WGS metagenome assembly JAABUU01 (sample SAMN10711884, study PRJNA513360) | rock metagenome | isolation source: Antarctica rocks | place: Antarctica: Victoria Land, Richard Nunatak white | reverse complement strand
AGCCAGCAAAGGCTAGAAGAACTCTGAAATCCAGGAGCAGCTTGCAATAGCTTTGAGGAGATGGAGTTCATACGCTCAATATGCAAATGCTACATTCCTCATTGTCAAACACAATTCTAGCTTACAGCAAGTATTGCTGCTTGAGTGCTTTCCTTAGAAATGCCTAGCAACAGCACAAAACACACATGGATGCCCTTCTGTTGAATGCAGAAAACCGGTCAACAAGTCATCACAACTGCCATCAACACTGTTTATTGCAAAGATCGTCTTCCCCTGGAATCTCAAGCTGCTTGACAAGTTGATTGTCCCATGCAGTTGCAGGACCTGAAAGCTGGCAAAATGGGCTAGTCCAGCCTAAGCAGGCAGCCTCAGGTTTGCCACATGGAAGCAAAGGCAGGTCTCTGGCCAGTACTTCAGCTCAGCCATCGAGCTCTGTCACTGCAAAGCAGCCACAACCGTCAAGTGCTACCCTGCCTGCTCCAACCTCTTCCAGAGCAGCAGCACATGATGTCTCAGCAAGCAGTCGCACAGTCACCCGAGGGCAGTTACAGCAGATTGCAACAGCAGCATCTGCACACAGCAGCACTGCTGCTGGGAGTGCGGCATTGCCAGAGCCCAGCAAGGTGGTGCCCCTCAGAAGGGCTGCCCTAGATCAGCCAAAGGCAGCCAAGACAGCTGTCAGCACACACATTGCAGACAGGGATCACGTGTCCCAACCACATGTGAACAGTGCTAGCGCTGCTGCTGATATGGCTGCTGCCAAGGCTACAGCTGCAGGCAACTGTGGCGAGCTGATTCAAGCTGGACACGGTTCTCCTCGGATGCCACAACGATCAGTTCAGTCAGCAGTGCCAACCAACAGCATTGGTGGTGTCAGCAAGCAACCTGCTGCTCTCAGCTCAACACAGCAGCAACAGCCTCAGGTCTCCAGGGCGGCCAAACCATCACTTGCAGCAAATGCAGCAACAGCTAGCAATGGGCAGCTGCTGCAGCAGAACTCTGCCCAGTCTAGTTCAAGGCCCCTTGCAGCGCAAGCAAGCCCCCTGCAGTCAGTGGCAGCTGTGGGCGCCTCGGCCCAAGGAATGAACACCCATGGGCCACTGGAGCGTGCATCAGTATGCCTGAATGGCCACCATGGCTTGCCCCAGCTTGTGCACGCCGTCAGTGCATCATCACCAGCTCTAGCTCTGAGCTTGCACGCAAGCCATGCAGCACCATTGCCGCAGACCAAGACGCCAGCTACTGGCTCCAACTCAGTAGCAGCAGCCAAGCCATCAAATCTGGCAACTGCCACTAGCACTGATTGGCCCACAGCTGCTGTTGTCTCAGCTGCTGCACCAGAGGGCAAGCAAGCCTTTGCTGCTGCTAGCCTTGCAGTGGCTCTTGGCCCAAGTCAGCCTCCCCTGGCTGCAGCTGCTGCTACAGGAGTGCAGTCCAACAATGAGGCTGTTTGCAAGGGATGCAGCAAAGCAGCGGTCTCTGGGCGAACGCTCACCGCCCTTGGTAGTCGCTGGCATAAGGATTGCTGGAGATGTGCAGCTTGCTCAGCTGTCTTGGAGGGTTCGTTTGTCACAGGCCCAGAGAACAACCTGCCATACCACCCTGCTTGCTACAAGGAGGAGTTTGGTGCGCGGTGCGTAGTCTGCAACAAGGTGGACACTGACATCAGTGTGGAGGGCAAACCTATGCACCGGCAGTGCCTCAGATGCACAGCATGCAACAATGTTATTGATAGCAGCTATCGCACAGAGGCAGGGAAGCAGACGCACTATCACCCGCACTGCTACAAGGAGAAGTTTGCCCCTAGGTGTGTTGTCTGCAACAAGGTGGAGACTGACATTACTGTCAAGGGCAGGCCTATGCATGGGAAGTGCTTCAAGTGCTCGTCCTGCAATGCGGTGATCAGTGGCAAGTTCACCATGCATGAGGAGCTTCAGACGCACTATCACCCAGACTGCTACAAGGAGAAGTTTGGTGCTCGTTGCTCAGCTTGTCACAAGCTGCTCAGTGGCAAGTATGCCGTTGTGGGCAAGGAAAGCCTGCACTTTGACTGCTTCAAGTGCAATGACTGCTGCCAAGCCATTGAAGGCAGTTACCAAACTGATGAGCAGACTCAATCCCACTATCACCCTCGCTGCTATAAGGAGAAGATTGGCGCTCGGTGTGTTGTTTGCAACAAGGTGGACACCGACATCACGCTAGAGGGAAAGCCAATGCACCGGCTTTGTTTCAAATGCACTGGATGCCACAATGTGATTGATGGCAAGTACAGCAGTGATGATGCAAAGCAGGCCCACTACCACCCCGACTGCTACAAGGAGAAGTTTGGGGCTCGCTGCTCAGCTTGCAACAAGCTGTTCAGCGGCAAGTATACCATTGTGGGCGGCAAGAGCTTGCATTATGAGTGCTTTTTGTGCACCGACTGCCATCTGCCCATTGGTGACAGCAAGTACCAGACTCATGGGGATGACAAACAGCCATACCATCGGACTTGTCACAGGAAAAACTTTGACCCTCGGTGTGATGTCTGCAGCGAGCTGGTGCCTCAGCTGGTAGGTGCTTTTGCTTTACTCTTGCTGCTGCTGGACCCTATGCCTTTCACCCTGTGCCTTTTGCCCTGTGCCTTCCACCCTGTGCCTTGCCCACTGTGCCTTTCACTCGGTGCCTTTCACTTGATCATCAATAGTTGATAAAGATGTGGTGCATGTCCTCAGCTTGAAGTGACACCAAGCTTGAAAGTGCATGTGTAGGCAGATGGACACTTGGAATACTGTGTGAGCTCATTCTGGAAGCAGAAGTACTGCAAGAAGCATTCTAGTGATGGCACCATGCGCTGCTGCTCATGCAACAGGCTGAAGCCTGACAAGCAGCAGTGGCTGGCACTGTCACTGGGCAGAAGGATGTTATGCAATGATTGCTCATGCACTGCTGTGCGCAGCACATCAGAAGCCCAGCCTTTGTATGATAACGTGAGTATTATGCAATGACTGTTCATGCACTGCTGTGCACATCATGTCAGAAGCCCAGCCTTTGTCTGACAATGTGGGTCATGCTGCCTTGCAATGGTTCACCCATGTTGCTTGCTGACAGTGTGCTTATCCATCATACTACTTCTGCCTTCTTGTGGACTTCAACGCACAACCTGATATACTTAAGACTGCAAAGACAAGAGCCTTTGCGCAACAAGCTGCAACAACCTCTGATTGGTATAGGAGTCGCAACATGTGATTGACATGTGATCCTTTGACGGCTCAGCTGTGCATTTGGCGACTGCTCTGCAACAATGCAGAAAGTCTGCATCAGAGACGCACGTATGATTGTTATCCCAAAGCACCTGATGCATTGCAGGTTCTGGGCTTCTTTGCCAAGATGGGCTTGGCATTGCGAGAGCGTCCTCCTATGATGTTGGTGGATGGTGATACGCTTGACCAGGAGCGCAAGCCGTGCAGAGAGGCTGACAAGCAGGCACCCGTTTTCCACACTTTGGGGCTGTGCCTCCTGAGGGGACATGGCCATGTGAAGCATGTTGTTCACAGCCAGCCTGGTCTCTCCTCAGTGTATAGGCAACCATCCCTGAATGCCACTCTGCGGCCTGCTGATTTGTCCCAAGTTGAATATGAGGTGACTGGCTCTTTGCTCAGTACACGTAGATGTGGCTGGTGCAGAGTGGGCTCCAACAACGGACATCACACTCCCAGCAATGCCAGCATGACCCTTCAGCCTTCACCACACAACCTCTCCTGTATGCAATGCTTGCACCAGCTTACATCAGGTGTGTACACATCCCTCAAAGACAGTCTGTCAATGGTTTGGTGACATCGTGCAGGTGAAGGGTATACTGGTGATGTATGGGCTGCCATGGTTGTTGACTGGTGCAATCCTGGCTCATGCGGTCATGCATGCCTGGGTTGCCGAGAACAACATCAACTGTGGTCACGCTGAGGGTGATGAATTGTCAGCTGTTGGTGAGGGCATAGCAGAGCTGTTGGGCTTCATGTGGCTGGAAGCACAGGTGCTTGGTTGCATGAGATTTTCCTGCTCATGTCTGCAATGGCAAGTGCTGCGTCATGCATGCCAGTTGTATTGCATGTCAGATGTCAGGCAACTGGTGTTATGACGCTTCCTGAAGCTGTGTAATATGTGTGATGTCACTCTGTGTAGGTAACAGCTCAAAAGCATTTTTGGGCAATTTACATGGCAGACATGACAAAGCTGCAGAATCAGCATGTTGCCAAGTCCCAAGATCTGAGAGCGGTTGTATGCTTGCTTGCAGGCGTCTCCTGTTGCTGCTGCCACAACCCAAGGCAATGTTCCTCTTCCCAAAAGCAAGGCTGTGGACAATCGCACTTGGGCACAGCGTGTTAATGCTGATGGGCGCAAATACTTTCTCGTTCCAGTCACACGTCAGACAACCTGGCATGACCCAGTGAGTGGAGATCTGTTGCGCCACATTGTCACCATACTCATGTGGTTTGGATGTGTACAATCCAGACCATATTTGTTGACATGTCCATGTTGGACATGTATTTGCATGTAATGCTGAGATTGATCACAATGGCTGTGAAACTTGGTTTTATCCAAAATAATGAGCTGACGCTGGGTGAGAAGACTACCTGCACACGTAGGCTCAATTGCCCTGTCTTGCTTGATCTGCCACCCTTGCCTTCCCAATGCAAGGCTGTGCTTCATTTTTCTTTCCGCACAGAGACCATGAATGATTGACTGACTGACTGACTTACAGGCTAGCTGTTTAGTTTGACTGACTGATTGTGGTAGGCGGCGAGTGATAGACCGTCAGTAAATGTTTCAGACATTCAGGGGGCAAACTAGATAGCAAGCCGGATGACATGCTCAACAAGCATGGCACATACAAGAGGTGATTGCTGCAGAATCGGTGGCAGGAGGTGGTGGCGCCGGACGGATTCAAAGTTTACTTAGACCAGAGCGTAACAAGTGGCATTTTAAGCACAGCAAAGATCCCTGCCATGCCCTCTGCACCGGTAAGGATTGCGACCTACACTTAAATCTGCACATGTCATGTAATGTGATTCAAAAACATTGCAAACAGCGTAAGTGCAACAATCACCTTAATTTCTGTATAGGCTCACTGAACCCCTTGGGTGCAAATGGGTTTCTAATGATGGTAGATGTCGGCACACAGAACTAGGTTTAGACACACCTAGTAGGAACCTACCAAAAATTGTCTTTATTATTGGGCTCAATGAAAGCACTCAATGTTCTGATCTTGCCTCAAAGCAGGTGGCAGCACTGCAGAACTTGATGTCAGAATGGAGGGAGCATGTCAATGCTGAGGGCAAGAAATTCTACCACAACTCAAGGACCAGGGAATCTTTGTGGGTCTTGCCAAATGATGTCAACCAGCAGGTGCGTCTTGACATGACAAACAGTGCTGCATGTCTGTGCAAGACTTTTGCCAAACATGATTTGCTTCAGCCGTTTGCATGTTACTGCTTTTCACCAAGCTCATGAAGTAAGTCAACGTATGAGGTAATTCAGAAGACAAGTTTGAGTGACTGCAGAACATTAAGCAGTTGTAAGGCCATGAGACTGTTTGAAAGCTCATAGTGCACGACACTCTGCAATTTAGCTGACATCGGCAATGATGCAGGTCATGTGGTTTGAGAAGCTCTCGAGCTACTATGGGAACCAGACACGCACCAACACTGACAAGGTCTATGGGGAAGGTTTCAGAGCTGCATACGAGGCGTTTCAGCAGTACGGACTGAGAAATGTGATGCTACATGTCAAGAAGAACAATTTCCTGCCTAGAGTTGACAACGTCGAGGATAGCTCTGGATCCAAGAACAGCATCAAGAGTGCTTTGCATTCACCTAAGTGACCAGCCCTGCCAGCAGTTGTATCCTTGTGGTTGGACAAGAACGACGAAGTGGCTTGTACCTGACTTGTCCACTCGGTTGCAAGTCATAGGTGAAGTGCAGATCAATGCACTGATGAGTGGACTGCAGTACTGTAAGCTTCGTAGAGTCTGTCAAGAAGTTGCGTTCAAGAGCTTGCAAGGATGTCTCATGTGTCAAGATGGCTAACCATGAGTTAGGAAATTGCATCATCTTGAGAAGTGTGACCTGAATTACCAATGTTTTAGCCATGTTGTTTATACATGAGCAGTGTGATCACTGATATAGCACAACTGCTTCTGACTGCTTCAAACTTGGAAGAGCAAACATGTTTCAGTTCTTGTTCCATTTGAAACACTGCTTTTTGAAGGTCTCAAGCATTGCTCATGACTGATGCCTGCCTGCAGCAAGCACTCTAAAGTCACAACAGCTGCTCTCCAGTCACAGGGCTGAGCAGCTTGAGGGGGATTGGGCCCTCAGCAAGAACAACTCCATTGGATGAGCGCCAAAACTGGTAGCCGTCTGAGAGGGCTTTTGCTAGGTCCAGCTTCAGCATCAGAACGGCCCATGTGTTTGTGCGCATGTGCCTTTGCTCTGAAGCAAAGTGTATATGTGTGCGATTCATACGGCGAAGTTCTCCTGACTCCTGAATTGCCTCCCATCTGCATCAAAGGCAGTCCGTCTGTTCTGTGCTGTACTCTTGGGGAGCAAGCTTCCGTTAGAGGGCCGATCTGCTTTGCTTTGCGGAGGAGCTACAGCAAGTTTGTAGACAAACGCCTGCTGATACTCCTTGGGAAAGCTGTCTGGGTTGGAGTCATCACTTGAAATGCTTTCAATGCTTACGCAAGCTGAGTCGCTGTCAGCATGATCCAGCAGTAGACATCAATGAGGCAAGAGGTCACTACCAATGGGGCAAACTCACCCTTGCTTTCCAGTGACATGCACTGCAAAAGGGACTTGTGCAGCATCTGTAATGGGCTCCAGCTCTAGGTTCTGAACTGAGAAGGAGTGACCTTGATTTGCTCGGATGCGAGGGGGCTGAGTAGTGTCATCTATAGAATACCTATTCTGCACTATATGTAAGCCAAATTAACTGCTCATACGGGGCGTAGCAGAACCAGCAGAGCACATCTGCATGCTGAAAGCAGTTCAGGCTAAGCCACGTTTTGTATATGTGCAGAACATTTCATGCGCTCACTTGTCACAGTTGCTGTTGATGGAACTCAGGACAAGCTAAACAGCATGTGCTTGTGTAGAAGACAGGACAAGCAAAATAGCATGCGCTTGTGTGAAATCGAGCTTAGTATGTGCAGTCAGTGATCACAGCAACAAAAAGAGATGGCGTCTCGCAGATTCGCCAAAAGCGTGCACCTTGACATCACAGGAAACAGTTGCCCTAATTTCTTGTTCTGTTGGCTTGTGCTTCAAGTGTGTCAGCAAGGCTGGCAGAGATATGTAGCCATCACTGGTCATGCCTGCCAAGCAGGCACGCATGGTAACAGCATGCTGGTACATGGGTTGGTTTGCTGATGGGGCCGGCCAACCTTTGAGTTGGTTAGGCAAAAACTACAACGGAAAATACAGTTGACACTGATCACAACGTGTTAAGGCTGCTCGTGCTGCTATACACCGTAGTGTGTTGATTTGCACCTGGTGGTGGCCTATGCCGAAGCATGTACGACATTTCTTTGCTCACATGCACCATTCTGTCTGTGCTGGACATGCATGCACTGCCCATCTCAGATAAACGCCTGATGTTTGGCCGAACAAGTCATACAAACCAATCAGCGATCTCTCAGCCGCGTCGCATGGCGAATATACGTCAGGTATTGCATGTTTCGAGTCGAATCTGCCAAGTTTTAGTTGCACACGGCCCCGCGGTTTGCACAGAGGAAGTTGACAGGGAAGCTATGACTGAGAAGAAGAGAGGAGGGAAGATCACTTCAGGCGAGCGATTCGACCAACTCCCTGCGATTAACGACCACTCTGCATCTGTAGCAGCAGCAAACACACCGAGCATAGCGTTTGTGTGAATCACTGCCATGCACAACAGACAAAGGTGAAACATGTCCGCTGCTGGCCAGCGACTTGGACCCTCTGGGACAGTTGTGACGGTATGCTGACTTGGCTTTTCTAGACAACTTGGCAATTCAGATAAGGATGCAAGACATGAACGTCAACGAGGGTGGCCCTGCTGCAGGATCCTCTGAGTCCCGTGTCAGACCCGTTCGAGCATCTCCAGTGCGCTCACTTGCAAGACACACTCGACACATATAAGTACGTACCCGTTGCTCAAGCGGTTCACTGCGTCTTACTGCTTCGCCGCTGATTGAGTACGCGTGATTGACAGGGGTACCTTGGAGGAAGCAGGGCATGCACAGGGCGCACAAGGCTGGCTCAATGCTTCTTTGCAGACCACGCGGGGCACAGAGCAACTGTACAGCCTGCTTCAGCAATATGTGCAGAAGCCAGCATTTTTGCACAAGCTCACAGCTGCAAGGTCAGCAGCAGGAGGGCCTGTTGCACCTGTCCCTGTAGCCATTTCGATGGCTGAACAAAGCTCAGCTCCAACTTGCCCAGAGCACAGGCATCCCGATGATGAAGTGATGCAGGCCAGCTTTTGGGAGCCAGTACCAGAGCCACATGCTCATGAGGTGTGGACATGGCTTGGCATGCTGATGCTGTCTTTGCCATCTGTGAAGCAGCAAGGCCTGCACCACAAAGCTGCTGAATTCACTACTGACTTGTGCGAGAATGCTGACCCTTTTCTACCGTGCTCCTGCTGGCTATACAGCTGTTGAAATGCAGCCTAGAGGCAGATGGAAGCTGAACATGCGTGTACCACAATTTTGCTGTATAGTTGCTCCCCGATCAGATCACAGAAGGCATGAACTCACGCTGATGCAGGCTCTGGAAGGTTTAGTTGAGGAAGAAGCCCTGGGTAGTTATGTTTTGGTGGAGAAGGAGGATGTGCTTGATGCTATAGGCACATTTGTAGCTGCTTATCTTGCCACGGTGCCAGAAGCGCAGCACATGAAACCAGCTGAGCTACAGCAAGCCCTGACATCCACATTCCGAGTGAGTGCCAGCCGTGTGCATCTGAACAACTTGAAAGCCATACCTGCATGGCTTTACAGTCACTGTCTTGCTGCCATGTCAAGACCGTTGCCATATGTTTGGTACCAAACATGCATGGCCTATCATTCGCTGCCCGCTATGGTCAATCATTCCATGGCTATGCCTCTTCTTTTGTCACATTTTCTTGTGATATTCTGATCTTGGATGGAGCTGACCTTTTCAGCTTCTTGTGCCTGCTGCACATTCACTTGTCTGTTGCCCCTTGTTGCCCATGACACAAGTGTCAACGCCATGTAGGATCTGCGTAAGGGACATGTGCGCAAGTTTTGGGAGTGGGGCCGATGCGCATATCGTTGCATTGCCTTTTCTTATGGAGCGTTCAGCGTGTACGAGAACCCATGGTTGGTGAGGGCTGTTGTGACTGCCTTGTGGACAGCAGGCAAGGTCATGCTGGGCATGCTGCTGTGAACACTGCTCAGCGTGCAGTTTCAGTTTTTGAAGATCACGCCTGCCTTCTGGCACTGCACCTCCAGCTTTGCTTTTGACAGTACAGGCTGCACAGTGGCAATTGCCTGGGCTGATGTGCTGAAATACTCTACTGCTTGTACCTTGTGTATTTCTTTGCCTTGTGCACAACAGCAATTGTCTAATTAACCACCTGTATTGCTCTCAGCGCAATTTGTACTGACAGTGTTGTATCTTGTATACGTACCTTGTGCCATTCGTTTACAGCAACTGACATACTTTCAGGATAAGCAGCCGCAGCAGCAGCACCTCATGCTTTAGACTCACATGAAGATGTGCCCAGCCCGCTTACAACCTTGTCACAGTAGTTTCAATAAGCAGCTTGGCTTCAAGTCCAACAAGCAGTGTCCATAGTTTCTGTGAAATCCTGACGGTCCTTGTAAGAATCACAAGTGTTGGCTCATGTTGTCTGCGTGCCTTAATGTCAACATGATCACAGCTGAAACAATCTGTGGCAATACCCAAGACATTGTTTCCTGATGGTACCCATTGCTGCTATTATGTGTCAAGACATGCAACTGGACACGGCTGTGTGAGACCACACCAATAACTGACGTTCCTGAATCAGTTTATGGATCTGGGCCAGAGCCACTTGGAAACCTGCTGTTTGGTCATCGTCGCCCCTTGGAATATTTGACCTTGTTTTGTTTCCTTTCCAGCTTCTCCCGTTTTCTCCGCTCCACAGCTGTCTCCTCCATGCCCTTCAAAAGCATAAGAAGATGTCAACTTTTGAGCTGTATGCCACAGGAGTGCAAGGATTTCATGTCAATCTGTTGAGCCGTGCAATCAAAAGCACATGTCAATCTGTTGAGCCGTGCAATCAAAAGCACACAGTGAGTCACATTTTTCAGTCTCAGTCTACAGCACGCAGAGCACCATGCTGTGTCCATGCTGAACATGTGACATAGCTCAGATACTTCTAGGACATGGCACAGTGCCTGACCTCGGGAGAAGGAGAAAAGAAATAAGGCTGCAGCACATACTGCCACAAGAGCCAAAGCCCCCACGCCGGCAGCTGCAACAACAGTCAAGTCATGAGTTGCAACACAGGTGAAGCCCAAAAACTTATTTACACTAGTAGGTTTGTGCAGCCTCACCGCCAGCAACAGCCACCAAAACTTGTCTGACAACACAGCTGTCAAGATCTGTAAGAGTGCCAAACAGTAGATGACCTCTACTGCATAATAAGGCAAGCTGCCCTTGAGGTCAAGGTCTGAGCCCCCATGCTGAAGCTCCCCATTCTCATAGGTAGGCTCTGCAACAAACGGCATGTGTGTTTTTGAGTCTGATCCTTCCAGATTACCCGCAAATTGGCTGGCATGTGAAGCTGTTGATGGGCAAAACAACCACAAGTCAAGACTTGCCTGCCTGCCCCTTGATGAAGCTGTAACAAGCAAAGTGGACTGTACTGGCAAGGGTTAGCAGCACGTAGTGCCGAGTAGCAGATGACTTGTAGAAGAAGCCGAGGCGCACTAGCGCATATATAGCCTGGAGGAGTAACGTACACACCTTTATTACTACGTCTGTAAATGAGGCAATCAGGCAAGTGCGGCTGATTCGGCGAGCTCGGCAAGCAAGGCGCTAAATTAAGGCCCCAATGCACGCACCGTGACCGCAAATATGACTTGCTGTAACAGCTGCAGCTTCTTTCTGTTGTTCTCGACTTGTCTCTTGGCTCCTTGGTTGGCCATCAACAAGTCACAGTTATGTCAAGGACGCGGTAGGTGAAACTCACGTCTGCTGATGCATGCGTATCTTTGCTGCGGTCAAGTTCAAGCTGAAGAATGGCTGCAAACGGCGCTAGGTCGAGGCTCACGACAGCTTTGAACACCAGACAGCTCCGAAACCACATGATATGGCTATTTTTGCAGCCATGGACCCTCATAAATGCACACACTGGAATTGTGTTTGCTGCGTGAGAATGGTGGAACTGACGGAATGATCCACCCCGGACCTGCGGCTCGAGCGCACCCTCTAATAATGCAAAGCTCTCCAGACAGCATTCGAAAAAAGCAATGCCCTACATGTCACACATATCAAAAGCTGAAACGAATGCTGGAGATTACTGGCTGCTGACTCTTTGTCAGCTCTGCAGCATATGCTGAGTTTTGCCACCTCAGGCTGAGTGCAACCTCAAAGTTGCACTCAGAGTGACCTAAGTTCAAAAGTTAGGTCAAGCTGATTGTCACGTTGACCGACGCCTGATTTTCTTTGCGCACGGGAGCTGACGCGCATAAGCATGTCTAAAAACGCCATCAGGCAGCTACTTGCATGTTCCAGGCCGTCATCATTAGCCAGGTATGCTAGTATTCACCGACCGGCTGTCCCACAAGTGCACGCACTGCGGATCTCAGGTGTGTGTTGCTCTTGCAGGTATGCGGAGCTTTTGGATCTGCAACAGCCGAGAAGAGTCTTGCATGGGGCTGCCGCTTCGATGACAGCATTTGTCTGCCAGCTCGTTGGCTCAGAGCAGACAGCAGCCTCTTTGCAGTGGCTGCAGTATGGGCAAAGGCAGGCGCAGCGCTACAGCACTGCAGGTGGGCTGATCCCATTCAGTAGATTTGATTCTGAATTGCTGCAACAGAAGTCTTATGGAATCGTATTACGCTTCTTCTTTTGAAATGCAGGACACAACAGTCCCAAGATCACTCCTGCAATAGAAGTGCAGCTGCATCGCATGCAACATAGGCATGCTGACCTGTGTCGTCAGCTTGCTGGTAAGCTCTCTGCCTCAGCAGCTTGCTGTTATTACATCACTTGATCCTCGATCCTCTGAAGGTTGTGAGCGTCTCTGTGGTGATGTCAGATGAGAGCGCTGCCCAACTGACACCTAAGCAACTGGGCCAGATTAACAAGGAGTTGAGCACCCTGCAGCCAGTTGTGGACGCTCTGCGCATTCTGAGTGAGCAGCGTCAGGAGGTCTGGCATGGCAAACTGTTGCTCATCCTGCGATGTACGCCTATATGCATTTCACAACCTCTGCAATAGAAACTTTGCAAAGGCAGAGGGCGCATATCACTCGCCAGATACACGTCCTGACATGTCAACACTGATGACAGTCATGATGGCTTGGTTGCGCTGTAGGCTCACAACCCATTGTTCTGACCTGTATTTGCTGCAACCGAGGCCAACCAATGTGTGAATGCTAGTAATGACTGACATGTATGTTTGGTATGCAGATGGATGATTTGGAGGGAGTTTTGAGGGACAGTCCAGACGACCAGGAGATGCAGCGCATGGCAGAAGAAGAGCAGCAGCAGCTCCAGCAGCAGGTCTGCACTCAAGCCCTGTCAGCTGAACAAGTACTGCATCAAAGCGGAGCAGAAAGTGGTTGCCACAACACGTCAGCTACATGCATGTGGCCTGTCGGCATGCAAAGTTTTCACCCTGTTGCACTCAGGCTTTCATCACTGCTTGCAAAGGGGCCATTGGCAGATCTGTCTTGTAGCTGCTGTGCAACCCCTTACATCAGACATATCTTTGACAATCAACTCCTAGGGCACATGCCTGGTTAGTATTCTGCTGCCCAATCAGACTATGCTGGGCAAGGTGATGATGAGGCTTGCTGTTGCAGATCCCACAACTAGAAGAGCAATTGTTGTTGTCACTGGTGCCTCCAGACGAGACAGATCAGCGAGACATAGTGCTGGAGGTGCACTCACTTTGCCTCTGCTTGTTCAACCTGCACTCATGTGTTGCTCACTGGCACATTTGTGAATCCTTCATGTCTTGTATGACTCTAATCATTGGTACAGAGTTACTGTGATGCCATGGCAAAAGCTTTGAGTCATGTAGCATTTGCACGAGGTCTTCACATGACTGCTAGCAGTGATGTCTATGTGACCCATAAGCAGGCTCACGTTTGCTTGCTTGCCGCTTGTATGCCTAGGCTGAGTATCCGCATGTCCAGGTGCAACTTGGAAGCATGCCCTGGAAAAGTTGCTGTGGCGTTTCAGGTTCGAGCTGGCACAGGGGGCGATGAAGCAGCACTGTTTGCAGGAGACCTGCTGCGCATGTATGAAAGAGCTGCAGCTCTGAACAGTTGGAAATTTGAGGTCAGCCCCTGAATACTTGCTCAGAAAGCCTTACACAAGCCCAGTAGATATGTACATGCTTACAAAAGACAGTGCACAGCTTGTACTGTTGCTCGACCAAGCAGCAGTGCCAGCAAAGCAATCAACTGGCAGGAAATAACAGCCACCTGATGGGCAGCATTGCTGTTCAGAAGCCACTTGGAAGACCAGAGCCACTCACAAATTGATGCTGATTCATCACTCAGCTTCATGCAACCGCAGTCATACGCTGTTGTCCTGTCCACACAGACGCTGTCTGGGTCATAGACCCAGTGTCTTGTGCTGTGTGGAGCACTGTGTCTTCCACACAGCCTGTGATCTGCTGTTGCAGATTGTTGAGATGGCAGCCACTGAGGAGAAAGGAGGCTGCAAGTCAGCCAGCGCAACTATCAGTGGGCAAGGCGTGTACGGCCGCCTCAAGTATGAGAGTGGCATTCATAGAGTGCAAAGGGTACCAGCAACTGAAGCTAGTGGCAGAGTCCACACCAGTGCTGCCTCAGTTGCCATCCTTCCACAAGCTGACGAGGTGCCGGCACGCCTGCTGGTTCTTGCTGTCAGACACAACGCCTGCCCATTGGACATGACGCTGTAGGCGGTTTCTGCTTGCTGCTGTGTGGGCATGTTTACGCGTGCTATCCCACAGTCTTGCTCTACCTTGACAAGCAGCAGATGGCAGCAGCTGTGCTTGAATCAAGGTACCTGCCATAGTCTTTGCCTGATGCAATGCTTTGGTGACAGGTGGACATAGATGTACAGCCAGATGACCTGAGAATTGACACATACAGAGCCTCTGGGGCGGGCGGGCAGCACGTGAACACCACCAACAGTGCAGTGCGAATCACTCATATCCCCTCTGGGCTGGTAGTGGCCATGCAGGACGAACGCTCTCAGCACAAGAACAAAGCCAAGGCTCTCAAAGTGCTGCGAGCTCGCCTTTATGATCAAGACAGGTCAGGCTGTCATCCATGCGTGATGTGGCATGCATTGTACGGCTTGAACAATGCAGTGCATTGATTAGGGCTGCTGAATCTACATATTATCCATGCTGACTGTGTGGTGCATGCTGTTCTGGAATGTCTGCATAGATTTTATAAAATTATAAAAAATACGAAAAATATGATTTGACAAGCACAAGAACGCCTGTATCTGCACCGCTTTCTGTGATTTGCTTGCTAGAGATGTGTTCTGCAACACAGGCTGGCCAAGCAGCAAAGCATGTCAGCTCAGCGCAAGACACTAGTCGGCTCTGGGGACAGGTCTGAACGAATCAGAACTTACAATTATCCACAGGCAAGTAATTGCCATCATGACCAGTTGAGTAGGTGTTTCAGATGGCAAATGTTTACAATGTTCTGTCCATGAGTTGATTGCAAACAACAGGAGTCACTCTCTCCTGACATGTGTGCGTTGTCAGAGCTATGACATGTCTGATAAAGGAGTGCACAACAGATGCTAAGGAGCTGTGAGTCGTCTGCAGGGGCGAGTGACAGATCACAGGGTGGCAATCACAGAGCATGGAATTGACAGCGTGATGAGTGGTGAACGACTAGCAGTGTTTGCTGATGCATTGCAACTGCGCCATCAGGCAGAAGTGCTGGCTCAGCTTGATGGCCAATGACGCTCAAGTGGTCTATGATCCAAAACCACAATGGCAGGTCTGCTTGAGCTACTGAACTGCGTATAGTAGCTACACTGCCTGTTCTGGTCTGTATATGGCACATCAAGTGCGAAACTAAGGAATACCTGATATGTAGTACACAAGACAACAACATGCATAGGCTCCTCACTGATACATGATGATCACACAAGCAAATCTGAGCACTGAGTTGCTGATCATTGATTGACCCTGTTGCCTACAACTTAAACCTCTTATATGATTCATTTGTTGGCTGTTCATTGGGGCTTGTCAAAGCCTCTCTGCAATGCATTCCACGCACAACATAGAAGCCTAGGTGACAAAGCTTCCCAAACACAAACTTTTGAGGGCTGGTTT
>JAABUU010004832.1_pt1 | contig 15561 bp, 14 predicted proteins | sample 5559301 | NCBI WGS metagenome assembly JAABUU01 (sample SAMN10711884, study PRJNA513360) | rock metagenome | isolation source: Antarctica rocks | place: Antarctica: Victoria Land, Richard Nunatak white | reverse complement strand
GGTGGTCCTCCCGCAGTTGCGCCGCCGCCTCGTCGAAGGCCCCCGTGATGCCCGCCCGGCACACCACCCGCGCCAGGCGTGGCATCAGTGTCTCCGCGCCCAACCCTAACTCCGCATCGAGCGGCGCATGGCCCCGCCCGCAGTCCGCGCGCGTGCAGACATAGACCGGCCGGACCAGCGTCGCGTCGCCCGTAAGTCCCTGCAGGTCCCGCCGCCGCGCCTGCTCGACCAGCCGCAGCAGCCCCCCCCAGGCCGGACACGGCGGTCGCTCCCCCCGTGGGACCGCTCGCACGGCCAACACCCGCTCCAACGTCGCCCCGCACACCCGCCGGCTGACCGCTTGCAGCCGCGTCTCGATCCCATCCAGGTCTGCCGTTAGCAGGTCCGGTCCCGCCGCGCGCAGTTCCTCCGCCACGATGGCGCCCACTTCCTGTATGATGGCCTCGGACAGCTCTGTTCTGTCCATCCGTTCCCTCCTCCGGGCACGCTCTGGGCGCTGATCTCGCCCGTGCTCGGAGGTAGGGTATCACGTCCTCTCACAATCGTGGGGCGCACCCGCGAGCGGGCGAGCGGCTCGACGCATCAAAACAAGCGCGTGGAGAAAGGTAGGCTTCGCTGATACGAGAGCGAGGTGGTCGACGGGCGCCTGCGGGTACAGGCGCCGGCGGGCTTCGCCGGCGATCTCAACCGGGGCGCCATGGAGGCCGGCGTCGTGCTTACGTCGCTCTACAGCGAGCACATCAGCCTGGAGGACACGTTCTTCGCGCTGACCGAAGGAACGAACAAAACGGGAGGAGTCGCAGCATGATCCGCGCATTTCGGAGCGAATGGTTGAAGATACGCCGGCCCGCCATGATCCTGGGCGGGGCGGGGGCGATGGTCGGGTTCGCCGTGCTGGCCATCGTGCTCACGTTGAACCAGCTGGGCGACGCGGGGGGCGGCCCCGGTGGACAACTGACGGCGGCTCATCTGACGGCCAGCGACGGCTTCGCCGCCCTCATGGGCGTGAGCGCCACGTTCATCGGCGTGATCGCGCTGGCCGTGTGCGCCGTCGCCGTCGGCATAGAATACGCGAACGGGACGCTGCGCAACCTGCTGGTGCGCCAGCCCGAACGCCCGCGCCTGCTGGCCGGCACGCTGCTGGCGCTGGGCAGCTTCCTCGCCCTGGCCGTCGCGCTCGCCTATGGCGCCGCGCTGGCGACGGCCCTGCTGTTGGTCCCCGGCCACGGCATCAGCACCGCCGCCTGGTTCAGCGGCGCGGGCATCCAGTCGCTGCTCGCCGCAGCGGGCAACCTGCTGCTCGCCACCCTGGCCTGGGGCGCCATCGGGGCGGGGCTGGCGACCGTGCTGCGCTCAACCGCAGTGGCGATCGCGGGCGGACTGGCCTACGCGTTGGTCGTCGAGAATCTCCTCACCGCGACCTGGTCCGGCGGCGCGCAGTGGCTGCCGGGTCAGCTGATCGACGCCATCGCGCGGGGCGGTCCCGCCGCCGTGTCCTACGCGTCGGCGCTCGGGCTCGTCGGGCTCTACCTCCTCGTGGCCGGGGTCATCGCCGGCGCGCTCTTCCAGCGCCGCGACGTCGCGGCCTAGCGCAGATCGACCTCCTCCACATCCGGCTCATCCCCAGGATTCATCCCTGGGGATGAGCCGTTTCATCCTTGCGGCCGATGACGCGCGCCCCGGATGGGCGTAGGCTGACGCTAGGGGTACGGGGCCCGTACCCGACACACCCGCGAGTGGGGCCCGCGCCGCCCGCTCCCCCACGCCCACTAGTATAAGGAGACACGCCATGTTCCTCGGGATCGATCTCACGCAGCTCGTCGCCACCTACGGCGTCTGGGCCGTCCTCTTCTTCGTGGCCATCGAGAGCATGGGCGTGCCCGTGCCCGGCGAGACCATACTCCTGGTCGCGGCGGTCTACGCCGGCGCCACGCACCAGCTGTCCATCGCCCTTGTGATCGCCGCCGCCGCGGCCGGCGCCGTCGCGGGCGACAACCTGGGCTACCTGATCGGGCGGCAGGGCGGGGAGCGCCTGCTGCGGCGCGTGGGCCCCGCCCTGCGCCTGACTGCGGGCCGGCTCACCCTGGTCCGCTATCTGTTCCGGCGGCACGGCGGCAAGGCCGTCTTCTTCGGCCGCTTCGTGGCCGTGCTGCGCGTCTTCGCGGCGTTCCTGGCCGGCGTCGCCCACATGCCGTGGCGGCGCTTCGCGCTGGCGAACGCCGCGGGCGGGATCGTCTGGGCCACGCTGATGGGCCTGCTGGGCTATGGGCTCGGCGCGAGCGTGGCGGGGCCGCTCGGGTCCATCGGGCTCGCGCTGGGCGCGGTCATCGTCGTCGCCGGCGTGGTCGTGCTGCGGCGCAACGAGGGGCAATGGGAACGCGAGGCGGCGCGGGCCGAGATTTTGGCGCGCGGGGCTGATCCGGGACATCCAGGGGCCAAGGAGGCCGCGGCCTGATGCCTCGTTATGGAGTCACACAGACAGTTATGGAGTCACACAGACACATGGGGGCGACGATACGGCCTGCTCGGGAGGGCGACGCCGCGTCGGCCAGGCGCGCCCCTGTTACACTGGGGCGAGATGGCTGTGGAGCGTAGGGGACGGCGGATGATGACGGCGCTGAAGACGTGGAACGGGCGGCGCTGGGGCCTCCCGCCCCTCGCGGCCGACCTCCTGCTGACCGCGGCGCTGGTGGCCCTCTCGCTCGGCGCGCTCGTCGAGCCGCGCGATCGGCCGAGCGACCGGGCCGTACGGCCCGGTCGCGTGGCCCGCGATCGCGCTCACGCTGGCGGCGACGCTGCCCCTGGCGGCGCGCCGCCGTCACCCGATGGTCGTGTGCGCCGTGGCGGCGGTCGCCGAGGCGCTCTTCCTCGTCGCCGGCCCGCCCGCCAGCCCCGGCGCCGGCCTCGGCCTGGCCGTGGCCCTCTACACGCTGGCCAGCCGCGCCGAGCGCCGCGTCTCCCTCCGGCTCGCCGGCCTGAGCACGCTCGTCTATGCGCTCGTGCTGCTCGCGGGCGTCGCCGGCGGCCGCGATGGCAGCGCCATCGAACTCTTCGGCGTGACCGCCCTGGTGGCCGGCAGCTGGAGCCTGGGCGAGAACGTGCGCACCCGCCGCGCCTATCTCGCCCAGCTCGAGGAGCGGGCGCGCCGCCTGGAGGCCGAGCGCGAGGAGAACGCCCGGCGGGCGGTGCGGGACGAGCGCGCACGCATCGCGCGCGAACTGCACGACGTGGTCGCGCACCACGTCAGCGCTATCGCCGTTCAGGCGGGCGTGGCCGCCACCATCGCCGCGCGCCAGCCGGAGCGCGCCCGCGAGGCCTAGACGTTCACCTTCATCCAGGAGACCAGCCGGCAGGCGCTCGCGGAGATGCGCGCGCTGCTCACGGTGCTGCGCGGCGACGAGGAGGGCGACGCGGAGCGGGCGCCGCAGCCGAGCCTGGCGCAGGTCGCGCAACTGGTGGGCCAGAGCCGGGCCGCCGGCCTGTCCGTGACGCTGGAAGTGGAGGGCGCCGCGCGGCCGCTGCCCGAGGCGCTCGACCTCTCGGCCTACCGCATCGTGCAGGAGGCGCTGACCAACAGCCTCAAGCACGCCGGACGGTCCCAGGCCCGCGTGCTGGTGCGCTACGCCCCCGCCGCGCTCGAGCTCGAGATCGTCGACACCGGCCACGGCGCGGCGTCCCCCGCGCACGAGGGCGGCGCGAACGGGGGGCGGGGCCTGATCGGCATGCGCGAGCGCGTCGCGCTCTTCGGCGGCGCGCTGGACGCGGGGCCGGCGCCCGAGCGCGGCTTCCGCGTGCGGGCGCCGGCCCCTGGGGGACACGGCGCGATGAGCGCGCGCGCGCGGACTACGGTGCTGATCGTCGACGACCAGGCGCTGGTCCGGGCCGGGTTCCGCCTGCTCATGGAGGCCAGCGCGGGCGTGGAGATCGTGGGCGAGGCCGCCGACGGATTGGAGGCGGTGACGCTGGCGCGGCAGGTCCGCCCGGATGTGGTGCTGATGGACATCCGCATGCCGGTGATGGACGGGGTCGAGGCGACGCGCATCCTGACCGCGCCCGGCCCCGACCCGGCTCCGCGCGTGATCATCCTGACCACGTTCGACCTTGATCAGTATGTCTACGACGCGCTGGGGGCGGGGGCGAGCGGGTTTCTGCTCAAGGACACGCGGCCGGCGGACCTGCTGCGGGCGATCGACGTGGTGGCCGCGGGCGAGGCGATGCTCGACCCGGCGGTGACGCGGCGTCTGATCGAGCGGTTCGCCCAGCTCCCCGTGCCGCGGGCCGCCGATCCCGCCGCGCTCAAGGACCTCTCGGCGCGCGAAGTCGAGGTATTGCGGCTGGTCGCCTGGGGTGGACCTGCTCACGGAAAGGTTCCGTTTTTGGGAAGATATTTCTCCACACGGTATGTGCGTTTCGACACGGGTACGCTTCCATAAAGACGAGCTGCCTTTGCTATATACGCTTAACGCAGGCGAAGCAGCCCTACAAATTCGACATCACTTTTGCCCTGGCGGGGATGTATTCCTTCCCAAAAACGGAACCTGTCCGTGAGCAGGTCCACGCCCGGGGCCTCTCCAACGCCCAGATCGCCGCCGAGTTGGTCGTCAACGAGACGACGGTCAAGACGCACATGGCGCACCTCCTGATGAAGCTGGACCTGCATGATCGCGTCCAGGCCGTGGTCTTCGCCTACGAGTCGGGCTTCGTCACTCCCGGCGGCTAGTCGGCCTGTTGTGACGGAGCGCGACACCGGGGGCAACGTAGCGACCTGTGGGGCCGGGCCAAAGGGCCGCACACGGCTCCCGGCCACCGCGTGGTGGCGCTACCGCATCCTGGAAGGGAGCAAAGGACCGCTGGTGGCTGACTTCGCCGTGGTGCGCGCCATCGCCGTGCGCGACCGCGGCCACATCATGCTGCTGCTGGGCCTGAGCCTCCAGGTGGCGCAGGTGCTGGGCAAGGCCGTTGAGTGTCCGCGAAATCTCCCGCCGCTTGCGCGCGAACTCGTCGCGATCGATGATCTCGGCGAGGTAGGCCGCGAGCAGGCGTTCCTGCTGGCGCTCTAACTGGGCGACCACCGCACGCACCGTCTGCTGCCGCGCCTGCAACGCTTGGGGCACCCACGCGCCGCTATGAGCGCGGTGTATCTCGTGGGTCAGCCGCCCCCATGCGGAGATAGACACAAATGCGCCGCGCGCCAGATGCGCCGCGGCACATTTTGGCGTCCTGCTGACGACAGCCGATCGCGCAGTCGGCTCTCAATACCCACCGTACACCCCGTCAATCGCCCTCCCGATAACGATGCCTCCGGTACCACTCCTCTCCCATCTCGGAGCGGAGCTTGGCCCACTCCTCCTCAACGCAGATCGTGCAGCGGCCGGTCTTGTCCGGCCCTGGCGCACCCCCGTACGTTGGGCAGGTGGCGCCGGCGCGCAGCCCCAGGGCTAGGCGCGGCCGCGCTCACCGGCGTCGTCAGGGCGATGTCGTCGCCCCCTGCCAGCCCTGCCGGCCCTGCCGGTGTCTCCCACATGGACATGCTGTGCGCCTCTCGTGCCTCATGTCGTCGCTCAGGATGCCCGCGCCGTGGCCTCGGTCGGGACGCACGCGGCGGCATCAACGACGTACTCGACGCGCCCGACGCGCCCGATACCGAGGGCGTCGTAGTCGATCTTTTGCAACGCGCCCATGACCTTGCCAGCCAATTTGTGCTCTAACCAGGTCTGGTTGAAGGCCGCGGGGACGGCCACGCGCAGCGCCTCCCCCTCCTGGTGGACCACGCGCGTCGAGGCCAGCCAGGCGTTGAGGTTCTCGCTGGTCATGACCTGGGCCAGCTCGTCGAGGACCGCGCGCCACACCGGATGCTCCTCGACGATGGGCAGGCGCGCGGGGCCGTCGGCCCACGCGGCGTAGGAGTTGACGGCTTCACCGCGGCCGTCATCACGCCGGCGTCGTCGACGATCGGGCTGGTTAGATCGCGAGCGATCCGTGGACGATCCGCCGTCGCGCGTGCGGGGCGGCGCGGGGTGTACGAGGTCCTGCAGAACGGCGAACAGGTAGGGCATACCGTTGGGGGCCTGGCCGTCGCGCTGGCGCTTGACGATGCTCGCCTGGCGGACGCGCGTCCGGGCGGCCGCCTCGTCGAGCAGGCGCAAGAAGCGTGCGGGCGACACGCCGGCGTCGCGGCACAGGTTGCGGGCACGACCGAGACTCGAGCGCGGCGCATCGTCGCCCAGCTCGGCGCTCAGGGCGACGATCTTGACCGCGAGTGCCTGGTCGTTCACCGCATTGTTGGCTTGCGTGTGGCTATCGCTGGCCTTCGTAGTCAATGTCGCTTTAGCGGGGGTAGGGGGTATCGAATCGTAGTCGAAAGTGTCTACTTCGACTAGGTTTACTTGGGGTGAAGGATTCTTCGCCCCTCCCGCGCGCGATCCTTCACCCCTCTCCGGGTCGTCCGCGCCGTCGTCCGTAGACGAGTTTTCTGTTCTCAAAATCTTGGCGTTTGCACATAGCGACTCCCGTTCCACGTCCCTCTGTGCCCTGTTGTGATGGGCACATGGCCCACCATTGCACGCCTCGGTGTTGGGGGTCGCCAGCGTCGTGGGGGCCGCATTGTCTTCGGGGAGCAGGCCATCGAGTCGGGCGAGCCCCGCGACCCCCGCGAAGAACGGGCGCAGGTCGTCGGCGTTGGTGGACTGCCGCCCGCGTGACCATCCTATCAGGCACGGCACCCTGATGGATGGCGACGGGAGGCAGCACAGGGCGCGCTGGACGCGGCTGCCGCGGTGTGAGCGGGCGGGCGAACGGGGGGCACGGACCAGCTGTCGGGCCGCCGCCATGGTACTGCACATAGAATTTTCGCACCCCAACACAACACCTCGCACAGATTGACAACACTCCCCCCTCAGCTTGTCCTGACGAGGCAGCCCTAATCGAAGGGACGAAACGCGCGGCGACGCTCCGGACGATGCTCCGGTAGATCTCGTCACGCTGACCACGGGGCTGATCGCGGGGGACGCCGTGGACGCCGTGGACGCGCTCGCCGCCGCGCTGGGGGCGGCCGGCGTCGCGGTCGAGCGGCGGGTGTTCCTGCCCGCACGCGATGACGAGACGCCCCCGTGGGGCGCGCTGTTGTTGGCCGTGGCCGGGCCGCCGCTCCCGCTGGCCCGGCTCGTCGCCCCGGCGACAGCCCCCCCGGACGTCGTCCCCGCGCTCGCCGCCGCCCTGGGGATCGGGCCGGACATGGACCAGGCTTCGGCGACGGACCCGAACCAGGATACAGACCCGGCGACGGACCCGGCCACCCTCCAGCTCAAGGCGGAGGGGGTGTTCGTCGTCGTGCGCGTCCGCGACCGCGGCGACCTCGTGCGCACACTCGACGGCCTCCCGGCCCAGGTCGCGCGCTTGGTGGTACGGGGCGCGGAACGCCGGCTCGTGTACGAGGCGGGCGCCTGGCAGATCGACCCGTGACGGGATGGCCCCCGATTCGCGCGTCGTGACACGCGGGACGTCACGCGGGAGACAGCGGCGTACGGCTGCCCCGTGCGCGCGGGCGCGTGTCACACACGCGACGGACGCGCGCGGCGCGTCCGTCGCGTGGCGGGGGGTCGGTGTGGATAAGCGCGGGACGCCCCGTGCGGAGGATGACGCTATGATGACGAGACGCCCGCCGACGACCAGGCCTGCGGCTCCACGGCAGGCCGAGACCCGCCATCGCGCGCGAATGGCGCGCGCCGGTCACCTGGTGGATGGCGGTCTGTGGCTGGCCGTGCCCGCCATCGTCGTGCTTGTCGTTGGCGTGTGCGCCCCGCTCTTAGGGGGGGACGCTGCGGCTGGACGTGATCGCCCGCGGTCTCCTGGCACTCCTTGCCGCCGGCGGGCTCGTGCTGCGGGGGGCGGAGCGAGGCGGGCCGGGCACGCCGGGCCGCTCGCGTGCGGTGGCGCGTCCATGCCGTCCGCGTCCATCCACCGCTGGAGACGTGCCGCGACAGGGTACGGGTAGACGAGAGGGGTCACGCGGCGACGGGATAGATCAGCCCTGCGGCCCGTTTCCTGGTCGGGCCATCGCGTCTCCTCCCGCAGGTGCGGTCACGACGTTTGTCCGGTGACGTCCACCGGATCCGCGTCCTTTTTCGGGCAAAGGCGCCTCATCCGGCGGCCTGTGCCCGTGTATGAGCCCCACAGCCGTGTGGAGGGGTGTCGTCATCGCGCGGTCTCCTCGGTCAGGGACCCCGGCGACAACGCGTCAGGGTCCTCCTCAGCGCGCGTCTCAGCGACACGAACCGCCGCTACTTGTCATAACGCATGGCCGCGTGTCACTGATCGCTTGTTGGTCAAAGTGACAGCCGCGCTCCGTCACACCGCGCGGGACAGGCGATGTGGTCGCGTCCCGGCGTACGCTGGCTTGTACGCCCGTGCGGCGGTCGGCGTCGAACGACGCCGCGCGAGGGGTGGCCGGTGCGGGTGCGAGGGGGGGGATGATCGTGGCAAGGACGGGGGCAGGCGCCGCGCGCGGCGGTGGACGCCGCCTGGCGTCACCCAACGGGTGGACGGCGCGGGTGGGATGGGGTATGATCGAGGCATGGCGGGTACGCGGACCGGACATGCGGGCGCCCGGCTAGCCGGCGCCCGCATGTCCGCGCAGACGGGGAGCGTGGGATGGGACGGCGATGGGGCGTGGGGCGGGCGCGCAGTGCGGATGCCCCTGGGGACCGGGCATCCGCCCGTGGGGCCGCGGCGGGTGGGTCGGCCTTCGTGCCGCCGCCGCCACCGGTCGCGCCAGGGGTTGCCCCGCGTCACCGGGGTGGACGCCACCTCCACGCCCTCGACGCGGCGCTCATCGCGGCCGTCGTGATCGGGCTGCTCCTTGCGGCCTTCCTCCTGGTCGCCGACCCGTGGCTGCCACCGATCCACGACCTGTGACCGGCCGTGCCGGTGATGTGATCGTCCTGACGACGGGTGGGTCGGGGGTTGGGACGTGAACGCGTGGCCCGCCTCTGGCCTGATAGACTGACACACTTGTTCACGGTGTCGGGTATCGTGGCCGACCGCGCCTATCATCCCGTCCGACAGACCCTGGTCGGCCACGATACCCTAAGACTGTCGCGACGACGGCCACCGCGCGAGGAGCGTCGCCGCCGAGATCGGGGGGTACGCGGTGGCCGTCGTCGCGGCTGTTGGGGCGTGGGCACGGCGGCCCCGCTGCCCGACCCCGGACCTCATCCGTCCCCCTGCCGCCCCGTCGATGGGTACTGCACATATCTATTCCCGTTCCATCCCCCTCCCGCGATAGCGGACGACACCGCCTCGCTGCCTCGCTTGCGACGAAACGGCGGGACGTTGACACATCCCACCACAGGGGAGACCGGCGTCGCCACGGGCCGCAGGAGAGGGCGTCGCTACTCGCGCTTTTTTCGTGCGGAGATACGTCACCCGGCGGCCTATGCCCTTGCATGAGCCCCACAGTCGCGTGGAGGGGCGCTTTCTCGCGAGGTCGCGCAGTCATGGCCCAGGGGAAAACGCGCCAGGAACCTCCTCAGTGAAAGTGGCTTCTTACCATTAACTATGTAGGGGGCAACATCTTGTTGCGCACGGATTGGGACAGCAGGTTATGGCTGGCCGAGGCCTGGACTGCTGCACCTCCACGACGAGCAGCACCGTAATCGTCACTCACCTGTGGTCCCGGTTGTGCAACATGTATTTGTCCCCTACAACTTTACATTAACTATCGCTATTTGTCATAACTATTACTCACACGCTGTCATACGCCGTGGAACGGGACGTGCGCCCGACCGCCGACCGGGGCTAGCGGGTACCGCTCGACAAGTGGACGGCGCGCATGGAGCGATCGGGGTGGCCTCCGCGTCCACACGCCCAGGTTCATCGTGGCCGTCCTGGTCGCGCCGCTGGTGGTCGTCGGCAGACCTCGTCGTCGCCGCGGCGTTGCACGCGTCGCCGTTCGCCTGACCGTCTGTCGACCGTCGCGATACCCGCGCGGGCGGTCACGGCGCGACGCCGATCCCGCGCCGCGTCGTCATCGACCGACAGGGCGACGGAGCACACCCTGGCGGCGCGGGAAGGAGAAAGGAGAGCGGCGCGTGTGCGGGCGGCGGTATGGCCGTGGCGCCCGCACGCCCCACGTCCACCCCCGCTCTCCTGTTATGTCAACCGACGTCCAAAGCTACTATACTAATGCCGCTTTCGATAAGGGTAATTATCAGTTGCCGTGTGGTATAGTAGCTAGGGGCGATACGTGGATGGCGGGGTGACGGGGGCCTGTCGGACGTGCGGCAACCGGCGCGGTCCGATAGGTTCTGGGCCGCGCCGGTCGCGCTGAATCGTGCGGCCCGTGCGACGATGGCGGTCGTCCCATGGCGCGCGGTCACCTCCTCCGGGTCATCCTCCGGGTCATCGCAGGCAGAGGAGAAAGGGCGGGGCCGAGAGTGGACGACGACGATACAGGCGGTGGACCTGAGAGGTATCTGCACACGTTGTGCGATAGCTTAGAGCACATCGGCCAGGCGATACCGCCCTTACAGGACGCCGCGCGGGGGGTCCTGGAAGACGTGGCGCGAGAAAGTAAGCGCCGGATAGAATTGCGCGGCCCCGCACTCTCGGGGGTGAACAGCCGCGTGCAGGCGCTCATCGATGAGACAAATCACACGAAGGCGGCGATCGACCGGGAGTGGGCTCCGCGGGCACGCCAGTTGCGCACCGGCCTGAGACATGGAGCCTTTGCTGATGTGACGGGGACCCTCCGCCCCCTGCTCGACGTGCTGGCCGACGTAGATCGACAGGTTCGCAACGCGGGCATGACCATGAACATCGATGCGATCAGGCGCGAGCCGCTCGCGGACCGGCGAGCGGTCGTTTTCATGCACGCTCGCGCCCTCCAGGACGCGTCGGATGAGGCCAGGCGCGCCTATGCGTCCATCGTGGAGAGAGAGAAGGGGCGCGAACACATGGAATCATCGCAGGGTCAACCACAGAACGCCTCCAGGCGGGCCGTCATCCTCACAGCGTTGCCCGTTGAACAAAAGGCCGTGCGCGCTCATCTATTGGATTCTCGAGAAGACCAGCACCGGCGCGGTACCATCTATGAGCGCGGCTATATCGCCGGCGTAGGGGGCACTTGGGAGGTCCTCCTCGCCGAAATCGGCGCTGGCGACTCCAGCGCCGCGCACGAATGCGAACGCGCCATCCAGCACTTTGACCCGGCGGTCGTCCTGTTCGTTGGCGTCGCGGGCGGCATCAAGGATGTGGCGTTGGGGGATGTCGTCGCAGCGACCGAAGTCCATCAATATGAAGCCGGCAAGGCCATGGAGGTATTCCAGACGCGACCGACACAACATCAGTCGGCGTACGAACTCGTCCAGCGTGCCCGCGCCGAGGCACGGACCGACAGATGGCGCGCCAGGTTGCCCGCCGAGGAGTCCACCCCGATGCCTAGTGTCCATGTGGCACCCATCGCGGCCGGCGAGAAGGTGGTGGCGGATAAGCGCTCCGATGTCTACAAATTGCTACGTCGCTCGTATGGGCAGGTCGTGGCTGTCGAGATGGAGGGATACGGCTTTCTCCGTGCCGCATATGCCAACGCGCAGGTTAGGGCCCTCGTTGTCCGCGGGATCTCCGATCTGATCGACGGCAAGGGCGCGGCAGATGCCGCTGGCTCGCAGGCACGCGCCGCACGCCATGCCGCCGCTTTCGCCGTCGAAGTCCTCGTGCAGTACACGCCACCCGAGGCGATGTCGGGCACGCCCGACATCGCCGTCCCGTCGGCCGAAACAATCCTGATCCGCGAGCAGCGTGGTCGCGACCACCTCGCCGATCTCAAGGCGGGCATCGTGCGGCCAATTGCCGACCATACGACGACATTCGTGCGGCAAGTGGCACGCTACGGCGTTTTCTCGGACCAGTACACCGATGGCAGCCTGTATAGCAGCCTCTATCGACCGGCGGTTTCGCCCGACCACCCGCTGTCCAAGGATTGGCCCGCGCACTTCCCCGCGTGGGCGGCGCGGGTCCGGGAGTTCGACCATGCAGCGACGCGGTACCAGGAGGAGGCGCTGGGCGTGCTCAACGAGATCCACGCGCGAATGGTCACGCATCAGGGTGAGCAGTATTGGACACCGACGCTGGACGGCGCCGTCCTCGCCTGGCTCCTCACGCTCGACGACCGGCGGCGGCCTGTGGAGCGCGTCCCCGGCGGACCTTTCGGCCGCTGGGCGCTGTACGTTTCCGACCCCTCGGGCGGGCATGCGCTGCTCGGCGACGACGAGAATTGGCAGGGCGTGGAGCAGGATGTGTGGCTCGTCGAGCAAGACCAGGATCTTCGTGCGCGCGGCGGACGCGTGCGTACCGCCGCGCGCGCATTGGAGGATATCCTGGCCCGCCAGTATCTAGAGGGAACGTGTGCGTTTATCACACCGGAGCACGGGACCGCGCAACGCGCGGAAGCGAGTCAACGGGCGTCGGGCAGCTTCATTGCCCAGGCCGACGGTGGCAGCACTGCCACGGTCAATGTCAGCGGGGCACGGGGGTGACAATGGGCGACGAGGGAAGCGCGCAAGGGGCGAGCGGCAGCTACATTGCCCAGGCGCGCGACAATAGCACGGCCACGGTGCATGTGCATCACTACACGGGACCCGTGCCCGCTCTGTCCGCAGAGCTGCGCGCCGTCGTCGAGGCATTGCTCACTCCGTGGCCCGCGGAGGAGCGGGCGGCCCACGCGCCGCTCGCCCTCGTGGCCCGGCCGACCCCCGGCGCCGGCGGCAAGCGGCTGCTCTCGGGCATCCTCGACGACGCGGACCCGCGGATCGCGTTGCGCGACGCCGTGCGGGCGGCGCGGGCGGCCTACCCGCCAGCCTTCTCCTATGACCTACACCCCGACGACGTCTGGCGACGGTCGGGCAGCGGGTGGAAGCGCGCGACGGGCGCGCGGCGCGAGGAGGTCGTGGAAATGGTGGTCCGGCGCGACGGGAGCGCCCATCTGCTCTGCGGCCGCACGGGGCGGCGCGGCGGGACGATCGCGGGCTTCCCCGTCCCCCGCGCGGGCGATCTCGTCCTCTTCGGGCCCGTCATCGCGTGCGTGGTGAGTCGGGCGCTGGCGGTGCTCGGCCAGTTGTACACACGAGCGGGGTACGACGGCCCGGTGCAGGCCGCCGTCGCGGTGCGGGGAGTGACCGGGCGCGTCTGGGCGGATGCCGTCGACGGCCACACTATCCGACACGTTGTGGAGCGCGACGCGGAGTACGACGACGTCGAGGAGGTCGACGCGCCGCTGCTGGCCCGGGACCCGGCGCGGGTTGCCCGGTGGCTCGTGCGCGACCTCCTCGATGAGTTGATCGAGGGGATCGATGACCCGTTCGCCGCGGCGTCCCCCTTGCCGACGCCCGCAGGGGAGGTCTCCGTCGACGAGCGTCCCGCGCCCCCGGCGGATCGCGCGCGGGGGGACGCGGAGGCCGACACGGAATCGCCGGGACGGCCGCGCACGTTCCTCGGGGAGATGGAGAGCCAGCGGCGCGCGGCGCTGGAGCGGCGCGACGTGGAGCAGGCCGCTCACCGTGCCCACGACGCGGCCTTGGGCGCGCAGATGGCCCGGCTCATGGCGCCGGCCGTCCTGGATGTGGATATCGACCAGTGTATCGACGACGCCACCCTGAGCGAGAGCCTGCGACGCGTGGCCGAGGACGGCGGCCTGTTCCCCTGGTGGGATCTGCTCCATGACGAGCACTGGAGCGACGAGCGCACGGGCGCGCTCTATCGCCGCGTCGCCCTGCGGTTCCAGATGACGTGGGACCAGGAGCCACGCGACGATGAGTTGTTTTTCCAGCGCGAGCAGATAGACGAGGACCCCGGCGTGTGGCGGCGACGGGCCTGACCCTACCCCCACCTGCTAGACGACCCAACGCGTTCTCTAGGTAAGGGAGTAGGGGGGTGCGGACATCAAAATCTATGTACAACGTCCGTGTAGGGATGGCGGTGAGGGTGGCGACGGGTGACATGATAGGGAGAGAGGTCGGCGCCGATGTCGGGGATGGATGGGTCCCCATCGATGAGGCGATGCGGCGCGCGCGCATCACCGAGGCCATGGCGTACCGGCTCATCAAGCGAGGTGTCCTCGAGGCGCGACGGACACCCCGGCGTGGCGGCGCGCCCGGCCGGCCGCGTGCCCGCGTGTCCATCACCTCGCTCAACGCGTACATCGCCGCGCACGTCACGCAGGGGCAGACGCAGCCGGCCGCGCGGGAAAGCGCGCCTACCTCCACCCCCGATCAGGCTCCGTCGCGCGCGATGGTCGCGTACGATCCAGTCGGCGCCGTGGACCGCGCCGCTGCCTGGGCGGCCCTCCCCGACGGCGAGTTGCATCGCCGCGCCGCTGCGGCGGCGCACGCGCGCGATGCCCACGCCCTGTGGGACCTCACCGAGGCCTACCTGCTCAATCACGGCCAGGCCGGCGCGCGCGTCAGCGCGCACACGCTACGCGCCTATCGTCACGGTGTGGGTGCGCTCGCGGCGGCCTGGCGCGGCGAGAACCTGTTGCGCCCGTCGCGCGACGCCGGACCGCGCTGGCTGCGCGCCCTGGAGGCCGCCGGCAAGCGCCCCGCCACGGTGCGCCTGCGCCTAGCCGCCGGGCGCGCCCTCTACGCGGCTCTGCGCTGGGCCAGGGCCACCGACGCGGACCCGTTCGCCCATGTCCGTGCGGCTCCCGACACCACTGCGCGCTGGGACCTGCGCCGCCCCTACGGCGAGGGCGAGGTTGCCGCGCTGCTCGCGCGCGCCGACGCCGAGGGCGACCCCACGGCGCGTCTCCTGGTGCTCCTGGGCGCGCACGCCGGTCTGCGCATCTCCGAGGCGTTGGCGCTGATGCCCGCGGACATCGACCGCGGGCGTGACGAACTCCATGTGCAGCGGGGTAAAGGCCGCAAAGAGCGCCACATCCCGCTCTCCGCCACGCTGGCCTCCGCGCTGTCCGGCCCGGGTGGGTCAAGGGGGGCGAGCGGCCTCGCCGGCGGGGGCGGCGACACGGCCACGGAGACTCCCCTGCCGCTACCTCTGCCGTTCCCGCATGCCCTCGCCGCGCGGGAACGGCTGCGCCACCTGGCCACCACGGCCGGCGTTGCGTACCGCGGCTACCACGCGCTGCGCCACTACTGCGGGACCCGCCTCATGCGCGAGACCGGCGACCTGGACACCGTCGCCCGCGTGCTCGGCCACAGTTCGATCGAGACCGCCCGCGTCTATGCCAAGTGGTCCGACCAAGGCGCCAAAAACGCCATCGGCCACTGGTAGCCCAGGCGACCGTTCTCCCCCCTCTTGCGATTGAGGTCGAGGCGCGTGGGTGCGCCCGTCGAGCACGATGACGAGGTGGCGGACACGACGCTTTTCGAGGGCATGTTTTTCGTTCGTGTATGGAAGGGGTACTAAGAAGCTATGTGCAGTTACCAATAGCGCAACAGACAGGGATGGTCGGTGACTTCACTCATAACCTCGCATAAATGCAGGGTTATGCTTCCAATCCCGCACTGTAGGGTTATGCTTCCAATCCCGCACTGCAAGGTTATGCTTCCG